>Ga0193729_1000042_pt1 | contig 58545 bp, 57 predicted proteins | sample U1c2metaG_FD_143036 | JGI IMG/M metagenome (GOLD analysis project Ga0193729, IMG submission 143036) | Soil microbial communities from a riparian zone of the East river system, Colorado, United States - U1c2 | ecosystem: Environmental > Terrestrial > Soil > Riparian zone | place: USA: East River...
GAGGAGGGCCCGTCCAGCTGGCCGCCGACGCCGTGGTTGAGCGCCAGCTTGCAGCAGCGCACGGCGTCGATCACGATGCCGGCCGAGTTCGGCGAGTCCCACACCTCGAGCTTCAGCTCGACGTTCAGCGGCACGTCGCCGAACGCCTGGCCCTCGACGCGGATGTGCGCCCACTTGCGATCGGTCAGCCACGGCACGTAGTCCGACGGCCCGATGTACACGTCCTCCGCGGGCAGCTTGTGGTCCATGATCGACGTGACCGCGTTGGTCTTGGAGATCTTCTTCGACTCCAGGCGCTCGCGCTCGAGCATGTTGTAGAAGTCCATGTTGCCGCCGACGTTCAGCTGCGAGGTGCGCAGCATCTTCACGCCGCGGTCGGCGAACAGCCTGGCCAGCGTGCGGTGCACGATCGTCGCGCCGACCTGCGACTTGATGTCGTCGCCGACGATCGGCAGGCGGGCCTCCTTGAAACGCTTGTCCCAGTAGTTCTCGCGCGCGATGAACACCGGGATGCAGTTGACGAAGCCGCAGCCCGCCTCGAGCACCTGCTCCACGTACCACTTGGTCGCCTGCTCGGAGCCGACCGGCAGGTAGGAGACGACCACGTCGGTGTGCGTGTCCTTGAGGATCCGCACAATGTCGGCCGTCTCGCCCGGCGCCTTGGTGATCTTCTCCTTCAGGTACTTGCCCAGGCCGTCGTGCGTCATGCCGCGATAAACGGGCACGCCGAGCTTGCGCGGCACCTTGGCGAACTTCATCGTGTTGTTCTGCCCGGCCCAGATCGCCTCTCCGAGGTCCTTGCCGACCTTCTTGGAGTCGATGTCGAAGGCCGCCGTGAACTCGATGTCGCGCACGTGGTAGCCGCCGAGGTCGACGTGCATCAGGCCGGGCACCTGCGCGCCGGGGTCGGCGTCGCGATAGTAGTTGACGCCCTGCACGAATGCCGAGGCGCAGTTGCCGACGCCGACGATCGCGACGCGGACCTTCTCCGATTGGTAGCGGGCCGCGCCGTTGCTGGAGGCCGCGCCGTTGCGCTGGCCGGTCGAACGTGAGCCACCGTTTGAGTGCTGCTTGATCACGAGTGAAATGTCCTTTGTGAGGGCTCCGCGCTGAGGGCGGAGGCACGGTCAAGGATGCCTGTGAGCTTCGGGGAGACTACTCCGGAGCGACCGCTAGGTCACACCGACGAGCTGGCGGCGCACGTGCCAGATGCGCTGCGCGACGGTCACGAGGCTGAGCGCGGCCAGCACGTAGACGGCCGGCTGGAGCAGCTCGAAGTCGCCGAGCGACGCGCCGCGCGCGAAGATGAGGCCGACCGACAGGATCACGACGCGCACCGGGCGCGTCGCGATTCCCACCTTGCACTCCACGCCGAGCGCCTCCGCCCGCGCGCGGGTGTAGCTGACCATCAGCGAGGCCAGCACCGCGACGACCACGGCCGCCGCCGCCGTGCGGCTGCCGCTCTGCGCGAAGTAGCCCGCGACGGCCGTCAGCACGATGCCCTCCTCGACGCGGTCGAGTGTCGAGTCGAGGAACGCGCCGAACGGCGTGCCCTTGCCCGACATGCGCGAGTAGCGCCCGTCGAGCGTGTCCATGATCGAGCCGACGATGAACGCGATCCCCCCGAGGAAGAACAGCCGTTCCCACACGAGCACCGCCGCCAGCACGTTCAGCAGGAGACCCGTCAGCGAGATGGCGTTCGGCGTCAGGCGCGACTCGATCAGCCGGTTGCGCACCAGCTCGCGGCGAACGCCCGATCCGATCGGCGCGCGCGCGACGCGGCCGCGTGCCTTCGCGCGGCCCGAACGGTATCCCGCACGGCGCGCGCGCCGTGGCGAGGCGTGTTGTCTGGGAGCCATCGACAGCGCCGTTGTCGCCTAGCCGCTCGCCGGCGCCTGGCGTACCTGGGGCGAGGGAACGTTCGAGAAGCGCCACACGCCCGGCCGCGCGCGTGCCAGCCAGCTCGCGCCATACGCGGACGCGCCGGCGGTCAGCGCTCCGAGCAGCGCGTCGACGATGAAGTGGTTGGCGGTCACGACGATCACGAACGTGATCAGGAAGGGGTACACGAGCCACAGCACGCGCACTACCCCGTGCCGGGCCAGACGCGCCAGCGGCCAGCCGATCATCAGCGCGAACGCGACATGCATCGACGGCACCGCCGCGTAGGGGTTGAACAGGGCGGTCATCGAGCCGCTCGCATGCGAGACCTTCACGGGCGTGAAGTCGGCGACGCTGTCGATGAAGCCCCACTCGGGCATGAACCGCGGGGGGGCCGTGGGGAAGACGAGGTAGCCGACGAGCGCGATCGCCATCCCGATCATGAACATGTTGCGCACGAAGTAGAAGTTCCTGTTGTGGCGCAGGTAGAGGTACAGGAGCGCGGCGATCGTGACCGACCCCTGCGCGTTCACGTACAGCCAGCTGGCGCTCAGCATCACGACGTGGCTGCCCGACGCCCACGCCTGCACGCTCGGCTCCACGAACAGATGCATCGTGCGCTCGATCGAGATCAGGTCGCGCGCGTGGGCGAACGCAGCGTTCGCATCGCCCTCGGCGAGCCCGCGCACCAGCCTGTACGCGACGTACGCGGCGGCGAAGAGCGAGACCTGTCGCAGTGCATCGAGCCAACCCTGCGGCAGGACGCGCGCCTGCAGGAGACGAGCGCGAGCGAGCATCGCTGCGAAGCCTAGACGACGGCGCGCGCGCTCGGTGCTCCAGCGCCTGGCTTCGCGTCGGCTCAGCGGCAGCGCGGACCGTGTTCGAACACGCGGGCGAGCGAGAAGTCGATCACGACCCGCACGCTGCCGGCGCCGCGCGTCTGCACGTTCGTCCAACCTCCCGGCGCGCGCCGCACGCAGCCGTGCCCGCCGGCGAGAGCCCAGTACGGCGTGAAGCGCACGCGCACGCGGAACGTCCCCGCGCGCGGCGCTCGCAACGAGAACGAGTCCGTCCCGACCGCCGTCACGACGCTCGGCGGCGGGGCCAACGGGATCGCCTGGCGCACCGCGTAGAGGCGCCAGTGCTGCGAGTGCCACACTTCGCGCAGGTAGCTCGGGAGCGCTCGCACGAGGCGCCCCTCCGCACGCGCGGAGTAGTCGAGCGGCGCGTCCGGGAGCGCCACGTAGGAGATCGCCGCGTAGGACAGCCAGTCCTCGTAGCGATCTCCTTTCAGCGGGCTCCTGTAGAACAGCGCATTGCGATCGACGTCGAGCTGGCGCTCCCAGCCGCGCGCGATCATCACGTGAGGAGCGACCCAGCGCGCCTCGCCGTGGTCGCGCGTCGGAACGACCTCGATGCGCGCCGGCCGCGGGCCGTAGCCGACCCCGAGCACGCTCAGCTCATCGATCAGCGGCCGGTAGTAGGAGGCATTCACGGCCGGGTCCGACGCCGCCGAGGCGTAGTCGCCGATCGGCGCGTTGGACTGCCAGTAGATCAGCAGCGGAGCGAACACGATCAGCAGTCGCACGCGCCAGCTGCCGCCCGTGCCGACCAGCCGCGAGAAGCCGCCGGAGGAGGCAACGGCGAACGCACACGCTGCCGCGAGCGGCCCGGCCATCAGCGCGCCCAGCCGATCGACGTTCCCGCCGACCGCCGTCGGGAGCAGGTACGCGCCGATCAGGGCCGCCGCGTAGAGCACAGCGCCGGTCCGCAGCACGGGCTGACCGAACTCCGATCCGCCTGGCGGGATCAGCGCGGCGATCAGCAGCACTGCGCCGAGCGTCGGATAGAACGCCGACGCGACGAACGGCTGTGGGCCGCCTTCGGGGAACGACAGCACGAGCACGACGATCGGCAGCAGCGCGGTGAACGCCAGCGCGGACGCGAACCGCCTGTCGGGATGCGTGCCGGCGAGCGCCCAGGCGATCGCGGCGAGCGCCAGGAACGCTCCCGCGATCGGGCTGGCGAGCGCGCAGAGGATCGCGAGCACGACCGTGAGCGCGCGCAGCCGGGCTCTCGACGACCGCCGTGGCATCCGCGTCGAGGCTCGCGCGGCAAGCAGCGCTCCGAGGCCGATCGCCAGGCCGAGGTCGAAGGGAACGCGGTTGGCGAGCAGGCCGATGGCCGCGCCATATGCGAACCACAGCGAGGCGATCCGCGCCGCGCGCGCGGGGAACGCGCCGCCGTCGATCAACAGCGCGAACAGAGCGGTCGCGACGGTCATCGACAGCGCGGCGAGCAGCTGCGGACCGATCAGCGCGCCGAGCCCCGGCGAGAGCAGCGAGTAGGCGACCATGTGATGGCCGCCGTACCAGCCGTTGTCCCACAACGTAAAGCCCGCCCGCGCGAACAGGTCGCTGCGGTAGCCGGCCGCCGCCAGGTCCGTGCTGGCCGGCGCGACGATCACGTACACAAGGGCGAACGACGCCGTGATCGCCCACGCCGGGACGCGGCGCACGAGCGCGCTCACGCCGGCGTTGCGCTCAGGAACTCCACCACGCGGTCGATCACGTCGGGGCGGTCCAGCCACGGCCAGTGGCCCGCGTCTGGAAGCTCGAGCAGCTGCGCTCCGAGCGCGTCGGCGTACTGCTTGCCGAAGCGGGCCGGGATGTAGGGATCCCGCATGCCCCACACGATCAGCGCAGGCACCTGCAGCTCTCCCAATTGCTCGCCCGCCGCCGCCAGCACTTCCGGCGAGGAGCTGCGGCACAGGCGCAGGATCGCGCGCTGCGTGCCCTGGTCGAAGTGGTCGAGCACGCTGTCCTGCCACGCCTGCGGCATCGGTCCGGGCGTCGCGTTGGCCTCCCTCGAGAGCAGCCGCAACACATGCCGGTTGATGGTTCCCATCGCGAGCTCGCCGAGCACCGGCGTACGCCAGATGCGCGCAGTTCGATGCCAGCGGTAGCCGGGGAGCAACGGCACGGCGTTGATGAGGACAAGCCGCTCGACTCGCTCGGGATGGCGCTGCGCGAACGCCAGCCCGACGCTTCCCCAGTCGTGCACCACGAGCTTGACCCGCTCGACGCCCGTCAGCTCCAGGAAGCGCTCGAGGAAGCCCGCGTACTCTTCGATCGTGAAGCGCAGCGAGCCCGGCTTGCCCGAACGTCCGAAGCCGGGCAGGTCCGGCGCCAGCCCGCCGCCGCGCGCCAGGAACGCCAGCCAGTCGTCGGAGTTGTTGGGGACTCCATGCAGGTAGAGCGGCACGGCCGCGTCCCGCGCGGGTGCCTCGGCGGATGCCGCGGCCGCTCCGTTCGCGCCGCCCTCGAACGACGCGCCGCGCCAGAAGATCGGCAGCCCGATGTGTGCCCCGGGGATATCGATCTCGCCGCTGTGGTCGCTCACCTCGGGCACCGCGCGAGGATATATGGGCAGGGCGCACGCCGGATACGGTGATGCCGTGCCCGCGATCGTCGCAAGGCCAGCCCGCCCGAGCCGGCCGTCCGGTACCTGGAAGCCGCCGGCGCGGGCGCGCGTCGTACGGATCCGCGATCGCCTGCGCGAGATCTACGGCAGGCCGCTGATGCGGCCGCACGGCCATCCGATCGCCGAGCTGGTCCTGACCGTGCTCTCGCAGTCGACCAACGACCGCAACCGCGACGTCGCCTTCCTGGCCCTGCGCACGCGTTTCCCTTCGTGGCAGGCCGTGCGCTACGCGCCCGTGGCGGAGATCGAGGAGGCGATCCGCCCGGGAGGCATCTCGAAGGTCAAGTCGGCGCGCATCCAGGCGATCCTGGGGGCGATCGCCGAGGATCCCAGGGACCCGCCGCACGAGCTGTCGCTCGACTGGCTCCCGCGCGCGCCGCTGCGCGAGGCGCGCGACTACCTCGTCGCGCTTCCAGGCGTGGGGCGCAAGACGGCGGCCTGCGTGCTGCTGTTCGCCTACGGCCTGCGCGACGTGCCGGTCGACACGCACGTCTCGCGCGTCGGCGCGCGCCTGCACCTGCTGCAGGCAGGCGCGCCGTTCGAGCGCCTGCACGACCAGATGCTCGCGCTCACGCCGCGCGGGCAGGAGCTCGAGCTGCACGTCAACCTGCTGCGCCACGGCAGGCGCACCTGCCACGCGCGCTCGCCGGCCTGCGATCGCTGCGCGCTCGCGCGCATGTGCCCGAGCCGCCACCTGTTCGACTGATCTCTGATCGGTCAGCCGCGCGGCAGGACGGCGAAGGCGATCACCGCGTAGTGCAGGCCGGCCGCGGCCAGCACGAGCGCGTGGAAGATCTCGTGGTAGCCGAACACCTTCGGCCACGGGTTCGGCCGGCCGCTGGCATAGATCACCGCGCCGACGAGATACAGCAGCCCGCCGCCGGCCAGCCCCGCGACCCCCAGCCAGCCGATCGTCGCGGGCAGCTCGCCCAAGACGGCAGCCGTGACCAGCCCGAGCGCGACGTACACGCCGGCGAACAGCCACTTCGGCGCATCGATCCAGACGAGCTTGAAGATCACCCCGCCGAGCGCACCGGCCCACAGCACGATCAGGATCGTGCTCGACAGCGTGCCCTTGAGCGCGAGCAGCGCGACGGGCGTGTACGTGCCGGCGATCAGCACGAAGATCATCGAGTGGTCCAGTCGCTTCATCCAGCGGCGCGCCTTCGGCCGCCACGTCACGCGGTGGTACAGCGCGCTCGTGCCGAGCAGCGCCGACACGGCCACGGCGTAGATGCTCGCGGCGAGCCGCGCTCGCCCGCCGGAGGCCGCCAGGATCAACCCGACGCCGCAGCCGAGCGACACGAAGAACGCATACTGGTGCGAGACGCCGCGCAGGCGGGGCTTCACCGGCGCCACCGCCTTGACAACGGCGGCCGATGCCGTGACAGGGTTCACATCGTGAAGGTAGCGCCTTCGCGGGGCGCTGTCACCCGGCAGGCGAGGCCGGCTGCGCCGCGTCTGAGCGGCTCAGCTTCTCCTGCGCGCGCTCGGGCGTGACACGCACCACGTCCCAGGCCAGCCCGACGCGTGCCATCGCGAGGATCAGCCAACCGGACGGATCGAGCTCGTACCAGCGCAGCCCGTGGAAGGCGGACTGCGGGAAGGCGTGGTGGTTGTGATGCCACGCCTCGCCGAGCGACGGCAGCGCGAGCCAGAAGACGTTCGTCGACTCGTCGTCCGTCTCGAACCGGCGGCGCCCGAAGAAGTGGCATATCGAGTTGATGCTCCACGTGACGTGGTGCACGAGCAGGATCCGCACGAGGCCGGCCCACACGAGCGCGCTGGCGCCCGCCATGAGCGCGCCCCCGCCGAGCGCCAGCCCGAGCACGAAGGGAAGCAGCAGGCTGGCGAGCGCGATCAGCGGGAACCAGCGGTTGATCCGGCGCATCGTCGGATCCTCCACGAGGTCGCTCGCGAAGCGTTTGGAGGAGGCCTGCCCGTGGGTCTCGAACAGCCAGCCCGTATGCGCGTGCCACAGGCCCTGAGCCATTCCGCGCAAGCCCGGCGCGTGTCCGGCGTGCGGGCTGTGCGGGTCGCCCTCTTCGTCGGTGAACGTGTGGTGCTTGCGATGGTCGGCGACCCAGTCGATCACTGGCCCCTGCACGGACATCGATCCGAGCACCGCGAGCGTGTAACGCAACCATGGCCGCGTCTGGAATGCTCGGTGGGTCAGCAGGCGATGGAAGCCGATCGTCACCCCGAGCGCCGTGAGCACGTACATCGCCGCGAAGATCGCCAGGTCGCGCCAGTCGAGGAAGCGGTGCCACAGGAGTGTCGCACCTACGATCAGGCCGAGGAACGGGATCACCACGGCGGCGATGTTCGCGTTGCGCTCCAAGCGGGTCACTCTCTCGTGGTACCCGTATCCGGCAGGTCGGTTACAGGCGTTTTAGGCCACTTGAAGGACCGCAGGAAATCTGCCACACTGGGACTCAGATTTGTAAAGCGTATCCAAGGAGCAAACCCACATGGCCAAGACAATAGGCATAGACCTCGGCACGACGAACTCGTGCATGGCCGTGCTCGAGGGCGGCGAGCCGACCGTGATCGAGAACGCCGAGGGCGGTCGCACGACCCCTTCGGTGGTCGCCTTCACGGCCTCCGGCGAGCGCCTCGTCGGCACGGTGGCAAAGCGACAGGCAGTCACGAACCCGCAGAACACGATCTTCTCGATCAAGCGCTTCATGGGCCGCAAGGAGGCCGAGGTGCGCGAGGAGGAGTCGATCGTGCCCTACAAGGTCGTCTCCGGACCGAACGGCGACGCCCGCGTAGAGGTAACTCCGCGCGACGGAGGAGCGGAGCAGTTCTCCCCGCCGGAGATCTCGGCGATGATCCTGCAGAAGCTGAAGACCGACGCCGAAGCGTATCTCGGCGAGAGCGTCGACTCGGCCGTGATCACCGTACCCGCCTACTTCAACGACGACCAGCGCCAGGCGACCAAGGACGCCGGCAAGATCGCCGGCCTGGACGTCAAGCGCATCATCAACGAGCCGACAGCCGCGTCGCTGGCATACGGCTTGGACAAGGAGTCCGACCAGACGATCCTCGTCTTCGACCTCGGCGGCGGCACGTTCGACGTGTCCGTGCTGGAGATCGGCGACGGCGTGTTCGAGGTCAAGTCGACGTCCGGTGACAACCACCTGGGCGGCGACAACTTCGACAAGGCGATCGTCGATTGGCTCGTGTCCGAGTTCAAGAAGTCCCAGGGCATCGACCTGAGCGCCGACCCGATGGCGCTGCAGCGCCTGTACGAGGCGGCTGAGAAGGCCAAGATCGAGCTTTCGACGACGCAGGAGACGCAGATCAACCTGCCGTTCATCACCGCCGACGCCTCCGGGCCCAAGCACCTCGACACCCGTTTGACGAGAGCCAAGATGGCCGAGCTCACCTCGGACCTGCTCGACCGAGTAGTGGCGCCCGTGCGCCAGGCGATCGACGACGCCAAAGACAAGGGCGTCAAGGAAATCGAGCACGTGGTGCTCGTCGGCGGCATGACACGTATGCCGGCCGTCCAGGAGAAGGTCAAAGAGCTGACGCACAAGGAGCCCCACCGCGGTGTGAACCCCGATGAGGTGGTGGCCGTCGGAGCCGCGATCCAGGCGGGCGTGCTGGCGGGCGACGTCAAGGACGTGCTGCTGCTCGACGTCACCCCCCTGACGCTCGGCATCGAGACCAAGGGCGGCGTGATGACGAAGCTGATCGAGCGCAACACGACGATCCCCACGCGCAAGGGCGAGGTCTTCTCGACGGCCGAGGACAATCAGCCGTCGGTGGAGATCCACGTGCTGCAGGGCGAGCGCGAGATGGCCCAGTACAACAAGTCGCTGGGCAAGTTCCAGCTGACCGGCATCCCGCCGGCTCCCCGCGGCATCCCGCAGGTCGAGGTCGCCTTCGACATCGACGCCAACGGCATCCTGAACGTCTCCGCGAAGGACCTCGGCACGGGCAAGGAGCAGAAGATCGAGATCAAGTCCGGCTCCGGGCTCTCCGAGGACGAGATCAAGAACATGGTCTCCGACGCCGAGTCCCACGCCGAGGAGGACCGCCGCGCGCGCGAGCTCGCGGAGGCTCGCAACAACGGCGAGAACGCCGCCTACCAGGCCGAGCGACAGCTAGCCGATCTCGGCGACCAGGTGGACGGCGACTCCAAGGAGCGCATCGAGGCGGCGATCAAGGAGGTGCGCGACTCGCTCGAGGCCGAGGACCCGGCGGCGATCAACGCCAAGACCGAGGCCCTGCAGACCGCCTTCCACGCGATCTCCGAGGCCATGTACCAGCGCGCGCAGGAGGCTGCGGCGACCGACGGCAACGGGTCCGCGCCCTCCAGCGACGGCTCCTCCTCCGACGAGGAGGACGTCGTCGACGCCGAGGTAGTCGACGAGCCGAAGGCATAACGCTGATGGCCGATTCCAAGCAGACGATCGACGAGCAGCTCGAGGAGCAGCAGTCCGAGGAGCAGCAGTCCGAGGCGCAACAGCCCGAGTCCCCCGGCGCCACCGCGCCGGGGGCTCAGCCGTGCGAGCCCGTGGAGGCCACGCACTCCGACGGCGACGCATCGGCGATCGAGGGCGATCTCGACGAGCTGGTCGCGGTCGGCGCGCAGCGTGACGAGTACCTGGCGCTCGCGCAACGCACGCAGGCGGACTTCGAGAACTACCGAAAGCGCGTGGCTCGCGAGTCGGCGCTCGCGCAGGAGCGCGGCGTGACGAAGCTCGCCAAGGAGCTGCTGCCCGCGTTGGACAACCTCGACCGCGCGCTCGAGGCGGCCGCGCACGACGACCCGCTGCTCGACGGCGTTCGCCTCGTGCGCTCGGAGTTGAGCGCCTCGCTCGCGCGCGTGGGGGTGAAGTCCTTCTCGCCGCTCGGAGAGACGTTCGACCCGGCGCTGCACGAGGCGATGGCAACCGTGCCGGCGGCCGCCGACGGCGGCGCCGAAAGCGGGACCGTCGTCGAGGTCTACCAACCTGGCTACCGGCTCGGCGAGAGCATCATCCGCCCTGCACGTGTGGTCGTGGCCGCTTAGACCGGAGGGCATCCGATGGCAACGCGTCCCGACTACTACAAGACGCTCGGGGTCGACAAGAAGGCGACGCCCGAGGAGATCAAGAAGGCCTACCGCAAGCTCGCGCGTACGTACCACCCCGACCGCAACCCGAACGACAAGGATGCCGAGGCGCGCTTCAAGGAGATCTCCCAGGCGCACGACGTGCTGGGCGATCCGGAGAAGCGCAAGCAGTACGACAGCGGCAGCGGTCCGTTCGCGACCGGCGCCGGCCCCGGCGGCGGCTTCGGCGGCTTCGGCAACTTCGACTTCGACGCCTCGTCGATGGGCGACATCCTCTCCAACCTGTTCGGCGGCGCCGCCGGAGGCGGCGGGCGCGGCGCGCGCCAGCGAGCGCGGCCCGAACGGGGCGCCGACCTCGAGACGCAGGTGTCGATCTCCTTCGATCAGGCGGTCGCCGGCGCCCAGGTTCCGCTGCAGGTGCCTATGCAGACGACCTGCGAAACCTGCCACGGCACCGGCGCGAGGCCAGGCACGACGCCGACGGTGTGCCCCCGCTGCGAAGGCCGCGGGATCGAGACGCAGGGCCAGGGCGCCTTCTCGATCTCCCAGCCCTGCTCGCGTTGCGGCGGCTCGGGCACGATCATCGAGGATCCCTGCCCGACCTGCCATGGCTCGGGAGCCGTGCGCACGGTCAAGCGCCTGCGCGTGAACATTCCCGCAGGCGTGCGCGACGGGAGTCGCATCCGCCTTGCCGGAAAGGGCGAGCCCGGACGTCGCGGCGGCCCGCCCGGCGACCTGTACCTGATCACGCATGTCTCGCCCTCGCCCGTGTTCAAGCGCAAGGGCAGCAACTTCGAGATCGAGGTGCCGCTGACGATCCCCGAGGCGCTGCGCGGCGCCGAGGTGCAGGTGCCGACGCTCGACGGCACCAAGACGCTGCGCGTGCAGCCCGGCACGGCGCACGGCACCGTCCAGCGCCTGCGCGGCGAGGGGCCGCCGAAGCTCGGCAGCGGCTCGCCGCCGGCCCGCGGCGACCTGCACTACCGCTTCGTGATCGACGTCCCCAAGGACCTCAACAAGGACCAGCAGGAGGCCGTCGAGGAGCTCTCGAAGGCCTTCAACGGCGACCCGCGCGCGCGCCTGTTCGCCGCCAGCGGCTCGAGGCGCTCCGCATCTGAGGCGAAGGAGGACGGCAATGGCCCGGCGTAGGGTCAGACGCGTGCGCCTGGAGACCGGCCGCGGCGTGTTCATGATCTCGGTCGCCGCCGAGCTCGCGCGCATGCACCCGCAGACGCTGCGCATGTACGAGGCGCGCGGGCTGATCGAGCCCAAGCGCTCGCCCAAGGGCACGCGGCTGTACTCGCAGGAGGATGTCGAGCGGCTGCGCCGCATCCAGGAGATGACGACCGACATGGGTCTCAACCTGGCCGGCGTCGAGCGCGTGCTCGAGCTCGAGGCGCAGGTCGATGAGATGCACGCGCGCATCGAGGACCTGGAGGTGAAGGCGCTGCACGCGCAGGTGCAGCTCGCCGAACAGCTCGAGGAGGTGCGCAGGTCCTTCCGCGCCGAGCTCGCGGTCCCCTACCGCGGCGGTGAGCTCGTGCGCGCGGCAGATGTCCGAGCCCTGCTCCGTTCGCCCGCAGACAGGAGGCCCGATGGCAGCTAACCCCACGAACCCCACCGCGCCGCCCGAGGAGGAGCAGAGCCCCCTCGAGCGCTTCGGCCGCGACCTCACGGAGATCGCCGAGCAGGGCAAGCTCGACCCCGTGATCGGGCGCGACGAGGAGATCCGCCGCGTGATCCAGGTGCTCTCGCGCCGCACCAAGAACAACCCTGTGCTGATCGGCGAGCCGGGCGTCGGCAAGACCGCGATCGTCGAGGGCCTGGCGCAGCGGATCGTCTCCAAGGACGTGCCCGAGTCGCTGCGCGACAGGCGCGTGATCGCGCTGGACATGGGCTCGCTGGTCGCGGGCGCCGCCTACCGCGGCGAGTTCGAGGAACGGTTGAAGGGCGTGCTCAAAGAGGTCTCCGAGGCGCAGGGCACGATCATCCTGTTCCTCGACGAGCTGCACACGATCGTCGGCGCGGGCGCCGCGCAGGGCTCCGTCGACGCCTCCAACCTGCTCAAGCCGATGCTCGCGCGTGGCGAACTGCGCGCCGTCGGCGCGACGACGCTCGACGAGTACACCAAGTACATCGAGAAGGACGCCGCGCTTGAGCGCCGCTTTCAGCCGGTGATGGTCGGCGAGCCGACCGTGCAGGACACGATCGCGATCCTTCGCGGGCTGAAGGAGCGCTACGAGGTGCACCACGGCGTGAGCATCCAGGACAGCGCGCTGATCGCCGCCGCGACGCTCTCCAACCGCTACATCGCCGACCGCTTCCTGCCCGACAAGGCGATCGACCTGGTCGACGAGGCGGCGTCGAAGATCCGCATCGAGATCGACTCGCTGCCGACCGAGATCGACGAGGTCAAACGGCGCGTGATGCAGCTGAAGATCGAGCTCGAGTCGCGCAAGGAGAAAGACACGGCCGCCAAGGAGCGGCGCAAGGCGATCGAGGCGGAGGTCTCCGAGCTCGAAGCGCGCGAGCGTGAGATGACCGAGCAGTGGGAAGCCGAGAAGCAGGCGATCGCCGGCATCTCGGAGACCAAGGAGCGCCTCGACGCCGCGCGCGTGGAGATGGAGCGCGCCGAACGCGACGCCGACCTGCAGCGCGCCGCCGAGCTGCGCTACGGCGAGATCCCCGAGCTCGAACGCAAGGTTGCCGAATACGAATCCCAGGAGCGTGAGCGCGGCGGCGGCGAGGCGCCGGTGTTCCTCAAAGAGGAGGTCGACGCCGACGACATCGCGGAGATCGTCGCGCGCTGGACGGGCATTCCCGTCAGCCGCCTGCTCGAGGGCGAAACCGAGAAGCTGATCCACATGGAGGATCGCCTGCACGAACGAGTGGTCGGCCAGGACGAGGCGATCGAGGCGGTCGCCACTGCGCTGCGCCGCTCGCGCGCAGGGCTGCAGGACCCCGATCGCCCGATCGGCTCGTTCCTGTTCCTCGGCCCCACGGGCGTCGGCAAGACCGAGCTGGCCCGCGCGCTCGCCGAGTTCATGTTCGACTCCCAGGACGCGATGATCCGCATCGACATGTCCGAGTACATGGAGAAACACTCCGTCTCACGGCTTGTCGGCGCCCCTCCCGGCTACATCGGCTACGAAGAGGGCGGCCAGCTCACCGAGGCGGTACGCCGCCGTCCATACGCGGTCGTGCTGCTCGACGAGATCGAGAAGGCGCACACGGACGTCTTCAACACGCTGCTGCAGGTGATGGACGACGGTCGCCTGACCGACGGCCAGGGGCGCACCGTCGACTTCAAGAACACCGTCCTGATCATGACCTCCAACATCCCGATCGGCGCCGACGCGAGCGAGGACGGCGCCCGCGGGGCCGCCGCCGCCGATGCCCGCCTGCGCAGCGAACTGCTCGAGTACTTCAAGCCCGAGTTCATCAACCGGCTCGACGACATCGTGCGCTTCAAGTCGCTCACGCGCGAGCAGATCTCAGAGATCGTCGACATGCAGGTCGCCCGCGTGATCGCGCGCGTCGCCGAGCGCGGCGTGCAGGTGACGCTCACCGACGAGGCCCGCGAATTGATCGCCAACATGGGCTACGACCCGACGTATGGCGCGCGGCCGCTGCGGCGTGTGATTCAGAAGCAGCTTGTCGACCGGCTGGCGCTGGCGCTGCTCGAGGGCGAGCTTCGCGAAGGCGACTCCGTGCGCGTGGATGGATCCGACGGGGAGCTCAAGCTCGACGTGACGGGCCCAAAGCCGGCCCGAACTGAGACCGTCGGCGCCGTCTGAAGGCATGGAGAGCGCTCGGCGCCCCGAGCGCTCTCCGCAATGTGGCCGCTCTAACCGGTGACGGCCCAGCTGCCGTAGTTCCAATCGCCGGTAGTGCCGGTCGCAACGAACCAGATGCCGAAGCCGTCGGAGTCCGCGCCCGTCCCTACCCCGGTGGATTGCGGGAAGATGGCTCCGAACGGGGCTCCTCCGCTGGCTGTTTCATAGACGCAGAGATTCCCGCTCGCGGCTGTCGGCGACGCCGCTGTGCCTGGGCACGCCGGTGGTAGGGAGGTTTCTTTCGCGACGAAATGGACGTGCGTCGAGTCCAGGGCCGCGGCGAGGGGGACCTGGAAGGTGATGCTCGTCCCGAGGTAGCCCCCGCCGATGCCCCACGCTGCGTAGTAGCCGTGCTCGCTTTTGCCTGGGGCCAGAACGGTGGGGACATCTTTGCCGGGCGCTCCTTCTTTGCCCGCGAGCCCCTGTGATCCAGTCGCGCCGTTTTTGCCGTTTTTGCCGTCTTTGCCGTTAGTCCCATTTTTGCCGGTCGTGTTCCACGAGAGCTTAAACTCGGATTTCCTGCATTTCGCTCTCCGGCTCACGATGTGCACTGCGCCGCTCTTCTTCTTTACACACGCGTAGATGGTTGAAGCGTCGGCCGGTGGAGCCGCCACGAAGTCCACGGTCAGTAGCGCTCCCGCCGCGGCAAGCACGGTCAGGCCGCGTCGTGTGATTCGTTTCGACATAGTCGATCCTCCGATGTCTGTAGGTGATCGGGTGGCTGTCTGGCGGCGAGCCGTGCTTGCCGATGCCCGGGCGGGCAGCGACGCGCCCCCGTTCGCGAGTAAGCCCCGCATGGTTGCAGCCATCCCGGACTGGCTCAATCGACATTCGTCCACCGCTCCTCGCGCGAGCCGATCCGGTACAACCGAGGACACGCCCGCCGCGCGGCGGGCATCTCGACCGCGCGATCGCCCGTTGTCCACCCGGAGGAGGAGCCACATGCCCACCTACATAATGCTCTCGACCCTCACCCCAGAGGGCGTGCAGACCGTCAAGAACAACCCGCAGCGCATCACGGAGGTCAACAAGGAGGTCGAGCAGCTCGGCGCGACCGTCAAGGCGCAGTGGGCGACGCTCGGCCACGTCGACTTCATCTCGGTTGTCGAGGCGCCCGACGAGGCAACGATGGCGCGGGTGTCGCTCGAGCTGGGCTCACGCGGTACCGGCCGCTACGAGACGCTCGCGGCGATTGGCATCGAGGAGTTCATCGCCTCGCTGTAGGCGCTGCGCCGCACGACCGACACGCGCGGCGATCGCGGCTTCGCCCGTTGCGCGGCGTATGCTGCGAGCCGAATGAGCGATCGCGAGCAGCGGGACCCGTCGGCCCAGGAGAGCCGTCCCGACGCCGGGCCGGGCATCTCCCTGGTGCCCGAGCCGATGGAGGAGTCGGAAGTGCAGGCGCAGCTCGACGACATCGACGTGGACGCGCCGCGCGTGGGCATCGTGATGGGCTCGAAGAGCGACATGGAGGCGATGGAGAAGGCCGCGCAAGAGCTTGAAGAGCGGGGGATCCTGCACGAGATCAGGGTCATGTCGGCGCATCGCGAGCCCGACGTGGTGGCCGACTATGCGCGCAATGCGCACATGCGCGGCCTGCGCGTGATCATCGCCGGCGCGGGCATCTCCGCGGCCCTGCCGGGCGCCATCGCGGCGCACACAGACCTGCCCGTGATCGGCGTGCCGCTGTCGGGACGGTTGAGCGCTGCGGGCGGACTCGACGCGATCCTGTCGATCGTGCAGATGCCGCCGGGGGTGCCCGTCGCGTGCGTCGGCTTGGACAACGCGCGCAACGCGGCGATCCTGGCGGCGCAGATACTCGGAGCATGACGCAGGCCATACGCATTGTGAGCGGGACGGTCGGGCGGTGATCGCCCGCTACACCCGCGACGAGCTCGGTCGCCTGTGGAGCGACGAGGCGCGCATGGAGAGCTGGCGGAGGGTCGAGGTCGCCGCCTGCGAGGAGCTGCCGCAGCTGCTCGGCGCGGGCGAGGGGCCGACGAGCGGCGAGCTGGAGACGATCCGCAAGGCGAGCTTCACGGTGGACGCGGTCGACGAGCGCGAGCGCGTGACCGACCACGACCTCGCGGCGTTCGTCGACGTGCTCGGCGCCTCGGCCGGCGAGGCGGGCCGCTGGATTCACTTCGGCCTGACCTCCTCAGACGTGCTCGACACGGGGATGGCGCTGCAGCTGCGTGCCGTAGCCGAGGTGATCCTGCCGGGCGCGTACTCGCTTGTGGCGGTGCTGCACGGGCGTGCGCGCGAGCACGTCGACACGCTGTGCGTCGGTCGCACGCACGGCGTGCACGCCGAGCCGACGACCTTCGGCGTGAAGCTCGCGGGCTTCGCCTTCGAGGCGCACCGCAACGCCCTGCGCCTGGAGCGGGCCTTCGCGCGGGTAGCCGTCGGCGCGCTGTCCGGCGCGGTGGGCACCTATGCGGCCACCAGCCCGGAGTTCGAGACGCACGTGCTCGCCCGGCTGGGTCTCGAGCGCGAGGACGTCTCGACTCAGGTCGTCGCGCGCGATCGGCACGCGGAGCTGCTGTCGGCGATCGCGTTGGCGGGCGCGGGGATGGAGCGGCTGGCGACGGAGATCAGGCTCCTGCAGCGCACCGAGGTGCGCGAGGTGCAGGAGCCCTTCAGGGAGGGTCAGAAGGGCTCCTCGGCGATGCCGCACAAGCGCAACCCGATCAAGGCCGAGCAGATCTCCGGCCTCGCGCGGGTGTTGCGCGGGAACGCACAGGCTGGGCTCGAGGATGTCGCGCTGTGGCACGAGCGCGACATCAGCCACTCCTCCGTCGAGCGGGTCATCCTGCCCGACTCGACGATCCTGCTCGACTACCTGCAGCACCGTGCCATCGCGCTGGTCGAGGGCATGACGGTCGATGCCGAGCGCATGCGCGAGAACCTCGAGCTGACGCATGGAGCGCTGTTCTCCCAGCGCGTGCTCCTGGCGCTCGTCGCAAGCGGAGTCCCCCGCGACGAGGCGTATCGCGTCGTGCAGGAGCTCGCGCAGCGAGCGTGGGACGAGGGCACGCAGCTGCGCGATCTGCTCGCGCGAGACGATCGCGTGACCCCGCAGGGGCTCGACCTCGATGCGATCTTCGACTATGCGCACTACGTGCGCTACGCGCACGAGATCGTCGGCCGGCTCGACGGCGCGCTGGCGCGGCTCGATGAGATCGACTGAGCCTCGGCGCCGCCGCCTCGGCGCCCGATCTCGCTGGTAGCATCGCCTCACGTGACCACGATCGCCGACCTGCCCCTCGCCAGCGGGAAGGTTCGCGAGATGTACGACCTGGCGGACCTCGGGGTGTTCGAGCCGGCGCCCCTCCTGATGGTCGCCAGCGATCGCATCTCCACCTACGACGCGGTCCACCCGACGCCGATGCCCGACAAGGGCAAGGTGCTCACGGGGCTGTCGGTCTTCTGGTTCAAAAAGACCGCCGAGATCGTCGCAAATCACATGATCTCGGCCACCGACGGCGTGCCCGAGGAGGCGCGCGGGCGGGCATTGGTCGTGCGCCGCCTTACGATGCTGCCCGTCGAGTGTGTCGTGCGCGGCCACATCACGGGCTCCGGCTGGAAGGACTACCAGGCGAGCGGCGCGGTGTCGGGCATCGCCCTGCCCGCCGGCCTGCGCGAGTCCGAGCGGCTGCCCGAGCCGATCTTCACGCCCAGCACGAAGGCCGAGCAGGGCCACGACGAGGCGATCGACTTCGATCGCGCCGCCGAGCTGATCGGCGATCGAGCGCTGATGGAGCGCGTGCGCGAGGTGTCGATCGCCCTGTACTCGTTCGCCGCCGAGCACGCGAGCGCCCGCGGCGTGATCCTGGCCGACACGAAGTTCGAGTTCGGCCTCGACGACCACGGCGAGCTGGTGCTCGGCGACGAGGTGCTGACGCCCGACTCCTCGCGCTACTGGCCGGCGGACGGCTTCCAGGTGGGGCGCGGACAGCCGAGCTTCGACAAGCAGTACGTGCGCGACTGGGCGACGGCCAGCGGGTGGGACAAGAAGCCGCCCGCACCGGCGATCCCCGAGGGCGTCGTGGCGGGCACGCGCGCGCGCTACGTCGAAGCGTACGAGCTGATCGCCGGCGAGCCCTTCCAGGCCTGGCTGCAACGGACGAGCGCGCCGCAGGGCGCTGCTCCGCAGCGCACCCGGCCGCAGGAAGCCGCGCCGCCGGGCACCGGGCCGCAGAACACCGGGCCGCAGGGCACCGCGTGAGGGCGCGCGTGCTGATCCGCCCGAAGCAGGGCATCCTCGATCCGCAGGGCGTTGCGGTCGAGCGCGCGCTGCCGGCGCTCGGCTTCTCCGGCGTGGAGAACGTGCACGTCGGCCGGCTGGTGGAGCTCGACGTGGACGACCCGGCCCAGCTCCAGCCGATGTGCGAGAAGCTGCTCGCGAACCCGCTCGTCGAGGATTACGAGATCGAGCTGCTCGACGGCAGCGGCTGACACGAAGTGCGGTTCGGCGTCCTTCAGTTCCCAGGCTCCTGCGACGAGGTCGATGCGCTGCATGCGGCGCGGCGGGTGGGCGATGCGGAGCTCATCTGGCATGGCGAGCGCGACCTGCGCGGCGCCGATGCGATCATCGTGCCGGGCGGCTTCTCCTACGGCGACTACCTGCGCGCGGGCGCGATCGCGCGGTTCGCGCCGGCGATGGAGTCGGTGATCGACTTCGCGCGCGAGGGCGGACTGGTGCTAGGGATCTGCAACGGCTTTCAGGTGCTTTGCGAGGCGCGGCTGCTCCCGGGAGCCCTGCTGCCGAACGTCAATCTGCGCTTCACCTCCCGCCAGGTCGAGTTGGAGGTGCTCTACAGCGGCGGCTCGTTCACCGCGGCATGCGCCCTGGGCGAGCGGCTGAGCATCCCCGCCAAGCACGCCTGGGGGCGCTACTACGCCGAGCCGCGCACGCTGGAGGCGATGGACCGCTCCGGCCAGCTCCTGCTGCGCTACGCGCCGGGCGAGAACTTCAACGGCTCCGTCAACGACATCGCAGGCGTGTGCAACGAACGCGGCAACGTGTTCGGCCTGATGCCGCACCCCGAGCACGCGGTCGACGAGCTCGTCGGCGGCTCGGCCGACGGGCTGAAGATCTTCGAGTCGATGCGCCTGGCCGTGGAGGGCGCGCGTGCCTGAGAACGCGACGCTGCCGACGCTCGAGGACGCGCTCGCGCTGGGGCTGACGCGCGGCGAGTACGAGCTCGTGTGCGAGAAGCAGGGCGGACCGCCGAACCTCCTAGAGCTCGCGATGTACTCGCTGCTGTGGAGCGAGCACTGCGCCTACAAGCACTCCAAGAAGCTGCTGCGCACGCTGCCGACCGACGGCCCATCGGTCGTGATGGGCCCGGGAGAGAACGCCGGCGCGGTCGACGTCGGCGGCGGTCTGGTGTGTGCGTTCAAGGTCGAGTCGCACAACCACCCGAGCGCCGTCGAGCCCTTCCAGGGCGCCGCCACCGGCGTCGGCGGCATCCTGCGTGACATCTTCGCGATCGGCGCGCGACCGATCGCCGTGCTCGACTCGCTGCGCTTCGGCGAGCCGCACGGCGGGCCGGGCACGCGCACGCGCTACCTGCTCGACGGAGCGGTCGCGGGGATCGGGCACTACGGCAACTCGATCGGCGTCCCGACGGTCGGCGGCGAGGTCTACTTCGAGGGGCCATACGAGCACAACTGCCTGGTGAACGCGATGGCGCTCGGCCTGGCGCCGCGCGAGCGGCTGATGCGCAGCGCCGCCGCAGGACCGGGCAACGTGCTCGTGCTGTTCGGCGCCTCGACCGGCCGCGACGGGATCGGCGGCGCCTCGGTGCTCGCGTCCGCCGAGCTCGGCGACGACGGCGATGGCGGCGAGGACAAGCGCCCGACGGTGCAGGTCGGCGACCCCTTCGAGGAGAAGAAGCTGCTCGAGTGCTCGTTGGAGCTGCTCGAGCGGAGCCTGATCGTCTCGCTGCAGGACCTCGGCGCGGCCGGCCTGACCTCGTCGGCGGCCGAGATGGCCTCCAAGGGCGACGTCGGGATCGACATCGACGTCGCCACGGTGCCGCTGCGCGAGCCGGGCATGGAGCCGTTCGAGGTGATGGTCAGCGAGTCCCAGGAGCGCATGCTGTGCGTCGTCGAGCCGGCCAGCGTCGCGGCTGTGCTCGAGCTGTGCGAGAAGTGGGAGGTGGGCGGAGCGGCGATCGGAGCGGTCACCGACAGCCGCCGGATGCGCGTGCTGCGCGACGGCGAGCTCGTCGGCGAGATGCCCGTGCGGGCGCTGGTCGACGAATGCCCGCTGTATGACCTGCAGCCGGCCAAGCCGGCGCAGCCGGTCTATCGGCGGCCGGTGGGAACGCTCGCCGCGGATGCCGGCGTGCGCGAGGCGCTGCTGGCGCTGCTGGCGAGCCCTAACATCGCCTCGCGCAGGCCGCTGTTCGAGCGCTACGACGCGATCGTGCAGTCGCGCACCGTGCGCCGGCCAGAGCAGGCCGACGCCGCCGTGCTCGCGCTCGAGGACGGCAGCGCCCTGGCGGTGAGCATCGACTGCAACGGCCGGCGCGTGGCCGCAGACCCGTACCGCGGGACGATCGAGGCCGTGCTCGAGTGCGCCGCCAACCTCGCCTGCGTCGGGGCCGAGCCGCTCGGGACGACCAACAACCTCAACTTCGGCAACCCCGAGAAGGGCCACATCGCCTGGCAGCTGAGCGAATCGGTACGCGGGCTCGGCGAGGCCTGCCGCGCGCTGCAGGCGCCGATCGTCGGCGGCAACGTGTCGCTGTACAACGAGGGCGCGACCGGCCCGATCTACCCCACGCCGGTGATCGGCATGGTTGGTCGGCTGCCCGACGCGCGGGCGGCCGGGCGGCTGGGCTTCGCGCGCGCGGGCGAGCAGGTCGCGCTCGTCGGCCCCTTCGAGCCGTCGCTCGCGGCCGGCGAGCTCGACAAGCTGCGCGGCGAGCCGCTGCCCGACGGCCTGCGCGAGCTCGACATCGACGCGGTGCGCGCCGCGCACGTCGCGATCCGCGACGCCGTGCGCGCAGGAGCGCTGTCGAGCGCGCACGACATCGCCGAGGGCGGCCTGGCGGTCGCGCTGGCCGAGTGCTGCCTGGCCGGCTCGGTCGGCGCCGAGGTCGATGTTGGCACGGTCGACGTCGGCGCGCTCGATGTCGGCGAGGGCGGGCCGGGCGACGATCTGGCCGGCCTGTTCGGCGAGGGTCCCGGCGGGTTCGTCGTGGGCGGCTCGGCCGAGGCGTTGCGCGAGCTTGGCCCGCGCGTGCCCGTCAGGGTGATCGGGACCGTCGGGGGCGACGCGTTGACGATCGTGCGACGTCCGAGCGGCGCTCCTGAGATCACGATCTCGCTCGACGAGCTTGCCGAGGTCCACAACGGTCTCGCAGAGATGTTCTCGTGAGAAATGCCCCTGCTAGCGTGTGCTTGTAATGCGTGAGGGACCGCGCGACGAGTGCGGAGTATTCGGACTGTATGCGCCCGGTCACGAGGTGTCACGTTTGTCGTACTTCGCGCTGTACGCGCTGCAGCACCGCGGCCAGGAGTCCGCCGGCATCGCCGCGGCCGACCGCGATGCGCACATCATCACGCGCCGCGAGCTGGGGCTGGTCAGCCAGGTGTTCTCGGAGAACGACCTGCGCACGCTGGCGGGCGAGCTGGCGATCGGGCACGTGCGCTACTCGACGACCGGCTCGAACGCCTGGGAGAACTCCCAGCCGGTGCAGCGGTCGGAGGGCACGAACGGCTCGCATCGCGAGGTGGCGCTGGCGCACAACGGCAACCTGATCAACGCCGTCGAGCTGCACAACGAGATGCTCGAGGCGGGCGTGACGTTCAGCTCGACCTCCGATTCGGAGATCATCGCCGCGCTGATCGCGACGCACCCCGCGGAGCACGTCGAGGATGCGATCGCCGAGGTGATGCCGCGCCTGCGCGGCGCCTTCTCGACGGTCGTCATGACGAAGGACCGCGTGGTGGCCTTCCGCGACCCGCACGGCCTGCGCCCGCTGTCCATCGGCACGCTCCCCGACGAGGGGACGGGCGAGTCCGACGGCGAGACACGCTACTGCGTGGCGAGCGAGTCGTGCGCGTTCGACATCATCGGCGCGAAGCTGCTGCGCGAAGTGCAGCCCGGCGAGATGGTCACCCTCGGCGAGGACGGCCTTCAGAGCCGCATGGTGGCGCCCGGCGGCAGGCGCGCGTTCTGCGTGTTCGAGTACATCTACTTCGCGCGGCCGGACTCGCGCATGAACGACCAGGTGCTGCAGGTGGCGCGCGGGCGGATGGGCGAGATCCTGTGGAAGGAGGCGCCGGTCGAGGCGGACCTGGTGATCGCCGTGCCGGACTCCGGCAACCCGGCGGCCCGCGGGCTGGCGCGCGCGGCGGGGCTGCCGCAGGACGACGGCTTCGTCAAGAACCGCTACGTCGCGCGCACGTTCATCCAGCCCGGCCAGGAGCTGCGCAAGCACGGGCTGCGGCTGAAGTTCAACCCGCTGCCGGAGGTGATCGCGGGCAAGCGCCTGGTCGTCGTGGACGACTCGATCGTGCGCGGCAACACGACGCGCCAGATCGTGCAGATGCTCAAGGACGCCGGCGCGGCGGAGGTCCACATGCGCATCTCCGCGCCGCCCATCAAGCACCCCTGCCACTATGGCATCGACATGTCCACGCGCGAGGAGATGATCGCACACGGTCGCACGACCGAGGAGATCGCCGCGGAGCTCGGCTGCGACTCGCTGCACTACCTCTCGCTGGAGGGCGTCTACGAGGCGGTGCGCGGCGAGCGCGCCACCCACTGCGACGCCTGCTTCAGCGGTGAGTACCCGCTGTCCGGCAGCGACGGCGCGGCGGGCAAGTACTCGCTGGAGGACGACCAGATCCTCCCGCTCGTCAAGGCTTAGCCGAAGGACTCCTCGCGCGCGCCCGAGGCGTCGTTGTAGCGGTTGTTGTAGGGGCGGTGCACGATCGCTCCGCCGCGGCCCGAGCGCAGGGCGTAGCCGAGGGCGGCGGCGATGATCAGGGTGATGAGGATGGCGGTGAGCATTTGTTGTTGTCCTCCAATTGCGTCTTGAACGGCTCTCCACCCTGTCCATCAATTGAACGGGGTGTGGTGGAAATCCTCTGTGAGGTTGCTCACAGCGCGTCGAGGCGAGGCACAGTTGGTCGCAGCTATCGTGCGGCACGTGGCCGAGCAGCTCCCGATCGCAGTGCTCGTGTCCGGCACCGGCACGAACCTGCAGGCGCTGCTCGATACGGTGCACGGGCGCGAGGCGCAGATCGTGGCGGTCGCCTCGAGCGTCGCCGGGGCGCCGGCGCTCGAGCGAGCGGCGGCGCGCGGCGTGCCGAGCGCCGTGTTCGCCCGCGCGGAGTTCTCCGACCGCGAGGCGCGCGACGCCGCGCTGGCCGACTGGCTGGCCGAGCGCGGCGTGCGGCTGGTCGTGCTCGCCGGCTACATGGAGCTGCTCGGCTCGTCCTTTCTCGAGCGCTTTCCCGGCGCCGTGATCAACGTGCACCCGTCGCTGCTGCCGGCCTTCCCCGGGGTCCGGGCGATCGAGCAGGCGCTCGCATACGGCGTGCAGGTGTTCGGCGTGACCGTGCACTTCGTCGACGACGGGGTGGACACGGGCCCGGTGATCCTGCAGCGCGCGGTCGAGCTGCCGGGCGCGCGCGAGCCGCACGAGGTGCTGCGCGCGCTGCGTCCGCTCGAGCACGAGCTGCTGCCGCAGGCCGTGCGGCTGTTCGCGCGTGGCGAGCTCGAGGGATAGGCTCTGAGCGTGCTCTCCGAAGGCGAGACGAGGACCGGTAGCGAGGCCGGAATCGAGCGCGCGGCGCCGGGCGAGGTGCGCGTGCGCAGGGCGCTGCTGTCGGTGTCCGAGAAGGCCGGAATCGTCGACTTCGCGCGCGGGCTGGGCGAGCTGGGGGTGGAGATCGTCTCGACCGGCGGCACCGCGCGCGAGCTCGCGGGCGCGGGCATATCCTCGCGCGAGATCGAGGACTTCACGGGCTTTCCCGAGATGATGGACGGGCGCGTGAAGACGCTGCACCCGCGGCTGTACGCGGGACTGCTCGCGCGGCGCGACGACGACAGGCACCTCGAGGCGGCCGCGCAGCAGGAGATCGAGCAGGTCGACCTGGTGTGCGTGAACCTGTATCCGTTCGAGCAGACCGTCGCGCGCGGCGACGCCGACGCGCAGGAGATCGTCGAGAACATCGACATCGGCGGGCCGACGATGATCCGCGCGGCCGCCAAGAACAACGCGTTCGCGGCGGTCGTCGTCGATCCGGCCGACTACGAGGGCGTGCTGCAGGAGCTGCGCGAGTCGGGCGGGCGGCTCTCCAGCGACACGCGCACGCGGCTGGCCGCCAAGGCCTTCGCGTGCACCGCGCGCTACGACGCGGCGATCGCCACGTGGTTTTCGATGCGCTCCTACGAGGGCTTTCCGCCGACGTGGAACGACGCCTACGAGAAGGTCTCGGACCTGCGCTACGGCGAGAACCCGCATCAGCGCGCGGCGTTCTACGCGCGCGTCGGCTCGCCGACGCACCTGCTCGACGGCGTGCGCCAGCTGCACGGCAAGGAGCTGTCGTTCAACAACCTGCTCGACCTCAGCTCCGCGCGCGAGCTGGTCGAGGAGTTCGACGAGCCCGCGTGCGCGATCGTCAAGCACAACAACCCGTGCGGCTGTGCGATCGCCGAGACCGTCCAGGCGGCCTACGAACACGCCTTCGCGTGTGACCCGCAGAGCGCGTACGGCGGCGTGATCGCGCTGAACCGGCGCGTCGACCGGGCGTGTGCCGAGCAGCTCTCGCGGCAGTTCATCGAGGTGCTGCTCGCGCCGGGCTTCGACCCCGACGCCCTGGAGGCGCTCGCCGAGAAGAAGAACGTGCGGCTGCTCGAGCTCCCGCACTGGCCGCCGCCCAGCCACGACGTCGAGTCGAAGCCGGTGCTCGGCGGGCAGCTCGTGCAGACGCGCGACGTCGTCGCGGAGACGCGCGAGCAGATGAGCGTGATGACCGAGGCGCAGCCGAGCGAGCAGCAGTGGCACGACCTGCTGTTCGCGTGGAAGGTCTGCCGCCACGTGCGCTCCAACGCGATCGTGATCGCGACGGGCGATGGGGGGCAGGAAGCCGGGACCGCTGGGTCGGGGCCAGCGCCGGCGCAGCCGGTGGTCGCGACGATCGGGATCGGCGCCGGCCAGATGAGCCGCGTCGACGCGGTGCGCATCGCGGTGGAGAAGGCGCAGGGCGCCCAGCCGCAGCTGCTGGCGGGAGCGGCGCTCGCATCGGATGCCTTCTTCCCGTTCGCCGACGGCCCACAGCTGGCGATCGACGCCGGCGTCGCGACGATCATCCAACCCGGCGGATCGGTGCGCGACGAGGACGTCGTCGCCGCCGTGCAGCAGGCAGGAGTCGCGATGGTCGCGACGGGCGTGCGCCACTTCCGTCACTAGCCGCGAGCTCCACGAACACCGAACGACATATATTTTTTATTTATTGATAAGATATATCGCGAGCTAACGTCGATACATCACGATAGGAGAACAAATGTTTGCTCACGAACATGAAGCAGACACCGGCCACTGCGGACCGCACCGCGGCCCGAGCCGGCACCGGCATCGAGGCTTTGGAGGCGGCTGGGGGGGCTTCGGCCCCGGCGGCGGCCCGCGCGGTCGCGGACGCAAGGCGCGCCGCGGCGACATCCGCACGGCCGCCCTGCTGCTGCTCGCGGAGGAGCCACGCAACGGCTACCAGATCATGCAGGAGGTGGAGGAGCGCAGCGACGGCGTGTGGCGCCCGAGCCCCGGCTCGGTCTACCCGGCCCTGCAGCAGCTCGAGGACGAGGGTCTGATCCGCTCGACGGAGAGCGACGGGCGCAAGGTCTTCGCGCTGACGGACGAGGGGCAAACGCACGTGCAGGAGCGCGACGCCGAGGCGCCGGCGCCATGGGACCAGATGAGCGGCGACGTCAGCGACGAGGCGCACGAGCTGGGCAAGCTGATGCGCGAGCTCGCATCGGCGTTCGTGCAGGTCATGCGCACGGGCAGCGAGGCGCAGATGGCCAAGGCGCGCGAGGTGCTGAGCACGGCGCGCCGCGACCTCTACCGGATCCTCGCCGACGGCGATTCGCCCGGCGACTGACGGCGATTCGCCGGGCAGCTAGTCGAGCGCCTGCGTGGCGATTCCCAGCAGCGGGTCCTGCTGCCGGGAATCGTCCGGGCGGGAGGCCAGCTCGACGGCCTCCGCGAGCAGCGCCGGGTCCTTCAGCGTCTGCCGTTCGCTGAGCGGCTGAAGCAGTCCGCGCAGCAGCAGCATCGGCCCGATCCAGCGCGGCGCCCACACGCGCGCCGAACGCCGTTCGATGCCGCGCTCGATCGCGTCGATCGCCTTCGACAGCGGCGCCGGGTTGCGGATGAAGCCGGGCAGCCGTTCGGAGAGCGTCTGTGCCGAGGGCTGGGCGAAGGCTGCGCGCACGAGGTCGGTATCGAGGAAGCCGAAGTAGGCGCAGCCGACGGCCGCGCCACTCGGCGCGGTCTCCATGCGCAGCGCGTCGGACAGCGCCTCGACGCCGGCCTTGGCGGCCGTATAGGGACCCATCATCGCGCCGTGCGTGATCGCGCTCAGCGAGGAGATGTTCAGCAGATAGCCGTGTCGCTTGGAGATCTGCTCGATCACGGCGCGGTCGGTGCGCCACACGCCCAGCAGGTTGACCGCGAGCGTGCGCTCGACCTGCTCGACCGGCGCGCTCGCGAGCGTGCCCGTGTAGGCGATGCCGGCATTCGCGATCGCCACGTCGATCCCGCCGAAGCGCTCGACGGTCGCCGCCACAGCTCGTTCGAGCGCGTCGAGCTCGGTCACGTCGACCTCGAGGCTGATCGCGCGGTCTCCGAGCTTCGCAACGTTCTCCTCGAGCCGCTCGCGCTCGAGGCCGACGAGCGCGACGTTCGCGCCCCTCGCGTGCAGGCGCTCCGCCGTCGCCTTGCCGATCCCGCGGGCCGCGCCTGTGATGAACGCCGTGCGGCCATTGACGTCGAACGGGGCTGTCGCGGAGCGAGCCACGCGTCCACACTACCTGAGCGGCGCCGCGCCGAAACGCACAGCGCCGTGGCACCGAGGTGCAAAGTGCCGCCGCGGCCGCGACGTACGCCGCTCGACGATCGGCCAGCTTGCTTGACACTCGCCGCGCGCGCCCACTACGCTCGCTCCGACCGCATCGTTCGCGGGTTGATGCGGTCGAACTCCGCGATTGGAGGACGCAGTGCGCGTACGCCGCAGACGCTCTGACATGACGCGAGTCCCAGTCCGCCGGTGGCGCCGGTCGGCCGCGGCGCTCGGCACGGCTGCGGCTGCCTGCCTCCTGGTGGTGTGGGGCGGCGCGCCGGTGGCACCCGCCTCGCCGAGCGCGCCCGTCGCGCGGGCTGGCGCCGTTCGCCCGATCTGCAGCGGGCCGAAGAGCGCGAAAGTGGCCTGCCACTTCTCGACGCCCAGCGGCAACATCCGCTGCGTATGGACGCCGGCGCCCAACAACGTCGCCTGCGTGCTGCTCTCCACCGGGCGCGCCTACCGGCTGCGCCCCAGCGGCCACGCGAAAACGATCATGCTGCGTCTCGCGCGCCGCGGACAGACGCTGCCGAGAAACCAGCAGATCGTCTTTCCGCGGAGCCTCTCCTGCAGGGACACGAAGCGCACGATGATCTGCAACCAGGACTTCGGCACAGGCGCGTTCACGCTCGCGCGAGGACATTCGCACAGGTCCTAACGGCCGGATGACGGTCGCCGAGCGGATGGCCCTCGGCAAGGCCGCGCGCAAGGAGGTGCCGCGCTCGAGCCATCGCGAGTTCGACCCCGCGGCGCGCCGGGCGGACCCGGTCGAGCTGCTCGAGCGACAGGCGGTCACGAGGGTCCCCGAGCTGGTGCCGATCCGCTACGAGCGAATGCTCGCCTCGCCGTTTGCGTTCTTTCGCGGCACGGCCGTGCTGATGGCGGGCGACCTCTCCTCGACGCCGGACGCGGGCTTGACCGTGCAGGCGTGCGGAGACGCGCACCTGTCGAACTTCGGCGGGTTCGCCTCGCCGGAGCGCACGCTGGTGTTCGACATCAACGACTTCGACGAGACCGCGCTCGGGCCGTGGGAGTGGGACGTCAAGCGCCTGGCGAGCAGCGTCGCGCTTGCGGGCCGCTCGCGCGGGCTCGGGCGGGCCGCGCGGCGCGCGCTGCTGCTCGCCACGGTCCGCCGCTACCGCGACGCGATGCGCGGGTTCGCCGCCATGGGCAACCTCGAGGTCTGGTACGCGATGCTCGACGCCCACGTGCTCGAGCGGGCGCTCTCCGACGCCCGCGCCAGTCGACGCAAGCAGCTTCGATCGGGACTGCAGGAGGCGACCGAGAAGGCCACCGCGAAGGACAGCATGCGGGCATTCCGCAAGCTCACGACTGTCGTCGACGGTCGGCTTCAGATCATCGGCGATCCGCCCGTGCTGGTCAGGGCGGCCGATCTGCTCCCGTCGGGCGACGCAAGCGAGCTCCGCGCGACGATGGATGGCCTGCTCGCCGAGTATCGAGCGAGCCTTCCGCAGGACCGGCGGCGCCTGCTCGAGGGCTACAGGTTCGTGGACATCGCCCGCAAGGTGGTCGGCGTCGGCTCGGTGGGCACGCGCTGTTGGATCCTGCTGCTCGAGGGAACCAGCGCGGACCGCGACCCTCTGTTCCTGCAGTTCAAGGAGGCCGAGGCGTCGGTGCTCGAGCCGTTCGTCGGTGCCAGCGAGTTCGACAATCACGGCCGCCGTGTGGTCGAAGGGCAGCGCCTGATGCAGGCGGCGAGCGACATCCTGCTCGGCTGGCTGCACACGAGCGGCATCGACGGAGCGCCGCGCGACTTCTACGGCCGCCAGCTATGGGATTGGAAGCTGTCGGCCGAGCTCGGCACGATGACCCCGGGGCTGCTGGCGTTGTATGTGGAAATGTGCGCGTGGACGCTCGCTCGTGCGCACGCCCGCTCGGGCGATCGCGTCGCGATCGCGTCATACCTCGGCGGCGGCGACGTGTTCGACCGGGCGATCGCCGAGTTCGCGGAGCTGTATGCCGACCAGAGCGAACGCGACTACGGAGCGCTGCTCGACGCCGCCGAGAGCGGGCGCGTGCGCACCTCGGCCCCTGGCAACTCGGAGTCCGTTCGCTAGGTCGAGCTGCGCCGGGGTCCGGAGCGAGTTCTATGAGTTTCTATCGAGTGAAGATGCGTGGTACTTCAGGTCAGAGCCGGCTGCCTGGACGCCCGCCTTCTGCGCGTTCGCGCCTCCGCGGGAGCGGAAAGCGCCGCCGTCGCGCTTCTTCGGCGCCTGGCGTACGCGATGTCTGCTGCGGCGCGATAGTCGTCCGGTCCGCAGGGCCGGCGGCCGCGGCTTCCTCGGCCAGCGCCGGACGCGAGGCGAAGCGGCCGACCGCGAATGCGGCCAACGCGACGATCAGCGCGCCGAGGCCGTAGAAGTAGCCGACCAGCTCGAGCATCTGGCGCGTCGGGCCATACAGCGGCCGCCCGATCGGCCCGACACCGGACTCCCACGTCAGGCTGACCGATGGGCCGACGACAAACCACGCGCCGGCCACCATGGCCAGCCAGCCGGCGAGTATCCCGGCCGCGCGCGTGGCGGCGAGCAGCAGCATGACGCCGGCCAGCACCGCCAGGGCGCCCGGGAGGATGTCAAGCCACAGCCGGTCGGTCGTGTAGTGCCACGTCGTGTTGGTGCCGAAGGAATAGTTGAAGTAAGGGCCGACGAACGGGATCAGGGCGCCCCAAACGCCCAGCAAGATGATCAACAGCCCGCTGACGGCACCTGTCGAACGCGTCATGCGCCTGCGCATGGCCAACTCCTCTCGTCGCTTCCGTTCTTGCTATTCCCCGCTGGATAGCCGCTCAACCACTACGGTCTGGCCTCCCGGGCGCGTCGGCGTCAGTCGATCGAGATCGCTCGCGGGGATGTCGAACAGCTCACCGCTCGCGCAGTCCTCGACGAGGACCCGCTCGCCGTTGGTCTGCTCAACGCAGTAAAGCCGGTGCTCGGAGTGGTAGTAGTCGCCGTGGCAGATGCTTGCCTGCGACGCCTTCTGCGGCTGTGTCAGCATCGTCTCACGCCTTTCTGATCTGGTCATGAGATACCCAGACCCGGACTGGGGAAACACATGCGAGAGTCGGGACCCGAACGAAACCCGAAAGTCCAGGTTGGACTCTCACGCTTACCGCGATCTTGAGCCGAGTCCACGCCCGAGGATGATCCGAGAGATCGAGCTGGCGTGGCAGGCGCGCTCGCGGACCGTCTGCCTCCTAGCTGCGGCCGACGGCGCGTGCGCACCAGTCAACTCAGTCGTCGAGCCCCAAGTCCCGACGCATACGGGGCAAGGCCGCGCGGTCCTTCTCGCGGCCCGACGCTTCTTTGGACCTAACGATGTCCTCGGCGGCCGCGACGACGATCGTGAGGTGCTCGAACTCCATCTCGCTCGCTTTGCGTATCCAATCGTCGTAAACGCCGATGCCATCGGCGCGGCGCACAATCTCCAATCGCCCGTACCGCGTTTCGAAGCTCGTACCTAGCCCTCCGTAATCGGTTTTCATCAAGCCGACTTCCGCCAGTGCGCGGTTGAGCCGCTCTGCATTGTCGCCCTCGGTAGCGACCGCGATGTCGAGGTCCGCGGTTGCACCGGCCCAGCCTCGGAGCTGCGCTGCGACGCCACCGACGACGATGAACTCGACTCCGTTACGGAGGAGTGCTAGGAGCAGCTGCGCTTGGTCGTCTGCGAGCGTCACGAATACGTTGCCTCTAGTAGCGCCTGCAACCCGGGCACGCGGGCGCGTTCTGACTCGCGGGTGGATGCGTCGGCGATCCGCAACAGGTCCCTGGGATGGGCGACGAGCACCGTGGTTCGGGCATTGACGGCCACAGGCGACGCGCCCCGCTGAAGGTCGCGGTAATCCCCAGCACCAGCAAGGTTGCGAGCAATGGCCAGCATGCCGCCGGCCGGCAGCGTCCAGGGCTCACGCACGTCCGACTCCCGCCAGCGATCCTCGACATCGACGGGGACCAGGCCGGCTGCCCGGAGCTCGCGATCGGTCGCCACCGGGTCCGCGGCGACGAACTCAACCTGTGTTGTGTCCGGGCGCTGGGGCGCCCCGCGAAGCGCCGCCCCCACTTGGCCGACCACGACCGTAAGGGTGTTCGCGCTGGCGAGCCATCGCAGCGACCGCTTTGCGTCCCGCGCGGCGTCGGCCGGAAGCAGTCGTGCCAGCCGCTTGGCGGGCGGTAGAGCGAGCTGCTCGGCGACGCTCTCGGCGAGAGAGGTGTCGCGTGTGGTGAGCCTCAGAACCAGGTCGAGCTCACACTCGCCGACAAGATCGGACACCGCCTCGAGCGAGGGAACCTGGCTCCCGGACTCCCAGCGGGCGATTGTCTCTCGGGGTCGTCCGCTGCGCGCGGCAAGCTGTTGTTGGGTGAGGCCGGCCCGATCCCGCGCAATCCGTATGACATCTTGAGTGCGCATACCGGTGCAACGTAGCATAAGCATCACAGCCAACGTGATGGATGCATCACACGATTGGTGATTGATCCATCAGGACTGCGTGCGCACCGTCTAACAGCTTCGCCAAGCGGTAGGCGACTCCTCTCTCGCGGAGCTGCAGTTCGCGGGCGAGCGCATTCCGACCGCTAGCCATCGACTGGCGGGTTCCTCCCTGGGTAGCCAGGCGGGACCAAAGAATGACCCTGGCCCCGCTTTTGGGGGCCAGGGTTTCAATAAGGCAAATATGGTGCCCCGTGCGGGACTCGAACCCGCCCCACCGGATAAAAGTGGCTGCAAAGGACTGATCTCAGGTGGGTCCTGATGTCTTGGGCGCTGAGCTGCACCAATTATGCCCAAAAATGCTCGTCTCGGACCAAGTTGGGACCACGGACTGGGATGCGATTCGCGGACAGCCTGGCCTCACACGTGCGGTCAGCCATGTGAGCGACGGATCCAACGCGCGTGTGTGCGGTCGGCTGCGACTGTTGTCACGGCGGCCTTGGGCCGCCGACGCCTTCGTTCAACATCAGGCAGCGGGCCGCCTCCGTGGACGGCCCCTACGCGGGCTAGGGAGTACCACGTCCCCAGACTCTGGGTCGACTCCCTCCATGACCTCGTGAGCCCTAACTGCGTGGTAGTCACGCAATGCCGCGCCCAATCTGTCCATGTCCGGCGCTCGCGCCGCGAGAGTGAGGATCGCTGCCACGAGCTCATGCTTGTCGACGCCGCCATACCCTGCGTCCTCGAGCTCCCCGCAGAGCCGGTTGATGCGACGGTTGAGTGGGGCTGGGATCTTCACTCCGAGGCCCTCAGTCGGACATCGACGCAGCAGTGCGACGGGAACGATTCGGACGTCGGGCATGCCGTCCGAATGCTAAGCTACTTTTGCGGTAGTGTAAAACTAGTTTTCGCGAAACCGCATCTCCCGAGCGTTTTTCAGCGACTTCGCAGCAAGGCTGCTGTAAGGTGGTTCGCCCACTAGCACATGAAGCGGACGGAACCGCTGCAATCTAAGCTGGCTAGATCTGGACAGGAATCCATGGCAGTTCAACCTCAATTCGACGACATCCCCGAGCATCTTCGGAAGCTCGCGAAAGGCGTTCCGGATCTTGAGCGGCCTGTTTGGTATGCCGGCACCGTCTACGGACGGACAGCAAAGGGGCTAGAAGATGCCACCGCCGCCAGGATCAGAACCAACGGCATCGAGACTGGTCCATCTGAAGCACCTGGCACGGGGTCCGAGCAGCCCGGGACATCAAGCGCGCCTCCGGTCGGAGGCGTTGCCCCGGTAAGCAGTCAGACCGCTCCCACCGACGACGGCTAGGTCTGTCCGTCAGTGACTGATTGATCGGCGCCCTGAGACTCGCTCGTGGTGGGCTCGATGTATCGCCCCGGTATCGGGCTTGGCTCGATCGCTTTTGGCAGTAGCCTCGTAAACACGAGAGCGACAAAGGCTATGGTGGCGGCGCCGGCCGCCACCGACAGCTCGAGACGTAGCGTCGACGTTGATGCTTTTTCTCGCCCGCTTCCGAGAACTGCCACTCGTGCGGCGACCGCAAAAGCGACCCCGGCGACGCCCAAGAGAAGCAGCCGGGCGTGATGCAGTAGTCGCATTGCCAGCTCGTGTCGGCCCGGGCGATACACGAGCGCAACTAGCGCTCCCGGGAACAGGAGGAGCAAAGCCGTTACGTTGTTGGGAGCTCGCGCGATCGATCCGGCAAATGCGGCGGCGGCTCCGATAGCGCTGATGACAACACAGCGCCAGTGATGAAGCCTCCCCTATAGACGCGATAGAGCGCCCATCCGAGGCCGCTGCGGTACGTCTGGGCACCGCGCAAGTACACGTGCGTACGCTCTCTCAATCCGAGGCCCCGCTTGTATATCTCTCCATCTGGGCTGTCGACTGCAACCCCGCAGTCAATGATCTCAAGCCCCCGTGGCGCGACCGCTTCAAAGTGATAGCTGCTGGACCCGATGAATGGCAGCTCGAACCAAAAGAGGTAACCCTCCCACCCAAATGATCGCTTGTTGAGATAGCCGGGGCGCGTATCCTCCGCGAGATCTAGTTGGCTCTCGTCGAACGAGAGCTTGACGACTTGGCGAGGCTCATAGTCGTCAATCGGATAGCCCACGATGCAAGTCGTCTCAAGGAGCTCGGAAAGCCAGCAGAACTGCGAGTCACCGGCGAGAGCCTCATGAATGTCCGTTGGCTTGCGCGATGTATCAAGCAGTTCACTGCGAATACGCGCTGCGACCAATGTGTCCCGCCTCGCGACTTCTTCGACGGAAGGTCCAACCTCGCTGATTACGCGATCTCGGGAGACGCCCCCGCGGTCCGCCGCTTTAACTGCAATCTCGAGCAAGACTTCAGCAGAATAGGTGCCATTCTCCTCCCTTGTTGGCAAGGCAAGCGATCCGCTAGGGCACTGGTAGTCAAAGTTAGTTAGCTCAGCGGGCGCCTTGCGGAGCATAAAGGCGGGGGCAATACACGGAGCCGGTATCGGGATGCCGGCCACCTGGTGCGGAAGCGTTATGTCGACGCTGAGTTTATGCCGGACCGTGCGGTCATCCAGCAGTTCGACCGTGTGCTTCCGTCGTGCAACCCAGGCCGCATCATCACAGAAAAGAAGTGCACCGATGGTGCCCCGAGCAAACGCGGCCGTGGCTCTACTCTCGTCGGAGCTGTCCCCCCTATCCTCCACTCGCCTAGATCTGCTCCCTGATCCACTCGCTCACGTCGTTCGGCAGAGACCGCCAGGCGCCGGCACGCTGGGTCACATCCAACACGATGAGCCTTGCGGCCGACGGGAGCTGCGTGCTGAGTGTGTCACGCACCTGAACGGGCGTCTGGTCGCTCTTGACAAGCCACAGCCCGGCGCTCAGGACCTTTGCCCATGGGCCAAGAGCCCTGATGCTCTCAAGCAATCCGGAATACTCGGGTGCAGTCTCGGGGCGGTCTAGATCGTAGGCGATCAGCAGAGTGGACATCTCGGACCGACGGGGAATCTACTAGGTTCGTTCGCTCACCCTCCAATTCCACCAGCTCATAGGGGCGGCTGTCACCTGGCACCGACGCGCTTGCCTTCTGTCGGAAGCCGGGCCTCTCGGTAGCGCTCGATCGTGTCGCCGCCAGTCTCCGTCGGGGCTGTCGGTTACATTGGCTCCAAGATGACACCGACCGGACCCCTCGGAACCAGCTTGGGGAGCAGCGAGGACATCATCGCCCTCGCGGCGCGCACGAGTCAAGCCGCACAGCTAGCCGAGCTGAATGCGCTGGATGCTAAGGCGGCAAATCTAATCGGCTTCGTGGGTATTGCCCTCACGTTGATCTACACATCGGCGTTCGCGGACGGGCATTGGACCTGGGCGCTCACTGCAGGCACTGCGGCGCTTGCACTGGCTACGCTTCCCCTGGGCTACGGCGTATGGCCAAGGAGCTACAGGTTCAACCCGAGCATTGATGGGCTTCGCCGCGTCTTCAGCGAAGTCGCTCCACAAACTACGTATGCGTTCATCGCCGAGTCGATCGAGCGCGGGATTCTCGCGAACCAGGAGATCATCAAACGCAAGAAGCAGGCGATCGGAGCAGGGACCGTGACAATCGTGCTCGGGGTTCTGCTCGTGTCGGCGAGCCTTCTATACTCTCTAAACCGATGACGCTTAGGTCGTTCTTGTCACCCGTGCCCGCAAGTCCGGGCAGGCATAAAGCTAACCGAGCAAGCCTTGAAGACCTCTCGGACGAGGCGCATGCAGCAGTTCTTGAGGCGCTCGAATGGTCTGACCTCGACTCAAGCAAGGACCTAGTGGGGCGAACGGACACCGCTTTGGAGCGGTTGGACGCTCGTGCGGGTCAACACCAAGCACCTGCTTACGCCGAGATCCCTGTTGGCGCGCCCGGTCACCTGCCGGCGTAGCTGCACCAGCCAGCCCCTCCAGCCACAAGCACGGGGATGCCCGGCATGCAAATGCGGCATTTGGTCGGCTTGCACGACGTCCGGGCAACGACTGCTGCCGGTGGTGGCAGCGGTGCGCGCAGATCCGGCGCTCGTAGCGTTGCGAACTTCATCGCCCGACCGCGGCTGATGACGTACGCCTGCCCGGGAGGCTGAGCCCGGACCTTGTTCGGTTCGAACTTGAGCTGGTGCTGGACGCGGGCGGAGCTCTGCCCGGTATCTCCCTCGGTTGTGTAGTGGGTCGAGTACTCCATCGCCCTGCGCGGCTTCGAGGTCGAGGCTTGGATCTTCGACCAGGACGCGCCCGCAGACTGGCGGAACTACTCGCAACGCGCTTCTAGCGCTTGCCGCTGGCGGCAGAGTCGCGCGCCGCGGGGCTGGAGATCTCGGAACCAAAGGGAGACCAAATTTGAGGTCGTTGTGTTGCGGCAACGCCTGAAGTGTGCCTCTACGCAGCCTTTCTCCATGCCCCGTGCGGGACTCGAACCCGCCCCACCGGATTAAAAGTCCGGCGCTCTACCAGATGAGCTAACGGGGCTCGCGCGCGACAGTGTGGCAGATGGGCTGATTCATCCAGCGGCACCTCGCGGGCCGGCGGCGCGGCGCCGGGCGCGGCGCAAGGAGCCGGCTCCTACGGCTCTTCGGCTGCGGCGATACGCAGCATCTCCTCGATCTCCGTGAGCTTCACGCGCGGCCGGCCGGCCGGCTCGCCGAGGGCGCGCTCGTGGCGGTCGATCGCCTCCCAGCCGCTGTACGTCACGAGCTCGGGCTGGCGGGCGCGCAGCAGCTGCTCGACCGCGGCGGCGTCGTGCGGGCCGGCGCCGCTCGCGGCGCGGTCTCCGTTGGACGCCGCCAGGTCGGCGAGGATCGCGTCGACGGTCTCCTGCGCGTCCTTCTTGTTCGTGCCGATCACGCCCGATGGGCCGCGCTTGATCCAGCCGACGACGTACTCGCGGGCCAGCGCCGCGCCGCTGTCGGGCTCGAGCACGCGGCCGGACTCGTGCGGGATCGTGCCCGAGCGCTCGTCGAAAGGCACGCCGGACAGGGGGATGCCGCGGTAGCCGATCGCGCGGAACACGAGCCCCGTCGCGATCGTCTCGCGCTCGTCGGTGGCCTGCGCGCGCAGGCCGCCGCCGGGGGCGGGCACGAGCTCGTTGCGGACGAGCTCCACGGATGCCACGCGGCCGTGCTCGTCTGCTGTCAGGGCGGTCGGCGAGAGCAGGAAGCGCAGCAAGATGCGGCGCTCGTGCCCGGCCGGCTCGCGCTCGGCGTAGGAGCGCAGGATCTCCACGTTGCGCCGCGAGGTGGCGGTCTGCTCGGCGTCGGGGTCGGCGCCCGCCAGCGCGCGGTCGAGCTCGGCGGGGTCGACGATCACGTCCGCCTGGGAGAGCTCGCCGAGCTCCAGCAGCTCGGGGTTCGTGAAGGCGGCCTGCGCCGGCCCGCGGCGTCCCACGACTACGACCTCTCGCACGCGGCTGCGCGCGAGCACCTCGAGCGCGTGATCGGCCGTGTCGGTGGGCGCGAGCTCGGCGGGATCGAGCACGAGCATGCGCGCGACGTCGAGCGCCACGTTGCCGTTTCCCACCACGAGCGCGCGCTCGGCGGAGACGAGGTCGAACTCCAGGCCGGCCTGGTCCGGGTGGCCGTTGTACCAGCCGACGAACTCCGTCGCGGGGTGCGAGCCGGGCAACTCTTCGCCGGGGATGCCGAGCGGGCGATCGACGGGCGAGCCGGTCGCGTAGACGATCGCGTCGTAGTGGCAGAGCAGGTCCTCGCGCGAGACGTGCTGGCCGAAGTTGACGTTGCCGAAGAAGCGGAAGCGGGGGTGCGCGGCGGTCTTCTCGTACACGCGCGTGACGGACTTGATCTTCGGGTGGTCGGGCGCGACGCCCGAGCGCACGAGCCCCCAGGGCGTGGGCAGGCGCTCGAGCATGTCCACCTCGACCGCCGCCTCGGGGTCCTTCAGCAGGTGGCCGGCCGCGTAGAAGCCGGCCGGCCCGGAGCCGATCACGACGATGCGGATGGGGGAGTTCTCGTTCATGGTCGCCTGATGGGCGCGGCCCGACTCGAACGGGCGACCCCCTCGGTGTAAACGAGGTGCTCTGGCCAGCTGAGCTACGCGCCCCATGCTCCGGGGGCCTCTAGGCTAGCGAGCCGCACCCTCCGGTCGGGTGAGCGGAACCCTGGAGTTGGGCTAGGATTGGGCCTCCCGGCCGGGATCTCTCCTTGAAGACCGCAGACAACGCCCATAACGAGGGGTCATCAGCGTTCGCGAAGGCAGCCGAGCTGGAGTTGAGGCATGTCAGCAAGCGCTACCCCGGTCAGCGTGACCCCGCGATCGCCGATCTTTCCTTGACCGTGCCGGCGGGCGAGGTGTGCGTGCTGGTCGGCCCCTCCGGCTCGGGCAAGACGACGACGATGCGGCTGATCAACCGCATGATCTCGATCTCCGGCGGCGACATCCTGCTCGGCGGGCGCAGCGTGCTGGCGCGCGACGCGCGCGAGCTGCGCAGGGAGATCGGCTACGTGATCCAGCAGATCGGCCTGTTCCCGCATCAGACGGTCGGCGAGAACATCGCCACGGTGCCCGGGCTGCTGGGCTGGCCGAAGGAGCGCATCGCCGCGCGCGTGCAGGAGCTGCTCGAGCTGATCGGCTTCGATCCGCAGGAGCTGACCGACCGCTATCCGGCGCAGCTGTCAGGCGGGCAGCGCCAGCGCGTGGGCGTCGCGCGGGCGCTGGCCGCCGACCCGCCGCTGATGCTGATGGACGAGCCGTTCGGCGCGATCGACCCGATCACCCGCGCGCGCCTGCAGGACGAGTTCCTGGGCCTGCAGGCGAAGGTCAAGAAGACGGTCGTGTTCGTCACGCACGACATCGACGAGGCGATCCGTATGGGCGATCGCATCGCGATCCTGCGCGAGGGTGGCGTGCTGGCGCAGTACGACACGCCGCAGGAGATCCTGATCCATCCGGCCGACGAGTTCGTCGCGGAGTTCGTCGGCGCCGACCGCGGGATCAAGGTGCTCTCGCTGAGCACGCTCTCCGAGCTCGAGCTGATCGAGCCGAACGGGCTCCGTGCAAGCGGCCAGACGGTCTCGCCGGAGACCTCCGTGCGCGATGCGCTGTCGCTGATCCTGACGGCCCGCGGCGAGCCGGTCACGGTCGTCGACGCGCAGGGGCGCGTGCACGGGCTCGTCACGCTCGCGCTCATCGAGCAGCTGCTGAGCGACGAGGCGGCCGGTAACGGCGCCGGCGGGGACGGAGCCCGCACGGGCCGGGCCGACGCCCGCGGGGCGGGCGCCGCAACAGCGGCGGCGCCGGCGCGCCCAGCCGTCGATCCCTCGCCGGAGGCCGCGGCGTGACCGGCCTCGCCCCGTCGGTGGCGGCGGCGACGGGCCCGGTGATCCCCGACTACAGCGCGCACAGCTCGCGGTGCGTCGTCGAGAACCACTTCTTCTGCCCGGAATGGGTGAGTCACAACTGGGGCGCGGTGCTGTGGCCGGCGCTGCGCCAGCACATCGTGTTGACGCTGATCGCCGTGGGGATCGGCTTCGCGATCTCGGTGGCGCTCGCGCTGGCGGCGCATCGCTATCGCGTCGTCGAGCGACCGACGCTGCTGGTCACGACGTTCCTCTACACGATCCCCTCGCTGGCGCTGTTCGAGCTGCTCGTGGCGCCGGTCGGCGCGAACATCTACGCGGCGGAGATCGCGCTGGTCTCCTACACGCTGCTGATCCTCTTCCGCAACATCCTCACGGGCCTGCGCGAGGTGCCGCGCGAGGTGCTCGACGCGGCGGAGGGGATGGGCATGACGCGCCGCCAGGCGCTGTTGCGCGTCGAGCTGCCGCTTGCGCTGCCGGCGATCGTGGCGGGGCTGCGGATCGCCGTCGTGACGATCATCGCGCTGGCGACGATCGTGTACACGATCTACGACAAGGGCCTCGGCGTGCCGATCCACACGGCGCTCGGCGAGGGGCCGTTCAAGACCGAGCTGATCGCCGCGGGCGGCCTGACGGTGCTGCTGGCGCTGGCGGCCGACGGCGCGCTGGTGCTGGCGCAGCGCGCGCTGACGCCGTGGGCACGGGCGAGGGCGAGCTAGGCGATGCACGACTTCGTCGAGGCGTTCCGCTTCATCGCGCACGACGGCGCGGTCGCCGGGCAGCCGGGCCTGCCGAGCCTCTCGCACCTGGCGCTGGAGACGCTCAGGGTGAGCGCGATCGGGATCGCGATCTCGCTCGCGATCGCGATCCCGCTGGGCGCGTGGCTGGGGCACATCCACCGCGGATCGTTCTTGGCGATCAACCTCGGCAACATCGGCCGCGCGCTGCCGAGCCTCGCGGTGCTGGCGATCGGCGACGCGTTCCTCGGCCTGGGATTGACGGTCGTCGAGCTGGCGCTCGTGATCCTCGCGGTGCCGCCGATAGTCACGAACGCATATCTTGGCGTCGACGGCGTCGATCGCGACCTGGTCGACGCCGCGCGGGGGATGGGCATGTCAGAGCGGGAGATACTCACACGCGTGGAGCTGCCGCTGGCGGTGCCGCTGATGTTCGCCGGCATCCGCACGGCTGCGGTGTTCGTCGTCAGCACGACCACGATCGCCTCGCTGGCCGGCTTCAGCGGCAGCCTCGGCGACATCATCGCCAACGAGACGAGCTACCACTTCTCCGGCGTGCTTGGCGCGGCGATCTGCGTGGCGGCGCTTGCGCTGGCCGTCGAGGGTGCGCTGACGCTCTTGCAGCGGGCGCTCACCCCACGCGGCCTGCGCGTCACGTGGGGGATGCGCACACGCCAGCGTGCACCGGCTCCCGGCCTGACATGAGAGCGAATATTTAATATTAATATTAATATTTTTTATGATTTTCCGATCAACAAGTCCACAAACCAGGAGGCGGCGTATGACGGATACGCGATGGAGCAGGTTGAGGACCCGTGCCGGGAGAGGCGCGGCGCTGCTTGCAGTGACGGGGCTGGGCGTCGGGCTGGCGGCGTGCGGGAGCAGCAGCTCGACGTCCTCGAGCGCGACGACGGCCGGCACGCCGGCGCCGGCCGCGAGCGGGCCGGGGGCGGGCAAGCCGACTGTGTCGATTGGCGACAAGAACTTCCCGGAGGAGAACATCCTCGGGTCGCTCTACGCCAAGGCGCTGCAGGCGAAGGGCTTCACGGTCAAGCTGAAAGACAACGTCGGCTCCTCGGAGATCATCTACAAGGCGCTGCAGTCGGGCCAGATCGACATGTATCCGGAGTACACCGGAGTGTTCCTGACGGCCGTAGCGCAACAGACGAAGCTGCCGACGAGCGCCGCCGACGCGTACAAGCAGGCCAAGGCGTTCGCCGAAGGCAAGGGCTACACGCTGCTCAACTACACGCCGTTCTTCGACTCCGACGCGCTGGCCACGCTGGCGGGCTACGCCAGCGAACACAAACTGTCGAGCGTCGCGGACCTGAAGCCGCTGGGCAAGAAGGTGACGCTCGGCGGCGCGCCCGAATTCGCGACGCGCTTCCAGGGCCTGCTCGGCCTGGAGAAGGAATACGGCGTGAAGCCCACGTTCAAGCCGATCGCAATCGAACTGTCCTACAAGGCGCTGGAAGGCAAGCAGGTCGACGTGCAGGACGTGTTCACGACCGACGGCCAGCTGCTCGGCGGCAAGTTCAAGCTGCTCGCCGACCCGAAGCACGTGTTCGGCTTCCAGAACGTCGCGCCGATCGTCAAGAAGAGCGTGCTGAGCGCCGAGGGCCCGGCGTTCGAAGAAACGCTCGACAAGGTCAGCGCGCTGCTGACGATCCCCGCGATCCAGCAGATGAACAAGGCCGTGACCGTCAACAAGCAGTCGGCGAGCAGCGTCGCCGAACAGTTCCTGAAAGCCAACGGCCTGGCCTGATGTGAGCGCCGTCGCGCGCCGCGTCTCCTGCGAAGCTTGGGAGATGCGGCGCGCCGGCGGTGGCAGGAGGGTGACGCGAATCGCCCTCGCCGTGGCGGGCGCGGCGCTGCTGCTGCTCGCGCTTGCGCAGGTCTTGCTGCCGCGTATCGCCGCCAGCAGGATCTCCTCGCGCGTGGGCAAGTACGGCCACGTCGAGCGCGTGCACGTATCGGCCTGGCCGGCCGTCGAGCTGCTGTGGGGCGATGCCGATTCGGTGAGCGTGACGGCGAGCGAGCTGAGGCTCAGCCCCGCGCAGGCCGCGCATGTGCTGTGGCAAGGCCGCGGCGCCGACCGCATGGACCTGACGGCGCGCAGCGCGCGGCTGGGGCCGCTGGCGCTGACCAATGTGCGCCTGCACAAGCGCGGCCGGCGGATGAGCGCGCAGGCGCACCTGAGCGCCGCCGATGTGAAGGCGGCGCTGCCGCCCGGCTTCGACGTGCAGCTGCTGGGCAGCCGGCGCGGCCAGGTCGAAGTGTGCGCCAGCGGAGGCCTGTTCGGCGTCGGCGCGTCGGTCGACGCGCTGGCCGGCGCGAGCGGCGGGCGGCTCGTCGCGCACCCGCGCGGCCTGCTGCTGCAAGGACTGCAGCTCATGCTGTTCTCCGACCCGCATGTATACGTCGAAGGCGTCGCCGCGCAAGCCGCCGGCGGCCCCGGCGGCGCGCCGGGCTACCTGCTGAGCATCAGCGCGAGCCTGCGCTGAGGCACGCGTGGCGCGCGCCGAGTCGCGCGCGCCCGCGCCGCGTCGAGCCGGTGCCTGCGCGCGGGGCCGTCGAGGGTCAGGCCGCGGCCGGCACGTCGGCGGCCGGTGCGGCGGCGCGCGCGTGCACGCGCATCGGCAGGCCGTCGCGCGGGCTGATCGTCGGCATCTGGCGGATGTGAAGCTCGAAGTCGTCGCGCAGCGAGAGCGTGAAGCGGGCGAGGATCAACGAGGCGATCGTGCGCACCTCGAGCTGGCCGAAGCGCATGCCGATGCACGTGCGCGAGCCTCCGCCGAAGGGGACGTAGGCGCCCTTGGGCAGCGCCGCGCGCGCCTGCGGCGTGAAGCGCTCGGGCCGGAACTCGTCGGGGTCGGCGAACACGTCCGGCAGGTGGTGGCTGGCCCACGAGCAGTAGTTGACGAACGCGCGCGCCGGCACGGCGTGCCCGGCGAACTCGAACGACTCCAGCGCGCGCCGCGGGCCGACCCACGCGGGCGGGTACTTGCGCAGCGTCTCGTCGAGCACCATCTCCAGCTCCGGCTGGCCGATCTTCGATCGGTCGCCGGAGGTCAGCTGGGCGACGGTCGGCGCGCCGCCGGCCGCCGATCGAGGATCGACCAGCTCGTCTTGCTCGGCGATCAGGCGCGCCGCGATCTGAGGGTTGCGGGCGAGCTCGTAGAACATGAACGAGACCGTCGAGGTCGTCGTGTCGTGGCCGGCGAACATCAGCGTCATGACCTCGTCGCGGATCTGCACGTCGCTGAGCGTCGTGCCGTCCTCGTCTTGCGCGTCGAGCAGCAGGCTGAGGATGTCCTGTCCGCGCCGCCCAGTCGCGCGGCGCTCGGAGATCTCCGAGTAGATCAGCGTGTCGAGCTGGCGAGCGGCCTGCTGCATGCGCGCCCAAGGCGAGCCGCGCATGCGAAAGACGCGCAGCAGGTAGTCGGAGGAGTAGAAGGACAGCGCGCGCTCGAACAGCCCGGCGGCATCGATCGCGCGGGCGCGCTCGCCGTCGGGGTCGAGGCCGAACAGCGCGCGCATGGCCACGCGCAACGCCAGCCTGCGCGTCCACGCGTACAGGTCGAGCTCGGCGCCGGGCTGCAGCCGATCGAGCGCCTGCTCGGTCTCCGCCACGATCGCGTCGACCGACGCGGCGATGTGATCGCGGTGGAAGGCCGGCAGCATGATCTGGCGCGAGCGCCGGTGGAACTCGCCGTCGATCGTCAAAAGTCCGTCGCCCATCAGCCCGATCAGGTCGCGCAAGTGGCCGTCGCGCCAGCTGAAGTTGGAGGCGTGCGAGACGAGTATGTGATGGTTGGCCTCCGGCCCGAGCATGAACACGACGTTGCTGTGCAGCAGGCGGATCGTGAAGATCGGGCCGTAGCGCTCGTAGTACTCGAGCAGCATCTCCAGCGGTTCTGCCGCGAAGCGCCGCGTGCGGCCCAGCGAGAAGCGCGTCTGGCCGGGCGGGAACGGAACGTCCGAGCGCTCGCTGCGCAGGTCTTCGAGCATCACCGACAGCGGCCTGACGTTGAGCATCGGAGGGGGACCCACGAGCGCCACTCGAGCAAGCCTAACCGAAGACTGGCCGGGCGGCCAGTTTCATATCTCGACGGCGCGGCGTCGCGCGTGCGGGGCCGCGCGCTCGAGCGTGGGGCGCGCTCGGCGCTGGCACCCGCCGGCGAGGCCTGCGGCGCTCAGGTCCCCGGCCGGTGCCAAGCCTTGGCATACTGAGCGAGCGCGAAGGGTGCCGAATGCCCCGCCACGCAAATCGCGGGGGCGTAGCTCAGTTGGTTAGAGCGCTGCCCTGTCACGGCAGAGGTCGCGGGTTCGAGTCCCGTCGCTCCCGCTTTTGGTGCCCCGCCTGATCCCTTGCTTCCGGGAGCGGCTTGCCGCCTGGAAGTAGGGGAGGAAGTCCTCGCGAGGCTGTACGGCGACGATGCGTCCGCCCTGCGCCCACACCTGCTCGAACAGCGAGAGCAGGAGCTTGCGCCGCTCGGCCGGCTCCGTCTCGATCTCCCAGAAGTTCGAGAAATCGTTGAGCAGCTCCTTGGCCCGCTCGATGCCTGGGTCGGCGGGCGCGCCGAGGCGCTGTACCTCATCCGAGGGCGGGGTCGTGGCTGACGTTGCGGTCGTCATTGCTGGCTCCTCCTTGGTCGTGCGAGCAGGCGATCGGAGCAGAGCTTGAAGGCGATCTCAAGCCGCGTGCTTCGCTTATTCCGTTGAGATTGGTGTTCTATCCCCCTTATCGGGGTCGGTTAGCCCGCTGTGATCGCGGGGATTTGCAGCAGATTTCTGCCGTGCGGGGTCACTCGTTTCATCATGCGAGGACGGAAACGAGGACGGAAACGAGGACCGATACGAGGGCAGAAACGAGGTGTAGGCGGCTACAGAGCGCCGTCGTAGAGCTCGTCCGACCGCCTGGCGGCGCGCGTCGGGAACACGAAGTCTCCGAGGCGATGGACGAGCCCGGCGCCCGCGAGACGGGCGACAGCATCGACCGGATCGCCGGGGTCTCCCAACTCGCGTCCTAGCTCCTCGACTGTCCAAGGCACAGGGTCGTGGAACAGGACGAGCAGAACCGTCTTCTCGCTTCCGTCTATGCGGTCGCCGGGTGTCTCGTCGGCCGGGATGCAGTCTGTAGCGCTCATGGGGCTCCTCTCGGTCTCGGCACCGAAGAAAGCGCAGGCGAGCACGACCGGCCGTGGATCGAGAGCTACGGTTCGGACGCGGCATCGAAGGCCTCTACTTCGGTGTCCACAGGCCGGGGCGGGCGTTAGCGCGCTCGTCCCGGCCGCTTGGTTTTCGGTTGGGCGGCGATCAGAGCAGAACTAGCGTGCGATCTCAAGAGGCCTCTGGTGACCCCCTCGCTTGCGTCGGGCACGAGCCGAGACCGTTGCGCATCTCCATCGAGAGATCCATCGGCGCTCCAGGCTAAGGTGCCGTTGGTGAGCCAAATCGAGGTCGTCGCCAGCAGCCGAAGCGGGGACGCCTACAACGCTCACTCGTACCACACAAAGGTTCCACCCGCCGCGATCGCGCGGCTAATCGAGCGGCACCTCCCCCACGGGGGGACGGTCGGCGACGCGTTCTGCGGGTCTGGGACGACGGGCGTGGGGGCAGCGATGGCCGAGGGGCCGGGACGACGCTATGACGTGGTGCTCTCAGATCTCAGTCCATACGCTGCGTTCATCGCACGCAATTCAAACCGTGCTCCCGAGCCCGAGGCCTTCGAGCGAAGCGCGCGGGAAACACTCGACCGGGCTCGCGCGGCCGTCGGGTCACTCTGGACGACCACACACGATGATGGCCGGCCGGCAACTGTCCTCTATGTGATCTGGTCGGACGTGCTCCTATGTCCGGGATGCGGAACGCGATTTCGCTTCTGGGACGTCGGGGTCGATCACACCGTTGGCGAAGTCCGCCGCGAGTTGACATGCGAGTGTAGGGCCGTCTTCCGCAAGAACGAGGCTCTCCGCGCGATCGAAACGCGTGCCGATCCGTTGCTCGGAGGACTGACAGAGCAGCCCGTCCGTGAGCCCGTGCGAATCGTTTACGAAGTCGACGGGAAGCGGTTCGAGAAGGAGCCAGCGCGAGACGATCTCGCACGAATCGAGTCAGCACGGGAGACAGCGGCGCCGGATGCGTGTCCCAGGCGCCGGATGCTCGACGTAGAAGGTCCCTGGGGAGATCTGCACCGAGCCGGCTACCACGCGGGCATCACCCATGTACACCACTTCTACACTTGGCGAAACTTCATCACGATGGGACACCTATGGGAGGCGTCGGCCGCGACTCAGACGCCCGATGCCTGCCAGTTCCTTGTGTCGAGCTACAACCTCGCCCACGCCACGTTGATGAGCCGCATCGTCTTCAAGCGCGACTCCCCGAAGCCGGTGCTCACGGGCTACCAGACCGGCACGTTGTACATCAGCTCGCTTCCGGTCGAGAAGAACCCGCTCATTGGGATCGAGCGGAGCAAGCTGCCTGCCCTGAGGCGAGGTCTCCAAGTTGTCCGAGGACGTCAGGGGCACGTCGACGTGCGGACGCTCGCAGCAGGCGATTGGAAGGAGCTAGATCGGAAGGTCGACTACGTCTTCCTCGACCCCCCATTCGGGGGAAACATCCCTTACGCCGAGGCGAACTTCATCGCGGAGGCGTGGATCGGGACCACGACCGAGCAGAGCCGCGAGGCGACCATCAGCCCAGCCCAGGGCAAGACCACCGAGGACTACCGAGATACCCTTGCCGAGAGCTTCTCGGGGGTGCGAGGCGCGCTGAGTAAATCTGGCCACATGACGGTGATGTTCCATTCGGCGGCTGACGAAACATGGCGAGCTCTCACGGGCGCACTATCCGACGCCGGCCTGGAAACCGACAGCGTGCTGCTCTTGGACAAGCGACAGGGCAGTTTTAAGCAAGTGCGTACAAGTGGAGCGGTGTCCGGAGATCTGCTTATCGAGACACGCGCCAGACGCACGATCAAACGCCCACGCCCCGGGAGCCACGTAGCCGGCCTCGGTGGGGCAACGTCCTGGCTTGAGCGGGAGATGTCGGCGCAGGTTAGCCAGGGTGTCGACAAGCGTCGACTGTTCTCGCGCTACATGGCGGACTGCATGACCGGCGAGGTTGCAACCGAGGTCGCCGCGGCCGACTTCTATGCCGAGGTCGAGCGCCTCACGGAGCCGCCCATAGCGGCAAACCGACCCGCGGCATGACGGGCGTCACCGCGGCTGCGTCGCGGCTACAGTGCGAGGTCGGACCGTCGGGGTCGGCGGAAGCCTCGTTCCTCGATTCGGCCATTGCCGCACGCGGAGCGGTGGAGAGCATGCTTTCGACGGCGAACGGAGGCGCAGACGCGGAGAGACGGAGCGTACTCACCGTGCTCCACGCTGCCGCTGAACTGTACGGCCAAGTTCCTAAGAGGAGCGACGACGGTCTCACACATACGGCGGCTGGTTACCTCGCGCAGGGACTTCCTTGCGAGCCGTCAGACGCGGCAACAGTCCTATCACGGCTCTTTGAGGCTTCTGCGAGTCTCAGTGGACGTCGAAAGCTGGGCGCCGTCTACACCCCGCCTGACGTCGTGCGCTTCATGACTCGCGAGGCGCTCGCGGGCCATCTCACCGGCACACTCGGTCTCGCGCGGCCGTGCGTAGCTAGGGTGATCGAGGGCGAAGCGGCAGGTGTCCCCCACCGCCAGTTGAAGGGACTACGGGATGCTCTTCTGCGTCTCCGGATCCTCGATCCAGCGGTAGGCACGGGTGCGTTCCTGATCGGCGCCGCAACGGAGGTTGCCAGACTCGCCAACACGATTGCTAATTCGGGCGTGCGAGGCGTCGACGGCCTGCGCACACCGGCTGGGTCGCTACGGCATGTCTGCCGCGGTTTCGAGCTCGACTCAGACGCAGCTCGGGCTGCCGAGTACATCCTGGCGGTGGCAACGGCGAACGGTCAGAGCCGCGGACTGCCGGAAGTCGTGTCCGTCCGGAACGCGCTGCTCGAGGGCTTCAATGACGATGGCCAACCCTGGGACATAATTCTCATGAATCCTCCTTACGTTGGCGAGAAGTTCCTTCGTCACCGGCTGGGCCGCTCTACGCAGGATGAGCTTCGCGAGCGGGATGGATTCGCGGGCGACCTACTGATCCACTTCGTGTTCCGTGGGCTCAGGTCCCTTAGGGAGGGTGGCGTTCTGAGCGCGATCGTCAGTGACACCGCCTTCACGATGGAGTCCGCAGAACGGATGCGGCGGCTGCTGCTGGAAGAGGCCCAGCCTTTGAGTATCGCCTGGTGTCGCCCGTTTCGCTCGGCTGCGGTTCAGGGCGGAATCGTCACAGCTCAGCGGACCGCGCAGATAGGCGACGACGCCGTGACTTGCTTGGTAGCCGCCGGTCGATCGTCGATCGAGACAGCTGAAGGCATCGATGCCCCTGCTTCCAGTTTCCGCCACATTCCTGGTCGGCCGATATACCGACCCACCGACGCCTCGCTGAGGCTTGCAGAGCGTTGGTCACGCATACCTCGGGTTGAAGATCTCTGGAGTGCAGTCGTGCGACGAGGCTCTGATAGGCGCCTCGCGCAAGCTGGGGAGGCGCTAACCCCTGGCTCCTGGACTCTGCTCGGCGTTCTAGTGCGTGGAGGGCAGGGGATCGCGACCGGGGATGACCGTCGTTTCGTCGGCTTCATTTCCGGATCGTTGGAGGCTGACAGAGCACTCGCGCGACAGCGCCGTATCCTCGACACGTTGCGCTGCGATCACGGGCGCGAACACCAGTGGCGCGAGCTGAAGCGTCTCATCGGCTACGGCGCCCCGCTCCAGGACGGTCTGCTGAATCTGCTCGCGCAGCGCGACGAGGGCTCCGGCAATGACCTGCCGGAGCGCAAGCCCTTCCTGGTCGTGGATCCGGTCGACGTTCGCTCGGGGCCGCTGACCGCTCTGGAGGCGGCGTCCGGTATCGCCGAAGGTCCGACCTGGATTCGATACGCGACCGGCGATCGGACGACGTCGGATGGCGGCGCGACGTGGGTTTCGAAAGGCGCGACGGTAGTCGACTGGAGCGTAGGAGCGGTCCGTCTGCTTCGCGAGCGTCGCGAGACTGGCTACAGGCGCCCCGTCTTGCGCAACCCCGATCTGTGGTTTCACCCAGCCGTCACTCATAACCGGATCAGCTCGTATCTACGAGCGCGGTTGCTTCCAGCTAACTGTCTCTTCAGTTCGGAGTCGCCCGTCTATAGACCTCGCGGCGACCACCTGGACATCTATGCCCTCCTCGCATTGCTTAATAGCCCAGTCATCGACTTCATTGTCAAGACCTTCCTAGCCACCCGCAATCACGTTGAGATCGGGCATGTCTTGCGCGTTCCGGTTCCGGTCCTCGAGGCCGCAACGTCAGGGCGACTCAGCTCGCTCGGCCGATCAGCCGCTGCAGCGGCTGATCAGGGCGACGAAGGCAAGTTGCGGACGCGAACGCGGGAACTCGATGAACTGACGCGTGCTCTCTATCTGATTCCCGAGTCCATCACGTTGCCAATAATGCGATGAATAAGACGCGCGGCTAGTCACTAAAAGAGGCCGCAGAGTCGTGAGGTTCGACCAACGCGGAAGACCTTCCCCAGCTGCGCTGATGCGCTGCGCCAAGCCTTGGCGACATCGCTATCCCACGCCGCGACGCGGAGCCGAAACTGCCCCGCGCTGCGGGTGAGCAGAATGGCAGTCTCTGGATAGGAGAAACCTCCTTGGTGCGCGGTCGGGAGATTTAGTCGCTCCATCGCGTTGTGTCCGTGCCAGGTCAGTCTTCGGTCGTCCCAGACCTGACCTGCGGCGGTCAACACGGGCTCGCCGATGAGGTGGTGATCACTGTCGTATTGGGAGAACGAGTAACCAAAGAACCGGTTCGCGAACCTCGGCATCTCGAGCTGCGCGTGAGATGCGCTCGACGACATGGAGCCAGCCTCGACCCAGAACGATGAGAACTGCGTGGGGTCGAGCCGACCCGACGCGACTTCGTCTGGGAACAATGGAAGATCGCCGGCTGACGGAATAGGCCGCGGTTTCGGGTTCGGGTCAGGTGGAAAGACTGGGCGCTTGATCGTTTTGCGCTGCTGCGCATATTCGGCGAGCGCCGCGTCTGTGATGGGGACCGACGCGTTGATCAGCTCGTCCCACTGCTGCTCGAACGCAGTGAGAGTCTCGTCGGCGAGAGATGTAACGACGGCCATCTCCGAGTTTTCGGTCATGGCTGCCCGCGTGAGATTGGCCGATCCCGCCATGACCTGAAGACCCGACGCAGTTGTGAAGGCGTAGAGCTTCGGATGAAAACTCGGACCCCGGATAACCGCCTGCCTGATCGAGAAACCGTGGTCATCGCGGAGCTGTCGGAGAGCCTCGGGCTCTGTCAGGCCAAAGTCGAACGAAGTCACCACGGCCTTTGGGATGGCGCTCCACGTGGAGGTGCCTATGCGATCTTCGAGACGAGGAATCAGCTCATCGCACCCCGTCTTAGTGACGTAGGCGACAGCGAGCCGGAGTCCCGCGGTGTCCGGAACCGCCAAGTCTTCAAGGGCCGCCAGGATTTCTGCTGGACGCAGATCGTTTTGAAGAACGGTGGTTGCCGACACATCCCGGAGTCTAGGGCGGCGCGTCAGAAATGGCCTGGGAGTTAGCTGCGGAAGGCCAGGGCGGGCACCGTGGGAGAGAGTCAGGCTGTGAGGTTTGCGAAGGGCCACTTCCCGTAGTCGCTCTTGAACTCGGCCGCCATGGACTTCTCCAGAGCTCGTGGGGAGTCCGGCGGGGCGACGACGCGCCATGCAACGAGGGAGTCCCATGCATCCGTGAGCTGCCAGATGTACCGCCCGCCTGCGTGCCGGCCCTTGCCGCCTGAGCCGAAGGAGTGATAGGCGCGTAGTCGTTTGCGTAGCTGGCGCTGGTCGGCCTTGCCGATGTTCAGCAGCCGTGCCCCTGGCACCCAGTTCGACTTCAGGACGTCAACAGGAACGGTCGGGTCTCCTCGCCAGGCTCCGGCGGAACTCTTACTGAGGAAGCAGGGCTGCCGGCTCGTATCGCGGTAGACGACGTAGACCCCACCAGCGTCTGTGGGGATCGTTCGCAGATGGTCTCGTAGGTCGCCGAACCGACACCAGCCAACGAAGCCAAGCCCTAGTGCGCGAGCGACGCAACTATTGTCTGCGCCGATTCGGGCCGCCCCTTGGCCGTCTCAAGGGCTCACGCGCTTGCGCCATCCCTGGACCTACCATGCAGTCGACTAGTACGGATAATTGAGTGCGAGAGATCAACCTTGATAAGCAGCGGTCGGTGCGTCAAATTCTTGCCGCCACGGCTGGCCTTTATCGTCGGTATCCGCTGCTGTTCGCCACGCTCGCCGTTGCGGTCATGGGTCCGTTTGACTTGGCCGTGGTTGCAGTCACCGGTTATGGCCCGCTGCGGCACGGCGGGGAGAGTCTCGGGACCTATTTGCTTTTGGAGCTGCTGAGCACCTCCTTGATCACACCGCTGATCTCAGCGCTCCACATCCATGCCGTCGTGGCGATCGGCGAGGCCCGACGCCCCCGCTTGCGCGTCGTGGGGCTGCGCGGGCTCCAGGTGCTGCCAGTCGTAGCCGCGGCCGACGTCATGTCGTCAATCGGCATCGCGATTGGCTACCTTGCACTGATCGTTCCGGGGATCCTTCTCGCCTTGCGATGGGCGGTCGTCGCTCAAGCCGCGGCACTGGAGAACGGGAGCTGGTTGGACGCTCTCCGAAGCAGCCGGCGCCTGACCGCAACGCACTACGCACACGTCTTTGGCTTGATTCTTCTTACCGGAATCGTGGCAGGGGCGCTGCGGTTTGGTGCCCGGGCGCTCCCCCTGGGCAGCGGCTCGGGCGCTGGATCTGTGGCTGTCGGGATCGTGGTCGACACGATCATCGCCTCGTTTGTCGCCCTAACCTTGGCGCTGCTCTACTTCGATCTTCAGGTGAGGCCGAAGGTCGCCGTGCGGGCGGAGCGGGAGCACCCCCATCTGCGCGATCTCGACTCGTGACCGCAGACGTCGGTACTTCGGGCGCAGGACGCCTTGATCGCGATGAGTTGGCCTTCGCCCCCGAAGGCACCGCTGCCCGAAACCGTGCCGTGAGGCGGGAGACGCAGCGTTATGACGGTGGGCGGCGTTGTAATCTGCATGTCGTTCTCCGTGATCGTGTTGTGGGGGCTTGATCGTGTCAGGAGCGCGTTCCGAGGTATTTGCGCGCGCTCTGCCTAACCCGCACGGCCTTTACGATCCACGTGATAAAGTAAAGGTCATGCCGAAAATCTCCTCCAAGAACCAAGTGACAATCCCAGTTGAGGCGATGCGAGCTGCTGGCCTCCGCGCGGGCGATGAGATCACACTACGCCCAGTTGGCGACGGCGAGATCGTCATCGCGACCAGAGGCTCGCGCGTGCGCCGCCATGCGGGCATCGTGACCGGTATCTACAAGGACGGGGAACTCGACCGGCTCCGCGACGAGTGGAAGCGCTGATTCTCGATGCGAGCGTCCTGATCGGTCTGCTCGATACCGCGGACGTACATCACGATCGCTCGATCGACGACGTAGAAGCTGCAGATCGAGAGGGGCAGCGGCTGCTGCTCCCTGCGAGCGCGTACAGCGAAACGTTGGTCGCGTTCGCACGTGCCGGGCGCCTCGAGGAGGCGCGCCAGGCGATCGTCGCCATGGGCGTCACAGTCGTGCCACTCACCGGGACGATCGCCGAGCGGGCAGCCGAGCTACGGGCTCGTCACGAGAAGCTGCGCCTGCCTGACGCGATCGTGCTTGCGACCGCACGAGAGCTGCACGGCAAGCTGCTGAGTTACGATCGCCGCCTCCGACAGCTCGCGAGAAAATCGGTCTAGCTCACTCCGATCAACCAGGCCCGCCCGCGAAAACATGTGGTACCAATTTGCTACCATATTGGGATGGGCAAGCAGATCGCCATACGTCTTCCGGACGAGCTCGTTGAGTTTGTGGACACGGCTGTCGCCTCTGGCAAGGCACGGAGCCGTGCCTCAGTGGTCACGCGAGCGCTGGAGCGTGAGCGCCGACGCGCGATCGCTGAAAAAGATGCCGAGATCCTTGCCCGTACATGCCCGGACCCTGAGCTTGCAGGGCTGGCGGTCCGCGCAGCAGGCGTGCCCTCTGCGCTTGAGTGATGCGTCCGATCCACGTCGCGCAGCTCGACAAGGCGCGACCGGTACTGGTTCTCACCCGTGAGCTCGTGCGCCCACATCTGACGACCGTTACCGTCGCGCCGATCACGACCACGATTCGCGGACTTTCGACCGAGGTTCACGTTGATGCGGCTAACGGGCTCTCAGGACCGTCGGTCGTGAGCTGCGACAACGTCACCACAATTCCGGCCGAGGCTCTGCGAGATCAGATCGGTGTGCTGCTCGATGATCAGGAGCGGCAGCTCAGCGAGGCGATTCGCGCTGCGTTCGATCTCGATTGAGGCATCTCTTGGGGTGGGCCCGACGTATAACGCGCTCACTGTCTGGCTCGTGCTTATCGCCCAATGCTCCCCGCGCGGAATCCGCGGCGCTCGCCGGCACGCGCGAGCGGGGGGATCACCAGGCGCTGGATCGCCGGCGGCGGCAGCGGTGCCAAGAGCGTGACCATGTCGCGGTAGTGGTGGACCATGACCGCGGCTCGGAGCAGGCCGTCGAGATTGCGCGGGAACGCGCGGCTCGTGATCCCACCAGCGCGCGACAGCCCGGCGGCGTCTTCGAGGAACTCCTGCAGCGTGGACGGCGGCGTGGCGTGGCACACGAAGTGCGCCACGTCCCCGCCGCGGTTGCGAAAGGCGTGGCGCGTGCCGGGCGGGACGAGGACAGTCTCGCCGGGATGGGCCTCCTTCCAGCTGCGCCCGGCGAGGAACTCGGGCCGTCCATCGAGCACCTCGAAGCGCTCCTCCATCGCGGGATGGATGTGCGGCGTGACTCCGCCGCCCGGATCGACCCAGGTCTCGACGTGCAGTACCTCGCCGGTGTCGCCGGTCGTCCGCCAGAAGCGGCTGCGCATCCGCAGTACCGGGTCCTCCGTCAGCTCATGCGCCGTCTCGCCTTGGGCCGCCATCAATGCCTCCGATCGCTCACGTAAGCTAGTGGGTACTAGGATATAGCTAATGTCTACTAGGTTGCAAACTCATGCCCCTCGCAAGCGCCTCACGGCCGCGGCACGCCGTGAGGTGATCGAGTTGGCCGCCATGGATGTGTTCGCCGAGCGCGGCTACCACGGCGCGGCGATGGACGAGATCGCGCGCCGGTCCGGGGTGAGCCCGCCGGTGATTTACGACCATTTCGCGTCCAAGCTGGCGCTTCACCGGCGGCTGCTGGAGCGTACGCGCGGCGACCTGCTGGCGATGTGGCGAGAGAACCTCGGCGGCGATGGCACGCTGGGGGAGCAGATCGCCCAGGCGTTCGACGCGTGGTCGCGCTACGTCGAGGCCCACCCCTACGCTCCGCGTATGTTCTTTCGCGAGACCACGGGTATCCTTGAGGTGCGCGCGGTACACAGCGAGATCGCGGCAGACGCCAACGACGCGCTAGCGCAGATTCTCGGCGGCCTCCGGGGCGCGGCGCATCTCCAGGCGGAGGACGCCCCACTGGCCTTCGCCATGGCGTCCGAGGTGATCCGCGGCGGGCTCACCGAGCTGGCGATCTGGTGGAGCGAGCACCCCGAGGTCTCGCGCGAGCGGATCGTGGCGACCGCGATGAATACGGTCTGGATCGGATTCGAGCGCGTGAGCGGCGGAGAGACCTGGCGACCCTAGCTCGCGCAGACTTGCACGAGGTCAGCGCTTGCGGCTAGGCACCGAGCGTGTCGCGCGGCTAACGGCGGCTATGACGCCGGCGCGGCGTCGTAGTCATCGTCGGTGACATGCTCGCCCCAGGTGACGGCGCTGCCCTCGTCGTCGACTTGTTGCATCGCGAGGTGGGTCATGAAGCGGTTGGGGGCGGCGCCGTGCCAGTGGTTCTCTCCGGGCTCGAAGAAGACGCGGTCGCCGGGACGGATGATCTCGACTGGTCCGCCTTGGCGCTGGCACAGGCCGGTGCCCTCGGTGACGTAGATCGTCTGGCCATTTGGGTGGGTGTGCCAGGCGGTACGCGCACCGGGGGTGAAGTGGACGCTGGCGGCCTGCACGCGATATGGCTCCGATGGCGTCGCGACGGTATCGATGTAGACCTTGCCGGTAAACCACTCGCTTGGTCCAGGCGCGGTCTCGATCGAGCTCTTGGTGATCTGCATGTCGTTCTCCGTGGTCGTGTTGTGTGCGCTCCGATCGTGAGAGGAGCGCCGTTCTGAGGCTTTGTGGGTGAGGCCGAGCCGGCGAGGGAGTCCCTACCAGGCGGAGCCAGCACACGCGACCGACCGTCGCTGACGCTCGATGGCCGGCCCAGCGCAACGCAAGAGTGTCAGCGGTCGCTGGGACCCACCAGGCCGCGCTCGACCAGGCTCTGCGCGGTGTCCGCGATCGAATCCTCGATCGGGCGTGGCTCCCAGCCGAGGGTGCTCTTCGCCTTCTCGGCGGTGTACGTAGGCGACTGTCCGAGGTCGCCCACGATCGTGCGGACGCTCGGGTCGAAGAGGCCCATCGCACGTATCAGCAGGTCGGGCGCGACGCGGGTCGGAACCTTGGCGGCGGCAGGGCCGAGGCGCCCGCGGAGGATCCGGCCGACGTCCTTCATCCAGAGGAAGCGGTCGACAGCCAGGAATCGCTCGCCGCCGGCGACAGGGGCGGTCATCGCACGGATGTGAAGGTCGGCGACGTCCCGGACGTCGACGAACACGAAGCCGAGTCGAGGCATCGCCGGCATCCCGTTGAGCAGCCGCTCGATCACCTGAAGCGAGTACGACCGGTCGTCGCTGAGCACGGGACCGATGATCGCGCCCGGGTTCACAGTCGCCAGCCGGCTCTCGGCACCGCGTTCCTGGACGTGGTCCCAGGCCGCGCGCTCGGCGATCGTCTTCGAGCGAACATACGGCGTGCGTCGCACGTCGTAGGGGTCTGTCCAGTCCGTCTCGTCGTAGGGCGCGTCGGCGGACGCCGCGCGCCCGTGACGAACCGCGGCGACCGACGAGGTCATGACGACGCGCCGCACGCCGGCGTCGAGGCTCGCGCCGAGCACGCGCAGCGCCCCGTCGCGGGCTGGAACTATGAGCTCGTCTGGATCCTTCGGCTGCGCTGGCGGAAACGGGGACGCGACGTGGAGCACGTAGTCGCACCCCGCCACGGCGTCCTCCCAGCCGTCGTCTGCGTTGAGGTCGGCGGCCACGATCGACAACCGGTCGCCAGTCTCGACGCCGGCGGCCGCGAACGAGGCTCGCACGTCATCTGCCCGGCGCAAGTCGCGGATGGTTGTCCGCACCGCGTATCCGCGACGCACGAGCTCGGCACCGCACCACCCACCGAGAAATCCCGTTCCTCCGGTGACCAGCACGGTCCCGCCTGCCTCAACCATGCGGGGAGTCTAGTCCGCGCCACCGCCGATGACGGCCGTGACCTTAGACCATCAACAGCAGCGGCTAGAGTCGCGCCGCCATGAGTCGGAAGCACGACATCAAGCAGTTCCGCCAGGCGTGTCGGGAGGTTGGCCTGACGGCCACCGAGCGCTTGCGGCTAGCCAGGCTCTGCATGCCGAGAAGCAATCGGGCGGCGGCCAACAGGACATGAGCTATGGAGAAGTGCTTGCCTGGCTGCGAGAATGGAAGGCCTCATGGCGACAGTTGTAGCTCTAGATGCCTCACCGACAACCGTCCTACGCTCGATGCGTGGGCCGATCATTGACGCACGCATCTCCTACCCAGATGTCCTACACGTCGAAGTCCGGGATAAAGCCGGAAAGCTATGGCGCCTCGCCACTCAAGATGCAGAGTGGTCACCGTCTGACCCAACTCAGTTGGTGGGGCGCTCGATCGAGGATGCCGAGATCGGGGAGACGTCCGGCGAGCTTCGCTGCAGGCTTTCGGACGGCTCGGTGCTCGACATCAAGCCCGCTGCGACCGCAGCGGAGGATGATCCGCCCTACTGGGAACTGATCAGTCCGGACGGCGTAGTGCTCGAGTTTGGACCGGGAGTTCGGTGGCAGGTCAGTAGCGCCGATGCACCGACGTCGTCGCGGCGGTGATTTAAGCAACTGCCGGCGTTGCGCGCCTCACTGCGTGCTCGACAGCGCGGTCGAGTTGCCCCGTGGAAGACATGGTTTCTCCGCTCTTTGAGTCGTACACCGGCTCGACGACGGCCGCGGCCGCAGCAGGATTCTCGCCGATCTTCCAAACCTTGTGGTGCGGGAGCACTGCCATCTTGGCTTGGGGCGGCCTTGACAGCCGCTCCCACCGGGTAGAAGATCCTCCTTCCGGAGGAAAGGAGGGTCTATGGCCCGGAAGTACATTGATTGCCGCGAAGCTCCGAGTGAGATGAACTGCACTGTCGGGATCGCGGCGGACTCGGAGGACGAGCTCGTCGAGGCCGCCGTGCAGCACGCGGTGGCGGTGCATTCCCACGAGGACACGCCTGAGCTCAGGTCGATGATTCGGCAGGGCGTCAAGGAGACCGAAGCGGCCGCGGTATAGGACGATCTGGGGCGCCATCGAGGTGACGCCCCATGATCGTTGGCCGAACGAGCACTGTGCGGGATATCTTGTGGAGCAATGGCCGACGCTACCTCCAGCGCCTCGCGCCGAGGCAGGCCTGCGGCGGCCACCCGTGAGGACGTGCTCGAGGCGGCTATGCACCGCTACCTGCGTGGCCGACGCGTCGACGTGCAGGCGATCGCGAACGAGCTCGGCCTCGGCCGCACGACGATCTACCGCTGGTTTGGGTCGCGCGATGAGCTGATCGGCGAGGTGCTCGCGCGCGCGGCTGAGCCACTGCTGAAGGACGCGCGTGCACGAGCTCGAGGCGGCGGCGGTTCCGCACTTCTCGACACGCTCGACCGCTTCAACCGCGGCCTCGCCAACTCTCCCGCGCTGCGCCAGTTCGTCGAACACGAGCGCGAGGCGGCACTGCGCGTCATCATCTCGGGCGGCGGGAAAGTGCAGCCGCGGGTCGTCTCGATGATCGCCGACCTGATCGTCGAGGAGGTGACAGCCGGGACCTATGAGCCGGCCGTCGACCCGTCAACGCTCGCTTACGCCATCGTGCGTCTCGGCGAGGCCTTCCTCTTCAACGACGCCGTCGCGGGCATGCGCGGCGACGTCGACCGACTGAGGGATGTGGAGGCCGCAATCCTCGGAGTGAGCAGCGCCCCGGAAGCCGAGCCGAGTTGACGGCCCGCTCAGCTGCGTGGCTGCGGCTCAGTTGACGGACGCGGGTAGGCGCCGGTGGACGTCTGCGGTGTCAGGAAGTGTGATCCACGCTTCCGCCCCCCCGCCGGTCCGGTTCGTGACGTGTGCATCGCCTCCGTGGGCTCGGGCGATGCTGCACACGATCGAGAGGCCCAACCCGGTGCCTTCGCTCGTGCGGCCGAGGTCGGGACGGCTGAAGCGCTCGAACGCGAGTTCGAGGTAGCCCTCCGGAAAGCCTTGCCCGTTGTCGGTCACTCGGAGATCTACGAACCCGTCTCGGTGGTTTGCGGAGAGCACGATCGTCCCCGCGCCGTGACGTATGGCGTTATCGACGAGGTTGGAAAGAGCTTG
>Ga0193729_1000043_pt1 | contig 57786 bp, 57 predicted proteins | sample U1c2metaG_FD_143036 | JGI IMG/M metagenome (GOLD analysis project Ga0193729, IMG submission 143036) | Soil microbial communities from a riparian zone of the East river system, Colorado, United States - U1c2 | ecosystem: Environmental > Terrestrial > Soil > Riparian zone | place: USA: East River...
CCTCTGAAGGGCGCTGTGGGTTCACGAGCCGGGTGGCCATTCAGTCCTCCAAGAGGAAATCGAACAGGGCGTAGGCGATCAGCCCGAACACCAGATCATAGAGCCCCAGCGTCAGCAGCCAACGCGCCGGAGGATCGCCCGTGCCCCCCAGCGCCAGCAGCGGCGAGGTCGCCCGGGCGCCGCCGATCACGATCGGAACGAGCAGCGGCAACGCCAGCAGCGGCCCGAGCAGGTCGCGCGCTCGCGTGCGCACGGCGAGCGCGGCCACGAGCGTTCCGATCGCCGCGACGCCGAGGTCGCCGAGCGCTAGCACGCCGAGCAGACCGGGCATCGCCTGGCCGAGCGACGGTCCGAGCAACAGCAGCGCGAAGGCCGGCACGGCGACGAGCTCGAGCAGGACCAGGTAGGCGAGTAGGGCGAGCGCCTTGGCCACGAGCAGCGCCGTGCGCTCGACGGGCGCCAGCAGGAAACCGTCGAAGCCGCCCTGGTCGGCGTCGGCGACGAACAGGCGGTTGATGCCGAGAATCGCCGCGAACAGCAGTGTCACCCACAGGATGCCGGCGGCCAGGTCGCCGTCGACGCTGCTGCGCTGCAGCGCGAAGTGGAAGACGACGAACGTCGTCACGGCGAACAGCGACATACCCGGAACGGACTCGAGCGTGCGCAGCTCGACGAGCAGCTCCTTGCGCAGCAGCGCGCGGACGACCGTCGTCGTTTGCGTGTTGCGCGGCCGCCGCGCCGCCGGACTATCGGGGTCAGCCGTCTGGCGCGCGTCTCCAGTCGCGGCGCTCATGTGTACAGCTCCGCGATCTCCTCAGGGCCCACTTCGTCGGCTGCACTGGCGAGCACGGCGCGCCCCGATCGCAACCCAAGCACGACATCAGCCTCGGCCAGCCCGCCCGAGGGGTCGTGGCTGCAGATCACCCGCGTGCGCGGGCGGGCGGGATCGCTTCCTGCGGCGATCAGCGGGTCGACCATTGCGACCGCCGCCGGATCGAGGTTCGAGCGCGGCTCGTCGAGCAGCAGCAGCTCCGGATCGTGCAGGACAGCGCGCGCGACGGCCACGCGCTGCACCATCCCGCGCGAGAGCGCGCGCAGCGGCTCGTCGGCGCGGTCGCCCATGCCCACCAGCTCGAGCTGCCGCTCGACGCGATCGTCGGCGACATCGTGCAGGCGAGCGTGGAAGCGCAGGTTCTCGCGTGCGGTCAGCTCGCGGTACAGCAGCGGCTCGTGCCCGAGCAGGCCGATCCGCCCGCGCACCTCCCACGCCTCGCTCGGCAGCCTCGAGCCGAGCACGCGTACGTCTCCGTCGTGGGGGCGCAGCAGCGTCGCGAGCACGCGCAGCAGCGTCGTCTTGCCGGCCCCGTTCGGGCCGAACACGACGAGCGTCTGACCCGCCTGCAACGACAGCGAGACATCACTCAGCGCCTCGCGCTCGCCGAAGTGCCGAGCGAGCCCCTCGACCTCGACGGCTGACACGCTCAGGCTCTCGTCACCTGCGGCGCTCGCTCGCCTTGCGCCCGCGCGATCAGCTCGCGCACGGCCTGCTCGCCGGAGCCCCCCGGCGAGCCGTCGTCGCGCAGCAGCTCGATCGGATCGGGATCGCCGTTGACGATCCCCTCGAAGAACTCCTTGCGGTCCTGGTAGGTGGGGAGCGTGCCCTTGGCCCAGCCGCGCACGTCGTTGAGCAGAATGGCCAGGCGCGCGTAGGGCTCGCCGAACTGCCCTGCGATCTCACGCTTCATGCGCTTGGCCAGCGCCGGCGAGGCGCCCGCCGTGGAGATCGCGATCGCCAGCGGCCCGCTGCGCACGATCGCCGGCAGGATGAAGTTGCACAGCGGCGGCACGTCGACGACGTTCACCAGCATCGCGCGCCGCTCTGCGTCCTCGAACACCGCGATGTTCACGTCGGTGTCGTCGGTCGCCGCGATCACCATGAACGCGCCCTCGAGGTCGCCCGCGCCGGCGTATCTGCGCTTGAGCCACTCGATCGATCCCTCACGCGCGTGCTCGCGGAGCGCGTCCTCGGCCGACGGCGCGATCAGCGTCACCTGTCCGTCGCAGGCGAGCAGGCCGTCGACCTTCTCCAGGCCGATCTCGCCGCCGCCGACGACCACGCAACGCCGCCCGCTGAGCTTCAGGCAGGCGATGTAGAAGGGGGTGTCGAGCATCCCCTGCACGCAGCTCTGGTCGCAGATTCCCCTGCGCAGCTGGCAGACGCACTCCTTACCGGCATAGGCCTGGGCAGGCATGATTCACAGGGTAGTGCAGCAGTCGTCCGGGAACAGCTATCTGGGCAGTCCTCTGCCCAGCGCCCGCGCCCCGACGCGCGTCAGCGCCAGCGCTCCGTTGCGCCAGGCGCGCTCGCGGTCGGCCTCGCGCTCGGAGCGCATCTTCGCGACGGCGCGCGCGGCACGCGTGGTCAGCTCGTCGTACGGCCCCCACCACAGCCCGCGGGCGGCGGCGGGGTCCCACGTGATGAGCTTCTCCTGAGCGCATGCGCGCAGCCCGGCCGCGCCGAGCGTGCGCCCCAGCCCGCCGCCGGCCGCCGCGCCCCACGGGCCGCGCGAGACGGTTGGGCAGGGGAGGTGGTCGTTGCACCACACCATTCCGGCGTGCAGCTCGCGGGCGATCCGCAGCGCCTGATAGCGGTCGCTCGTCCACACCGAAGCGCCGAGCGCGAAGTCGCTGTCGTTGGCCAGCGCGATCGCCTCGCGGACCGAGTCGACGGCCATCACCGCGAGCACCGGCCCGTCGATCGGCTCGCGCATCACGGCCATCCCGTGCGTCACGCCGGTGAGCACGGTGGGCGCGTAGAAGGAGCCCGCCTCGCCGCAGCCGGGCGGGCTGACCGGTCCGCCACAGCGCTGCGTCGCGCCGTGCGCCACCGCCTCGGCGACGAGTGCCTGCACGTGTTCGAGTCGGCGCGCGGAGGACAGCGGGCCGATGTCCGTGCTTGGGTCGGACGGGTCGCCCACGCGCAGCGCGGCGGCCGCGGCGACGAGCCCGTCGACGAAGCGCTCGTGAATCTCCCGCGAAACGTACACGCGCTCGATCGCGCCGCGCGCCTGGCCCGCCCCGGCGCAACCCGCCCACAAGGCGCCGGCCACGGCGTGCGGCAGGCGGGCGTCGGCGAGCACGAGCATCGCGTCCTTGCCGCCCAGCTCGACCGTCACCTCCTTCTCGCGCGAGACGCCCTCGCCGGCGACCACGCGGCCGACGGCAGGCGAGCCGATGAAGAAAATCTTGTCGACCGGCGACTGCGCGAGCGCGACGCCGACGTCGGCAGCGCCGTGCGCGATGCGCACGAGTCCCTCGGGCAACCCCGCGCGCCCGAGCACGCGCGCGATCCGCTCGCCCGCCAACGCCGCGCGCGCGGCGGGCTTGAAGGCCACGCCGTTGCCCGCCAGCAGCGCGCCGGCGATCTGCCCGAGCGGTTGCGCGAAGGGGGCGCTGCCGGCACCGATCACGCCGACTACGCCGTACGGCTCGAAGGCGACGCGCGCGCGCTTGGTGAACGACATCGAGCGGTTGACGCCCACGCGCCGGCCGCCCAGCAGATCGGCGCCGTCGTCGGCGATCCAGATCAGCGCGTCGATCGCCGGCAGCAGCTCGAGTGCGGCGATCTCCGCGGCCGGCCGTCCCTGCTCGCGGGCCAGCGCAGCCGCCAGCTCGTCGAAGTCGTCGATCACCGCCTGCGCCATGCGGCGCATGTAGCGGGCGCGGTCGCGCACGCGCAGCAGCGCCCACAGCGGCTGCACCTTGGCGACATCCCCGACCAGCTCCGCGATCCGCCCGGGCGGCGTGGCGCTGACGCTGCCGAGCGGCTGGCCCGTCGCCGGGTCGCGCGCCTGCAGGATCGCGTCGCTGCCTGCGTCGCTGCCCGCCTCGCTGAGGGTGGCACTCATGTCCACGCGATTATGGCTGCTCGATCCCGCGTGCCCGGCGGATCTCGCGCAATCGGCGTGCCAGCTCGGCCTCGGCCTCGTCCGGGTCGTAGAAGCGGGCTCCGACGACGCCCTCCGGCAGCACCTGCTGCGGGGAGACGTGCCCGGGATGGTCGTGCGGGTAGTCATAGCCGCCGGTGTCCTGTCCGGGCCTCGGCCCCGAGCGCAGCCAGCCGGGGACCGGCTGCGCGCCGTGCTCGCGCACGTGACGCTGTGCGGCGCCCAATGCCCGCCCGGCGGCGTTCGACTTCGGCGCGAGGGCCAGGTAGATGGCCGTCTGGGCGAGCGCATAGCGCGCCTCCGGCAGGCCCACGTGCTCGACGGCCGCGGCCGCGGCCGTCGCCACCGACAGGGCCGCCGGGTCGGCGTTGCCGATGTCCTCGGAGGCGAGGATCACCATCCGCCGCACGATGAAGCGCGGGTCCTCGCCGCCCTCGAGCATCACCGCCAGGTAGTAGAGCGACGCGTCGGGGTCCGAGGCGCGCGTGGCCTTGATCCAGGCAGAGATGTAGTCGTAGTGGCGGTCGCCCCGTTTGTCGTACAGCAGCGCGCGGCGCTGCAACGCGTCCTCCACGCGCGCCAGCGTCACGCGGCCCGCATCCTCGCCCCCCGCCGCGGCCGTCTCGGCCGCTGTCGCGCTCGCCAGCTCGAGCGCGTTGAGCGCGGTGCGCGCGTCGCCTTCGCTGCGGGCGGCGAGGAACTCGATCGTCTGCTCATCGACCTCGGAGCCGGCCGCGCGCCGGAGCAGCACGCCGATCTCCTCGGCAGTGAGCGCTCGCAGGGCGTACACGCGCACGCGGGACAGCAGTGCTCCGTTGACCTCGAACGAGGGGTTCTCGGTCGTCGCGCCGATCAGCGTCACCAGCCCGTCCTCGACGGCCGGCAGAAGCGCGTCCTGCTGGGCCTTGTTGAAGCGGTGGATCTCGTCGAGGAACAGCACCGTCTGGGTGCCGGCCGAGCCGCGATCGGCGGCCAGCGAGCGTCGATGGGCGGCGCGCTCGATCACCGCGCGGACCTCCGCGCGCCCGGCCTGCACCGCGCTCAGCTCCTCGAAGGAGGCGCCCGAGCGATCGGCGATCATCCGCGCCAGTGTCGTCTTGCCCGACCCCGGCGGCCCGTACAGGAGCATCGAGTGCGCTCGCCCCTGCTCGATCGCGGTGCGCAGCGCCGAGCCCTCGGCCAGCAGGTGCGACTGCCCGACGAACTCCTCCAGGCGACGCGGGCGCATGCGCACCGCCAGGGGGCGCTGATCCTCGCGCGCAGCGCCCGCCGCGCCCGGCTCCGCCGCGTCCGGCTCCTCGTCGGGGCGCTGGACGTCTGGGCCGGCGTCGAACAGGCTGTCCATCGTGCTCAGTATCGCGCGCCGCGTGGAGTTGGCGGCACGCGGGTAAGTGATAGTCAGAAACGCGCCTCCCGGCGGCTGGAAGGTTGCCGAGCAGAAGGGTCGAACTTGTAGGTCTCGCGGCTCGTCGCGCCCAAATGCCCGTGTCACATCCGAGTGCTTTACATTTCATTGACCCCAATCCCTCGCGAGAAAGAGCGTTGAGATGAGCGTCGGCGCTGCCGAGATCGTTACAGGTGCGGGGGGTGGAGACTTTGGACTTCTCGATATTGGCGGCGAGATTGCCGCCCGCTCTCCGCTGCAGCTGTTCTGGCGGCGCCTGCGCAAGGACCGCGTCGCGATGGTCTCGCTGGGCTTCGTCGTGTTCCTCGTACTTGTGGCGATCGCGGCGCCGCTGATCGTGAAAATCCTGGGACTGCCCGGGCCGTACGTCGAGAACATCAACCTGACGGATGAATTCGGCAGCCCGCTCGGGCCGACTGCCGCCCACCCGTTCGGCGTCGACCAGCTCGGCCACGACGTGATGTCGCGCGTCATCTACGGCACGCGCGTATCGCTGGAGGTCGGCATCGTCGGCACGGCGATCGCGACTGTGATTGGCGTGTCGCTCGGCACGGTCGCGGGCTACTACCGCGGCTGGGTGGACACGCTGCTGTCGCGGATGGTCGACGTGGTGCTGTCGATCCCAGTGCTGCTGCTGGGCTTGGGCATCGGCGCCGCGTGCGCGGTGCGCGGCTGCCTCGGTGGCGCGGTCTCGCCGGGGACGAGCGTGATCATCTTCCTGATCATGCTGGTCAACTGGACCTACATCTTCCGCATTGTGCGCGGGCTCGTGCTGTCGCTGCGCGAGCGCGAGTTCGTCGAAGCGACGCGCGCACTCGGCGCCTCCGATGCGCGCATCATGTTCCGCGAGATCATGCCGAACCTCGTCGCCCCGGTGATCGTGTACGCGACGCTGCTGATCCCGCTGAACATCCTGCTCGAGGCCTCGCTGTCGTTCCTCGGCGTCGGAGTGCGCCCGCCGACGGCCAGCTGGGGACAGATGATTGCCGCCGCCACGCCGATCTTCAATACGGCCTGGTGGTACATGACCTTTCCCGGCATCGCGCTGCTGTTGACCGTGCTCGCCTTCAACTTGCTTGGCGACGGCCTGCGCGATGCGCTCAATCCGCGAACGGCCCGGTGATCGCCGGTGCCTTCTTCATCGACAACAAAGGAGGCGTCCGGATGCGGTCGCTAAGAATGATTGTGACGGCTGGTGTGGCGGGAGTGCTGCTGCTCGCGCTGGCTGCATGCGGTTCGAGCAGCAAATCGAGTACGAACGCGAGCTCGGGTGCCTCGATACCTGCCGGAGTCCAGACCCCGAACACCGAGTCGCTCACGGGCGGCAAGAAGGGCGGGACCCTGAACGTCGTCCAGACCGAGGACTTCGAACACCTCGACCCCGGCCAGTCGTACTTCGCGCTGGACTACGACCTGATGGAGGCAATGCAGCGCCAGCTGTACAGCTACAAGCCGAACACGTTCTCGGAAACGACCCCGGACCTGGCCGAAGGTCCCGCGAAGCTCTCGGATGGCAACAAGCTGATCACGATCAAAATTCGCAAAGGCGTGCACTTCGGCCCGCCGGTGAACCGTGAAGTAACGGCGGCCGACGAGGTCTATGCGATCGATCGTACGGCCAACCCGAACGTCGCCAACCCCTACTACCTCGGCTACCTCAGCTCGGTCGAAGGCATGAAGACGGCCAAAGGCGGGCCGGTCGCCGGCGTCAAAGCGACCGACAAGTACACGCTGCAGCTGAAACTCACCGAACCGCAGGCGCCGATCGTGGTGGCCTCGATGGTCCTCTACTACACCGCACCGGTCCCGGAGGAGTACGCGAAAACGTACGACGAACAGAAACCGAGCGAATACGGCAACTACCAGGTCGCGACGGGTCCCTACATGCTCAAGGCGAGCTCCTCGGGCAAGATCCTCGGCGTCGGGTACCAGCCCGGCAAATCGGCGACGCTCGTGCGCAACCCCAACTGGGACGCGAGCACCGACTACCGCCCGGCGTACCTGGACCAGGTCAACATCGCGATCGGCGGCGATCCGAACGTGATCGGGCGGCAGGTCCTGGAAGGCAGCCACATGGTCCAAAGCGACACGCCGGCGTCGCCGATACTCAAGCTGGCGTTCCAGCAGCACCGCAGCCAGCTGCAGATCACGCCCGGCTCGGGCGACCGCTACATCGCGGTCAACAACAGCTCCGGGCCGTTCAAGAACGTCAACCTGCGCAAGGCGTTCTGGGCGGCCACGAACCGCGAAGCGCTCAACAAGCTGCGCGGCGGCAAGCTCATCAGCGACATCATGACCCACTACCTGTGGCCCGGCATCGAGGGCTTCGAAGAAGCCGGTGGCTATCCGGGCCCGAAGGTCGACTACAACGAAAAGGCGCAGGGCGACATGGCGGTCGCGGAAAAGTACATGAAGCTGGCCGGCTACCCGAGCGGCAAGTACACGGGCTCTGAAACGCTACAGATCGTCGGCGACTCCTCGCCGCCGGCCAACAACGTCGCGGAAGCAACCAACCAGACGCTCAAAAACATCGGCTTCAAAACGAAGCTGAACCTCGTCGAGCACACGGTCATGTACTCGAAGTACTGCGGTGTGGTCTCGGAAAAGATCGACGTCTGCCCGAACGTCGGCTGGGTCGCCGACTTCGGTGACCCGCAGGCCGTCCTGGACGTCCCTTTCAACGGCGATCTGATCGTCAAGAACGGAACCAACTCCAACTGGGGCCTCGTCGACCACCCAAAGATCAACGCGGCGATGAAGGTCGCCGAGAAGGTCGTCGGCGTGAAGGCTCGCGGCGAAGCGTGGGCGAAGATCGACAGGGAACTCGTCGAAGAAGCCGTGGTGATCCCCTACGAATGGAGCAAGGAGCCGGAGATCGAGTCCAAAGATGTGGCCGGCGTCGGGAAGCTCTGGAACATCGGGGATTGGTCCTACTCGTTCACGTCCCTGAAGTAGCAGCAGCCGAGCAGCGGCCGGGGGCGGGCGAGTTCTCGCCCGCCCCCTCGTCCCTAAGGCGTCACCTACCCAGAGCACGCTCCTCGCGCAGCAGCACCCGATCCCAGCCCAGGCGATGCCGACCAACAGACAATGAGCCGCTACATCATCCGCAGGCTGCTGTGGGGCGTGCTGCTGCTGATCATCGTCCTGGCGCTGTTGTTCGTGATGTTCCGGGTGCTGCCCACGGCCGACCCCGCCAAGCTCCGCGCGGGGCGCTTGCAGAGCCCGAAGATCATCTCTGAGATCCGCCACAACCTGGGGTTGGACAAATCGCTGCCAGCGCAGTTCTTCCTCTACATAAAGAACCTCTTCCTGCACTTCGACCTGGGCTACAGCTACTACAGCAACGCGCCGGTCAAGGAACTGCTCTTCAATCGTCTGCCGGCGACGCTGTCGCTGGTCCTGGGTGGCGCGTTCGTGTGGGTGGTCGCCGGCTTGGGCGTGGGGATCGTGTCTGCCAGACGCGCCGGTTCGCGCCTGGATCGCGCGGCCATGGGCACCGCGCTGGTGCTCGTCTCGGCCCCCGAATACTGGCTCGGCCTGATCACGCTGTACGTGTTCGCGTCCGACATCGGGCAGGTTCGCATCTTCCCGGGCGCGGGCAGCTACGCCGGGCTGACGAGCGATCCGCTCAAATGGTTCGAGTCGCTGATCCTGCCGTGGCTGGTGGTGGCGGCCGGCACAGCTGCGATCTATGCGCGGCTGATCCGCGGCAGCCTGATCGAGACGATGGGCGAGGACTACATACGCACGGCGCGCGCCAAGGGACTGTCGGAGCGCCGCGTCGTCCTCCGCCACGGCCTGCGCTCGGCGATCAATCCGATCGTCACGATCCTCGGACTCGACATCGGCGTGCTGCTGGGCAGCTCGGTACTCGTGGAAACGGTCTTCAACATCCCGGGGATCGGCCGCCTCAACTACGTCGCCATCACCCACGCCGACTTCCCGATCGTGCAGGGCACGGTCTTGGTGGCCGCCCTGTTCATCATCCTCGCCAACATCATCGTGGACATCGTCTACGCGTTCCTGGATCCAAGGGTCAGATATTCATGAGCGCATCGGAGCCGCTCCTGCGGGTCGAGGACCTGCACGTCGAGTTCTCGACCGAAGACGGGATCGTGCGGGCGGTGGACGGGATCAACTATCAGGTGCAGCGCGGCCGGACGCTGGGAATCGTCGGCGAGTCGGGCTCCGGCAAGAGCGTTGCGGCGTTGACGACGCTCGGCCTGACCCGTAACCAGGGCGCCGCGATCTCCGGCCGGATCCTGTTCGAAGGTCGTGACCTCGTGGCACTCTCCGAAGGCGAGCTGCGTGCGATCAGGGGCAACGACATCGCGATGGTCTTCCAGGACCCGCTGTCCTCGCTGCATCCGTTCTTCAAAGTGGGAGTGCAGCTCGCCGAGGCTGTGCGCGCTCACCAGGACGTCTCCAAGGACGCGGCGCGCGCGCGCTCGATCGAGCTGCTCGGTCTCGTCGGGATTCCCGACCCGGGCAGGCGCGTGGACGAGTTCCCGCACGAGTTCTCCGGCGGCATGCGCCAGCGGGCGATGATCGCGATGGCGCTGGTCAACGAGCCGAAGCTGCTGATCGCCGACGAGCCCACGACCGCGCTCGACGTGACCGTGCAGGCGCAGATCCTCGCGCTGTTGGAGCGCCTGCAGCGGGAGCTCGGGATGGCGATCGTGATCATCACGCACGACCTCGGAGTGGTCGCGGAGATGGCCGACGACATCGCTGTCATGTACGCCGGCAGGATCGTTGAGACATCCTCCGCCGAGCGGCTGTTTGCCGGTCCCGAGCATCCCTACACATGGGGCCTGTTGAAGTCGATCCCCACGCTCACCGGTAGCCGCGAGGAGGCCCTCGTGCCGATCTCCGGCACGCCGCCGAGCCTGATCAACCGCCCCTCCGGCTGTCACTTCCACCCGCGCTGCCCCTACGCGCAGCCCGACCATGCCCGCATCGATCCCCAGCTGCAGCCCGTTCCCGACGACCCCTCCCACCACGTCGCGTGCCTGCTGGAGTCAGAGCTGCGCCGGCGACTTTGGGCCGAGCTGCGCACGGGGTGCACGCCCGAGCAGGCGCGCGCTGCAGTCGGCCTGCCCGCGCCGCCGAACGCTTCGGCGGAGGAGGGCTCCGCCGTGCCGGGGACGAGCGCATGAGCACGATCGAGCCAGCGGCGCAGCCTGTCCCAAGCGGGGCGTCGGACGAGCCGCTCGTGGAGGTGCGCGACCTCGTCAAGCACTTCCCGATCACGCGCGGAATCGTCCTGCAGCGCAAGATCGGGGCCGTGCAGGCCGTAGACGGGGTCAGCTTCGACGTGCGCCGCGGCGAGACGCTGGGAATCGTCGGCGAGACGGGCTGCGGCAAGAGCACGACCGCCAAGCTGATGATGCGGCTGCTCGAAGCGACCGCGGGCGAGGTGCGCTTCGACGGTCAGGACATCACGCACCTCAAGGGCGCGCCGCTCAAGGCGGTCAGACGGGAGATGCAGATGATCTTCCAGGACCCCTACTCCTCGCTGAACCCGCGCAAGACGATCGGCTCGATCGTCGGCCAGCCGTTCGCGATCCATGGCCTGCAGCAGGGCAAGGGCGAGCGCAAGCGCGCCGTGCAGGAGCTGATGGAGACGGTCGGGCTGAACCCCGAGCACTACAACCGCTACCCGCACGAGTTCTCCGGCGGCCAGCGCCAGCGGATCGGCGTGGCGCGCGCCATCGCGCTGAAACCGAAGCTGCTGATCGCCGACGAGCCCGTTTCGGCGCTCGACGTGTCGATCCAGGCGCAGGTCCTGAACCTGCTGCGCGACATGCAACGCCAGCTTGGCTTGACGCTGATCTTCATCGCGCACGACTTGTCTGTCGTGCGGCACATGTGCGATCGCGTGGCGGTCATGTATCTCGGGCGGATCGTCGAGATCGGGCCCGCCGACGAGCTGTACGCGTTCCCCCGCCACCCGTACACGGGCGCGCTGCTTTCGGCTGTCCCAGTGGCGGACCCCTCGGCACACGGCCGCGAGCGCGAGCTGCTGAGCGGCGACGTGCCGAGCCCCGCCAACCCGCCGAGCGCCTGCCGCTTCCACACGCGCTGCCCCAAGGCGCAGGAGCGCTGCTCGATCGAGGACCCGCCGCTGCAGGACAAGGGCACACCCTCTGGGGCGCAGGCGGGCACGAGCGCCGCCTGCCACTTCCCGCTGACCCGCGAGGAGGTCGCCGAGATCGGCGTACGATCTGCGCGATGAGCGTGCAGCGATCAGAGGCCGGCGGGCCGGCCGCGGAGACCGTGCGGCCAGGCGCCGAGGCCGACGGACCCGGCGCGGAGGCCGAGGAGGTGCTAGCGCGGCTGATCCAGTTCAACACGGTCAACCCGCCGGGCAACGAGCGAGAGGCGCAGGAGTTCCTGGCGGACCATCTGCAGCGTGCTGGCTTCGAGTGCGAGCTGCTCGGCGCGGAGCCGGGCCGGCCGAACCTACTCGCGCGGCTGCGCGCCGCCGGCGCGCCGCCCGCGAGTGAGCCGATGCCCGACCGGGAGGCGCCGGGCGGCGGCCCGACGCTGTGCTTGCTGGGGCACGTCGACACGGTGCTGGCGAACGCCGAGGAGTGGACGCACGACCCGTGGTCTGGCGAGCTCGCGGACGGCTTCCTGTGGGGCAGGGGCGCGCTGGACATGAAGTCGCAGGTCGCGGCGGAGGTCGCCGCGTCGGCGTCGCTGGCGCGCTCGGGCTGGCGGCCCGCGCGCGGCGAGCTGCTGCTGGCGGCGGTCGTCGACGAGGAGACCGGCGGCTCGCGCGGCGCGGGATGGATCACCAAGGCGCATCCCGAGAGGGTGCGCTGCGACCTGCTGGTCAACGAGGGGGGCGGCGGGTCGTTCGAATACAACGGCCGGCGCCACTACGGCGTGTGCTGCGCGGAGAAGGGCGTGTTCCGCTTCACGTTGAGCACCGACGGCGTGGCCGGCCACGCGTCGATGCCTGGCATGGGCGAGAACGCGCTGCTGAAGATGGGTCCGGTGCTCGAGCGACTGGCGGCGCGCCAACCCTCCTATGAGCTGACCGACGAGCCGCGCGCGCTGCTGCGCGGGATCGGCGAGGACCCGGACGACGCGAGCGCATCGATCGCGCACCTGCGAGCGGCCGACGCGCGCCTGGCGACGATGTTCGAGCCGATGCTCGGCGTGACGTTCACGCCGACGCGCATCAGCGCCTCGGAGAAGATCAACGTGATACCCAGCCGCGCCGAGCTGAAGATCGACTGCCGCGTGCCGCCGGGGCTCGGCGAAGCCGAGGTGCTTCGAGGAATCGCCGAGGTGCTCGGCGAGGACGGCTTTCGGATCGACTTCTCAGAGCGCGTGGTCGGCAACCGCTCGCCGATGTCCTCCGAGCTGATGGACACGATCATTAATTGGATCGGCCAGCGCGACCCCGGCGCCCAGGTCGTGCCGATGATCCTGCCGGGCTTCACCGACTCGCGCCACTTCCGCGAGGCGTTTCCGGAATGCGTCGCGTACGGGTTCTTCCCCCAGCGCCATCAATCGATGATGCAGACGGCGCCGCTCGTGCACGGCGCGGACGAGCGGATCGACGTGCGCGACCTGCGCTTCGCCACCGAGTTCTTCGGCGATCTGGCGCGCAGCGCGCTGGGCTGAGCGCGCCTCGCTGGGCAGCCGAACAGCGCGATCCATCCCATTAATAATTACTGGCAATCGGGTCGGGTATTCGCCATACTTCAGTGATGCCAGGGATGGTGGAGATGCTGCAAGGAGTCAGCGCGGGAGTGACAGCGGCGGTTCGCCACGCGATCCAGGCGCCGCCCAAGCAGCTCGCCCACGCGATCGTCACCTACGAACACGCGCAGGCCGTCACACCGGCCCACGTCGCGCCCGTCGCGGCCGCGACGTCGCCGCACGCCTCGGTCGTGCAGGAAATCCAGAACTTCGCGTACAACTGGTCGCCGGTCGTGATGATCCTGTTCTTCGCGGCGCTGATCTTCCTCATGTGGCGCACGCTGAAGGTCATGCCGCGCGTCAAGCCGCAGCAGATCAAGCCGGCCTCCAACCAGTCGGTCTCGTTCGCCGACATAGCCGGAGTCGACGAGGCGAAGGCCGAGCTGGCGGAGATCGTCGAGTTCCTGCGCGATCCCAAGCCCTTCCAGCAGCTCGGTGCGAAGGTGCCCCAGGGCGTGCTGCTGCACGGGCCGCCGGGGACCGGCAAGACGCTGCTGGCGAAGGCCGTCGCGCACGAATCGGGCGCGCAGTTCTTCGCCCAGTCGGCGGCCTCCTTCGTGGAGATGTTCGCGGGGCTCGGCGCCGCGCGCATCCGCCGGCTGTTCGCGGTCGCGCGCAAGCACGAACCGGCGATCATCTTCATCGACGAGCTCGACGCCGTCGGGGGGCGCCGCGGCATGGACATATCCGGCGAGAAGGACCAGACGCTCAACCAGCTGCTCGTCGAGATGGACGGCTTCGCCTCGAGCGGGCGCGTGGTCGTGATCGCCGCGTCGAACCTGCTCGAGAAGCTCGACCCGGCGCTGCTGCGCCCGGGGCGCTTCGACCGCCAGGTGTTCGTCGTGCCGCCCGACGTGCGCGGGCGCGAAGGCGTGCTGGCCGTGCACACGCGAGACAAGCCGTTGCAGGACGTCGACCTGGGCGTCGTCGCGCAGCAGACCAGCGGGCTGACGGGCGCCGACCTCGCGAACATCTGCAACGAGGCGGCGATCTTCGCGACGCGGCGCAAGAGCGCGACGATCGCGATCGGCGACTTCGACGCGGCGATCGAGCGCGTGATCGCCGGCGTGCAGTCGCGGCGCGTTCTCAACGACCACGAGAAGCGCATCGTCGCCTTCCACGAGGCCGGGCACGCGCTATGTGGCGAGCTGCTGCCGTCGGTCGATCGCGTGCATCGCATCTCGATCGTGCCGCGCGGGCAGGCGCTCGGCTACACGCTCAACCTGCCCGCCGAGGACCGCTACCTGAAGACGCGCGAGGAGCTGCTCGACTACATGACCGTGCTGCTCGGCGGGCGCGTAGCCGAGCAGATCGTGTTCGGCGCGATCACCACCGGCGCCTCGGACGACCTCAAGCGCGTAGCCGAGATCTCCCACCAGATGGTGCACGACTTCGCGATGGGCACCGCCGGCATGGGGCGCGCGCCGGACGGCGACGTGCGCCTGTCGGAGACGACGCTGCGCATCCGCGACGAGGAGCGCCAGGACCTCACCGAGGAGGCGCGCCGCGCCGCGCAGCGGCTGATCGTCGCCCACCGCCGCCAGCTCGACGCGCTGGCGCACGAGCTGCTCGCGCACGAGGTGCTGGAGCGCGAGGCGATCGAGCGGATCATGGCCGGCATCCCGCGTCTGGAGCGCGCGCCCGGCATCGGCCTGCGCGTGGTTGCCGCCGCCACCGCGGCGGACGCGCTCGCGCACGAATAAACTGCGCGGCGTGTTCACGCGCATCGACCACATCGGCGTGGCCGTCGAGCAGATCGAGCCAACGCTTGAGCTGTATCGCGACCGCTTCGAGCTGCAGCTCGCCCACCGCGAGGTGGTGCAGCAGCAGGGCGTCGAGGCCGTGCTGCTGGACGTCGGCGAGAACCACGTCGAGCTGCTCGCGCCGCTGGGCCCCGACACGCCCGTCGGGCGGTTCCTCGCCAAGAACGGCCCGGGCCTGCACCACGTCGCCTACCAGGTCACCGACATCGACGCGACGCTCGATCAGCTCAAGCAGGCCGGGCTCGAGCTGATCGACGAGCAGCCGCGCGCCGGCATCCGCGGCTCGCGCGTGGCGTTCCTGCATCCGCGCGCGACAGCAGGCGTGCTGACCGAGATCGTCGAGCCGGCCGCATCGGAGGACCACTGATGCCCGCCGGCAAGCAGCAGATCAGCATCGGCTTCCAAGGCGGCCAGGTGCTCGCCGTGCGCGTCTCCGACGAGCAGCTCAAGGCGCTCAACAAGGCGCTCGGCGAGGTCGGCTGGCACGAGCTCTCGAGCGACGAGGGGCCGGTACGGTTGGATCTCGCCCAAGTGGTGTACGTACGATCCGAGAGCGAGGATCTACGCGTAGGCTTCGGCGCCTAGGCCGTCGTGTCTGCTGACGAGCGTCTGCTGCGACTTGCTCGCACGCTCTGTCACACTCCGGCGGTCGAGCGCGCGGTGGGGCGCTTTTCGCTGCTTGGCGAACACGCGGGGGTGTGGCTGGCGATCGGGATGGCGGGGCAGGCGCTTGACCGGCCGCGGCGCGCGCGGTGGCGGCGGGCGAGCGGGACGGTGGCGGGCGTTTACGCGCTGAACACCGCGGTGAAGCTCGTGGTGCGCCGGCCGCGGCCGAGCCTTGCGGGGCTGCCGCCGCTGGCGGGCACGCCGAGCCGGCTGAGCTTCCCCAGCGCGCATGCGTCGACGTCGTTCGCCGGCGCGCGCTGCTACTCGCGGCTGGGGCTGCCCGCGGCGCCGCTGTATGCGCTGGCCGTGGGGCTTTCGATGTCGCGGCTGTACCTCGGCGTGCACTATCCCTCCGATGTGCTCGGCGGGGCGCTGCTCGGCACGGCGTTCGCCCGGCTGCGCACGCCGGCCGGGTGCGCACGCGCGGGCGAGCGCCCTGCGGGGCGGGCATGAGCGGCAGGAGCGCGCCATGAGCACGCGCATCGGCATCGTGGGCATGCCAAATGCGGGCAAGTCGTCGCTGTTCAACGCGCTGACGAAAGCCGGCGCGGAGGCCGCCAACTACCCGTTCACGACGATCGAGCCGAACGTCGCCGTCGTGCCCGTGCGCGACGAGCGCCTAGAGCAGGTAGCGCGGACTGTCGGCGCCTCGGAGATCGTGTGGGACACGGTTGACTTCCACGACATCGCCGGGCTCGTCGCCGGCGCGCACGAGGGCGAAGGGCTGGGCAACCGCTTCCTCGCGAACATCCGCGAGACCGACGCGATCGTGCATGTCGTGCGCGCGCACGGCGACGAGAGCGTCGTGCATCCGGAGGGCAGCGTCGATGCGCTGCGCGACATCGAGACGATCGAGACAGAGCTGGTGCTGGCTGATCTCGAGCAGGCCGAGCGGCGCCTGGAGCGCGTCGCCAGGCAGGCGCGCGGCGGCGAGCGTGCGGCGATCGCCGAGGAGGCGTGGCTGGCGAAGGTCGTGGGGGAGCTGCAGGCGGGCCGTCCGGCGCGCGGCGTGGCCGTTCCCGACGAGGCGCCCAACGCCGCACGCGACCTGGGCTCGCTGACTGCCAAGCCGGTGCTGTTCGTGGCGAACGTCGACGAGGGCTCGGAGGAGCTCCCGCCGGAGATCGCCGCGCACGCCGCGGCGCAGGGCGCGCGCGCGGTGGCCGTCTCCTCGCGCATCGAGTCGGAGCTGGCCGAGCTCGAGGACGACGACGCGACCGCCATGCGCGAGGAGCTCGGCGTGAGCGAGTCGGGCCTGCAGCGCGTCGTGCGCGAGGCGTTCGCGCTGCTGCGCCTGATCGCCTTCTTCACCGCCGGCGAGGCCAAGCCCGCGCAATCGTGGCACCTGCGCGAAGGCCTCAGCGCCTGGCACGCCGCCGGCGAGATCCACTCGGACATCCAGAAGGGCTTCGTGCGCGCCGAGGTGATCGGCTGGCGCGAGCTCGTCGACGCCGGCGGCTACGCGGGCGCGCGCGAGCGCGGCACTCTGCGCCTGGAGGGTCGCGACTACGTGATGGCCGACGGTGACGTCATGACCGTCAAGTTCGCGCCCTAGCGGCCCGCTGGCCGGCGCCATACCGCGTCCTCACTCGCTTACCGATCAAAGATCGGCCAGCAGAGCACACTTCGCTCCCTGCGTCCTTGTCTGGCTTGGCCATCGGGCCGCTAGGCGCGCTCTGCGAGCCGCTCCGCGAGCCGTCGCATGCCGAGCTGGCCTGCGTGGTGCGCGCCGCCGGCAAAGTCAGTGTCGCCGTCGGCCGGAAGATCCACGTCGATGCGCTGCAGCGTCGCGATCTGCTTGAACGTGCGCAGCAGCGCGTCGTTGTCCCTCAGCGCCGCGGCCGTCCGCGGGCGCATGTCGTCCTCGCGCCGCCTGACCTTCGTTGCGGCCGCCTGGGCGGCGAGCAGCACCTCCTCCAGCGGACCGTAGCGGCGCAGCAGCTCGGCGGCCGTCTTGGCGCCGACGCCCGGCGCTCCGGGGATCCCGTCGGACGGATCGCCGCGCAGCGCGATCAGGTCGGGCACCAGCCGCGGATCGACGCCGTAGCGCTCGCGCACGTCGGAGGGGCCGAGCTCACCAGACTCACCGCCCTTGCGCAGCTCGAGCACGGCGACCCGCTCGCTGACGGCCCCGTACAGGTCGCGATCGCCGGTCATCAGCAGCGCGCGGCCGCCACGCTCCTCCTCGACGCGCGCGAGCGAGAACATCACGTCGTCGGCCTCCAGCTCGCTGCTCGACGCGATCGCCCAGCCGAGGCTCGCGAGCAGTGCGGGAGCCAGCGCCCACTGCCACGCGAGCTCCGGCGGCATCGGGTCACGATGGGCGTGGTAAGGGGGGTACAGCTTCACGCGGTACTTCGCCTGCTCGGCGCCCAGGCAGGCGACCACGCGCCGCGGTCGGCCCGCCGGTGGGCGGGAGTCGATGTAGCCGAGCAGCGCGTTGACCGTACCGAGCAGCGCGTTCACGGGCCGGCCCTCGCCGTCGACGATCGATTTCGGCAATGCGAAGTAGGAGCGGTAGAGCAGCCACGGGATGTCGGCGCTCAGCAGCGGGCGGGGCGAGTCCACCCGCGCAGGTTAGAGCCGTGCGCTCGCTGCAGCGACTCCGAGCGGCGCGTGCACGCATGGGCGGCCGTAGCGCATGCCTGCACGCGCTACGGCCGCCCCGCTACGGCCGCGCCGAGCCCCTCTGGCCCTGCCACATCCGCACGAACGAGAAGGAGCGAGCAGGCGCGCGCGGTGCTGCCCATTCGCGGGAGCGCCGTCTCGCCCGGTGCTCGGCCCTGCGCTCGACAGCAGGCGGCGCGATTCGCGCCGCCGCCGCAGGGACGCCGCTTGGGCTGACTCCCTCGAACGGCAGGCGATCGCCGAGGCCGGCGAGCTCGAACTCGCGTTGGATGAACGACGGCCCGCGGATCAGCGCGACGCCGTATCCGCGTCGTTGGCACAACCCGCTGCGGAAGGCGATCACCGCAACCCCCGTCGAATCGATGTGCGTGAGCTTGCTCAGGTCGAGCGTGATCGCGCTCGTCGCGCCTTCGAGCCGCTCGATCTCCGCTTCGAGCGTATGTGCCGAGCAACGGTCCAGTTCGCCCATCAGCACGAGCGTGTGCATACGGCCGGGCGGACTCATTGCTCGGACTTCCTTGTTGTTTCGTTGGTGGCGGCCGCGTGCTTCGCCGCGGTTCCCACTGCGCCGCACTCGTTGCAGGCGCAGAGGCTCGCCGCCACCGCCATGCGATGGCATTTGATCATCAGGTGCAGCTCCCTTCGAGAGCTTCGAAGATCGATGCGGCGCCTGGCTCGGGAGGATCCCGGCGCCCGGATCAGTCATCGTCGGAGAGCTAGTCCGGGCGCTCGAGAATCAGGACGAGGGGCGCTGGACCCCATCTCTCGCCGGCGAGCCGCAGCCGGCGCATCGCCGGCGGAGCGCCCAGCAGCAACGAGAGAGCCAGCAGCAGTGCGACGGCGAAGCCCGAACCCGCCGTCCCCGCGAGCGGGATCCCGCCCGGAGTGGGTGAGGGTTCGGGGCGTGGCAAGGGGGGCGGCGCGAACTCCCGGCCCGTTGCCGACGCCGAGGAGGCCGGGTCGCGGCCGAGGCCAAGCGCGGCTGGCGGGAGGCTGGCGCTCAGCATCAACAGATCAGAGGCGCCGCCCGTGCTCGTAAGCGCGCCGGGGCAGCTCCCGCGGGCAGCGCAGCGTCGTTGCGCACCGCGCAGGCCCGCATCCACACGCATGCCGGGCGGCGTCCCCGACGAGCTCGGCGGTGCAAGGCCCGGACGTGGATCGCTGGTCCAGGCCGGAGCACCCGCATGACCGGCAAGCGGCGCTGCTCCGAGCGGGTGCACGCTCGGTCCACTTGGGCCGTTCGCTCGCGGGCCATTGCCGCCCGGCGCGACGGGACCAGCCGCGCTCGGTTCCGTGACGGTGCCTGTGCTCGCGGGACCCGTGTGCAGCGTCTCCGTGACGGCCGAGCCCGCCTGCGTGACCTGGCCGGCGCCGCTCGTCAGCGTCCCGACGACCTTACCCACGCTTTCGCTGCCTGAGCCGACCTGGCTAACGACCTGACCCGCGCTGGCCGCCGTCGCGTCGAGTTGGCGCACGACCTGACCGGCGCTGGCGGTAGTTGCACCGACCTGCGCCACGACCTGGCCGGCGGTGGAGGTGGAGGTCGAGGTGGCTTTGGCGACGGCGCTCAGCGTGGAGCCGCTCGTTTGCTCGATCGTCTTCGTCGCCGGGGCCGTCGCGCCTTCCACACCGGCGGTCGCCGTGCGGACCGGCTGGGTGGCGGAGGCCACCGCCTGGGTGCCGGTCGCGCTCGTGCTCGCCAATGCGTCCCCGAGTGGAGCGGCGCCGCCGGCCTGAGCGGCGAACAGCAGCATGCCAAGCAGGCTCAGGAATACCGCCACCAGGCCCGTGGTCTGCCGACCAGCGACCTCCGATGAGGGGTTGGGAGCTTTGTGCAGCAATATTCCTCCTTACGGGGGAATGCCCGGAATGGGGGCAAAGAACTCCAATAAAACATAAAATCTCCGCAAAATGCGAATGATGCCCGCGGGTGCTGCAAGCACGCCCTTGCCGGACCAGCGCGACACGGCCCCCGCGCCTACGAGGGCGCGGAGGTTCCGCCGCCGGCGCCGGCGGCGGGCGAGGCGCTCGCCGCTTCGGCGCCCGACCCGGACGGCACGCCGCCCTGGGCCGTGCTTGCGGCGGGCGGAGCGGTTGGCGAGGGGCCGGCCCCCGCAGACCAGCCGCTGCGGTCGGGCTGGGACGTGATGACCTGCCCGGTGCGCGTGCTGAAGTACGCCCACGTGCTGTACAGCCCAAGCCGCGCGGCCAGCTGCGCGCCGCTCACGGCGGTGCGCCCGCCCGAGCCGAGCACGTAAGCGGAGGAGATGCGCGGCGAGAACCCACGCTTGAGCACTTCGATGCCCACGAAACTGCCCCTCACGAGGCCGCGCAGGCGCGCCGCCGCGGCGCTGAAGCCGAGCGTCAGCTTCCAGCCGTGCTCCCCGCCGCGCTCGTACTGGTCGAGCACCCCGCGCAGCCACGGCTCGGGCAGGGAGCCGGTGAAGGAGCCCTCGACGTTCTCCGTGCGCCCCCCCGAGCTGGCGAAGAAGTAGGTGATCGCCGGGCGGCTCTGGTAGGTCACGATCTGCCCGGCGGTCGCCGCCACGGCGGCGTCGGTCTGCGGCGTCTGCGCGGCCACTCCGCGATACACCTGCGAGCGTGTGTCGGCGTACACGTCGAACCTCGAGCCCCCCGCGTGCGCGGTCAGCGCGTACGTGCGGCTCGCCACCGCCTGCGCCTCGAGCGCCGCCAGCGGCCAGCTGGAGGGGACCTCGGCGGAGACGACCCCGCGCACGTAGCTCTCCAGGGCGACATTGCGCACCTTGCCGCCGATCATCACGCGCACCTGCGCGTTCGACGGCGCCGAGCCCAGCCCCGTGCCCGTGTAGTAGTGCGCGAGGATCGCCTGGTAGGAGAAGCCGTGTTGGGCGTAGCCGAGCGCGCCCTCCTGGCTCATGCCCACGCCGTGCCCGTTGCCGCCGCCGACGATGACCAGGTCCGACGCCCGTGCCATGCCCGCGCATACGAGCAGCGCCGACAGCATCGCCGCGAGCGTCGTCAAGCAGGTGAGAGTGCGGTGGTAGGTTGGTTTGATGTCGAGCATCCGTGCTCCGTCGGGACGAGGATCTCCGGCTGGCCGATCTTCGATCGGTCTGCCGCACGGCATTTGCGCCGCGCACCTACCCTCGATCGGAGAGTGGCAACCGGCGCGTGAGCGACGCTGCTCGAGGACGGCCATTCGTTCAGCGCGCGCAAGATTTCTTGCAGTCTGCGCTTATGCAAAGGGAAGCCGCGCATGAGCGCGACGGCCTCGTTGTCAGGCGAGAGCCAGGCGGCGCTCGACAAGGTCCCCAAGCAGCTGTACATCGGCGGGCAGTGGCGCGACGCGTCCGGCGGCGGCACGCTGGCCGTCGAGGATCCCGCGACCGGCGAGCCGCTCGTCGAGGTCGCCGACGCGCAGTTGCAGGACGCCCTTGCCGCGCTAGGCGCGGCGGCCGACGTGCAGGCCGCGTGGGCCGCCCACCCGCCGCGCGAGCGCGGCGAGATCCTGCGCCGCGCCTACGAGTCGATCGTGCAGCGCAGCGACGAGCTCGCGCTGCTCATGACGCTCGAGATGGGCAAGGCGCTCGCCGAGTCGCGCGCCGAGATCTCCTATGCGGCCGAGTTCTTCCGTTGGTTCTCCGAGGAGGCCGTCCGCATACACGGCCGCTACATGGTCAACACGACCGGAAAAGGGCGCATCCTCACGATGCGCCAGCCCGTGGGCCCGTGCGTGTTCGTGACGCCTTGGAACTTTCCCACGGCGATGGGCACGCGCAAGATCGCCCCCGCGATCGCCGCCGGCTGCACGATGGTCGTCAAGCCCGCGCAGCAGACGCCCCTGTCGATGCTCGCGCTCGCGCGGATCCTCGAGCAGGCCGGCCTGCCGGGCGGCGTTCTCAACGTGATCACCGCGAAGCACTCCGGCGCCGTGATCGAACCGCTGTTGAAGGACGCGCGCACGCGCAAGCTGTCCTTCACCGGCTCCACCGAGGTGGGCCGGCGGCTGATCGAACAGTCCGCCGAGCAGGTGCTGCGGGTCTCCATGGAGCTCGGCGGCAATGCGCCGTTCATCGTCTTCGAGGACGCCGATCTCGAGGCCGCCGTCGACGGCGCGATGCTCGCCAAGATGCGCAACGTCGGCGAGGCCTGCACGGCCGCCAACCGCTTCCACGTGCACGAGTCGCTCGCCGCGGAGTTCGCCGACCGCCTGGCGCAGCGCATGGGCGCGCTGAAGGTCGGCCGCGGCACCGAGGCCGACACCGACGTCGGGCCGCTGATCGACGAGGACCAGCGCACGAAGGTCGCCGAGCTGGTCTCCGATGCCACCCAGCGCGGCGCGCGCGTGCTGCTGGGCGGGCAGCCGCTCGGCGATCGCGGCTACTTCTACGCGCCCACCGTGCTCGCGGACGTGCCGGACGATGCGCGCCTGCTCGAGGAGGAGATCTTCGGCCCCGTCGCGCCGATCGCGACCTTCTCCAGCGAGCAGCAGGCGATCGAGGCGGCCAACCGCACCGAGTACGGCCTCGTCGCTTACGTCTACACGCGCGACCTCGACCGCGCGTTCCGCGTCTGCGAGGCGATCGAGTCGGGCATGATCGGGCTCAACCAGGGCGTCGTCTCGAACCCCGCCGCGCCGTTCGGCGGCGTCAAGCAGTCCGGTTTCGGCCGCGAGGGCGGCTTCGAGGGGATCGGCGAGTACCTCGAGACGAAGTACGTGGCGCTCGCGCTCTGAGCCACTCGCCGGCCTGCGACGCGACGCCTGTAGCCTTCGCGCTCGATGAGCGAGGGAAGAGCCGGGCAATGACGACCGTTCGCGACGCCTCATTCGAGTTGTTCCGCGAGCGCGGGATGACGACGATCTTCGGCAACCCCGGCTCGACGGAGCTGCCGATGCTCGGCCCGTTCCCCGAGGACTTCCGCTATGTGCTCGGGTTGCAGGAGGCGGTCGCCGTGGGCATGGCCGACGGGTTCGCGCAGGCCAGCGGCAACGTCACGCACGTCAACCTGCACACGGCGCCGGGAGTCGGCAACGGGGTGGGGGCGATCTTCAACGCGCGCGCCAACCGCGCACCGCTGCTCGTCACGGCCGGGCAGCAGGCGCGCTCGCTGATGACGATGGGAGCGACGCTGACCAACCGCGATGCCGTCGAGGTGCCCAAGCCGTACGTCAAGTGGAGCTACGAGCCGCCGCGCGCCGCCGACGTGCCATTCGCGCTCGCTCAGGCCATTCACTACGCGACGCTCCCGCCGGCGGGGCCGGCGTTCGTGTCGATCCCGATGGACGACTGGCTTCAGGAGGTCCAGCCGCTCGACTACGCGAGCCAGATCGCGCGAGCCGTCGGCGGCCGGGCGCGCCCCGAGCCGCGCCAGATCGCCGCACTCGCGGCGCGCCTGCGCATCGCCCGGCGACCTGTGTTCATCGCGGGTCCCGACATCGACGCATCGGGTGGCTGGGATGCCGCGATCGAGCTCGTCGAGTCCCAGCGCCTGCCCGTCTGGTCCTCACCGCCGACCGGCGGCGGTCGCATCGGCTTTCCGGAGAGCCATCCGGCCTTCCAGGGGATGCTCCCGCCGGCCGTCGCGCCGCTCGCCGAGGCGCTCGCCGGACACGACCTGGTGCTCGTCGCCGGGTCGTCGGTGTTTCCCTACTACCCGAACATCCCCGGCGACTTCCTACCGACGGGCGCCGAGCTCGTGGCGATCACGTGCGATCCGGACGAGGCCGCGCGGGCGCCGATGGGCGAGGCGATCGTCGCCGACGTCGCGCTGACGCTGCGCGCGCTGGCGGACGAGCTCGCCGAGCCGTCCGACCGCGAGCCGCCGCCCGCGCGCGTCGAGCTCGAGCCGCCGCCGCCCGGCGAGCAGTTGTCGGGCGGCGAGGTGCACGGGGTGCTCGCCGAGCTCTTCCCGCCCGACGGGATCGTCGTGCTCGAGTCGCCCTCCAGCACCGCCGCGCTGCGCAATCAGCTGCGCCTCTCGCGCCCGGGGTCCTATTACTTCAGCGCCAGCGGCGGCCTCGGCTTTGGCCTCTCGGCAGCTGTCGGCGTGCAGCTCGCCCAGCCACAGCGCCAGGTCGTCTGCGTGCTCGGCGAGGGCTCGGCGCAGTATGCGATCACGGCGCTGTGGAGCGCTGCTGCGTATGGGGTTCCGGTCAAGTTCCTCGTGCTGCGCAACAGCGAGTACTCGATCCTCAAGTGGTTCGCGTCGCTCGAGAACGTCAGCGACGCGCCGGCCCTCGACCTCCCGCGCCTGGACGTCGCGGCGACGGCACACAGCTACGGCGTGGACGCCGTCAGCGTGACCGAGCGGGAGGAGCTGCACGCCGCGCTCGCCGATGCCCTCGCACAGGACGGGCCGCGCCTGGTGCAGGTCGACGTCGCGCCGGGGATGGCGCTCGCTTGAGGGCAAGCTCGGCGCCACTGCTCGCCCCGGACACCCGCCGCATCGGGCGCCCGCCGGGCCCGCCCGCACCCGATCGCGCGCCGGACGACATCGCCCCCGGCGCGTCGCAGCCGCTGCGCGGCGAGCTCGTGGAGCTGCTCGGCGAGGAGCGCGTGCTGCACGGGGCGATCGACCTGATCGGCTACGCCTCCGACGCCAGTCCCTACCGGCGCCTGCCGGCCGCGGTGGTGATGGCGCACGACGCGGGGGACGTCGGCAAGGTGCTCGCGTATGCGCGCCGTACCGGCACGCACGTGAACTTTCGCGGCGGCGGAACGAGCCTCAACGGCCAGGCTCAGACCGACGGGATCCTGATCGACGTGCGGCGCTGGTTCTCACGCGTGAGGATCGAGGACGGCGGCGCGCGCGTCCGCTTGCGCGCGGGAACGCTGCTCGGCCTCGCCAACCGGCTGCTCCAGCGCCACGGCTTCAAGCTCGGCCCCGATCCCGCCAGCAAAGACATCGCGACGATCGGCGGCGTGATCGCAAACAACTCGGGCGGTATGCGCTGCGGCGTGACGTGGGATCCCTACTCGACCGTCGAGTCGATCACGCTCGTGCTCGCCTCCGGCACGGTCATCGACTCGGCCGCGCCCGACGCCGAGCAGCGCTTCGCCGCAGCCGAGCCCGAGCTCGCGCGCGGTCTGCTCGAGCTGCGCGAGGAACTGCTCGCCGACGCCGCGCTGGCCGAGCGCGTGCGGCGCAAATACGAGATCAAGAACGTAACCGGCTACCGGCTCTGCGCGCTGCTCGACGCGGACACCCCACTGGAGATCTTCCGCCGGCTCATCGTCGGCTCGGAGGGCACGCTGGCGTTCATCGCCGAGGCCGTCATGCGCACGCGCCCCGAGCCGCCGTGCACGACGCTCGCATGGGCGCACTTCGCGAGCATCGACGACGCCGCCGCCGCGGTGCCGGCGCTGGTCTCCGCCGGCGCACGTGCCACCGAGCTGATGGTTGCCCCGGCGCTGATCGCCGCGGCCTGGAACATGTCCGGCACGCCGGAGGAGTGGCGCGAGCTGCCGTTCGAGTCCGCCGCGCTGATCGTCGAGTTCGGCGGCGCCGACGGCGGCGAGCTCGATGCGAGCGAGGCCGCCGCCGGGCGGGCGCTCGCCGGCCACGAGCCGATCCAGCCCGTCCGCTTCACACGCGAGAGCGAGGAGATCGAGCTCGCATGGCGCGTCCGCGAGGGGCTGTTCGGGCTGGTCGGGCGACTGCGGCCGCTCGGCAGCGCGTTGATCATCGAGGACGTCTGCGTGCGCCCCGAGCGGATCGCCGAGTGCGCGCGCGACCTGCAGGCGCTGCTCGCCAAGCACGAGTTCCTCGTCGGCGTCGCCGGGCACGCGTCGGCCGGCAACCTGCACTTCCAGCTGACGCCCGACTTCACCAAGCCCGAGGATCTCGAGCGCTACCACCGCTTCATGGAGGAGCTGGTCGAGCTGATCGTCGGCAAGTACGACGGCTCGCTGAAGGCCGAGCACGGGACTGGCGTGAACATGGCGCCATACGTGGAGCGCGAGTGGGGCGCGAAGGCGACGGCCATGATGTGGCGCATCAAGCAGCTCGCCGACCCGCACGGCGTGCTCAACCCTGGCGTGGTCCTGAACCGCGACGAGGGCATTCACCTCAAGCACCTCAAGAGCCAGCCCGAGATCGAGGAGAGCGCCGCGCAGTGCGTCGAGTGCGGCTTCTGCGAGCCGGTCTGCCCGAGCCGCAACGTGACGACGACCCCGCGCCAGCGGATCGTCATCCGACGCGAGATGGCGCGCCAGCCGGAGGGGTCGCCCGTCTACGAAGCACTGATGGCCGACTACGAGTATGACGCGCTGCAGACGTGCGCAGCGGACGGCACCTGCGCCAGCGTCTGCCCGGTGGCGATCGACACCGGCAAGCTGATCAAGGAGTTCCGCCGTCGCGAGCGCACCGACCGCGAGGAGGCCGTCGCGCTTCAGATCGCCAAGCGCTACGCGACGGTCGAGCGCACGCTGCGCGCAGGCATCTCCGGCGCCCGCGCGGCCGAGGCGGCGGTGGGCAGCGGCACCGTCGCGAAGCTTCCGGAGCTGCTGAGGCGGCGCGTCAGCGGCGAGCTCGTGCCGGTCCTGCCCGCGAACCTGCCGCCGGCCGCGCCCGCACGGCTGCCGGCGACGAGCCGCTCCGCAGCGGCCGCCGTCTACCTGCCGGCGTGCATCAACCGCATCTTCGGCAACCCCGTCGGCCGCGAGCGCGAGCCGACGCTGCCCGAGGCCCTGGTGGCGCTCTCCTCGCGCGCGGGCCTGCCCGTGTGGATTCCAGACGACGCGGCCGGGCACTGCTGCGCGACGCCGTGGAGCTCGAAGGGCTTTCAGCGCGGGCACGACCACATGGCCGCGAAGACCGCCGCGGCGCTGTGGCGCTGGAGCGACGACGGCCGCCTGCCGGTCGTAATCGACGCGAGCTCCTGCGCTCATGGCCTGCTCGCGGATATCGCCCCCCGCATCGGGGACGCCGAGCGCGAGCGGTTCGAGCGGGTGCAGGTGCTCGACTCGATCGCCTGGGCCCATGATCACCTGCTCGCGCGGCTCGAGGTCTCGCGCAAGGTTCCGAGCGCGACCGTGCATCCGACCTGCTCAGCAGGGCACCTGGGTCTCGCGGGCAAGCTCGAAGCGCTCGTCGGCGAGCTGGCCGAGCAGGTCACGGTCCCGGCCGGCACGACCTGCTGCGGGATGGCCGGCGATCGCGGGCTGCTGCACCCCGAGCTGCCGGCATCGGCGCTGCGCGACGTGGCGGACGAGCTCGCCGAGCGAGGAGTCGAGGAGCACCTGTGCAGCAACCGCACTTGCGAGATCGCCCTGCAGCAGGCGACGGGCGCGCCGTATGCTTCGTTCGTTCTACTGCTCGAGCGACTCACCAGAGAGGAGCGTTGAATGACCGGGAAGGCCGACTTCACACCCGCCGAGTGGGAGCAGGTCCTCGAGGGGCCGACGAGCGCCGGGATGCTCGTGATCACCGCGCAGCGCGGCGGAACGATCCGCGAGACGTTCTCGATGGCGAAGGCCTACGCCGAGGCGCGCCAGCAGCACGGCCAGAGCGAGCTGATCGATGCGATCGTCGCGGCCAAGCCGGAGATCGATCGCACGCGGGCCGGCTCGCTCGAGGATCTCAAGGAGCGCTCCTTGGCGCATATACGCGACGCGGTCGCACTGCTCGAGGGCAAGGCGAGCACCCAGGAGCTCGAGGAGTACAAGCGGTTCGTGGTAGCCCTCGCGGAGAAGGTCGCCGCGGCACATCGGGAGGCCGGGCGCGACGGCGACCCCGTCAGCGATGCCGAGCGGCAGGCGATCGCTGCGATCCGCGAGGCCCTCGGCTAGGCCGGTCGAACCGCGGAGCGGGTCGGCTCGGCCGGCCGCTCGGTCTCGTCGAACGTCGGGGCGGCGTCGTGTTCGCGATTTCGCACGACGTGCGTCAGCGCGTGCACGACGTCGGAGTCGAACTGGCTGCCGGCTAGCTCGGCGAGCTCGGCGAGCGCCGCCGCCGAGGAGCAGGAGGCCGAGTAGGGGCGCGTGGAGACGATCGCGTCGTACGCGTCGCACGCGCAGATGATGCGCGAGCCCAGCGGGATGTCCGTGCCGGCGAGGCCGTCGGGGTAGCCGCCGCCGTCCCAGCGCTCGTGACTGGAGCGGACGAGCCGGGCCACCGGGACGAGGGCCGGCGCGGCGGACAGGATGCGCTCGCCGAGGATCGTGTGGCGGCGCATGAACTTCCGCTCCTCGGCGTCCAGCGGCCCGGGCTTGTCGAGGATCGTTTCGGGGATCGCCATCTTGCCGATGTCGTGCATCTCGGCGGCGCGCACGAGCACGTCGACGTCCTCTGGGTCGAGCTGCAGCTGCCGCCCGACGGACAGCGCGAGCGCAGCGACCCCGTCGAGATGGTCCAGCAGCGCGGGCTCGCGCTCGCCGAGAACCTGTAGCAGCACACCGCGCAGCTGGCGCTTGACGCCCACCGGACGGCCTTCCTTGTTCCGGTAGAGCCGGCGATCGACGAGCTGCAAGGCGCTCGAGGCGCTGCCGGCGTCGAACGGCAGCATCACGCTTCCGTATGCGGCGTCGATCTCGAAGCCGTGCCCCGACTCGCCGAGCGCAACGCAGGCGGCGGCCTCCAGGGCATCGGGCGGCGTGCCGGCAGGTCTGAGCAGCGCGCAGAACTCGTCGCCGCCCATTCGGTAGGCGCGGCCGTGAGGGGCCACGGCGGCGTCGAGGTTCTGACCCAGCCGCGCGAGCAGGCTGTCCCCGGCCGGGTGGCCGAAGCTGTCGTTGTACTGCTTGAACCCATTCAGGTCGAACATCATCAGCAGTCGGGGGTCGCGCTCGCTGGCCAGCTCGATCGCCTCGTCCAGGTCCTCGGCGAGGATCCGGCGGTTACCGAGCCCCGTCAGCGAGTCGGTCGTCGCCTGGACGCGACTCACCTGCTGGCTGCGCCTGCTGCGGCGGAAGGCCAGCGAGATCCTCATGACGGCGAGCGCCAGCGTCGCGAGCGCCAGGTAGCGCGCAGGGTCGTTCACACGGGTGGCGCCGTGGTCGACGAACAGCAGGATCACCGCCGCCAGCACCCCCACGCCGGGCACCGCCAGCGTCCGCCAGCCGTCGACACGAGGTCGGCTGAGAGGATGCGCCGGCAGCCACAGGGCGAGCACGAGCAGCAGCGACGACAGTGGCCACAGCGGTTCGAGCCACGTGCCTTCTCTGTAGGTGCCTTCGGCGACCTGGAACAAGTAGAGCGTGTCGGCGGCCACGCTGACGAGCAGGCTGATCGCGATCAATGCCCACATCGCTTCCGGGCGCCAGCCGCTCAAGCCGATCGCCGTCACGAGGACGAGGAACAGCAGCAGGTCTCCGACCGGATACGCGAGGTTCGTGGCGACCTCGGCGACGCCTGCGCCCGTGTGGGCGAGGATCGGCTCGAGCAGCAGGCCGGCGGCGACGGCGGCGAACCCCAGCCCTGCGACCAGCCCGTCGAGCCATGCGGCGCCGCTCACGCCGCGGAAGCGCCGGCGGATCAGCAGGCCGAGGCCGGCGTAGCAGAGCGGATAGAAGGCCAGCCACAGCCCATCGGCGACGCTCGGGTACGGGGGGTGGGCCATGTTCGCGTAGAAGAGCGTGTAGGTGAGTTCGCCCAGCGCCCAGGTCAGCAGACCGAGGCCGATCAGCAGCAATGGGGTGCGATCCCCACGCCTCGTCGCCGCGCGCATGATCAGCGCAAGCGCGCCACCGAGCATCACGGCGTTGTAGAGCCCGTCGTCGAAGAAGTCGTCGGACGCGCGACCGCCGATCCCGAAGGCGATATGGGCCGTGTACGCCAGGAACGCGAGCGCGACGAGCGCAAACCAGCAGCCCGCAGCGCGGCTGAGCGTCGTCGAGTTGCGATCTGTGGCTGCGGACGTACCGATAATGCCCATTCATCGGCGTCTCGCCGCTCGAGCTGAACGATTCTGCGCAGCGTCTGGCCACTACAAACGGGGGACTGCCGAGGGTCGTCCCCGCAGCCGACAACCGCTCGCCTATGTAGAGTGCCAGCGCGATGCGCGTTCGCCCCAGGCTCGCAGCCGCCCTACCGCTTGCGCTGGTGGCCGTCGCCCTGATCCTCGCCGGCTGTGGCGGCTCCTCGTCTTCCTCCTCCAGCAACGGCGTGGCAGACAAGTCGCCGGCCGAAATCTTGGCCGCAACGAAAACGGCCGCGGATGCCGCCAGCTCGGTCCACGTGTCGGGCTCGATCGTCAGCAGCGGCTCGCCGATCACGCTCGACATGCATCTGCGCGCGGGCAACGGTGGACGCGGAGCGCTGTCCGAGAACGGCCTCTCATTTCAGCTGATCCAGACCGGCGGGACGGTCTACATCAAGGGCAGCCCCGCGTTCTACAAACGCATCGGCGGCAGCGCGGCGGCGCAGTTGCTGCAGGGCAAGTGGCTGAAGGCTGCCGCCAGCAGCTCGGAGTTCGCCTCACTCGGCCAGCTGACGGATCTGCGCCAGCTCGTCGACCAGACGCTGGCCAACCATGGCACGCTGACGAAGGGTCAGACGACGACCGTCAACGGGCAGAAGGTCGTGGGCCTGAGCGACAAGACCAAAGGCGGCACCCTGTACATCGCCGCCACCGGCCAGCCATATCCGATCGAGATCACCAAGAGCGGCTCCGGTGGCGGCAAGATCATCTTCGACAGCTGGAACAAGCCCGTCACGGTGGCGCCACCGGCGAACTCGATCGACGTCGCCAAGCTGCAGTCGGCAGGAAAATAGCGCTCGACGTCGCGGATGAAGCCCGCGCGGGCAACCGGCGCTCGTCTATTCGTCCAGGGCCCTATGGCGTCCTCAAGAGCGCACCGTTCACGGTCGAGCGCGAACTGGCACACGACGTGCCGATTCCCCAGCCCCGATGGTTCCAGTGAGCGGTGTTATCCAAGTCAGCTTCCGGCGGCCCGCCCAGCGTGGGAGCTCGAAGGCCAGCCTAGAGGCCGGATCGGAAGGGCGCAACGGGAGCGACCTCGCGGTGGCCGATCATAGGAGTGTGTCCGTCGAGCGTGGAGGTAAGCTCGCTCGTGTGGAGCGTCAATCTCCTGCATCTGCCCCTGGCCGGGGGAGGCCGGATCGTCCGCCGCAGCGCGGGCGTCCGAGGCTGCTGTGGGCGCCCTGGGCGGTGCTTGCGCTGGCGGCTCTCGTCGGCGCGGTCGTCGCGGGAGTATCGGTGCTTGGCGTCATCTGCCTGGTCGTGCTGGCGGTTGCCGCGACGGTGCTCGGCTGGCGTTTTGGCGAGCGCCGCCGTACGGCCCTCGAGCAGCAGATCAGCGGGCGCTCGAGTGAGCTCAAACGCGCCCTGTCGGAGCTCGAGATCGCACAGACCGAGACGGTTCGGCGACTGTCGATGGCGGTTGAGTTCAGGGACGAGGACACCGGCGCGCACATCGAGCGCATCGGACGACTCTCAACGCTGCTCGCCCAGCAGATCGGCATGGATTCCGACTTCTGCGAGCGGCTCAGCCACGCGGCGCCACTGCATGACGTCGGCAAGGTGGCAATTCCCGACGCGATCCTGTTGAAGCCCGGCCCGCTGACGCCCGAGGAGCGCGCGATCGTCGAGACACACGCCGAGGAGGGCCACAGGCTGCTGCGCGGATCGTCCTCCTCGATCCTCGAGCTGGCGACCACGATCGCGCTCTCGCATCAGGAGAAGTGGGACGGAAGCGGCTACCCGCGCGGCCTGGTCGGAGAGGCGATCCCGATCGAGGGCCGGATCGTGGCGATCGCCGACGTGTTCGACGCCCTGACCAGCGACCGCGTGTACCGCAAGGCCTTCCCGGTGGAGGAGGCGGTGCAGATGATGCGCGACCAGCGCGGCCGCCACTTCGACCCGGTGCTGCTGGACGCGTTCATGGAAGTGCTCGACAAATCGGGCCCCGACGCACGCGAGCAGGAGCGCGCCGACCCCGGCGCATTGGTCGAGAGCACGCTCGAGACCTACGGCACGGCGCTCGAACGCGGCGACGCCGAGACCGCCGAGGGCGCGATCGCCACTGCAATCGAGGACGGCATTCCGGCCGGCACCCTGCACGGCGAGGTGCTCGCCCCTGCGCTGTTGCGCATCCGCGAGCTGCGCAGCGCGGGCGAGATCGACAGCGACCGCGAGCGGCTGGCGAAGGGCATCACGCGCCGCGTGCTCGCGACGCTCTACCGCTACATGATCGGCAACAGCGAGCCGACCCGCGAGCGGGTGCTGTTGGCCGGCATGGAGGGCGACGAGCACGCGCTGGAGCTGCAGATGATGCACGATCAGATCGCGGCGGCCGGCTTCCAGACGATCTTCGATACGGACCTGTCGATCGAGCGACTGCGCGCGACGATCGACAGCCGCTCCCCGGACCTGATCGTGCTCGGCGCAACGGACGGCGAAGACTCCGCGGCGATCGCACGCGCGGTCGATGAGCTGCACGCGGCCCGCCCGGACGTTCCGATCGTCCTTGGTGGAGCCGCTGTGGGTGGAGACCTACCGGGCTCGCGCAACGGCATGCGGGTGCTGGAGCGCATCGACGAGGCCGTCGAAGCCGTCGAGGAACAGCTCGCCACACGCCCGCGCGTCGCCTCGCTATAGATTCCAGCGCGTGAGCACTCCCGCGATCGTGACCGGCGGTGCCGGCTTCATTGGCTCGCACGTCGTCGACGCGCTGCTGGGCGCCGGCTACGCGGTCACCGTGATCGACGACCTCTCCACGGGCGATGCCCGCCGCATCGCTTCAGAGGCGGAGCTGCGCGAGCTCGACATCGTCGACTTCCCGGCCCTCTCGGCAGTCGTCGAGGAGGTGCGGCCGAGCGCGATCTTCCACCTCGCGGCCCAGGCCAGCGTGGTGGCCTCCGTCGAGGACCCCGGTCGCGACTGCGAGGTGAACGTGAAGGGGACGTTGAACGTGGTCGAGGCGGCGGGGCGCTGTGGCGCGCCGGTCGTCTTCACCTCGACCGGTGGGGCGCTGTACGGCGACGAGGCACCGATGCCCACGCCGGAGGATCGGATTCCCGCGCCGCTGTCCCCCTATGGCGCCTCCAAGTGGGCGGCCGAGGCGTATGTCAAGACCTGGTCGCTGTCCTCGGGCATCGCCCATGCGGTGTGTCGCCTGGGGAACGTCTACGGCCCGCGCCAGAACCCACAAGGGGAGGCGGGGGTGGTGGCGATCTTCACCGACCATCTGTACAACGGACGCGCGCCAAAGCTGTTCGGGCACGGCCGGCCGACGCGCGACTACGTGTACGTTGGAGACGTCGTGAGCGCCCTGCTGGCGGCGTCCGGAAAGGCTGGCACGTACAACATCGCCACGGGCGTGGAGACAGACGTGCTGACCGTCTGGCGCGAGCTGCAGAGGGCCGCCGAGGAATCCCCGGCGCCGGGCGCCGCTCCGAACGCACGGGAGCTGGAGCCCGAGCTGGCCGACCTGCGGCCCGGCGAGCTGCAGCACAGCTGCTTGGACATCAGCCTCGCCGAACGCGAGCTCGGCTGGCGCCCCGAGGTACCGATAGTGGAGGGCCTGCACCGCACCTGCAACGCGCTCGTGGAGGAGTTCGCGCGCCAGCAGTAGCAGCGCCTGCAATTCACGGCGCATCGGTTTCAGCGGGGCCGCGCCCGTGCCGAAGTTAAGAGCATGACGCTCCTCCGTAGGCGCAGGATGCTCCTTCGCGACGCGCTCTGCCCGGCCATCACGACCAGCGCCCTGCTGCTGGGCGCGGCTCCCGCGCATGCGGGCGCAGTGGGTGGCGCGGTCGCGCCATCGGCACCGCTGTCGGGCGGCAGCGAGTACGGCGTGTCCAGCGCGAGTGCCGTTCAGCGTCCGGTCGTGACGGCTATGAGCGTGCCGAGCACATCTCTTCCCGGCCGTCCGCCGCGCGTGACCCTGCGGATCGACGAGCCGCACGTGCGCACCGTGAGCCTGCAGGTGGCCGTCCACGACCTCGCCACTCGCAAGCGCGCGATCGTGGCGAACATGGGCTGGGTCCACACGGGCCGCACGCTCGCCGTCGTGTGGCCACGTGGTGCGAGGTTGAAGGCGGGCACCTATCACGTGAGCGTCAGTGCGCACGACCATCACTCGGGAAACCTCAAGCGCACAGCGCACAGCTCGGGCGTCGCCACGCTGACCGTCCAGGCGCCCGTCGCGCTCGCGCCACCCGTCGCCGGCGCGCCGGCCGCGCCGGAACCCGGCGTGCCGACCCCCGCGCAGACGGTCGCCGATGGAGCCGTGTTCCCGGTTGCCGGGTCCCATTCCTTCGGCGGTGCCGACAGCCGCTACGGCGCGCCGCGCAGCGGCCACATCCACGAAGGCCAGGACATCCTCGCGGCGGAAGGCACGCCCGACGTTGCCCCGCTGGCGGGCACGATCACGTACACCAGCTTCCAAGCCGCCGGCGCGGGCTACTACGCGGTCGAGCACACGCTGATCGGCTTCGACTTCATGTTCGCCCACTGCAAGGCCGCCTCGCTCCTCGTCAGCACAGGCCAGGCGGTCGCGGCGCGGCAACCGCTCTGCCAGGTCGGACAGACCGGCTCCGCGACCGCCCCCCACCTGCACTTCGAGATGTGGGTCGGCGGCTGGCAGGCGCCCGGCGGGCACTCGATCGATCCGCTGCTCTATCTGGAAGCCTGGGAACAGTCCGGCAAGTGACGCCCGCCCCCGATGCAGGCCCGCCACGAGCGGGACGGCTCCACGCATAGCGCGCGGCCTCGCGTGGCGGGCACGAGCCGCGGATAGCATCGATCGTTCTAAGATCGGCCAGCGGCGAGATAGCTCAGTTGGTAGAGCACACGACTGAAAATCGTGGTGTCCCCAGTTCGAGTCTGGGTCTCGCCATTTTCCCGGAAACCCCGCCAACACTGGGCGTCCGAGCACCTGACACCGGCGGGAAATCGAACACGAAACACCACGATTTCCGGGTACCAGTACCTTTTCGGTACCTTTTGGCTGCCCGGCGGCCCATGCCGGCGGCGCCGAGAAGGCGCTGGCGGGTGCCGAATGAGCCCGAGTCCTCATCTCACGCCGCCGTGGCGAGCGGGCGCTCGCCGTGAATCTCGTGCGCCTGGCGCACCAGCCGATCAAAGCTCTCGCCGTGGCCGCGCTTGGCGCGCTGCTCGAGCTGCGCATAGACATCCATCGTCCTTCGAGAGTCCGCGTGCCCGACCTGCGCCATCACCCACTTCACATCGAAGTTGTTCGCCAACAGCGCGATCGAGATGTAGGTCCGCCGTAGCGTGTGCGGCGTGGTGTTCGGCAGCGGCGGCAGCCCCCGCGCCAGGAGCTGCTCGCTGGCCCTTGCGCTCGCCTTGGTGAGGACCCGGGCGATCCGACTGCGGTCGCTTCGACCACCATTTCAGGTTCGGCACCAGGTGGGCCCCCGGACCGGTCGGCATGCCCGCCCGTCGCAGCCGCATCAGGTGCTCGCCCACGACTGCGGCGAGCTCGGGCGTCATCTGCACCTCCCGAATTCCGCTCCGCGGCCGCTGGCGCACGCAGAGCTCAAAACGGCCGTCGCCCCGTCGGTCGGAGAGGCGGCGTAGGTGCTGACACAGAGGGTTTCCGAGTCCGGGTCGAAGGCCGCTTGGTGAAGGCCGAGCACCGGAAAGTCGACACCCGATACCGAGGGCTGGTCGAAGCGACCATCGTTGATCGGGCGTATGGCTTCGGCCCAGCGTCCCGGCCGGTCGAGGGCCTCGGCGAGCATCATCGTCCCATTGGGCTGCCCGCGGGGGTGCTCCTCCTTAAGGCCGAACCCAAAGGCGAAGGCGCCATCGGTCCAGGTCGGCTCGAGGTCTTCCGCAAAGGCGTCGAGGCGAGCGGTCGCAGCGTCGTCGCCGAGCTCGCGAGCCAGCACTCGACCCATGCTTACGAACCGCGGCTCTTCCGGCACATGGGCCACGGGGCTGGCGGGTTGCCGCCAACGGCGTGGCGGAGGTAGCGGCGCTATGCCTCGATCCACCACTGGTCGAAGACCCAGTGGCCCTCGCCGCCGACGTTGCCGTCGCGCGGGAGTAGCCCGAGTCCGGCTGCGCTGAGGCAGACGGGCCAGATCTTTGTGTTCTCGCAGTGGCATCCGGCCGGCCTTCTCGCCCACTGACCTTTCAAGGTCTCGTTGACGCTGCGATGGGAGTAGGTCCACCCGCCGCCGTCGACGTCGGGGACCACCGCGAAAGGGCGCTCCCAACGGTCCTCGCCGCTGATCCGCTCGCGCAGGCCCAGCCGGAGCGACAAGAAGCCCTTGCAGAACAGGTTGCCGTCGGCGCCGATCGGATCGGGCTGGTCCACCCACGCGCCATGCAGTAGCTGTCCCATCTCGGGCCACGCAGTGCTCGTCGGCGTTTCATCGCGGCGGCGTCTTTGATCGCTGGCGCGTTCGTGCTGGACGTGGCTCCGCGCCGATCCCGCACGGCACCAGACCTGGCGGGCGACCGCGGGCCCGGCTTGCGTGTCGGCAACTTGATGATGCTCGAATCGACGGGAGTTGTGGAGTCGACGAGTGCCTCGGCAACGGTGCGGGCACGCGCCGAGCGAGGCGACTCCCAGCTGTCGACGGAAAAAGCCTCACGGCCTTCGGCGAGTGCCTGGTTCGCCTCGGCGAGTTGTTGGCGCGGCGCTCTCTCGGCCGCGCGATGCGGGTCGCGGTCGCCCACTGCCTACGCATCGGCACGCCGCCTGAAGCCAGGGGTAGCGCACAGCGACAACACCACGAGTGACTAGCGGTTCTCGCCGTGTTGTCGGAACGTCTCGCGCGTCAGCCCAAGGCTGTCCATTACCAGGCGGTCGCGCACGGTGGCAGGGAGACGACGCAGCAGCGGCAGGACGAACCGTGCGTCGCGGCCGACGAGGTAACGATGCGCTGGCCGACGATCGGTGAGCGCCCGCTCGATCGCGCGGACCGCGCGCTCCACGGGGCTGCTCCGTGAGCCGGCTAGCGCACTGGCAGCGGCCTCGATTGCCTCGACGTAGATGGCCTGGGTCTCGGCACTGCCCGCGTAGCCGTCGCGACGCTGTGCATTGGCGGCGGTGTCGAAGAACGACGTGTTGAGGCCGCCCGGCTCGATGTAGGAGACACGGACGCCTTGGTGTCTGAGCTCCATCCGCAGCGCGTCGCTGAGCGCGTCGAGCGCGGCCTTCGACGCGGAGAGCGCGCCGTACATCGGCAGTGGCACCCGGCCGGCCGCGCCGCCCATGTTGACGACGCGCCCGCGCCCTGCGCGCAGCAGGGGCAGGAACGCCTGTGTGACCGTCACCTGCCCGACGACGTTGACCTCGAATTGTCGCCTCAGCGCCGCGACGGTCACGAGCTCGAGTGGGCCATCGACACTCACTCCGGCGTTGTTCACCAGGCCCTGCAGTCCGGCTGCGCCGACGCGAGCCGCGACGGCCTCGCGCACGCTGGCGATCGAGTCGATGTCGGTGACATCGAGCTCGACGGGTACGGCTCCCAGGTCGCGCGCTGCGTCGAGTGAGCGCACAGCGGCGAATACGCGCCAGCCGCGCTCCTCCAAGCGCCGAACCGTAGCGCGGCCCACGCCACCGGATGCACCCGTCACGAGAACAGATTTCATGCCTTACCTCCAATAGGGGCGTCCGGATCCGTCGGAGGCCCCGTCGAGCCGACCGGCCAACGGCCCGTGGGCCCGGCCACGCGATTAATTCCCGTCGCTCCCGCACGAAGGACCATGTCGAGGAGGCGCAGCTGCGCGGCCCGAGGCGTGAGGCGCCCACTCGCCGTCAGGATCCGCATCGCCGTTCCGGGTATCACGACCCGACGGTTGCGTTTGAGTCCGTCAACGCCGGCTCGGGCGACCTCCTCTGCGGTCCGCCACATTCGTCCCGGGATCACTCGCTGGACTGGCTGGGGGCCGTTGACGGAGAAGAAGTCGGTCTGCACCGGGCCCGGGCACAGCGTCGTAACCGCCACGCTCGAGTGGGCAAGCTCGCTGTGTAGTGCCTCGCCGAACCTGAGCGAGAACGCCTTGACGGCGCCGTAGGTCGCGTACCCGGGTGCCGGCTGAAACCCTAGTGCTGAGGAGATGATCAGTACGCCGCCGGAGCGCCGGGCGGCCATCGCGGGGACGAACATGCCGCACAGGTCGATGACGGCCTCGCACATGACTCGGACCTGCTCGACCTCACGCGCGGGATCCAGTTCGACGAAGGCACCGTAGCTGCCGAGGCCAGCGTTGTTGACAAGCACGTCGACCCGCAGTCCGAGCGCACGGATTCGGTCAGCGAGCGCGCGACGCGCCCGCGCGTCCGCGAGGTTGCACGGAAGAGCCTCGGCCCGAACGGAGTGGGCACTTGCGATTTCCGAGGCGAGCGCTCGCAAGCGTTCCTCGCGACGCGCGACGAGCGTGACCCCATATCGCCTCGCGGCCAGCTCACGGGCGATCGCGGCCCCGATCCCGGACGACGCTCCTGTCACTAGACAGGTCGCGGCGTCGTCGGGAGCAGCGAGCCAGGACATCAGAAGAGCTAGCCGACCGACTCGATCCCTGGGGTCCGCTTCTCGACGACGAGACGGGAGTCACGGAGAAGTCGCCCGTACACAACGACCTGAAGCCAAAGGGTCGAGGGCGGCATCAAGACCGCACCGCCTACCCCGGCGACGAGACCAAGAACACCGGCCAATCGAATGGCATCCCGATCCCCCGCGTCCGCTGCCAGATCGACCAGCCGGCCCACGAGCCATCCCGGTAGCGCAGATCCAATGAACCAAAGCGCCGCGGCACGCTCGCTGCGGTACGGGGCGGCCCCCACGAACCCGCGCGAAGCGATCTCCCGCAACTCGTGCCGGTACACGAACGCGCCAACGATCCCGTGAGCCAGACTGAGAAGCCGCAACGACCTGCCCCGCGGCGAGGCAGCGATCACCGACACGCCGCGAACTCCACCAACCCGGGCAACGTTCGAGTTTGACCGTCGTCACAACCGCCACGCACGGTCATCGCTCCCCGTCTCCGAGGCGGCGTGGTGCGGCGACTCGGCGTTGAATGGCGTCCGCTGCCATGGGCATGCGCGACGTCATGGGCGGAGCTCCCGTGTCTTCCGCAGGCCGCGGAGCGAAACGAGCAACTGCAGCCACCAGCCCGAGATGGGCATGCACACGACCCCAATCGCGGCGCTCGCCAGCCCAACCCGTCCTGCTGTGCGCAGCGCCTCCTTGTCGTGTGCTCGTTCGGCAGCCCCCACCAAGTGTCCCACGGTCCACAGAAACGGAGCTGGCATCAGGAACCAGAACGCGGTCGCCTTGGGACCGTGGTAGGGCACCGCCCCCACAAAACGGTCCCGCGCGATTGAAAGCAGCTCGTCGCGGTAGAGCACCGTCCCCACCGCGGTGTGACCGAACGCGATCAGCTGCAACATTCGCCCACTGCCGGTCGCCGGATGCTTTCGTGTCTCGGTCATGTCGTCACGCCGGTCGTCGACTCGCCTGCGCTAGATCGCCCGGGGCGAGGTGCTCGCGAAGCAACCGCTTGCGTGGCCGCCTCGAGCGCGCTTGCGCCGATGATCGTGATCTGTTTCATTTGCCGGCTCCCATGGCGATCGTATGCGTGGTCACGGGTCAGAGCGCATCGCACATCTTCGAGATTGTCCTTCGTCCACCAGTAACTAAACGCGTGTTCAGTAGATTGCGGGCACCATATAACTAAACCGCTATTCAGTCAATAGTCTTTAGCTGTGAGCACCAGCTCGGGGAAAATCCGTCGGCGGCGCCTGAGCGCCGCCGAACGCCGCGAGCGAATCCTGCAAGGGGCGATGGAGGTGTTCGCCGAGCGCGGCTACCAGGAAGCCTCGATGACCGAGATCGCCGCTGCGGCCGGCATCACTCCCGGTCTCATCTACAACCACTTCGCCTCGAAGGCCGAGCTTCAAATCGAGCTGCTCGAGCGCAACACCGACGAACTACTCGCGTTCGTCGCGGCCGCGGTTGGCGCTGCACCGGACGATTCGGCACAGCGCCTGCGCGTCGGCGTCGACGCCTTCTTCGCGTTCGTCGAGCAGCACACTTACGCCTGGCGGATCATCTTCCGCGACCCACCGACCGACCCGGCCGTGGCAGCCGCCTACCGCAAGCTCGGCGAGCGCGCGACACAAGCAATCGCGCTGTTCATCCAAACATCAGCGCCCCGCGCCCTGATCGACGTTCCCGACGCCGCACAACGGATCGAGATGTTCGCCCAACTTCTCAAGACCGCGCAGAACGGCCTCGCTTACTGGTGGTATGAACACCGCCACATCTCACGAGAGGTGATCGTCGATCGCGTGCTCGAGTTCTGCTGGCTCGGTCTCGAGCGTGTCGCACACGGCGAGCGGATCGATCCATGAGCCGCCGGGCGGAGCTCGGTGTCGGGACAGACGCTGAAGGCATGACCGCTCGGCACCGGCCACGTGGAGCGCTGCGCCATGCGCTTGGTCTGATGACACCATCGATGATGGCGGCGGCCAAGATGACCCTCGAGCGAGATGCCGGCCTACGTGCTCGCCGGCTCGGTGCTGCGGCCCTGGATCGCGTTCGCGAGCAGCGTCGCCCGACACGTCCGCGCATGCGGGCACTGACGATCGCGCCCGCCGGACGGATCGAGTGGCGCGAGGTCCCGGCCCCACCGCCGCCTGGGCCTGACGCGGCCGTCGTTCACCCGATCGCGATCGCTACATGCGATCTCGATCGGGCGATGGCGCTCGGCGTGGCTCCGTTTCCACTGCCTCTGCACTTTGGACACGAATGTGTGGCTGAGGTGCTCTCGATCGGCGATCGCGTCACCAACGTCCGCCCCGGCCAGCGCGTTGTGGTCCCGTTTCAAATCAGCTGCGGCAGCTGCCGCCCTTGCGACGCTGGACACACGTCGAACTGCGCGAGCGTGCCACCTGTCTCCATGTACGGGTTCGGTGTCGGCGGAGGCCACTGGGGTGGCGCTGTCTCCGATCAGCTCCTCGTTCCCTTCGCCGACGCAATGCTGGTGGCGCTTCCCGAAGGCATCGATCCGGCCGCCGCCGCCAGCGTCGCCGACAACGTCAGCGACGGCTATCGACACGTGGGCCCGTATGTCGAGGACTTGCTTGCGCGGGATCCGGACGCCGAGGTCCTCATCATCTCTTCCATCAAGCGACGGCCGGTGCTGGGTCCGAGCGTTCTGCTCTATGCCGGACTGGTCGCGCGAGCCTTGGGTGTCCGCAGCGTCCACTTCGCCGATAGCCGTGCCAGCGTTCGCCAGCACGCGGAGGAGCTGGGGCTGACGTCGCTAAGGCCGCACCAGCTTCGTAGACAGGCGTTGGCCCCGCTCGTTGTTGATGGCTCGGGCACGCCTGCCGGACTCAAAGTCGCTCTAGAGCGCACCGCTCCCGACGGGATCTGCAGCAGCGCCGCAAGCTTTCACCGAGTCAACCGTATTCCAGGCGTGCTGCTGTATGGGAGAAACGTCACCTACCGCCTCGCGCGCGCACATACACGCATCCTGATTCCGAAGGTGCTTGACCTCATGGTCACGAGACAGCTGCAGCCGGAGAAGGTGACTACTCGGCTAGAGCGCCTGGACGATGCCCCTAGGGCGCTAAAGTGCCACGTCTTCGGCGACGTGACCAAGACCGTGTTGGTCGAGTAGCGGACGCCAGGAACGAGCCGGGGGCGAGACGCGACACCGATCCTGAGGCAGTCAATTGGGGAAACGAGCAGGATAGGTAAGTCCGCATGCCGTTTCGGGTCGTAGGTCCTCGGGCATAGGCGTTGGGTCAGCGATCCGCGCGACCCTCATTGACGATCCAGGTCCACCCGCACCAGGAGCGGGTCGATGCCAAGGGTGCGTGGCCCGCTGCGCGCGTAGAGGTTGAAGCGCTTGAGAGTCTTGGATCGAGGAGTAGCACCGAAGCGGAGCCGGTCCGCCAGCGGCGGGCAACTCGCACGCGCACCTGTGGGGAGGACTCCAGGTTGCGCACCCAAGTCGAGTGCCTGCCGTGGATCGCGATAAGCCACGCTACGCCGTCTTCGATGGGCCCGCGGGCAAGCGGTGTGCACCGGGGTTTGCCGCTTCGACGGCCGATCGTCTCGAGAACGACCAGCCAAGGCATCAGGAAGGCAAGACGCCGGGCAAACGGGTTCGTGAGGCGCCAGAACAGCATCACGGCGGCGCGGCGGCGTCGATCACCGCGAGACATCTCGATGTCCCAACTTCCCCTCATTCTGGCCCGCGAGCCCGACGAATCTGGGAATGGCCATGCCCTTGAGCCATACAGTCCGCGCTATCCGCCGTTCTCCGACGGGCCTCCAAGACGAACACGGGAATCTCCCGACCGGCGATTGCCGCCACACCCTTAGCTGGGGGCTGAAGCTCCACCCATCGTGCCCAAAGCCTTTCTCGTTCGCCCCCGCGCGCCCGCCGGGCGTGCATCGAGCTCCGTTCCCCGCTGACGACGATAGTCGCCTCCGGATTGGCCTCCAGATTGAGCGCCCAGGCCGGATCCCGGGCGTTCCCGAGGTTGGCGGCGGTCGTAATGATCGAGTCTCCGTCGTAGAAATAGGCCACGACTGTCGAACGCCGCTTTCCGCTGTGTCGGCCGATCGTGGTGATCGACATTACGCGCTGACCAAGCGCGAACGCCCATGAGCGCTTGATGTGGCCTTTGCTGGCGCGGAGGATCGCCGCGTGGAGCCGCGTGAGGCGAGTCGCGATCCACCTCGGCCGGCCCAAGAACCTAATTAGCCTCGCGAGACGAACCACTACCGATCTCCGTTCCGGCGTTCTCTTGGTCGATCCATCCGCCGCGACGACTCAGTTGAGGTGTCCAATCTCCCTGCCCCGTGTCGAGGGAACGGTCTTGATGGCGCCGCCGATCGCGGCGTGGCTTGCATGCGAGCCAGCCAAGAAGTCGTGCGGGAATCCGAGCGGAATCCTGCTCACATCCGAGAGCCGCCGTAGCGCCTCTAGCGGCAGTTCCAGGTCAACTGCTCCAAGCGTCTCGCGCAATTGCCCAGCAGTTCGCGCCCCAACGATCGGAATCACGACCGGACCCGAGCGCGCCAGCAGCCACGCAACCGCGATGGCGGCCGGCCGAGCGCCAAGGTCGTCCGCCACCTCCTTGATCGTCTCAACGATCGCGAGATTGCGGTCATTCAAGCGTGGATCATCTGCCGATAGCCGCGCCTGTCCGCCCGCCGGGGCGCCGTCGATCGTGTACTTGCCTGTGAGGAGGCCGCACCCGAGAGGCGCCCAGCCGAGTACCGCCAGATCCAGTGCGTGTGCCATCGGGACGAGCTCGCGCTCGACCGCGCGCTCGATGAGGCTGTACTCGACCTGGATCCCTGCGAAGCGGGACCACCCTCGAAGGTCCGCCAGGGTGTTCGCTTGCGCCACAATCCAGGCCGGGGTATCCGAGATCCCAACATAGAGAACCTTCCCCGCCCGTACCTGGTCGTCGAGCACTCGCATCAGTTCGTCAACTGGCGTCAGCGGATCCCATACGTGGACCCAGTAAAGGTCGATGTAGTCGGTGTTCAGGCGGCTGAGACTGCTCTCGAGGGCCTGCATCAGGCTCTTACGGTGGCTGCCGCCTGCATTCGGATCGCCGCTGCGGATAAACGCCGTGTACTTCGTAGCAACAACGTAACGGTCGCGCTCGCTTGCGATCAGTTCCCCGAGGTAGTGCTCGCTCATGCCACCGCAGTAGTTGACCGCAGTGTCGACGAAATTGCCGCCGGCTTCGGAGAATGCGTCGAAGATCCGTCCAGCTTCCTCTCTTGAAGCGCCCCAGCCCTCAGACGCCTCGTCACCGAACGTCATCGCACCCAGGCAGACCTCGGACACGCGAAGTCCGGTAGGTCCGAGAAGTCTGTATTTCATAGGCATCGGGTTTGAATGGATGGACGCTCGGCGCTTTCTTGGGAGCCACCCAAGACATACCCTACCCTGTTTCTTGAGAGACTGTCAAGAGCCATGCACGGACCCGCCCTGGGGTAGCCCCGCGACCAGGAGATCGACCAGATCGTTGAGCCGCCGGGTTTCGCGGTTACAGCCAAGCTCCTCCACGAGCTATGTCAGCCCGCTGGCCGGGCGCCGCATCATCTCCCGGGCGCGGTGGACAAGCCACGAGCGCGAGCTCATCTGCGCTCCACGACGATGCTCGCTCCGCGCGCCGGCGCGAAGGTGATCGCCCGACGAGCGACGGCCTCCGCGGCGTCCTGTCCAGATCGCAGTCGCCACGTTTGCAGGATCGTGGCGAGCACGATCCGCATCTCAAATAGGGCGAAGTTGGCTCCCAGGCAGCGCCCGACTCCACCGCCGAAGGGGATCCACTCATGGTTGGCCGGCGGACGCTCGAGGAAGCGCTCTGGACGGAACTCATCGGGCTGGGGATAGAGGTCCGGCCGGCGGTGAAGGAGGTAGATCGAGGGGTTGACATGGACGCCGGCCGGCAGCAGCCAGCCGCCGAGCTCCACGGGCTGGGTCAGTCGCCTGCTGATCGCGGGAACTACAGGTCGCAAGCGCAGGGTCTCCTTGACGACCGCCGTCAGATACTCCTCGTCCGAGCCGTTGCTCTCGGCCTGGAGGCGGTCGAGGACCTCTCCCTGGCGGACGAGGCGCTCAAGCGTCCATGCCAGCGCGGTCGCCGTGGCCTCGTGTCCGGCGATCAGAAGCGTCACCAGCTGGTCGCGCAGCTCGCGGTCGCTCAGCGGCCGACCGCTCTCATCGTGAGCCGCGAGCAGCATCGAGAGGATGTCCTCTCGCTTCGCGGTTCCCGTGGGCTCCCGCCGCGCCGCGATCTGCTCGATGAGAAGCTCGTCGGCCGCGCGGATGACGGCGCGGAAGCGCCCCATGGGCCCCAGCTACCCCAGCCTGAGTTGGTGACCGCCAACAACAGCAACCGGGTGCTGTTGCCGAGTGCATCGAGGATCCGCCGCAATCGGCGTCTGAGCTCGTCGAAGCCCTCGCCCTCCTCGACGCCGAGAACAGCGCGAAGGATCACCTCAAGCGTGATCGCCTGGATCGAGGGAAGGGCCGCGAAGGGACGGTCGGCGGGCCAGCGCTCGACGTGGCGGGCGGCGATATCGCCGATCAGCTCGGCGTATCCCGTCATCAGCTGTCCGTGAAACGGCGGCAGCAGCAGCCGACGCTGTCGGAGGTGGTCTGCCTCGTCGAGGAGCAACACCGAACTCGAGCCGAGGATCGGGCTCAAGACGGCGTTGCCCTCGCCGGCGTGATACATGGCCGGGTCGCCGCGGAAGATCTCCTGCACGGCGTCCGGATCGGAGGTGAAGACGATCGTGCGCTCGAGGGGAGTGTGGATCGTGAAGAAGTCGCCGTAACGGCGCTGGCAGTCATCAAAGAACTCCGTGGGGCTGATCAGCGCCCGCACGGTCCGCCGCAGCGATGATGGGCCCGGACCTGGCGGCAGCGGCGAGCTTTGCGGTGGCCGGCTCGCCGGCGCGTGGCGCGCCGCGGGATCGCGTGCCGCTGGAAGGGCTCCTGCGGGCGGCGCAGCTACAGCGGACTTCGCCCGGGCGGGCTCAGGCACGGGTCAGCCTCGCGGTGGCCCGAGCGACCTGCGGCATCACTACCCGGCGCGGTAGATGGCGGCCGGCGAAGGCGGCCAGCGCGCCGGAGAAGTTCAGCGATGAGACCACCTTGCCCCGCGCGGCGGCCCGAAGTGCGTCTCGGGCGACAGCGTCCGGTTCGCGCCAAAGAAAGCGCGGCCACGCATCGCGGTTGAGACCGAGCCGCTCCTGGGCCCACGTCCGGGTGCCACCGGGACAGACCACGGTGATTGCCACCCCGTGACCTCGAAGCTCATGCGCGAGCGCTTCGCTGAAGCTGTTGACGAACGCCTTGCTCGCGCCATAGGCGGCCGCTCCGGGGGTGGGGAAGAACGCGTTTCCCGCCGAGACGTTGATGACGTTTCCACGCTCGCGAGCGGCCATCGCGCAGCTCGCGGCGTGCGTCAGGCGCAGGACAGTCAGCGCGTTGAGCTGGGCCTCGGCCGCCAGCAGCTCGCGCTCGCGCTCGATGAACAGCCCATGCTCGGTCTCGCTGCCCGCGTTGTTGACCAACAGATCGACGGGCTCGTGCTCGTGCTCTAGCCGCGCCTCGACCCGGCGGAGGTCTAGGTCTTTGACTAGGTCGGCGGGTAGAACCTCTACCTGCACTCCGTGGCGGACGCGAAGGTCGTCGGCCAGACGTTCTAGCCGCCCATGGCGGCGGGCGACAATCACGAGCGCGGTTCCCCGTGCGGCGAGTTCGCGCGCAAACGCCTCACCGATGCCCGCCGAGCCGCCGGTCACTAGCGCCCGCTCCCAGGAACGGCGTGGGTGCGCCGAGCGCCGAGGCGCTCGCGGGCGAGGGGATCGGCCGATTATTCCCGTTTCGTCACTTCCCGTCGCTACCCTCTTGTGGAGGTCCCAACGCAAGAATACTAGATGCCTTGAGACCCTGTCAAGGCGATGCCGCGCACACGTACAGAACTCGACCGCGAAGAGAAGGTCGCCGAGATCCTGAGGGTCGCTGAGCGACGCTTGCTTGAAGGCGGCTTCGAGGCGCTGTCCATGGCCGGCATCGCCCGCGACCTAGGACTGGCTCAAAACGCGATCTACTGGTACTTCCCCTCCCGAGGACACCTCTTCGTGGGTGTCCTACAGCGAATCCTGCAACAGATCGGCGCCCGTAAGCCGCGGGGCAAGGTGGACGTCGGCGAGCGGATCCTGTGGTTTACCGACCAGTTCGCGTCGCTCTACGCGCTTCGCCCGGCGATGCAAGAGCAGGCGCGCGGATCACCGGTGGTCGCCGACTTCGTGAAAGACCTCGACAATCTGCTGGAGCGGATGCTCTCCAACGCCTTCCGCGCGCGCGTACCCGAAGACCAGCTCTCGATCGCGGTTGAGAGCTTCAGGGCGACGGTGACTGGTGCGTATGCCCAAGGCCTGTCCCGGCGTCGGAGGCGCGAGCTGCTCGCGTTCGTCTTGAAGCGGCTCTTAGGCTCTCCTAACCCGAGGATGTAGCTCGCGTCGGGGCACCCGGTAGTGCGCCACACGTCGCGAGCGAGCTTGATGACTGGACGCCCCAATTTTCCGTGGGGGCCTCGAGCACCACGATCGTGATGTCCAAAGCCGGGATTCCCAGAGCACAGATTCGGCGCACGATCTCTTGGTAAGCGCTCGCTTTGCCTCAACGGAGCGCCACGAGAACATCGTGATCTCGACAAGTGTGTAGAGCTTGCTCGCCGTGCGAGGCACCGCCGGGAGCTGCAAGCTGGCGGTGTCGTGCTCGACGACGCGGAGCGTTGGATCGTCCCGTGGAACCTTCAGTGCCGCTACGAGAGCCTGGTGAACAGCATCAAGCAGCTGACGCTTCTGGCTGCGGCGAACGTCCCTGGAGCACCTCGATGCGCACTAGTGCCATCGGTGCTCATCGTAGTCCGCGTAAGCTGGCGTGCGTCCTGGGTGTGCGACCTGGAGTCTTCCCCACGAGTGCACGTGCAAGTTGCCCTCCGCCAGCCTGAGCCGGACGCGGACCCACGCTCGCTCTGTGCCCCAAGCACCAGTCTGCACGCAGCATGCGAAAAGGACGTGGCGGTCCCGCCACGTCCTTAACCCGCGGGCAACTACAGCAATTCACGGGTATCGACGTGGAGCACGGGCGACCTGTGACCCGCTCGCAGCGCCGAGGCCGAGCAGGTAAGCGCGCAGATCTCGTCGTAGCTGTGGCCGCCGGCCTTGAGCGCGAGGAATCGGCGCTGGCGGATCGGTAGCCCCGGGGCTGCTTGCGCCCCGAACCGCGGCCGGAGACCGGGCCGCGCCACACGCCGCAGGCGTGCGTGCCCCGCAGGGGTGGCGCCGGCCCGGCCCGGCCCGGCCGACAATCGGGGCGCCGGCAAGCAGCCCCCGTCCCGCAGTCAGGAGGGCTTGTGCGGCGCGTTCGCCGCAGCGCGTCGGCTAAGACCTGCGGCCGGGCGCGCCTAGGCGGCTGGACGAACTCGCCAGGTCGGTTACGCCGCTACAGGCCCCGGTACGACGACGTCGGGGTCGTGTCCTGGGCGGACAAGCGCTCCGGAGTCCCGAAGAACGCGCAACCTGTCGGCCGAGGCCGATTGGGCGGCGAAGTTGTCGGCAAAGATCGGAAACCGGTGATCATCGAGACCCGAGGCGAAGTGAGTCACGTCGCCGCCGAGCACGAGCCGCTCGCCGACGCGGACCGACTGATGGCCGGGCGTGTGACCGGGTGTCAGCAGCAGCTGGATCGACCCGTCGCCCAATAGATCGTGGTCGCCGTCGATGAGCACGATCTGCTCGTCCACACTTTGGTAATCGCGCGGACGGAAGAAGTTCTTCTTTACGGCAGCGGTGTCGTGCCCCGCGTCCCATTCGCGACGCTGGATGATGATCGGGACCGAGGCCGGAAGCAGGGCAAGGCCTCCGGCGTGATCGAAGTGCAGGTGTGTCACCACGACTTTTGTGATCGTGGACAGGTCGAGTCGCACGCTAATGCTCGCCTCGAGCTCGAGCTCGAATATCCCGAGTTCGTCGGTGTCGTAGTGGCGCGCCGCATTTTCGGCGGCGGCCGGATGCAAGCCGGCGTCGACGAGGATGCGCTCTTCCTCGGTCTCGATGACATAGGCCGGGATGGGGAACCGGACCTGCCGATCCATTTCGTCATCCCGGCGCCATATGCCAGCTGCCGAAGTGAACGACCCGACATCGACCATCTCGACCTTCATGTCTCGCACCCGCAGCCGGTTGGCAGAGTCAGCAACAAGCTAGATGCAAGGGCGGCATGAGATGCGACCCATTCGCTACGTTTTGCGACATGCGTGTCGCCCTCGTCGCAGTGCCAGGGTGCTTCGACTCCGGCCTCACCGCACTTCTGGATGTCTTCCGCACAGCGGAGCGAGCGCGCCCGGTGGTCGATCCGTCGATAGCGCCGATCGAAGTCCGGTTGATTGGCAGCGCGCGGAAGGTATCGACCGCAGGTGGGCTGACCCTCGCGATAGAACACGTCGTGGGCGACGACGCGGCACTCGCCGGGCTCGACATGCTCGTCGTTCCAGGTCTCGGGGTGGCGACACCGGCGTCCCTGGCGGGCGCGCTTGCGTCGACGCACATCCGCCGACTGCGCAGTTGGCTGGCGCCGACCGCCGACGAGCCTGACCTGGCGGCCGCGTGCACCGGGATCTTCGTGCTCGGGGATGCCGGCGTGCTCGACGATCGCGCGGCGACGATCGATCATCGCCGCGCGCGCGTGAACCGTCTCCAGCGGAGCCTGCTCAGACCAGCTGGCCAGGTAGGGGATCGCGTAGCCCGAGACGTCGAGGCCGGCTGAGCCGCAGACCGTGTACGCGATTGACTCGACCACGAGCTCCTCTTCGGCGTAGGACAGCTCCGGATCGCCGTCTTCGGGAGCCGCTCGCAGCAGCGCGTGGGAGAGCTCGTGGATGAGCGTCTTGGCCTGCGCTTGCTCGCTAGCGAGGGGTCAACTGGAGGATGGGGATCTCTCGGTCGGTCCGGGCCGCACGCGCCCGGTAGGCGGCAAACGGCGGGAAGTACCGGTCGGCGAGTGCCCACAGCCGATTTCGCTCCGCCTCGGCGTCTACGGGTTCGGCGCGGAACGGTTCCCCGGCGAAGAGCACTTCCGGCGAGGCGAGGGCGTTGTCGTACCAGTAGGGGTCCCGAGGAAGGCCGCCCTTGGTTGCGATCAGGGTCACCTTGTTGTCGTCGTGGAAATAGAACAGCACCCGGCGGTGGGGCCGGCCGTTCCGCGTGTCCCTGGTCTCCAGCAGACCGGTGGGCATCGGTGCGTTTCCGCCGAGCCTTCCTCCCGTCAGTCTCCACAGGCGCGGGACCAGCCGCCACCAGAGGATCCGCCAGATCGGGGTGCCCTCGAACCACAACATGGGCCGCGTGCCTAGCAGGCGAATCATCGTGCGGGAGACGGCGCCCCGCGGCGCCTCGGGGTCGACATAGGGAAGGGGCCGGGGAGCAATCGGCATGGATTCAGCGCGGTTCCTGGATGGGCGGTTGGTTAGGCCTGGCCACACGGCTGGGTCTGGTACTGACGGTGGTCGTTCGACTCGCTCGCAGCGGTTCCGCAGGTCGACCGCCACGGGCTGCAACGAGCGCACGCACCGCTTCGACCACGACCTCCGGCGCGTCGCTGGGCAACAAGTGACTGGCGCCGGGCACCTCGACGAGGCGGGCCCCGGGTATCGTGGTCGCCACCGCACGAGTCGTGCGGATGAATGCCGGGAAGCTATCGGTCCCGATCACGCACGTGACCCGGCACCTGATTGCGCCGACGCCCCCGGCGGGCAGATGACGCCCGGATGCGTCCGACGAGTATTTGTACATCGCGATCAATGGATGCGCGTTGGCCAGGCAGACCTCCTGCAGGTCAGTGGGCAAGCCGTCGAAGGCGTTCGTGCCTTTACTGCGGTAGGTGGTCACCTTTCTGAAAAACCACAGCGCGGCCGCCCGCTTCCCGCGAAGCAGGCGACGCAATTGGATCCCGGCGGTTAAGCCCAGCATGCCTGCGCCGCCCAGAGCCCTGAAGTCCATGGGCGGCTCGAGCAGAACCATTCCCGAGATCCGGTCCGGATAGCGTGCTGCCAAGTCGAGCGCGACCGTTGCCCCAAAGCTATGTCCGACGATCGTCGCCGGCACTGCCCCTAGCCGTTCGAGAATCGCTGCGGCGTCATCGCCGTGACGCGCAATGCCGCTACCCGCGGTACCGCCCGACTTCGCAAATGCCCTCTGGTCGTAGGCGACAGCCCAAGCGAAGTCGGCGACCCGCTCGAAGCAATCGCCCCACAGCTCGCTCGAGCCCCCGCCGCCGTGAATGAACAGGACCGGGAGGCCGTGACCGCGTTGTTTGGTGTGCAGCTGCGCCCTGCCGACCTCCACCTGCCCGTCCCCACGATCAGTCATGAAGCCTCCCGCATGTGAGCGTCGCCTAGCTGCTGCCAGGCGGTGGGATCGTGGGTGGGGACGACGATCGCGTCGGGGGTCTGCTCGCAGAACGCCTTGATCTCGCGCAGCGAGCGCAGGTAGGCCTCGTCGCTGCGGGTCAAAAGCGGAAGGCGTTCCTCGTGCACGCTTCGCAGCGTGTAGGCAGCGTCGCCGACGATGAGTACCTGCCTTCCGCCCGTCGCCTGCAAGAGCACCGATAGGTGGCCGTGCGTGTGTCCGGGCGTCGAGAGCAACCGAATGCTGCCGTCGCCCAACAGGTCGATCGTCGTGGTGAACGGTCCGTGCGGCTCTCCGTGTTGAGAGAAGTCGACGAACTCCATTCGCTCGACGGGCGGAAGGTGATGGGCAACGTAGCCATTACCACCGGCCTTGGGGCCAGTCGCATCGGACCACTCCGCTGTGGTGCACAGGAAGGTGGCGCTGGGCAACAACCGCATCGCGCTCGTGTGGTCCACGTGGAGGTGGGTCATGATCACTCGCTCCACACGGTTTGCGTCGATGCCGAGACCGCTCAGCTGCTCCACGTACGGCTCGTCGGCGACGCGGAGCTTGCGAAACATCAGCGCCATCGCCGTGCCGAAGTCCTTGCGGCGTGCGGTTGCCGCGTCTGGATGAAAGCCCGTGTCGATCAGGATGGCCCCAGCCGTCGGGTGCCGTACGACGTAGCCCAGGCAGGGCGCCTCGATCGTCTCACCGCCCTGCCCCAGCAGGATGACGGCCAGCGGCGTTAGCCGGCTCGTCTTCTCCGGCCGGAACACGTATCGCTCTGGCATCGGAGCGATGGCGGTCACCAATACGTCGAGTTCGACCTGCATATCAACTCCCTTGTCTACCCAGGGCGATACGAGCACTGTTCTAGGCGGCATCAATGAGGACCGACATGTGCCCGCGGGTGTGGCCGGGCGTCGGCCGTCGCAGTGATGAAGCTGTCGATGAGGGCGGCCAATCGCGCCGGCTGTTCCTCCATCGAGAGCGTTCGCGAGTCAGCGATCCACTCGAGGCGAGCTCGGGGGAGATCCTGGGCGAGGGCTTGCGCATGGGCCGCCGGGAAGACCTTGTCGTCGGCCGACCATGCGATGAGGGCCGGACGATCGAACTCCGCCAGTAGGTCGGCCGTCTGGTTGAGCCGCTTCTTGTCAAAGACCGACGTGACCTTCGCCACGTCGCGCCGGACCGCGCGGTCATCGAGCGCCGGCAGCGAGTAGCTGTCCTCGACCTCGCGAGGCAAGTCGGCCTTGGTCAGCCATCCGAGCGCGACCGGGAGACGGCGGACCGCCCGCAGGCGGAAGGGCGCGAACAGCACCGGAACAAGCGGCTGGATGAATCGAAGGGCCTTCAGGTAGCTGAAGATCCTGGGCGGGAAGTTGTCGCGGTAATCGCAGGAACACAGCACGAGGCGAGCGATCTCCTGGGGACGCTGCGTGACGAGGAATTGGCAGATCGCGCCTCCGGTGTCCATTCCAACCAATGTCACGTCTTGCAGACCGATCTCGTCGATGGCATCGGCGATGAGGTTGACGACGCCGCGCTCTGACAGGTCGGCGTCGGGGTTCGCCGGAAGCTCGTGTGAACCGAAAGGCAGATCGAGGACGACGCATCGAAACCGAGGTGTGAGCCGCGCGAAGATCTTGCGCCACACGTTTGCATTGACGAAGAGCCCGTGCACAAAGACGATCGGCGGCCCGTCTCCGCCATCGAAATACCGGATCCGCCCTTGGGCGACCTGGACCTCCTTTGCACTTCCGAGCTCTGGAGCCCGCCATGCAGCCTTGTCCTTCACTTGTCCTTCACCTGCCAAACTCCCAGCCGAAGGCCATTCCTCGGGGCACGCCTGTCGGGCTGATCTCGGTAGAGGTCATCGACGCCCTGGGGGTGCGCCTCGGTCGTGTCGTAAAAGGCTTCGCTCCGCTCGCGGCACTCGTCGGGGCGCTCGAGGAGGATCGCGTGACCGGCACCTTCATGGACGACGAGCTCGGCGTCGGGGATCCGGCGGGCGAGCTCCCGGCCGGCGGCGAATGGGATGAGCCGATCGCCGCCGCGATCAGCTCGATGAGGTAGTGGGCTTGGACGAACTCGCCGTGAGAGATCTTCGACGCCAGCCGCCAAGCTCAGGTCTTGATCGGCGCTCACTTCGCTGTGGCCATGCCCGGGGAGGCTGTATGCGATGCAGTGCCGCTGATCGGCGAGCCTCTCGATGACGTCTTTCCAGAAGTAGGGGCTCACGAACAGGCCGTGGATGAACAGGGCAGCAGGCCCGTCGCCGGCCTCGGCATATTCGAATGTCCCGAACCTCGTCTCGACCGTCTTGCGTAGGGCGTTGTACTGCTCGAGTCTCATGGGCGCTCCCGAAGTTAGGGGTTCATCGCAATCCGTAACGATACCATGCTACATTACAACGCTATGGAAGAACGTCGGCCGCGCCGCGAGGAGCGTCGGGAGGAAACCCGTCGGGAGCTGATTGCAGCGGCGTTGACGGTGTTTGCGCGCGAGGGCTTCCACGGCGCGACGCTCGACCAGATCGCCCGTGAAGCGGGCTACACGACCGGCGCCATCTACTGGCACTTCAAGAACAAGGACGAGCTGTTCCTCGCGGCCTTTGACGAGTATGCGATCGCGCGAGTACGCGAGCTAACCGAGGTTGATCAGGGCGCGGTAGGCGGGTTGCCCGAGCGCACACGAGCGCTAGCGGACCAGTGGATGGCGCGGCAGGCCGCCGACCCGAGCTTTCTCGTGATCGCGCTCGAGTTCCTCATTCACGCCTGGCACAACCCACACCTCCTCGAAGCGATCGCCACGCGGCACGCCGCCGTTCGCTTGGCGGTCACGCGGCTGATCGACCAGGAGGCGCGGGCAGCGGGGGTCGACCTGCCGATGCCTGCTGAGGATGTGGCTACCGCCCTGCGCGAGATGGGCGTCGGTCTAGCGCTGGTCAAGTTGACCGACCGCGATGCGTTCTCAGATCGCCTCTACGGAGACTTTGTGCAGCTCTTCTTCGAGATGGCCATCAGCAACCAGGCTTCTGGGCCCCGGCTCGACCACAGCCGCGGTCGGAGGCCCAGTAGACGGATCACCGCCCAAGGAGAGTGACGATGAGTGACGCACAGGTCACGGCGGCCCCAACGGCCGGCGAAGAGGACGGGCCCAGCGGGGTCTCGATCGAGGTGATGGTGGCCTGCGAGATCCCAACGCCGCAGCCCTACGTCTTTCGCACGCCGGGCGCCAGCACGCTCAGCCGCTACCTCGTGCTCCTGGACCGCGGTGACCGGCCCCCGGTGGTTTCGCCGTTGGTCGCGTACATAGTGCGCCACCCTTCCGCGGGCGCGGTCCTCATTGACACGGGCTACACCCTGATGCCCACAGCGACCTGCGAGGCGATTACGGCCGCCTATTCGGTCGAATCTTTCGCAAGCTACGGCCCGCCGACCAAAGCTATGGCCAGCAGCTCAAAGCGCACGGCGTCGAGCCCAAAGATGCTCGCTTCGTGCTCATGACACATCTCCACGTCGACCACACCGGCGGCATGCGTCTGCTTCCGTCTGCTGAGTTCGTCTGCACCACTGACGAATGGGCAGCGGCAACCGGGCGCGGCGCAAGCCTCAACGGGTACGTCTCGAGCCACCCGCCCGACAAGTCACGGATGCGGCTACTCGATTTCGCCGAGCAGGGCACGGCATCTGGGCCGTTTGCGCAGACAATCGATCTTTTCGACGACGGCACGATCAGCCTGATCTTCACGCCCGGCCATACCCCCGGGCACATGTCCGTCCTTCTGCGGCTCGATGACGGTCGTGATCTGCTGATCGTCGGCGATGCCGCCTACACACTTCGCAGCATTCACGAGCAGATCCTCTCGGCACTCACACACAGCGACGACCTGTATCGCCAGACCCTGCGTGAGCTGAAGGCGTTCGCCGATGCAAATCCGGAGGCGACGCTCGTTCCGTCTCATGACCCCGACGCTTGGCGCCAAGTTCGATCGCCCGAATCAACCCGTACCCACGGCACGTGAGCGCCCCAACGGGGATCCATCAGCGTCCTAGCCCCTCGGGCGGATTGCCCAGCTCGGCCGTGGCTGGGGCGTTCACCAGCATCCTGTTCCTTGTTGGCTTCGGTTTATTGGCGAAGCTTCCGTCTCCTGACGCCAGTGGCGCCGAGGTCGTGCGCTATCTGGCCGACCATCGAGATCGCATCTTCATTGCGGCGTGCCTGATCGGAGTGGCCGCTGCACTCTTCACCTCGTTTATGGGCGCATTGGCTGCGTATCTGCGCAGCGAGACCGGGAACGAGCAAGCGTTGCCCGCCGTCCTAGCCGGGCTAGCCGGTGTAATCCTGGTCGTGCTGGCGCTGGCCCTACTAGCCGGGCTCGTCGTACACCTGGGACATGCTGATGAGCGTCAAGTGGCGCTGGCGTTTGACGTCTACAACTCCTTGATCACGATCGCTGGTTTCTTCTTTGCAGCCTTCGTGGGGGCTGCTGCCATCGCCGGTGTCAAGGCCGGCCGCCTATCTGCTCGCTACCTGCAAACCGGCTGCGTGGTCGCATTGCTCCAGCTGGCGACTGTCCCGGGACTCTGGGTCACTCGCGGGGTCCTCGCCGCCGGGGGGCTCATGGCAATCGTGGCGTTCTCGGCGCTGTCGCTGTGGTTTATCGCGGTCGCGCTTCGTATGGCGCGCGAATCGCGACGCGGAGCCACCGGCTAGCTAGCTAGGCGCCCGGCAGTGATCCAGCCCAGCATCTCGCCGAGCAACTGCTCCCGCAACTCGCCCTCGGATCTAGAACTCGAGCTCTCAGCCGGCACGATCGAATACAAGGACACAGGCGGAGACGGGCCCGCCTTGGTCTTCCTTCACGGACTGGTCATGGACGGCTCGGTCTTCGATCCTGTCGTGTCCGACCTCCGTCGTGATCACCGATGCATCGTGCCAACGCTGCCGCTGGGCTCGCATCGCAAGCCGATGAAGCCAGACGCCGATCTCTCTCTGCGAGGTCAAGGACAGATCGTCGCGGAGTTCCTGGAGCGGCTGGAGCTGAGCGGTGCCACTCTCATTCAGAACGACTGCGCCGTCGCGCAAGCCGTTGTCGGCGAGTGGCCCGAGCGCGTTGGGCGCCTTGTCCTGGCCGCCTGCGAGGCATTCGACAACTACCCGCCGGGCCTTCCCGGCAAGAACGTCGCGCTGCTCACACGTGTACCCGGCGGTCTCAACCTCGCCATGCAGTCGATGAGGATCCGACCACTGCGGCGGCTGCCCGTGGCGATCGGCTGGTTGACGAAGCGTCGCATTCCCCACGAGATCACCGATGGCTGGTTTCGCCCGGTTCAGAGTTCGCGGGCGATTCGCCGTGACCTCATAAAATACTCCCGAGCCGCAAAGCCGAGGGTCATGATGGAGGCCACCGAGCGTCTTCGTTCCTATCGCGGACCAACGCTCGTGATCTGGGCCTCGGAGGATCGGATCATGCCGCGAGACCACGGTCGCCGGCTGGCAGATCTGATCCCGGGCGCCAGGCTCGTCGAGGTAGCCGACAGCTACACCCTGATCCCCCAGGATCAGCCTCAGGAGTTCGCCCGGCTCATCCGTGACTTCGTAGCCGAGACGCAGCTTCCAAGGACGCCAAAGGCTTGACTGCCCTCGCTTTAGTGATCGTGGTCGCTGCAGCTCTTGCCTTCGCAGGCGTTCTCCTCCTGCACTTCGGCCTGCGTGGTGAGCTGGGGTCCCGACTGCTCGCGCGGAGTCTGCACGCCACCGCCGGAAGGTCGCGGATGGCACGCTCGAGCAGCGCAGCCCACGCCCGCGTCTTCGGCGCCGGGCGCGGGCGCGTGCTCGGCCGTTGGTTCGGAGCACCGGTCCTCGTTATCGAGACTACGGGCAGACACAGCCGACTCCCCCGCCGCACGCCGATCGTCTACGCCCGAGACGGAGAGCGTTTCGTGGTGACTCCTGCCAATGCCGGAGCGGACGGGATGCCGGCGTGGTGGCTGAACCTGCGCGCCGCCGGGACCGCCACGGCACTTGTGGGAGGACGCCGGATCGCTGTTGTCGCGGTCGAGGCCGAAGGCGCCGAGCGCGACCGCCTGTGGCGCCTGCTGCTGGACATGAGCCCGGCCATCGCGCACTACCAAGACTTCACCGATCGCCGGTTCCCCGTGGTCGTGCTTGATCCCCAGCCCGTGACAGCTGTACCCCGCCGGCCGAGCTCCGGCGGGGTACAGCGAAAGGAGGCTCCGTGACCGCTCTGTCTGAGGCGCGCAGCGCGGCGCGGCCGCTCACCGCCGGACGAGACGACCGCGCGGTGCGCGCGGTCCTGGTCGTCTTCGCCGTCTACCTGGTCGGGATCGCCCTGCTGGCGCTCATATCGCCGCATACGTTCTTCGACAAAGTCGGGCCGTTCGGTTCCGCGAACGCCCACTACACGCGCGACGGCGCGACCTTCGAGCTTGCCCTCGGCACCGCCGCGGCGGTCGCCGTCGTCCGCCGCAGCTGGCGTGTCCCTCTTCTAGCGACGATAGCGCTTCAGTCGCTCCTGCACACGATTAACCACCTCGCCGACATCGGCAATGCCCATCCTAAGTGGCTTGGTCCGTTCGACTTCGGCGGACTCGCTTTGGGCACCGTCGTCCTCGCGTGGGCACTCGCCCGCGCTCACAGCCAGGAGGCACAGGCATGAGGACCTTCCTCGCCGGAGCAACAGGCGCTGTCTCCGGCCATCGTCCTAAGTGCTGCCCGCCGTAACTATGGTCGTGGTCAAGCGGCGCGTGAGAGT
>Ga0193729_1000044_pt1 | contig 55593 bp, 53 predicted proteins | sample U1c2metaG_FD_143036 | JGI IMG/M metagenome (GOLD analysis project Ga0193729, IMG submission 143036) | Soil microbial communities from a riparian zone of the East river system, Colorado, United States - U1c2 | ecosystem: Environmental > Terrestrial > Soil > Riparian zone | place: USA: East River...
CTCTTCCTCTTGCGCATGGACGATGTCGGCGAGTAGGCGCCGCCGTGTGCTCGGCGATTGACGGGCGGTCTCGAGTCGCTGGCGGACCTCGTCGATCTCACTAGCGTGACGTTCCACCAACTTCTTCAGGTCGGCAGTCTGCGCATTCCGCCCTCGACGGGGTCGCTCGCGCAAAGCCTCCAGCTCCTGCGAGTGCCGTTGGAGGATCGTGCCGAGCTCGCTCAGCTGGTCGTGCGCCTCATCAAAGCCCCCCGCGGCCATGTGGAACGGGGCAAGCGCTTCGATGAACACCGTCGTCACGCGCCTGACGAACTCATCACCATCAACGGACTGCGGCGGCAGTTGCTGGACGATGTCCCGGTGCATGGAGAAGAGCACGAGCGGCCCGATCGCGGCGTCGAGCGCCTCGCGGCCGATGTCATTCGCTTGCTGAAGCGCATCCTCGGCTCCGGCGGCCAGGTACGTCTGCAGCGTCGACCTGTAGCGATCAACCAGTGCCGCCGGATCGGTCACTCCGGGGTCTCCCTCGGTAGATGTGAGTAGAAGAGGAACGAGGCGCCTACGCCGTCCGGCGAGCGCTCTCCGTTGCGCGTGACGGCTGTCACGATAGCCTGCCAGGCCGAATCGCCGTTCGATCGCTCCAGATTCAGGGCCAGCAAGCAGGTCCTGGCTAGGCGGTCACATGCGAACAGCAGTCCGAGCGTTCTTGGCCCCTCGCGTGTCAGGTAGACCGTGCCCGCGAGTCGGAGCGGCCCGAGATCGGGGAGCGCAAGCAGTTGGTCGTCCTCGCTGCTCGCACGCAGCAGGCCGGCGGGCCGGCTCAAGAGGCCGGCTGGGCGAGTCGAGACGCCGCGTGACGCCCGGCGTTGCGGTAGGAGGATTGGGTTTGCGCGCCGGCTATCCACAGATGCGGAGCTCGAGCCTGACGCCGCAGTCGAGACATATGACAACTATCGACTTCGTTCGTCAGGAGTGCCAATACCCCTATTGCCTTCATCGAGATGCTCTGCCTCTTGATCTGGATCCGGCTCCGGATCGGAGGGTCCACGCAACACCTCGGCCAGGTCTCGCATCTTCTCGATCAGCGAAGCCGGCAGCCGTTCCGGGAGCTTCGCCCAGGCCACGACCGTATCCGGCATGGTCAAGGGTGGGTCGAGCGTCCGCGCGACCACGATCGACCTCATCTCGCTGCCCTCGCCGATCTCCGGCCAGAAAGCGACGCCGGATCGTTCCCCCACCGCGACCATCAGGTCGCGGGCGTTGAGGCCGCCGGCCTCCTCGACGCTCTTGAACCGGTAACCGGCTTCGCCGAAGCTCGTCAATAGATGGTCGTAGAGCGGAGGATTCGGCTCACGCGGGAACGTGATCAGTGTTTCGCCGGCGAGATCTGCAGGCTCGAGCACCTTCTTCGCGGAGAGTGGGTGGTCGCGCGGTAGGTAGGCGGCGAGGGGCTCGCCTGCGAACAGAGGTCGCATCTCCAGATCGGCGTAGTCCTCTGCGTGGAAGAAGATGCCGAGATCGAGATCGCCCCGGCGGAGTCGCTGAACCTGCTCGGATGCAACGAGGTGGCTCACGTGAGCTTCGAGTGCCGGTTCGATCTCGTGGAGAGCCGTGAGAAAACGGAGGAGCCGCTCGATCGCGAGGTTCAGCGCGCACCCAATGCGGAGCTTCGTTCCGACGCCGCCGGCCTTGCGCGCTTCGGCGAGCGCGCGATCGAAAGCGGCGAGGACGTTGCGAGCTTCGTCAGCGAAGACGCGGCCGGCTTCGGTCTTCGTGACGACCCGGCTCGTGCGCCTGAGGAGGGAAACGCCGAGCTCCTGCTCGAGCTTACGGATCGCCTGCGACAGCGGCGGTTGCGCGATATGGAGCCGCTGAGCAGCCCGTCCGAAGTGGAGCTCCTCGCTGACTGCGAGGAAGTAGCGCAGGTGCCGGAGTTCGATCGCGGGCTGCGACGATCGCTCCCCTGAGCCCGGAGCCGATCCGGTTTTATCGCCCTTCTGTGACTCCACTCGCCTCGATGATCTGGTTGTCAGAGGAAACCGTGTCGCTGCTGCCCTCAGCGAACACGTCAACTATCCGCAGGCAACAGTCGCCAGTCCAATATGCGCCACACGCGCATCTGATACATCTGCCGTCTTGATCTCGCACTACGTGAACCCCTGATCAATTCGTGCTACAGACAGGTCTGTAGTTCAGGCAAAGTAGCATGTCTCACGATGACAATCCGGTGAGGAAGGACGTGATGTCGTCTCCGCAGGAGAGCGCGGGGATTCCGCCGCGACCGTCGCCCGATCAGCCGGCGGCCGAAGCCCGTGAGCGGATCTTGCGCACGGCCTATGAGCTCTTCCACCGTGACGGCGTCACCGCCGTCGGCGTCGACCGCATCGTCGCCAAAGCTGGAGTCGCAAAGACGACCCTCTACCGCCACTTCCGCTCGAAGGACGATCTGGTGGCCGCCGTCCTGGAGCGGCATGAGGAACTCTGGACGTCGGGTTGGCTCGAGTTGGAAGTCGAGCGACGTGCGACGTCACCGCAAGAGCGGCTACCCGTGACCTTCGACGTGCTCGACGAGTGGCTGCGGGGCGACAGCTACGAGGGTTGTCTGTTCATCAACTCACTCCTCGAGACGCACGGCCGCTCCGAGCTGATCCGCGTCGGCTCGGTCGCTGCTCTCGAGAACGTCCATGCGCTGATGACACGCTTCGCAAAGGACGCCGGGGTCCGCGATCCCGTGAGCTTCGCGCACCAGATCCACATTTTGATGCGAGGAGCGATCGTCGCAGCGGTCGAGGGCCAACTCGAAGCTGTGGACCAAGCACGCTTGCTGGTGCGTAGGCTCTGGGAGCAAGAGAGATCCCTGGCATAAGGGTGAGATCCTCGACCGGGTTCGGGGATGGCGGCCGCGGAGGTGAGCTCCGATGTTCTCTAGTGAGAGGTCGGACCTGTGATGAATCTTGGAGTTCGCCAGCCGTCGACCTAAGCACGGAGCGGCAACTCCATCCGCTCCGTGCAACCCGTTTCTTCAGACAGACAGAAGGTCCCTTTGCGAGAGAGCCAACTGCAGCGCACCCTTGAGCTCGGCCAAGCTGAACGGCTTGAGCAGATGCGTGCTCTGCCCCAGAAGCCGAACCTTTGCTTCGACGGGCTCGTGGATGCTGGCGCACACGATCGGGAGATTCGGGTAAGCGAGGCGCAGCCGCAAGGCGGCGTCGAACGACTCCGGGTAGGCCGGCTCCACGAGAACGACATCCGGCTCGGTAACGATGCCGCCCTCGAAGAAGGCAGTCTCGTGGCCCAGGCCGCGCACGATTGCCTCGTACAGGAGGCGAATCGCTTCGTCCGGTTCGATGATCAGGAAAAGGGCCATGACTCCGTTCTCGTAGACCGCCGGATGTTTCCCGGGGTTGCTTGCGTATGAGGCGGGAATGACACGCGGCCGCGTTCTCGTCGTCGACGACGACGGCGACATTCGGACTCTCGTAGCGGGGCTGCTGGAGCGGGCCGGCTACGAGGTCAACGAAGCCGCAGACGGGCGCGACGGCTTGCGCGCAGTCTTCTCAGATCGGCCCGACCTCGTGCTCCTCGACGTGACGATGCCCGGCCTCGACGGGTGGGGCGCGCTCGAGCGGATCCGCGAGCTCACCGACGTGCCTGTGCTCATGCTCACCGCGCGTTCCGACGAGCTCGAGAAGGTGCGGGGCCTGCAAGCCGGCGCGGACGACTACATGACGAAGCCGTTCGGTCGCCAGGAGCTGCTCGCCCGGGTGGAGGCGCTCCTGCGCCGAAACCGACGCGGGGAGGAGGAGTTCCCGACCGTCTACGCCGACGACGCAATTACCGTGGAATTCTCGCAACGCTCCGCGCAGTCGGACGGCGTCGACCTGCGGTTGACGCCCCTCGAATTCAGGTTGCTGAGCGCCTTCGTCCAGCACCCGAACCAGGTTCTCAGTCGCGAGCAGCTGCTCGAGCTCGCCTGGGGCGATCCCTACGGCGTGTCGGAGGATCAGGTGAAGCTCTACGTGGGCTATCTACGCAAGAAGCTCGGGACGAACGTCGGAACGGAATGTCCGATCGAGACCGTGCGCGGCTTCGGTTACCGGTACAAGCCGGTCCGGGCCTAAGTAGCAGCGGCGCGTTCGAGTAACGCCTGTACGCGGGTCTGGAGATCCTGCGGGCTGAACGGCTTCTTGACGTAGTCGTCCGCGCCGGCTTCGAAGCCGCGCGAAACGTCGGCTTCCTGCGCGCGTGCGGTGAGAAGTATGACCGGTATGTCCTTGGTCGTCTCCTGCTCCCGCATGCTGCGCGTGACCTCGAGCCCGGTTGCCTTCGGCATCATCATGTCGAGCACGGCGAGATCGGGGAGGCGCGTCGTCGCAAGGAGCAGCGCCTCTTCGCCGTCGGCCGCAGTGATGACCTCGTAGCCCGCGCGCTTGAGACGGAACGCCACCAGGGCGCGGATGTCTTCTTCGTCGTCTGCGACGAGCACGAGCGGTGTGTCTCTGCGGGTCATGCGGCAACCTCGCTTGGTCGGTTGGTCCGAGTATCGCGCGCGAGCGGAAGCTCGATACGAAAGATGGTTCCTGTTCCCTCCGAGCTGACGACGCCGATCGTTCCTTCGTGGGCATCGACGATAGCCTTGGCAATGGAGAGACCGAGCCCTGTTCCGGGCACCGCTAGCCGCCTTGCGCTCGGAGTCCTGTAGAAGCGGTCGAAGAGATGTGCTTGCTCTTCGGCAGGCATGCCGACACCGGTATCGGATACCTCGATGACGGCCTTCGTCCCTGACGTTCTCAGGTGCACACGGACCAGGCCGCCCGGGGGAGTGAACTTCAGCGCGTTCGAGACGAGGTTGTCGAGGAGCTGGGCGAGACGGGTGCGATCTCCGTGAGCCACAGATCTCTCTTCGATCTCGGCGTTCAGACGGATCCCCTTTTCCGCCGCGGTGGGGCGTCCAGATTCGACTGTCTGTTCGACGAGCCTGCTGAGATCCGTTTCGGCGAGCGTGAGCTCGAGCCGGCCGGCGTCGATCTGGGCGACGAAGAGAAGGTCGCTGACGAGACCCAGGAGGCGCTCGCCGTTCCGGTCGACGATCGCAAGAAACTCACGTTGCTCAGGTCGGAGATTCTCTGACTCCTCCGTCTGCAACAGCTCGAGATAACCCCGAATCGAGGTCAATGGCGTACGGAGCTCGTGAGATACCGACGCGATGAACTCGTCCTTCAACGCGTCGAGCTCCCGCAGGCGCACGTTCTGCGAAGCCAGCGCGCGAGCTGAACTGACGGCCCGTAGGAATCCAACCATGCGGACGAGCACGAGCTGCATCAAGGCTCCCCCGGTCACTGCGCAGAAGAGCACGAGATGCTTGTCGAGCGCTGCGCCTCCCAGGGCTTTCGTCGCGAGGATGAGCGGCGTGACGGATGCGGCCACGAACAGCAGGCCCAGGTAGGACCACTGCGGGGTGGAGCTCCGTACCGCTTTCTTCGGGAAGAGGCGCGACATGGCTGGGTGGACTGCGGCTGCACCAAGAAGGAGGACGGCGAACGACCAGATCGGCGCGAAGTCCACCGTTGCGGTGTTGATCCCGGCGAGCGTCAGCCAGTTGAAGCCGAAGTCGGCAACGAGGATGCAGATGACTCCGCAGGGGACGAGCAAGAAGGATGCGGTCCTCTTCCCGGGAGCGACCAGAATGCGGGCAACCAGGGCGAGCATGACCACATCGGTGAATGCGTAGGCGATTTGCGTTGCGCGCCCGAGGAGAGGCAGCGTCCCATCGAGCGCGTACTTGGAGATCAGTGTGGCCCACGCCAGTTGCGAGACCGCGAGAACCACGATCCCGACGTCGAGCGAGCTGTCGAACCTGCTCTCGCGGGATAGAAGCAAGAGAACGAGAGCGGCGATCAGGCCCGCGTTGCCGGCGAGGAAGAACGCATCCGCGGCGTAACCAACGGGGATCTGGATCCCGCTCGAGACATAGAACTGTTGAATGCCGTACCCCACGACCCACAACGTGGGGCAGGAGGCGATCAAATACCAGGGCAGGCGTCGCGCGGGCCGATGCCAGCGGATACCTACGAGAACCCCTGCGACAGCCAGCGCGTTGAGCCCGGCCGACGCGACTCCCTGATATCCGAGTGGAGTCCAGACGTCGTACGCTCCGCCGGCGAGCACGGCCGCACCGAGGACGATCTTCCAGACCTGACGCCGCAGATCCATCTGCGTCAGCCGAGTAAGCCCAGCCGCATGGCTTTGGCGACAGCCTGCGTGCTCGTCGCTGCGGAAAGCCGCTTACGCACTTTCTGAAGGTGCGCGCGCACGGTCTCCGTGCCGATCCCCAGCCTGCGCCCGATTTCTCGCTGTCCGTGCCCTTCGGCGACCAGTTCGAGCACTTCTCGCTCCCGTCGGGTGAGAACCAGCTTCGAGCTTGCGGAATCAGGTGTCAGGAGCGGATCGACATACCGCGCCCCACGGTGGGCAGCTTGAAGCGCACGCAACAGATCCTCGATCGGTGCCTGCTTCAGCAGAATCGCGCGCGCACCTGCGCTGAGCACCTCTGCCGCAAGCTCGGTCGTTCCGTCGCCGGTGTACACGACGATACGCGTACCCGCAGACGCTGCCACGACGTCCGCAATGAGATCGACGCCGCATCTGCCGGGCATGCGGTAGTCGAGGACGGCGACGTCGGGCCTCAAGACGCTCACGGCCTCGACGGCATCTCTGCCGTTGGAGCAAAGCGCCAGGATGTCGTAGCCGTTCTCCTCGAGGAAATCGGATACGGCCGCAAGGAGTGCCGGATGGTCGTCGGCGACGACGCAACTGATGGGCGTTGAGTCCATGGATGTGTTTTCGGCCGTGCAAAACGTGCGGGGCATGGCCGATTCTGCGATGCCGGCCTACGGCGTTTCGGGGATGCGCAGTCACCCTTTCCGGGAGTCAGAGGTGCGCGCTACGGCTAGCATCGCCTCGCCGTGCCGCCGACGGTGTTCTCTCTGACGAAGGCCGAAGGGGTGAGCTCATGGATCGAATCCGCGTAGTCGTAGCGGACGACGAGCCGGTGGTTCGTGCAGCTCTCGCCGAGCTCGTCGAGGCAGACGGCACCCTCGAGCTCGTCGGGGTTGCGGAGGACGCTCAGCAGGCGATCGATCTAGTCCTTCGCGAACGTCCAGATGTTGCGCTTCTCGACGTCAAGATGCCCGCCGGCGGAGGCTCACGCGCGGCACGGGAGATCCGAATCGGATCGCACCAGACGAGGGTGGTCGCACTTTCTGCCTATGAAGACCGAGCAAGTGTGCTCGAGATGCTGCGGGCCGGCGCAGTCGGTTACCTGGTCAAAGGAACTCGTGCCGCCGACATCGTCAAGATGGTCCGAAACGTCACGCGTGGCGATGTCGTTCTCTCCACCGAAGTGATGGGCGACATCCTCGAGGAGTTGACCGGCAGGCTCCAGGTCGAGGGCGAGGAGGAAGAGGTCCTCAAGGCCCAGTCCGCGCGAATCCGTGACGTGCTCGACAACGGCAGGTTGAGCATGGTCTTCCAGCCGATCGTCGATCTCGAGGAAGAGGTTGTCGTCGGGTTCGAGGCCCTTGCTCGCTTTCCGTTCGCGGCCGAGCGCGCGACCGAAACCTGGTTCACCGAGGCGGCGGCGGTCGGACTTAGGCGCGACCTCGAGCTGGCGGCGATCGAAGCGGCGCTCGAGGTACTACCGGAAGCGCCGCAAGAGCCGTTTCTCTCTGTCAACGCGATGCCCGAGACGCTCGCCTCGACCGGCCTCGCCGAACTGCTCGCAGCCGCTCCGGCGGAGCGTCTGGTGGTCGAGATCACCGAGCACGCTCCGGTGCAGGACTACGACGCGCTGAATTCAGCCATCCGTCGCATGCGCGCCAGCGGGATCCGACTGGCCGTCGACGATGCCGGCTCCGGCTTCGCCAGCCTTCGTCACATCCTTCAACTCGCTCCCGACATGATCAAGATCGACAACGCTCTCACGCGGAACGTCTACAAGGATCCCGCGCGCAGGGCCCTCGCGGCGGGCTTGATCTCCTTCGCTGCAGAGCTCGGCGCCACCGTCGTAGCCGAGGGCATCCAGAGCCGGCAGGAGCTGGAAGCGTTGCGGGAGCTGGGTGTGCGTTATGGACAGGGGTTCTACCTCGGCCGTCCCGGGCCGATCGCCGATGTGATGTCGATCGAACATCTCACCCGTTAGAGGGGCAACCGGACGGCCATTCGAGGATTGCAAGGCGGCGAGCTGGAGCCGCTACTCAGAGGTATGGAGACGTTGCTCGAAGAAGTCGCAGTCCCGCTCCAGGATCCCATCGAGACCCTGGTCGTGGCCTGGCGGGCGGCGACGCTCGTGCGCGCGGGCTTCGACCCGGCCGCCGCGGTCGACCTCGCGGCCAGCAAGCACGTCGATCTCCACCGAGCGGTCGCGCTGGTCGAGCGCGGCTGTCCTCCGGAGACTGCTCTGCGTATCCTGCTCTGAGTGAACGAGCCAACCGGCAGCGACCCCGTTCGCGCTGTGGTCGCAGACGATCATCCCGCGGTGCTCCGTTCGGTCTGCGACGTGTTGATCGCGGCGGGTGTGGATGTCGTGGGGCGGGCGTCGAACGGTGAGGATGCGGCGGCCAAGATCGAGGCGACCCGCCCGTCAGTCGCAGTTGTCGACGTCAGGATGCCGCGGCTCACCGGAATCGAGATCTCGGCGAGGACCTCACGCACGGCACCCGAGACCGCCGTCATCCTCTACACGGCGTACGGCGACAGGGCGCTACTGAGCGAAGCGCTCGACGCCGGTGTGCGAGGCTTCGTGCTGAAGGAGGCGCCGCTCCAGGATCTCACCCGCGCCGTCGACATGGTCGCGGGCGGAGCCGTCTACGTCGATCCTGTCCTCGCAGGCGTGCTCGCCAGTGCGGAATCGGAGCGCATTCCGCAACTCACCAAGCGGGAGCGCGAGGTCCTGAGGCTCCTCGCCGACGGGCTGACCAACGAGGAGATCGGCAAACAGCTGTTCCTCTCGCCGGAGACAGTGCGCACACACGTCCAGAAGGCAATGCGCAGGCTCGAAGCGGATACGCGGACGCAGGCCGTCGCACTTGCCCTCCGGCAGTCGCTCATCAGCTAGATCGCGTCCGATTCACGAAGACGTTGTCGAGCGCAGAACGCAGGCCGACGGCCAGCGCGCCCATCAGCACGGCGGCCTCGCCAAGGCTCGAGACCTCGACCCGCGGCGGATAAGGAATCCACGCGGCGAGAAGCCGGCGCACCGGCGTGAGGAGCAGATCGCCGTTCGCGCCGAGGCCGCCGCCGAGGACGACGAGAGCCGGATCGGCGACTGCGGCGATGGGGGTGATGTGGACGGCGATGCGTCGAGCTACCTCTTCCACGACGATGCGTGCTTGCGGGTCGCCGCTCCGCGCTGCTGCGAAGATCGTCCTCGCGTCGTAGGGGGGAGAGAGCGACGTTCCGACCGACTCTGACGGTGCGAGGCGCGCGGCCAATGCCGCGACGCCTTCCGCCGACGGGTCGACGTCCTCCGCAAGACCTGCGAGCGCCCAGTCCACTTCACCGGCGGCGCCGTGATTGCCGCGGTGCAGCTCGCCGCCGAGCACGAGCCCCATGCCCATCCCGGTACCGACGGAGAGGAACGCAAAGTCGTCGACACCCCGCGCGACACCGGACCAGCGCTCACCGACCGCTGCGAGGTTGACGTCGTTCTCGAGCGTGACCTCGATGCCGAGCCGTTCCGCCAACTCGTGGCCGAAGGCACGCCCTTCGAGGCCGGGGATGTTCGGCGTCGCCAGGTGCAGCGTCGCCGTCTGTGCGTCGATGACGCCCGGCACGCCGAGGACGACGCCCTCGACCCGGTCAGCCGGTAGCGCAGCGGCCGCGATCAGCGACTGGTGCAGTGCGGCGATCGTCTCCAGCGCACCGTCGGCGTTGACATCGCGCAGCTCGACGTCCTGACGTGCGCGCACTTCACCTGCGAGGTCGCACACCGCACCGCGTAGGAACCTCGTCCCGAGGTCGAGCCCGAGGACGTATGCAGCTTCCGGCACGGGCTCGAAGAACACCGCCCCGTAACTTGGGCCGCCAGGGCCTGTCGTCGCCTCACGGACGAGACCGGCATCGACAAGCGCCTGGAGTGCGAGGGAGACCGTCGGCTTCGAGATGTCCGCCCTGCGCGAGATCTCTGCCCGGGAGATCGGGGCAGCGGCCCTGATGGTCTCGAGGATCGTGCGCTCGTTGAGATGCTTCAGGAGCTGTGGGGTGGCCCTGGTCGCCATTGAGTCAAGAACATTAACCAACTCGGCGGTTATTCCCGGCCTTGACTCCCGTTGAAGAGCGTCGTAGTGTCTCGGCTGGTTTAGATTCCTAACAAGACTACACCGGGACGCGGGACCGATCGCTGCGCCCGCGCACCCGTCACCATTCACCCTCAGGACGGTCGCAGCACGACCGGGAAGGAGTCGATCATGAGACGAGTGTTGATTCTCGCGCTGCTCGTCGGTCTCGTCGCGACCACTTGGGCGAGCTTCGGGAACGCATCGGGCAGTAAGGCCCGCAGCAGTTCTTCAGTGACTTCGGTGACGATCTCCAACGAGCAAGGCACGACGTGGACGTGCGGCTTCAACCCGTTCAACCCGTCGGTGCAGCCGTTCTCGTTTGGCCCGGTTTACGAGGAGCTCGTCTTTGTCAACGGCTTGAAGAGTGGCGCCACCACCAACTGGCTCGCATCCGGTCATGCGTGGAGCAACCACAACAAGACGCTGACCTTCACCATCCGCTCGGGTGTGAAGTGGAGCGACGGGAAAGCCTTCACCGCCGCCGACGTCCTGTACACCTTCAAGCTGCTGAAGGCTCACCCGGCACTCGACCTGAACGCCGCGTGGTCGGTGCTCAAGAGCGTCAGCCAGAAGGGCAACAAAGTCGTCTTCAACTTCAAGTCCTCGGCAGTGCCGTACTTCTACTACATCGGCGGACAGACGCCGATCGTGCCGAAGCACATCTGGTCGTCGATCAAGAACCCCGTCACCTCTAAGGATTCGAGCCCTGTCGGGACGGGCCCTTACAAGATGGGCAACTGCTCGCCGCAGGTCATCAAATACACGAAGAACCCAAACTACTGGCAGAAGGGCCTGCCGAAGATCGAGACGGTCTACTACCCGGCGTTCACCTCGAACGACCCGGCGAATCAACAGCTCGCCAGCGGCAAGGCTCAGTGGGGCAGCCAGTTCATCCCCAACATCAAGGCGTACTACCTGTCGAAGAGCCCGGACCACCACATCTGGTTCCCGCCGCTCGTGAACGTCTCGATCTTCATCAACCTCAAGGATCCGATCCTCTCCAACGTCGCGGTCCGCAAGGCCATGGCGTATGCGATCGACCGGTCGAGAGTCTCGAAGATCGGTGAGTATGGCTACGAGCCGCCGTCGAACCAGACGGGCATCGTGACGCCTACCTTCAGTAGCTGGCTGGACCAGAACCTGGCGAAGAAGGTGACATACAACCCTGCGAAAGCAGTAGCGATCTTGACGGCTGCCGGCTTCAAGAAGTCGGGCGGGGTGTTCCACACGCCGTCGGGCAAAGCTCTGTCGTTCCGGATCATCAACATCGGCGGCTACTCGGACTGGGTGGCGTCCGTGCAGATCATCCAGAGCCAGCTCAAGGCGGTCGGGATCAAGATCACGGCCGAGAACCTCTCGAGCACCACATACGACGCGGACGTCTACAACGGCAAGTACCAGCTCGCCTACGACGGAAACGAGAGCGGCGGCCCGGCGCCGTACTACGAGCTGCGCCAGCTCCTCTATTCGAAGAACTCGGCGCCGATCGGCAAGGCCGCGTCGTCGAACTGGGAGCGATATTCGAATCCGGCGACCGACGCGCTGATCGACCAGTACGGGGCGACCACCAACGCTGCGACGCAGCAGGCGATCATCAGGAAGCTCGAGGCCGTGATGGTCAACTTCGTCCCGGTCATTCCCATCACCGAGGGCGTCGACTGGTACCAGTACAACACCAAGGACATCACGGGCTGGGTCACTCAGAACGACCCGTACGCCAAGCCGGCCGCCTACGAGGTTCCCGACTGGGGCGTGATGCTCCTTCATTTGAAGCCGAAGGGATAGCGCTCTGAGGGATCGAAGTCGGAGCATGGGGCGCGGAACATGAGATTCGTCCTCCGCAGGCTGGCGTTCTTCCTCGTCACGCTGTGGGCAGCGATCACGACGAACTTCCTCATTCCGCGCCTCATGCCGGGCAACGCGGCTCTTTCCATGATGGCCAGATACAAGGGGCACGTGAATCCGCAGGCCTTGCACGCTCTCGAGATCGCCTTCGGCGTCAACACGCACCAGAGCCTGCCGAGGGAGTACTTCACGTATCTCGGCAACGTCGCTCGAGGGCGCTTCGGCATCTCGCTCACGTTCTTCCCCGATGCGGTGAGCCGTGAAGTGCTGCAAGCACTTCCCTGGACGCTCGGACTGGTCGGAGTGACGACGGTGCTCGCGTTCGTCCTGGGGACTCTCATCGGCCTGGTCACCGCCTGGCGTCGCGGCGGGTTGCTCGACGGTCTCCTGCCGCCGATCTTCGTCATCACCTCGGCGTTCCCGTACTTCTGGCTCGCGCTGCTCTCGATCTGGCTGTTCGCGATCAAGCTCGGCTGGCTTCCCGAGAGCGGGGGCTACGACGTCGTTACCACGGTCGACTGGTCGTGGGCGTTCGTCGGCGACGTGCTGCGCCACTCGATTCTCCCTGCGTTCACGATCCTCGTCACGTCGATCGGCGGCTGGATCCTGACGATGCGGAACAACACCATCTCCGTCTTGACCGAGGACTACGTGCGCATGGCCAGGGCGAAAGGGCTCAAGCCGTGGCGGATCATGTGGACCTACGCAGGTCGAAACGCCATCCTCCCGAACCTGACCGGCTTCGCCATGTCGCTGGGCTTCGTGGTCAGCGGCGCGATCCTCGTCGAGTTCGTCTTCAACTATCCGGGCGTCGGCTGGATGTTCCTCCAGTCGGTCGAGAACCAGGACTACGCGCTGATGCAGGCGCTGTTTCTCATGATCATCCTCGCGGTGCTCGCTGCGATCCTGGCTGCGGACGCGGCCACCGCGATGCTCGACCCCAGGACGCGGGACCGCACGTGACGATGTCGTCGGTCGGCGCAACGGAACCGCTGGGCACGACTCCGACGGGGCCGGCGCTGCAGGTCGCAGAAGCTCGGCGAGGCGTCGGTGCGGACCTCTGGCGGGCCGTGGCGCACAACCGGAAGGCCGTGGTCGGTGTCGCCCTGCTCACGTTCTTCCTGGTGCTCGCGTTGTTCCCGGGGCAGATCGCTCCCGACGACCCGATGGCGGAGATCTACTCACCGGGTCTCGGGCCGTCGATCCACCACTGGTTCGGGACGACCGCTTATGGCCAGGACATTCTCTCCCAGCTGATCTGGGGCACGCGCCAGTCGGTCGTCATCGCCTTCGCAGTCGGTGGGCTGGCGACTGCCATTGCCGTGCTCGTCGGCGTTTCGGCCGCGTATCTCGGTGGTATCGCGGACGGAGTCCTTTCTCTGATCACCGACGTCATCCTCGTGATCCCGATCTTCCCGCTGATCATCGTGATCGCCGCGTACGAAAAGAACGCGGGCCTCTTCACCCTCGTCGTCGTGCTCGGCGCGCTGGGCTGGTCCTACGGAGCGCGGCAGTTGCGATCGCAGACCCTCTCCTTACGGAACCGGGAGTTTCTCGAAGCTGCGCGCGTCCGGGGCGAGAGGCGGTTCTACGTGATCATCTTCGAGATCTTGCCGACGATGACCTCGCTCATCGTCGCGAGCTTTCTGGGCGCGGCCCTCTACGCCGTGCTCTTCGCCGCGGGCTTGCAGTTCATCGGACTTGGCGATCCCAACAGCCAGAGCTGGGGAACGATGCTCTACTGGGCCGAGAACAACGAGGCGCTCGGGGCGAACATGGTCCTGTGGGCGATCATGCCCGGCGTCTGCGTTGCCCTGCTCGGGGCCGCGTTCGCATTCCTCAACTACGCGTTCGACGAGATCAGCAATCCGGCGCTTCGCATGCGGAATCTCGACCGTACACGTGTCAGTGCGCGGCGTGACCTCGGATTCGCCGATGTGCCGCTCGACTCCGAGAAGATCCTCGAGGTCCGCGGTCTCTCGGTCGCCTACGCCACCCACCGGGATCCGGTCGTCGCGGTGGACCGCGTCGACTTCGACCTGGCGCGAGGCGAATTCCTCGGCGTTGTGGGCGAGTCGGGCTGCGGCAAGTCGACGTTGCTGTACGCGATCGCGCAGCTGCTCGGCCCGCCCCTGAGCGGCGAGATCACCGAGGGCCAGGTGATCTTCAAGGGGCGCGACATGGTGACCCTCAGCCAGCGTGAGCTCCGGCACATCCGGTGGCGAGAGTTCTCGGTGGTCATGCAGAGCGCGATGAATGCTCTCAACCCGGTGCTCACGATCGCCGCGCAGATGCGGGACGCCTGTGAGGCACATTCAGGCATGTCGTCCAAGGAGATCGCGAGCCGATCGAAGGAGGTACTGCGGCTGGTTTCGATCGACCCGATCCATCTCGACAGCTATCCCCACCAGTTGTCCGGCGGCATGCGGCAGCGGGCCATGATTGCGATGGCGCTGCTGTTCACGCCGGACCTGATCATCATGGACGAGCCGACCTCGGCTCTCGACGTCGTCGCCCAGCGCTCGCTCATGGTGCAGATCAAGCAGCTCCAGGAGCGGCTCGGCTTCGCCGCAATCTTCGTCACTCACGACATGTCGCTCGTGAGCCATTTCTCCGACCGCCTGCTGGTGATGTACGCCGCGCAGGTAGCCGAGTTCGGTGAGACCGCTCAGCTGTTCGACAAGCCCCTTCATCCGTACTCGCGAGGACTGCTCGAGGCATTCCCCTCCATTCGTGGCCCCAAGGTCGAACTGCTCGGGATCCCCGGTTTACCGCCCGATCTGGCTCGACCACCGGCAGGCTGTCGCTTCTCGCCACGGTGTCCTCATGCGATTGCGGAATGCCGCGTGACCGAGCCGCGGCTCCTCGAAGTCGACGGCGAGCTCGTCCGTTGCCTCCTCTACGAGAACGGCGCCAGGCTTGACGATCACATTGTCGATACGGCAATGGCGGTCTCGCCCGAGGCGGCCGGATGAGCGAGCCCCTGCTGCGCACGGTCGGCCTGACCCGCCACTTCCGGGTCGGCAGGTTGTTCTTCGGGAGGACGCTCCATGCGGTCGACGACGTCGACCTCACGATCGGAAGCGGTGAGATCGTCGCGCTCGTAGGCGAGAGCGGCAGCGGCAAGAGCACCATTGCTCGGTTGCTCGCGCGGGTCTACAAGCCCACGAGAGGCGAGATCTACTTCGAGGGCCGGCCCTTGAGCCGGCTTCGCTCACGAAGGCAGCGGCTCGCCTACAGCAGTGACGTCCCGATGGTCTTCCAGGATCCCTACAGCTCCATCAACCCCGCCTATCGGATCTCGCACGGGATCGGCCGAGGCATCAAGCTGCACCGCCGCGACCTCAGCCGCGGCCGGCGAACGGAGGAGGTCGAGCGGGTCCTCGACACCGTTGGGCTCATCCCGCCGCGCGACGTGTTGCGGAAGTTCCCGTACGAGCTGAGCGGCGGCCAGCGCCAGAGGGTGGGGTTCGCGCAAGCGCTCGCGTTCCGCCCCAAGCTGATCATCGCCGACGAACCGGTCTCGATGCTCGACGTGTCGATCCGCATCGGGATCCTCAACTTGATGAGCCGGCTGCGTGAGCGCGAAGGAGTGTCGTTCCTCTACATCACTCACGACGTAGCGAGCGCGCGCTACATCGCCGACCGTGTGCTCGTGATGTACGCCGGACATCTGGTCGAGGAGGGGCCGACCGAGGACGTTCTCCAACGGCCCAAACACCCATACACGCAGCTTCTCGTTTCGGCTGTGCCCGACCCTCGAGCGCCGCTCGGCATCTCGGACGAGAAGGACGTTGGTGAACCGCCGAAGGTCATCGACCCAAGGGAGGGTTGCCGTTTTCAGCCTCGCTGCCCGTACGCAATCGCGACCTGCGAGCAGGTGACACCGGTTCTACGCGAGCTCGGCCCTCGTCGCCTTGTTGCCTGCCACGTCGCCGAAGCCGATTCGCAGGATCGAACCGGCAATCCCGAGACGGTCGGGGACGAGCCACCGCCGCTGAGCGCGGAAGCACGGGCATGAAGATCGCTGTCATCGGAGGCGGTTCGACGTACACCCCGGAGCTGGTGTCGGGCCTCTTGCGGGAGCGAGAGAAGATCGACGTGCGGGAGCTCGTGCTGCACGACGTCGACGAGGAGCGACGCGAGGTGGTTGGCGGGCTCGCCGAACGGATGCTGAAGCGGCAGGGATTCGAGGGTCGACTCGAGATCACCGACGACCTCGACCGTGCTGTTGACGGCGCCGACTTCGTCCTGATCCAGATCCGGGTCGGGGGGCAGGAGGCGCGGCTCTCCGACGAGACCATCCCCCTGCTCTGCGGCTGCATCGGGCAGGAGACGACAGGGGCCGGTGGGCTCGGGAAGGCTCTGCGAACGGTTCCGGTCGTGCTCGGTATCGCCGAGCGCGTGCGCGAGCGAAGTGCAGATGGAGCCTGGATCGTGGATTTCACGAATCCAGTCGGCATCGTCACTCGCTCGTTGCTCGACCACGGTCATCGGGCGGTCGGCCTGTGCAACGTGGCAATCGGCTTTCAGCGTTCCTTTGCCCGCCTGCTCGGCGTCGAGCCGAAACGGGTCGAAGTGGATCAGGTCGGTCTCAACCATCTCTCCTGGGTGCGGGTTGTGCGGCTCGACGGAAACGACGTGCTGCCGGAGCTGCTCGAGGCGCATGGTGATGAGATCGCGCGTGACGTCGGAGTGGCACGCCGGCTCATCGACGAGCTGGGCGTGATCCCGTCCTACTACCTGCACTACTTCTACTCACACGACCGGGTCCTGGCCGAGCAACTCGAGGGCGTGCCGCGTGCAACGACCGTGGCGGAGATCGAGCGCGAATTGCTCCAGCTGTACCGCGATCCCCATCTCGTGGAGAAGCCTGCACTCCTGGAGCAGCGTGGCGGCGCCTTCTACAGCGAGGCGGCGATCGGCCTGGTCGGTTCCCTGGCCTCGGACGGCGGCGAGGCGCATGTCGTCGACGTTCGGAACAACGGGACGATGGAAGGGCTTGCGGACGACGACGTCATCGAGGTTCTCTCCACCGTCGGCGCGAGCGGGGCGACCCCGCTGCCACAGTCCTCGGTGGCGCCCGAGCTACTCGGGCTGGCGCAACATGTGGCGGCCTACGAGCGATTGGCCGCTGAAGCGGCCGTGACCGGTGATCGGGCGGTCGCCCGTAAAGCTCTGCTGACGCATCCGCTGATCGGCCAACACCCGCTGTCGGCTGAACTCGTCGACAGGCTGCTCGACGCGGGAGCACAACATCTGCCGCAGTTCCAAGCGGGAAGCATGACGTGAGTCGCGTCGCCGTGCTCGCTGTCGACGGCGGCAACTCGAAGACCGACCTCGCGCTCGTCGAGGCCGACGGCTCCGTGCTCGCACTCGTGCGTGGGCCCCTCAGCTCGCCGCAGCATCTCGGCATCGACGGTTGCCTTACGGTCGTCGGAGGCTTGTTGGCGGAGGCCGTGCACGAAGCGCAACTGAACGACGACGCCGACCGAATCGCGCAAGTGGCGACGCTTCTCATGGCGGGCGTCGACTTTCCCGCGGAGGAGGATGCCCTGCGCGCCGCAGTGGAGGACCGCGGCTGGGCGCGTGAGGTGTACGTCGACAACGACACCTTTGCCGTTCTCCGCGCCGGCACCGAACGTGGGTGGGGTGTCGCAGTGACATGCGGAGCGGGGATCAACTGCGTCGGCGTCTCGCCTGACGGACGTCACGCCCGCTTCCCCGCCCTGGGTGCGATCACCGGGGACTGGGGCGGAGGCTACGACCTCGGCCTGGCCGCCGTCTCCGCCGCGGCGCGGAGCGAGGACGGCCGCGGCCCACGGACGAGTCTCGAGCGCGCAGTGCCGGCTCACTTCGGCCTGAAGACGCCGAGCGATCTCGCCGAAGCGATCCACACCGGCCGCCTGGATCAGCGCCGTGTCATCGAGTTGGCGCCGGTCGTCCTCGCCGAGGCCTCGGACGACGCCGTGGCTGCCGAGATCGTTCAGCACCTCGCTTCCGAGGTAGTAGCGCTGGCGCGCGTGGCGCTGACGCGCCTCGACCTGACGAATCAGCCGGTCGAGGTGCTGCTGGGCGGCGGTGTGCTCCAGGACATCGACGGTGACCTGCTCAGGGTGATCGACTCAGGACTGCGTGAGGCGGCTCCGGCGGTGACAGTCAGACCCACCGCGTCGGCCGCCATCGTCGGTGCGGCGTTGCTCGGTCTCGACAGGCTGGGCGCCGACGCCGCCGTCCAGGCTCGCGTGCGCGGCGAGCTCGGCCTCGCCTTTTCGCAACTCGAAGGAGTTGTGACCAGTGGCTGACAGCGGACCGCACGGTCCCGGCGAGCTGTTCCTCGCGGAGATCAGGGAGCAGCCGGAAGCGCTCCTGCGGCTGCTCGAGCAGGAGGCCGACTTCGACGCGGTCACGCAGGTGATGAGGGAGCGGCGCCCTTCGATCGTCCGGCTGGTAGGTCACGGCTCGTCCGACGCGGCGGCGTCGTTCGGCGTGTACGCATTCGGCCTTCTGCCGGGGTGGACTGCGATGCGCGACTCGATCTCTCTCACCGTCTACTACGACGCGAAGGTCGATCTGTCGGACTCGGTCGTGCTCGCTCTCTCGCAGTCGGGCGAGACGCCCGACGTTGTCGAGTACGTGAAGCGCGCCCGTGGTCGTGGCGCGTTCACGGTCGCGGTCACGAACGGCGCCGAGTCAGGACTTGCCCGCGCCGCCCATGCGACGCTCGCTCTCGCGGCGGGGCCCGAGCGCGCGGTCGCCGCGTCGAAGACCTTCCTCAACACACTGGCGGCACTGGTGTGGCTGGCCGGAGGCGCGGCGGAGAGAGGACGCGAGATCGCGGACGGACTGCGCCGCGTCTCGAGTCAGCTCTCGGAATCGCTGGAGTCGCTGGAGCAGGCGGTCTCGAACGTCGCCATGGCTTTCGCGTATGTCGGGCGGATGTACGTGATCGGGCGGGGGATCGAGTTCGGCACGGCGCGCGAGGTTGCGCTCAAGCTGACCGAGACCTGCCGCGTCGCGGCGGAGCCCCTCACCGCGACGGATCTGGCGCACGGGCAGATCGCCGCGCTCGACTCGATGTTTCCGGTCTGGACGATCGCCTCACGCGACGAGAGCCTCCCGGCCGTGCTCGAGGCGGCGGCCCGCGTCATCGAGGCGGGAGCCACGGTCGTGGCGAGCGGTAATGCCGCCCACGAGATCGAGGGAGCTGCCTACGTGTTGCCCGTGCCAGAGCCGCCTCACCGGATCCTTTCGCCCCTCCTTTCCGTTGTCCCGGGCCAGTTCTTTGCAGGCGCCCTCGCGCATGCGAAGGGCCTCGATGCCGACTATCCGGTGGGCCTGAGCAAGGTCACGCGCGCACGCTGAGCCGCTCGTCTCATCGAGTTAGCTCTTTCGGGGGGTAGACCGCAGGCGCCGATCCGCCGAATCTGTGCTTGGAGATCTGCGGCAACGATGACTCTGCACGAGACCAGCCAGGCGGCGTCGGCATCCCCGACCGTCCCCCCATTCAGCACCGCTGAGATGCGGAGCTATCCGCTTGGCACGCTCGTGTACCGCTCGGGGCTGATGCCGCTCGAGACCGTCAACCGAGCGCTTGCTGAGGCGGCCCAGAGTGGACGGCGGCTTGGCGAGGTCCTGCTCGACTACGGGTTGCCCGAACGCGACCTGACCCGTCTGCTCGCAGCTCAGCACGGACAGGAGTTCGTCGACCTCACGGAGTTTCCCGTCGATCCCGAGATCGTGCACCTACTGCCGCGTGTGGTCGCCGAGATGTATTGCGCGCTACCGCTCACGCGCCAGGGCGATTGCACGCTCGTCGCGGTGCCCGATGCGGACAACGCGTCACATCTGACCAGACTCCGTGAAGCTCTTCATGGCCCGATCCGGCTCGTGACCGCCGCCCGGTCGGACATCAAAGACGCGATCGCACGCGCGCACGAGCCGCAGCCGATGATCACGCAGATGGCGCTGGCCGAGAGAGGGACACCCGCCGTCGTCGAGCCGGAGCCCGAGTCGAAGACCATCTATCGCGTCGAAGTGACGCTCGCCAGCGGCGCGACGCTGCTGGTGGCCGAGGCGACCGACTTCGAGTACGCGAAGCAGATGGGCATGCGCGTGATCGACGAGGCCGAGGCCGGCGGCACTGTCGCCATCGGCGACGCGACCATCGACGGCCGTCAGGTCGTGTCGGTCGACGTCCTGGGCCGCAACGGCGCATGAACTTCCCGGTTGCCGCTGTGCGCGAGTTCATCTCCGCCGTGCGCAAGGACGGCAGGCCGGTCGTGCGCCTGACGTGTGCCGACTACGGGACCGAGTGGGTCGTCGCTGCGGACGTCTATCCGGTCGACGGGCTTGCCGTGCAGCCGAAGAGCGCGGGGCCCTACGTGTTCGACACTGCGCAAGAAGCGCGTCGCTTCATCGAGAGCTCGCTCGCGGCGTTGCAGCTGCTCGGCTGCGAAGTCGTGTAGCCCTACGGCCTCGACTTCTGCCGCGTGACTGACGCCATCTGCTTCCAGCGTTTCTTCCGCGCGATGCGCAGGCGCGTATCGGTCCGTGCGGCGATCGCCTCGAGCTCCCGCTGCAGCTTCCGCCATGAACGCAAGCGGTCGAGCTCCAGCGTGCCGCCGTCGACTGCGGCCTGAACCGCGCAGTCCGGCTCGCGCATGTGTGCGCAGTCCCGGAACCTGCACTCCAGTGCAAGCGCCTCGATGTCCTCGAATGCGGCGCTGAGATCGCCTTCCCAGAACTGAAGCTCCCGCAGGCCGGGAGTGTCGATGACGAGGCCGCCGCCGGGCAGGCGAACGAGCTCGCGGTGCGTGGTGGTGTGCCTTCCAGTCCCGTCCGCGGCGACCTCACGCGTCGCCATTACTTCCGCTCCGGCCAGGCGGTTCAGAAGGGTGGACTTTCCGACGCCCGATGATCCGAGCAGGACCACGGTCCGCCCGGGCTCCAGATAGACGTCGAGCGCGTCGAGCCCGTCGCCCGTGACGTTGGACACAGGATGCACCGGTACGCCGATCGCGACGGTCTCGACCTCGAGCACCGCGGCGGCGACGTCCTGGGAGAGATCGGCCTTCGTCAGCACGACGACCGGCTGGGCGCCGCTCTCCCAGGCGGTGGTGATGTAGCGCTCGAGTCTGCGCAGGCTGAAGTCGTCGTCGAGGCCAGCGAGCAGAAAGGCGGCATCGACGTTCGCCGCCAGGACCTGTTCGGTCGAATCCTGGCCGGCGTTCTTGCGGATGAACGCACTACGCCGCGGGAGGATTGCGGCGATTGTCGCGGGTGGTGTCACGCCGACCCAGTCCCCCACGGCAGGCAGTTGCCCGCCCACATCGTGTTCGTAGAAGAGGCGGCCGGCGGCACGCGCTCGGAGCTCGCCTTCCTCTGCAAAGAGGACGAACTCGCCGCGATGTTGAGCCGCGACCCGGGCCGGAAACAAATTGTCGTCTTGCAGTTGCTCGAACGCGGACGCCCGTTCGGCGTCCCACCCGAGCGCATCCAGAGCAGGCAAAGCGAGTCTCCTTTGTGAGTAAGTGAACGACAGAGATCCGCATTTGACGGACGCACGGGCAAAGCCCATACGTCCTTCCAAGCGGCATCACGAGTGATGCCGCAGGGCGGATCAGCTCACGGACTCGCGCTAGTTGTGTGGTCTGAGTGGTGCCGGCTAGACGACGAGCCGCGTGGCTCTTCGGAAGGAGGCAAGCGCAATCGTCATTTGTTCGACCTCCTTATCGCCGGGAACGCACTGACGGTAGCACGCGGTTACGGACAGCACCAGCCTGCGAGCGTCGCATAGTGCTCCGGGCCCGAGTCGAACGTGTTGCCGATGTTGCGGACATCGATGCGCCTCACCGCTGCCGACCGGATGAAAACCCATTGGTCTGCGGAGCGCCAGTCAACGAGCAGCCAGCGTCCGTCGGGGGACCAGGCGATGCCGCCAAACAAGCCTGCGCCTGAGAACACGACTCGCCGGCGGTCATATCGTGGACCGGAATAGATCGACACGGTGCTGCTGCCGGTTGCGACGCCGGTGAGCGCGACCGCATGACTTCGCCTGACAAACGCAGCCGGGAGGATGTTCTGCCTTGGGAGTGCTGCGATCGTGCGCCCGGCCGCATCGAGTATGCGAGGGCGGCCGTCCGCGACGAGCAGGCGCCGGCCATCATCCGACCACAGAAGCTGCTCCAGACCTTCAGTGGGCCGACGCCAGAGTACGCGACGCCGATCGACGTCCAGCAGGACGAGTTGGTTCTGCGAGTTGTCGTAGACGAGCTCGTGCGTTCCCGGGCGCCACGCCAGCGCGATCAATCCCGAGCCTCCTGCGCTCGGCGTGATGAGGCGGTCGCCCGTTCCATCGCCGTTGACGACGTGCAGCGCCGGCCCGGAGAGGTAAGCGATGCGAAAACCCTCGTACGACCACTGCGGTCCGCCGACTTGACCCTCGCGCGCGAGTTTCCAGTGGACGCGGCCATTCGGCTCCAGGGCGACGAGCTCGTTCCCTCGTGCGGCCGCCAGGTAGAGCCCGTGCGGGGACCAGGCCGCGTTGTCGTAACCGCCCAGGAAACGCTTCGATCCGTCCTGCTTCACGACCCACGTCCCGCCTTGCGCATTGACGAGGATGCTGCCGCGCGAAGGCAGCGAGACCAGGCGGTCCTGGCCGCGCACCGCGTCGCGCAGCGATCCCAGCACGGCGTTCCCGGGCGCCGAGAAGGCGGCGGCGAGAAGGGCCAGCCCGAATGCGACCGCGACGATCGGACGCCAATCGCGCTTGCGCGGGACCGGGATGCGTTCCTCGAAGGCCGAACGAACGAGCTCCCAGCTGCGGTCTCCCGCCTCGCGCTCGCCCGGCGCAGGGTCGTGCCAGCGAGTCATTGCAGCTCCTCTTCGAGTCTCCCCGCCAGTTCGTCGAGACCGCGGCGCAGTCGCGAGTTGACCGTGCCGCGCGGGAGTCCCAACGCCTCCGCGATCTCGCCGGGTGTGTACTCCAGGAGGTGTCGCATGACGATCACGGCGCGATGCTCGGGTGAGAGGCCGGCGAGGGCAGCTGCGAGCGTCTCCGCATCGTCGCCGGCAGCAGGCGCCGGAGCGGCAACGAGGCCGAGCCACGCATCGCCGGACTCACGGCGCAACGCGCGCGACCGCGACCAGTCGATCGCGCGGTTGACGACGATGCGGTGCAGCCACGGGCCGAAGGGCCTGCGGCGGTCGAAGCGGTCGAGCCCGCGCACCGCGGCGAGGAAGGCCTCCTGCGCGATGTCCTCGGCCGCGGCGGAGTCGTGCACGACGAGGTACGCCGCACGGTAGGCGCGAGGCCAATGATGCCGGAACAGCGCTTCGAGATCGGGAACAGATCCCGACTGTGCGCCTCGAATCCAGGCGCGCTCGTCGCCTCGAGAGCCCGCCATCGCGCACCGACTCTACGAGCCCAAACTCCCTTCAGGTCCATGCGGGAGAACTACGCGATCGGGAGGCGTGCAGGTCCCGGTGGGCGCAGAACGGCGAACTGGTCGGTGATCTCGAGCTCAGGCGTCCGAAAGCGGAAGAGCGAGCCGGGCCTGCCGCCCGTGGGCCCGGACGCGCGCTGCCGGCCGGTGGCCTCGAGCACTTCGCGGCGCAGGAGCACGCGCTGGAGGTTCGTCGCGGAGACGTCGTGCCCGAGGGCTGCTGCGTAGAGATCTCGCAGCTCCGAGATCGTGAACTCATCGGGTGCGAGCGCGAAGCCGAGGTTCGTGTACGAGAGCTTGGCGCGTAGGCGTTCGCGTCCGGCCAGCACGATCGATCCGTGGTCGAACCCGAGCGCGGGGAGCTGCTCGACCGGATGCCAGTCCGTGTCCCCGGGTAGCTCGGGATCGATGTTGCTCGGCACGAGCCCGAGGTAGGCGGTCGCCAGCTGCCATTCCCGCGGCGAGCGCTTCGGATCGCTCAGCGTCTCGAGCTGCTCGAGATGCGACAGCTCACGAACGTCGACTTTCTCGGCGAGGTGGCGTCGAATCGACTCCTCGAGCGTGTCGGGCTCAGAGAGATAGCCACCCGGAAGCGACCAGCGTCCTTTGAACGGTTCCCGCGCGCGCTGCCAGAGGAGCGCCTGCAGCACGCCGTCTCGCACCTGCAGAACCACCGCGAGCGTCACATGGGCGGGGGTGGGGTGCTGCCCGGTGATACGCTCCTTCACAGTTTTCGCCCCATAGTCGCAAACCTTACCGGAAAGGCCAGAGATGAACAGATCGCTCGCGCTCGTCGGCGTCCTCGTGCTCCTCGTCGCTGCCGGCTGTGGCGGAGGGAAGAAATCCGCGGCGAACACGACCACCGCCGGCGGCAACACCGGCAAGACGGTCAAGGTGGGGCTCGTCACGGACATCGGCGGGCTCAACGACCGCGGCTTCAACCACCTTTCCTACGTCGGGCTCCTGAGGTCGGAGCGCGAGCTGGGTATACAGCAGCGCGTTTACCAGGCGAAGTCGCCCCAGGAGTACGTTCCGAACCTCTCGACGTTCGCGAGTGATGGCTATGACCTCACGATCGGAGTCGGCTTCACCGAGGCGGACGCGATCGACACGGTAGCGACGGACTTTCCGGACTCGAAGTTCGCGGTTGTCGACGTCAGCCAGACCGAGGAGAAGCACAAGCCCGGGAATCTCCTCGGACTGCTCTTCGAGGAGCAGGAGACCGGCTATCTCGTCGGCTACCTCGCCGGCCTCGAGGAGAAGCGGCTTCCAGGCAAGGACATCGTCGGCTCGGTCGGCGGCCAAAAGCAGCCGCCCGTGGATCGCTTCATCGCCGGATTCCAGGCGGGGGCCAGGGCCGCGGATCCCGGCATCACCACGCTCAACGCCTACTCGGAGGACTGGAACGATCAGGCGAAGTGCAAGCAGATTGCGTTGAACCAGATCGAGCAGGGCGCAGGCGTGATCTTCCAGGTGGCAAGCGGCTGCGGTCTCGGCGCGCTCGACGCTGCGAAGGAGCAAGGCGTGTGGGGCATCGGCGTCGACGCCGATCAGTCCTTCCTCGGGCCGCACATCCTCACGAGTGCGGTGAAGCGGGTCGACACGGCGGTGTTCGACGCGATCAAGCTCGTCGCAGACGGAAAGTTCAAAGGTGGAAACCTCGTCTTCGGCCTGAAGGACAACGGCGTCGGCATCGGCGAGATCAGTCCGAAGGTGCCGAAGTCGGAAGTCAAGAAAGTCATGCAGATCCGCGCCGACATCATCGCCGGCAAGATCAAGAACATCCCTACGACGCTGAAGTAAGCGGTCGGAGGCGTGCCGACTACTACGGAAAGAGAGCCTGCTGCGGACGGAGGTCCAGAGGGCCGCCGTTGTAGCACTGCGGGGACCGGTAGTCCGTCGGCTCATTTGGATAGCCGCGCTTGTACAGCCAGGCCTGGAGGTCCTGCGCCTGTTGCGCCGGCACACCGAGCCGCTCGGCCACGAACGCCGTGTTCTGCAGCGCGTAGCACTCGGTCACGCCCTCGTCCTGGAACCCGCGTAGGTGGAACGCCTCGTGGGCCAACGTGTGCGCGGCCCAGCCGGCGTTGAACTCCTTGAACCCGCAATCGCCTCGCTCGATGCAGGTGAAATCGACACCAGCGAGGTGGCGCAGCGCTTTGCACGTCTGCGGCGAGAGATCCGTGTGGTTCGCGGGCCGCCCACTGGCGTCGAACTGCACGCGTCCCGCTTCTGCCCGCGTATCGACGAGACTCGCGAGAAAGCTCGGGCAACGAACGCCGACAGCTCTGCCGGCGAGGTCGCTCGCGATCGCGCCGAGCTGGTCTTGCTCGCGCACCCGCTCCTCGTGGCGGGCGAAGCCGAGCGCCGCGACGGCGCCGACAACGACCAGGAGTACAGCAATCGCCCGCACCGGTAAAGGATCGGCACGCTGCCGGACAGCCTTGAAGAGAAGGCGCCTAGCCGCCTGCGACGGCGCCGACGATCCTGACTTCCGACTCCCCGGTCAGCGGCTCGTCGAGCAAGCGGCCACCGCGGGCATCGACGCCGTCGACGTACACGTTGACGAGCCGTCTCAGCTCGCCGGCCTCGTCGAAGAGAAGATCGGTCAAAGGCAGCTGGCGCAAGGCCTCTCCGACTGTGGTCGCCTCGAGCTCGAACCGCTTCTGCCCGCCCGCCTCGGCCGCGAGCGTCCCGGGCAGAAGGACGACCGCCACCTCAGACGGCCGCTGCTTCGACGGAAAGAATCGGCGGCAGGTCGCGCACCGCCTCGGCCCAGCTCCCGCCTCCCTGGGGAGCGGTCCAAACGGAACCGCTCTGAGTTCCGAAGTACACGGCACCCTCGTCGTAGGCGAAACCCTCTCGCAGCACTGCGGCCCACGCGCGATCGGGAAGCCCATCTGCGGTGAGCTGCCAAGATGCGCCGCCGTCGCCGGTCCGGTACACGCCGAGCCGGCCGTCGGGAGTGAAGTGTTGCTCTCCCGACACCTCCGGGATCACGTAGGCGACGTCGGGGTCCGCTGCGTCCAGCGCCAACGCGAACCCGAAATCCGACGGCAGTCCGTTCCCGTCCAGACGCTCCCAGTTGTCGCCGCGATCGTCCGAGCGGTAGACGCCGCAGTGGTTCTGCTGCCACAAACGGTCGGGCCGTGCAGGATGTGAGAGCAGCTTGTGCACGCACTGGCCGACCTCCGGATATTTCTCCGGGTGGAAGTCGGCAGCGACGTCCTTGTTGATCGGCGTCCAGCTTTCGCCGCCATCGTCGCTCCTGAAGGCGCCGGCCGCAGAGATCGCGATGTACATCGTTCCGTCGACGAGCTGAATCGAGTGGCAGCACATCCCGCCTGCTCCCGGTTGCCATCGTTCACGCGTCGGATGATTGAGGAGTCCTCGGTTCACCTCCCAGGTCATGCCGCCGTCGTCCGAGCGGAAGAGCACACCGGGGTCACCGCCGAGCCACAGCTCCGAGTCCGAGCCCGGCTCGATGTGCCAGGTTGCGTTGAGCTTGAGCTCGGAGTCTTCAGGGAGGCCGAGCTCCTCACTGCGCTCCCAGTTCTTACCGAGGTCGCTCGAGCGGTGGACGGAGGCGCCGTAGAAGGGATTGTTCGTCGCGGCATAGAGCCCGCCGTCACGTGGATCCACGATCGCGTGGTAGACGGACCACCCGGCAAGAAGCGGTCCTTCGACCTGCCAGCCGCCGTTGCCGGGGCGGAGCAGGAAGAGGCCTTTGCGGGTGCCGACGGGTAGGAGGACGGCCATCGGGGAAGACGCTAACGGCTGGCGTCGTTGGAGGTCAAAACAACCGGAGGTGAGCATGGCGAAGCTGAAGGGGAAGCCCCGCGCGTTCCTGGACGAGAGCCCCTACGTCGGAGTTGCGACCACGCTGCGGGAGGACGGATCGCCGCACTCGACGATCGTCTGGGTCGACGTCGAGGGCGACAAGGTCTCCTTCAATACGGCGCGGGGCCGGCTGAAGCCGAAGAATCTGGAGCGCGATCCGCGGGCCTCGCTGCTGATGGTCGATCCGAACGACTCGTACAAATGGGTGGCGGTGAGCGGCCCCGCGGAGCTGACCGAGGAGGGTGCCGACGCGCAGATCGACAAGCTCGCGAAGAAGTACCTCGGCAAGGACGAGTATCCGTGGCGGAACCCGGCGGAAACCCGCGTCAAGGTGCTGATCGAGCCCGAAAAGGTCGACGCCAGCGGTTTCGACGAATAGGGGGTCCGTAAGATCGCCGCATGACTGTCGATCAGTCCGGCCAGCTAGCGATCGCCAAAGAGCGGCTTCGCGCCGAGCAGACCGTTCCCGGTCTCCTCGGCGCAGCCGCGCGCGCCTATGTCGAGCTCCTCGACGTCCCCGCGTGCACGATCTCGCGCGTGATCGGCGATCTGCTCGTCGACCTGATGCAGCATCAGAAGAGTGGCAAGCCGGACCGGCTCGGGCACGGCTATCTGATCTCGGACTATCCGCTGACCCGCGCCGTGATCGAAGGGCGAAAGCCGCAGACGGTCTCGCAGAACGATCCCGAGCCCGACGAGAACGAACTGAAGTTGCTGCGGGAGCTCGGTTACGACGCGTTGCTCATGGTCGCGATCGAAGCCGGAGACGGCGCCTGGGGGCTCGTGGAGGTCTACGGCGAGAAAGGGCGCAGCTTCAAGGAGGAAGAAGTCGAGCTCGCGCAGGAGATTGCCGGCGAAGTGAGCGAGATCCTGAAGCTGCTCGAGCGGCCGAAGTAGCGTCGCCGTGCGCGTGACGATCTGTGACGTGGGGCCACGCGACGGTCTCCAGAACGAGCCCGAGACGCTCACCCCGGTCGTTCGTGCCGAGTTCGTCGACCGCCTTGCCGCCGCAGGGCTCCCGCGCGTCGAGGCCGCTAGCTTCGTTCGCGCGGACGCGGTGCCGCAGATGGCCGGGGCCGAAGAGGTGGTCGCCGCGATCCGCCGCCGGGAGGGCACCGAGTACTCGGGACTGGCGTTGAACGAAAAGGGTTACGACCGCTTGGCCGCAGCAGGTCTCGACCGCGCCAACTTCACGCTTGCGGCCACTGACAGTTTCAGCCGGCGGAATGCGAACCAATCCATGGAGGAAGCGGCCGCCGCCGCGGCAGCGGTGATCGCCCGCGCGGCGCTGCCGGTGACACTCACGATCAGCGTCGCCTTCGGCTGCCCGTTCGAAGGTCGCGTCGATCCCGGCGTCGTTGCTGACCTGGCCGCGCGGTTCCCCTCAGCGGAAGTCGTGCTCGCGGACACGATCGGCGTCGCGACGCCATGGCGGGTCCGCGACCTCGTAGAGCGGACTCAGGCTCCCGGAGTGCACCTGCACAACACGCGCAACACCGGCTACGCGAACGCGGTCGCCGCGCTCGAGGCCGGCGCAACGCTGTTCGACGCGTCGTGCGGCGGCCTCGGCGGCTGTCCCTACGCACCGCGGGCGACCGGGAACATCGCGACAGAGGATCTCCTCTACCTGTTGGCAGGGGAGGGGATCGAGACCGGCGTGAAGCTCGATTCGCTCATCGAGACCTCGGTCTGGCTGGAGGGCTTACTCGGGCGCCGACTCGAGGGCCAGGTCTACCGCGCCGGCGCATGGACGGGCGACTAGTGCCCTCCCAGCAATACATGTCGGCCTCTGGCTTGGTGCTCGCGACCCAGAAGCTCGACGGCATTACTGGCAGGGGAACTTGCCTTTTTGAACGCCTCGAGCGCGAGATCGATCTCCTCGTCCCCGGTCTGCCAGTTCGAAACGGAAACGCGAACGGCGCGGCGGCCGTCCCACGTCGTCCCGCTCATCCAGACTTCACCCGCTTCCTGCACCGCGTGCAGCACGCCGTCCGTCCGTTCATCGGTTTCGAAGCGGAAGAGAACCTGGTTGAGGACGACATCGTTCAGCACCTCGACGCCCTCGAGCTCGCCGACTCCCTGAGCAAAGCGCCGGGCGCAATCACAGGTCCGCTCGACGAGCTCGGCGAGCCCGCTCCGCCCGAGTGAGCGCAACGCGGCATACACCGCGAAGCCGCGCGCGCGCCGCGAGAATTCCGGTACCCAGTCGACCTGGTCGCGCACCGTCGGGTGTCGTCCTGGATCAGGTACGAGGCGCTCACGGTCATAGCAGCACGATGCGCGTCTGGATCGGCGCAGAGCACGAGCGCGGAGTCGTAGGGAACGTTCAGCCACTTGTGGGCGTCGGTGATCCACGAGTCCGCTCGCTCGGCGCCGCGAACGAGGTGCCGCAGTCTTGGGCTGGCTGCGGCCCAGAGGCCGAAGGCCCCGTCGACGTGGAGCCAGGCACCGTGCTCGGCTGCCGCGTCCGCGATCTCGTTGAACGGATCGAAGACGCCCGTGTTCACGTCGCCCGCCTGCGCGCATACGATCGTCGGCACGTCTCCTTCACGCAGCGCGTTGCGCAACGCGGCCGCGTTCATGCGTCCCTGGTCGTCGGCGGCGACGACCTCGGGTGCGCCGAGCCCGAGCAGGCGCAGCGCGCGATCGATCGTCACGTGCCGCTGTTCGCCGACGAGCACACGGATGCGCGGGCCGCCTGCCAGGCCGTCGCGTGCGACGTCCCAGCCCGAGCGCTCGAGCATGCGAAAGCGCGCAGCAGCGAGCGCGGTGACGCTCCCCATCTGCGTTCCCGTGACGAGACCCAGGGATGCGTCCGCCGGCAGGCCCAGAAGGTCGGTCACCCATTCCTGCACGATCTGCTCGACGACCGATGCGGCCGGGCCGCCGACGTAGAGGCCCGCGTTCTGATCCCAGGCCGAGGTCAGCCAGTCTGCGGCCAGCGCCGCTGGTAGGCCGCCGCCGATGACGAAGCCGAAGTAGCGGCCGCTCGGCATCGCAACGAGCCCGGGGTCGGCGGCGGCCGCAAGTTGCGCTACGACCTCCTCAGTGTCCGTCGGGCCCTCGGCGAGCGCTCCACCCAGGGCATCACGCAGCTCTGCGGCGGATGCGGTCGGGAAGATGGGGCGGTCATCGAGAGACTCGAGAAAGTCCGAAGCGAGGTCTGCCGTCCTCTGCAGGAGTGCGCGCATCTCGGTCATGCACTCGACTCTACGCGCAGGATCACACCGTCGGCTGCGAGCGTTGCCAGCTCTTCGTCGGTGTAGCCGAGTCCACGGAGGATCTCGTCCGTGTGCTCGCCGAGTCGCGGGGGCTGTCGGCGGTGGAGGACACGCTCGCGGTCGATCGACAGCGGGAGGGCGACCGTCGGCTCGGGTAGCGACTGGATCAGTCCGAGCGCGGCCGTCTGCTCGTGCCGCGCGACCTGGCCGACGTCGTTGACGGGCGCAGCGGGAACGCCTGCTCGTTCGAGACGGGCGAAGACCTCGGCGAGCGCTTCGTCGGCGAGTCGGGCCTGGATCAAGGCTGCGAGCTCTGCGCGTTGCGCCACACGATCCGGATTCGTTGCAAAGCGCGGTTCCGCAGCGAGCTCAGGCACGCCGAGCGCGTCGCACAGACGGGCGAACAGGCGGTCATTGCCGGCGGCGATCATCAGGTCTCCGTCGCGCGTGTGGAACACCTGGTAAGGCGCGATCAGCGGGAAGGCCGTTCCGTGCCGTCCAGGCTTCGCGCCGTCCGCCAGTTGGGCGGTGACCTGGTACGGCAACAGTCCCACCGCCGTTTCGAAGAGCGAGACGTCGATCGTGTGGCCGCCACCTGCGTAGAGAGCGGCGAGGATGCCGAGTGCGGCCCACATCCCCGTTCCCTGGTCGATGATCGATGCGCCCACTCGCACGCCCGGTCGGTCGGGCTCCCCCGTCACGCTCATGATGCCGCCGAACGCCTGCAGCAAGGGGTCGTAGCCGGGACGTTCGCGCAGCGGGCCTTCGCGTCCGAACGCGCCGATGTCGCAGTAGACGAGGCGCGGATTCCGCCCGCGGAGCTCGGCCGCCCCGAAGCCGAGTCGCAGCGCAGTTCCAGGTCGCAGACTTTGGAGGAACACGTCCGCGGAGTCGACGAGTCGCAGCAGCACGTCACGACCTCGCTTCAAGTCGAGTGCAACCGAGCGCTTGTTCAGGTTCGCGGCGTAGAACATCACGCTCGAGCCCTCCCAGAATGCAGGGCCCCACGCGCGCGCCTCGTCGCCGCGTTCGGGATGCTCGATCTTGACCACGTCCGCCCCGAGCGCGCCCAAAATCTCCGTGCAGTACGGGCCCGCCAGCGAGCTGGTCACGTCGACGACTCGCAGTCCCTCGAGTGGCAAGAACCCCTTGGCCATACGCGGGCGACCATACGAGAACACCTGCGACGGGGCGTAGCTAGTGCCGCTCGGCCCTTTGAACAGTGCTGCAAGACTGACGGCGTGAACAGACTCGCCCAGGAGACGAGCCCGTACCTCCTCCAGCACGCCGACAATCCGGTGGACTGGTATCCGTGGGGGGAGGAGGCACTCGCGCGCGCGCGCGAAGGCGACAGGCCGATCCTCCTGTCGGTCGGCTACGCCGCTTGTCACTGGTGTCACGTGATGGCGCACGAGTCCTTCGAGGACGAAACGACCGCAGCGTTGATGAACGAGCACTTCGTCCCGGTCAAAGTCGACCGCGAGGAACGTCCCGACGTCGACGCCGTCTACATGGACGCCGTCGTCTCGCTGACCGGCCACGGCGGCTGGCCGATGACGGTCTTCCTCACGCCGACGGGCGAACCGTTCTTCGGCGGCACGTATTACCCGCCGGAGCCGCGCCATGGCCTTCCCAGCTTCAGACAATTGCTGCAGGCGGTCGCGGACGCCTGGCGCGACCGACGCGCGGACATCGAGCGCGACGCGGGCGCGATCACCGAGCGGCTGCGCCGCGCGGCCGAGCCGTCGCACGAGCCGCTGACTTCCACCTTGCTGGCGGACGCCGTGCGCGGGTTGCGGCAGCAGTTCGACCCGGTCTGGGGCGGTTTCGGCACCGCACCCAAGTTTCCGCCGGCTTCGGTGCTCGAGTTCCTGTTGCGACGCGGCGAACTTGAGCCCGCGACGAAGACGCTGGATGCGATGGCCCTCGGCGGGATGTACGACCTCGTCGGCGGCGGCTTTCATCGCTACTCCGTCGACCGCGAGTGGCTCGTGCCGCATTTCGAGAAGATGCTGTACGACAACGCGCTGCTCGTGCCCGCGTACCTGCACGCCTGGGTCGTGACGGGGACCGAGCGCTATCGCGAAATCATCGAAGAGAGCCTCGATTACATGCTGCGTGAGCTGCGCTTGCCCGAGGGCGGCTTCGCTTCGGCGCAGGACGCAGACACGGACGGCGTCGAGGGTCTGACCTACACGTGGACGGAGGAGGACGACGTCCCCCGTGAAGTCCTGCAGCCGTTCGAGGACGGCCGCTTCATCATTCGCGGCGAGCTCGATCGTGAGACCCGCGCGAGGCTCTTCGCCGAACGCGAGTTGCGGCCGAAGCCGCTTCGCGACGACAAGGCAATCGCCTCGTGGAACGGGCTTGCGCTCGCGGCGCTCGCCGAGTCGGGGCGCCGCCTGGAACGAGCCGACTATCTCGACGCCGCGCGTGCGCTTGCCGAGTTCCTCCTCGGCTCGCTGTCGACCTCAGAGGGACGCCTCTTCCGCAGTTGGCGGGCCGGGCAGGCGAAGCACGCAGGCGTGCTCGAGGACTACGCCGACGTGGCCAACGGCCTGTACGAGCTGCACGTCGCCACGGGAGAGCTGCGCTGGCTCGACGAGTCGCGCCGGCTCGCCCTGCTCGCCATCGAGCTCTTCGGCGACGAAGAAAGCGGCGGCTTCTTCCTCACAGCCGCCGACGGCGAACAGCTCGTCGTCCGCAAGAAGGATTTCGACGACCACCCGACCCCTTCCGGAAACTCCATGCTCGCCTATGTGCTGGTGCGGCTTGCTCGCTTGTGGGGCGACCCGGAGCTCGAGCGGCGGGCCGTCGGCGTCTTCCGGCTCGTCGCGCGCCAGCTGCCGCAGGCGCCGTCGGCGTTCGGGCATGCCCTGAACGCGCTGGATCTTCATTTCTCGCCACCTCGGGAGCTCGCGATCATCGGCGGGCCGGATACGGAGGTCGCGCGCGCCGCGCTCGCTCCATTCGATCCGAATGCGGTCGTCGCCTTCGGGCCGAGCGAAGACGTCCCGCTCCTCCGCGGAAAGGACCTCGTCGACGGGAAGGCCGCGGTCTACGTCTGCGAGAACTTCGCCTGTCAGGCGCCGATCACGCAGCCCGCCGATCTTGTCAGCACGCCCGCAGGGGCATAGGCTCGAACGCGGAAACCAGCAACCTCGCGAAAGGGGCAACTATGCGGATCCAGTCCTCCGTCACCGCCATCTCGTGGATTCCGTCGGAGGCGGTCGAAGGACTGCCGAAGCTGCCGTTCACGATGGGAGTCGCTCACTACGACTCACCACCGCCGGACCGCATCGACAACCTCGAAACGATGCACCGCGCCGATCTCTTCCGCGAGGCGAACGAGTTGCGCGCCTGGATCCACGTCGAGGACGGGAAGATCACTGACCACGGCCAGGGGGGCCGGGGGCGCATCGGGCTGACCAGGCTCAAATTGGGGCCGAAGGAGATCGCGGTCCCGGCCGTTGCCATGCCGACGCTCCAGAACACCGAAGTCGGTGACGGGTGGGTGCGCTTCACCCAAACGGCGGGTGGTCGCACCGGGATGCCGGCGCCCAGAAGCGTGCGCGGCAAGCCCTACTTCCAGATCAACTCGGCGATCGCCTGGACGACCCTGGCGTTGACGATCCATGCGGACGGCACCTCCGAGCACGAGCTCGCCGGTGCAAGTCCTTTTCCGCGCCACTGGATCTACGACAAAGAAGGAGCACTTGTCCAGAAGAGCGGAGCGATCGACTTCGACAAGTGGTACCGCGAGGCGCACGAGCAGAACACGCCCTGGGGCAATGAGGACTCCCCTGCGGTCGTCACTGCCGTCGAGAGCGCACTGGAGCGCGACCTTTCGCTGGAGATCATGGGTCGCGACGGCAAAGCGCGTCCGCGATCCCTTTCTCCGGGCGACGTCCTCGTCGAACAGGGGGACGCGAGTGAAGATTCCCCGCTCGTCTACCTCGTGCTCGACGGAGTGCTCGAGGTGGTCGTCGACGGTGACGTGGTGGGAGAGCTCGGCCCAGGAGCGATCGTCGGGGAACGTGCGCAGCTCGAGGATGGGACCCGCACGGCGACGCTGCGCGCGAAGATCGCGGGCAAGGTCGTCGGCATTCCCGCCGAGGAGCTGAGCCGGGAGGCGCTCGAGCAGGTCGCGGCAGGGCACAGGCGCGAGGAGGGATAACCGATCGCACGTCGGTGTCGGAACGAGGAGGCGCTGCCGCGACCGTGACTTCCTAGCAGGTCGACCGCCGCGGAGGCGCGCCACCTCGAACCAGCAGACACGCGGCACGGCCGGAACCCTGCACCGAATTTCAGGAGATCTCGCGGACCTCGGCGTCCGGGATTGCGGCGATCAGCGCTTCCGTGGCAACGGGGAAGACCGCGTTGGGTGTGCCGCCGGCGCACCACACCGTTTCGAACCGTCGTAGGGACGCGTCGACGAGCGTGCGCAGCGGCCGCTCGTGGCCGAGCGGCGGAACTCCGCCGATGGCGAAGCCCGTCGCCTCGCGCACCTCGTCACCCTTGGCCTGACGCACCCGGCCGCCAAGCTTGTCCGTGTCGACTCGCCGGTCCCCCGCGCAGAGGCAGAGGAGCGGCGATTCGGAGTCGACGAATACGAGCGACTTGACGATCTGGCCGACCTCGACGCCGACGGCGTCCGCCGCCTCTCGCGCTGTCCGGGTGGAATCGGCGAGCTCACGGACCTCGGCGTCGACGCCGAGCTCGTGTAGGCGTGCCTGGAAACGCTCCGCCGTTGGGTGCACGGGAAGCACTCTAGGCTACGGACCGCTTGCCTCTCCTGGAAGTCGACAACGTCTCCAAGCATTTCGGCGGCATCGTCGCGCTCGACGCCGTTTCCTTCACTGCTGAAGCAGGAGAGATCGTGGGGCTGATCGGCCCGAACGGCGCCGGCAAGACAACGGCGTTCAACGTGATCACGCGCCTCTACACACCGGAGAAGGGCGACGTTCGCTTCGACGGCGAGAGCCTGCTCGAGACGGCGCCGAGCGCAATCGTCCGTCGCGGGATCGCGCGGACGTTTCAGAACGTCGAGCTCTTCCGGAGGATGACCGTGCTCGACAACGTGAGGGTCGGCGCACATGCCCGACACGGCGAACAGCGGCCGGAAGACGTGCTGTTCTACGTGAACCTGCACTCGGTCCGGTATCGACCGGCCTCGGAGCTCCCCTACGGCACGCAGAAGCGGGTCGAGCTCGCGCGCGCGCTCGCATCGGGCCCACAGCTCCTGCTGCTCGACGAGCCGGCCGGCGGCCTCAGTCACGAGGAGGTCGAGCAGCTCGGGACGTTCCTCAAGCGATTGCGCGACGACTTCGAGCTGACGATTCTCCTGGTCGAGCACCACATGGGGCTGGTCATGAACGTCGCCGACCGAGTGCACGTGCTCGACTTCGGCAAGAAGATCGCCGAAGGGACTCCGCGCGAGATACAGGCGAATCCATCCGTCATCGAGGCGTACTTGGGGACGCCGAAATCGTCCGTCATCGAGGCCTACCTGAGGACGCCGAAGTGAGCGTCGCTCGCCTTCGGCTCGTTCCCGTGAGGAACCCACAGGTTCGGGCTGGGGGAACCTCCCGGTTCCCCCAGACCCCCTCCACCGGTCCGCTTCGCGGACGAGACGCTGCGCGTCTTCCCTCACGAGCTCCCTTCTTTCGGGATCGCCTCAACGCCCGCAGCGTGGCGACCGCCGCCGCGAACGCTGAGGACCGCGACGTCGCTTGCGACGTCGCTGAAGAGGCCGTGCCGGCTTTGCCGCCGTGGCCACTTCCGCAGCGGGGAAACCTCCCGGTTTCCCCTTACGCCCCTTCCCCCGCTCATCGGCCAAAGGTCGGCCGATGAGCCTCCTCGAGCTGCACGGGGTCGAGGCGCGCTACGGCCCGGTCAAGGCGCTGCACGGCGTGTCGCTGCAGGTCGGCGACGGCGAGCTGGTCGCAGTGCTCGGCGCGAACGGTGCAGGGAAGACGACGACGCTGCGCGCCATCTCCGGCACGGTGCGCCGCAGCGGCGAGGTCGTGTTCGCCGGGAGGAAGCTCTCTCGCCGTCCGGAAGCGACGGCGCGCGCGGGAATCGCGCATGTCCCCGAAGGTCGCGGCACTTTCAGCGAGCTCTCGGTCTGGGAGAACCTGCGCCTCGGCGGCTATGCGCGCCGAGGAAAGGTCAGGCAAGAGGCGCAGCGCGTGTTCGACTTCTTCCCTCAGCTGGAGCGCCGGCGCGACCAGCAGGCGGGGACGCTCTCCGGCGGCGAGCAGCAGATGCTCGCGCTCGGCCGAGCACTGATGGCCAGGCCAAAGCTGCTTCTGCTCGACGAGCCCTCGCTCGGCCTCGCTCCGCTGGTGGTCAAGGTGATCTTCGCTGCGCTCGAGCGCATGAAGACCAGCGAAGGCATGTCGGTGCTGGTCGTCGAACAGAACGCGATCCTCGCGCTCGCGCACGCCACACGCGCCTATGTCCTCGAAGTCGGGAACGTCGTCGTCGAAGGAACGAGCGACGAGCTGCGCGCCAACGAATCCGTCCGCCGGTCGTATCTCGGTTACTGATGGTCCTGGGCGCCTTCACCTGGACGGAGTTCGCCCAGCAGGTCGCGGCAGGCATCCGCGAAGGCGCGATCTACGCAGGTCTCGCGCTCGCGATCGTGATCATCTACCGCTCGACGCGTGTCATCAACTTCGCGCAGGGCGAGATGGCGACGTTCACGACGTTCATCGCCTGGTCGCTGATGAATCACGGGCTCTCGTTCTGGACGGCTTTTCCCATCGTGCTCGCGATCGCCTTCACCGGTGGAGTGGCGATCGAGCGCATCGTGATTCGTCCCGTCGAGAACGCGCCCGTCCTGACCATCGTGATCATCACGTTGGGTCTGGCTCTGCTGCTCAACGGCTTGATGAGCGTGATCTGGGGTGGCGCCAGCAGGCAGTTCAACGGCCCCTTCTCCACGCGAACAATCGACGTCGGGAGTGTGCCGATCAGCGTGCAGGACATCGGGATCGTCGTCGTGTCCGTGGGGCTCGTCGTCCTGCTGGCCGTCTTCTTCCGGTTCACGAAGCTCGGGCTCGCGCTGCGTGCGGCGGCGGTGAACCCCGAGTCGTCACGACTCGTCGGCATTCGCGTCGGCTGGATGCTTGCGCTCGGCTGGGGAATCGCCGCGGTGCTCGGCGCAGTCGCGGGAATGATGATCGCTCCGGTCGTCTTCCTCGACCCGAACATGATGCAGACGATCCTGCTGTACGCATTCGCAGCAGCGGTGCTCGGTGGGCTCGACAGCCCACTCGGCGCGGTAGTTGGCGGGATCCTGCTCGGCGTGACGATCACCTTGCTCGGCCGCTACGTCGCCTTCATCGGCTCGACGTTGAAGCTGCCGGCGGCGCTCATGCTCATTCTCGTCCTGTTGCTCGTGCGCCCCGGCGGCCTTTTCGGTCGAGTGGCGGTGAAGCGCGTATGAGGATCAGGCTCGGGCTCGGGCTCGGGGGCTTTGCCGCGCTCGTGCTGGTCGTTGCGGCTCTGCCACGCTTCGTGAGCGACTTCCGGGCCCGCGAGATCGCGATCGTCGGGATGTACTTCATCGCCCTCCTCGGCCTGTCGATCCTCACCGGTTACAGCGGGCAGATCTCGCTGGGGCACGGCGCTTTCATGGCGATCGGCGGCTACACGACCGCGGTGCTCAGCGTCAACGGCGTGTACGGCCATCAGATCCGAGATCTCTGGACGATTCCGATCGCGGGCGTGATCGCCGGCCTCGCCGGACTGCTGGTCGGCGTGCCCGCGCTCCGCCTGTCAGGGCTCTATCTCGCCCTGATCACCTTCGGAATCGCGGTGTCGTTCCCGCAGTTGCCGAAGAAGTTCGACCACTTCCTCGGCGGTACGACCGGCGAGATCCTCAACCTCGCCAAGCCCCCGTTCGGGCTCCACACCACGACGAACAAGTGGATGTACTACCTGACCTGGGGCATCGCGCTCGTGCTCCTCGTGGCGGCCTGGTGGCTGGTTCGCGGAAAGACCGGGCGCGCGCTCAAAGCCATTCGCGACAGCGAGGTGGCAGCCGCGTCCTCGGGAATCAGCCTCGCGAGGTACAAGACGCTGGCGTTCGGGATCTCCGCCTTCTACGCGGGAGTTGCGGGCTCGCTGTACGCGATCGCGAACGCGTACGTCAATCCGGACGTCTTTCCCATCATCCTCTCCGTCTACCTCGTGGTCGGCCTCGCGGTGGGCGGTCTCGACTCCCTGATCGGCCTGATCGCCGGCGCCGGCCTCATCTACTTCCTGCAGAACCACGCCGATACCGTGGCGGGCTGGATCAACCAGCTCCCGGCGCTGAATCTCGATCCGAAGCAGCCCGGCATTCCGAGCATGATCTTCGGCATCGTGCTGATCGTCGTCATGCTCGCGCTCCCGACCGGCGCGGGCGGCTTGTTGCGTCGTGTCTTCGGGTCGCTGACAAGTCGGCTATACACTCGGTCCTAGGTGCGAGTGCGCGCGAGGGTCATCTTTGTGTGCGTCGTCGTCGCCGCGCTGGCCGTGACGTCCGCAGGTGCGCGCCCGGTCGCGACGCCGGGCGTTTCGGCGACCGAGATCCACCTCGGCTCGAGCGTGCCGCTGAGCGGCGAGGCAGCGGTCGCGGGCAACGTCGCTCGCGGTATCGACGCGTACTTCAAGTACGTGAACGACCAGGGCGGCGTGTTCGGTAGGAAGCTCACCTTCACGTACCTGGACGACGGTTACGACCCCGGACGCGCGGTGAACAACACCATCCGGCTCATTCAGCAGGAGCAGGTCCTCGCGGTGTTCAGCTCGCTCGGGACGAGCAACAACCTCGCGGTGCGGAAACTGCTGAACGACTCGAAGGTGCCGCAGCTCTTCGTCTCGTCCGGCGCGACCACGTTCGGCCGCGACTACAAGAAGTACCCGTGGACGATCGGCTACATCCCGCCGTATTCAGAGGAGGGTGCGCTGTACGGACGCTACGTCGTCAAGAACATCAAGAAGCCGAAGATCGCTGTCCTCTACCAGAACGACGACTACGGGCGAGACCTGTTCGCCGGGTTGAAGCGCGGGCTCGGCTCGAAGGTCAAGTCGATCGTCGCGAGCGTCGGCTACGACCCGACCTCGACCGACGTCCAGCCGCAAGTGACGCAGCTGAAGGCAGCCAAGGCCAACGTCCTGATGGTGTTCGCCTTCGGCAAGTTCTCCCTGCAGGCCTTCAACGCCGTCTCTCGCCTGGGCTGGAAGCCGCAGATCTTCGTCAACGACGTCTCGTCTGCCTCTGCGCTGATGGCGATCGTCCCGCAGAACGCCGCGAACGGATCGATCTCGATCGTCTTCGGGAAGGATCCCGCGTCGCCGATCTGGCGTAACGACAAAGGCATCAAGCTGTTCCAGTCGATCCTCAGGAAATACGGGTCGAGCATCAACTCGAGGGACCTGAAGGATGGCTATTTCACTGCGGGGATGGCGAGCGCCTACACGATGGTCGACACGCTCAAGAAGGCCGGTAGGAATCCGACTCGCGAGAGCGTGATGAACGCGGCCCTGCACCTGAACGAGAAGGGCAATCCCTTCATCCTCCCGGGCATCGTCGTCCACACGACGCCGTCCAGCCGGTTCCCGCTCACGCAGGTCCGCCTTCAGCGCTGGTCGAGCAACGCCTGGCATCCCTTCGGCAAGCTGCTGTCCGCCAAGCCCTAGGTTCGAAGCTAGTTACAAGGCTCTGGCTGCGTGCCGACCAGGGCCTCGAGAGCGCGGGTCGCGGTGACCGCGAACTGCAGCGACACGATCCCCGTGCGCCGCACTGTCAACTCGGTCATGCCGTCGGGAGTGCGGGTGAGGCAGCCCGCCCGCGTGTGCCAGTAAGGCGCGTACGTCACGTTCAGCCGGTAATTGCCCTCGGCGGGAACGGCGAGCTTGATCGACGAGTAGCCGAGCGAGAGGACATGGGCCGGTGGCGAGATGAGCGGACGCGGGGAGGGAACCTCGAAGATCGTGGTCGTTCGTGTTCGGTAGACGACCGACAGTCCCGAGCGGCCGCTCCTCAGCAGGCGCTCCTCTGCACGTGCGCTGTAGTCGGGAGACGCCGACGTGAGGACGACATAGCGAACGCTGACCCGCTTCAGCCAGGCGACATATGTCTTGGCGCCGAGTTGTCCGTACAGCACGCGATTCTGCGGGAAGTCCTCCTGGCGGAACCAGCCGCGCGCGAGCGGGATCCGCGCCCGGGCGAGGAAATCGGCGGGCCAGTGTCCGGCCGTGTCGACCGCTTCCACGCGGTATGACGGACGGAGGTTGCGTTTCAGGTAGGAGATCGCGGGCGACCAGTACGCCGCGTTGGCCGCGGGGTCGTTGACGCCGTGGATGAAGCTTGCGGCGAGCGGGGTCAGGTTCCAGGAAAGCGCGAGCACCAACGCGATGGCGCAGAGGAAGCGCGGCTGCCAGCGTCGTAGCGACAGCGTCAGGATGGCGATCGGCGCGGCGACGAAGCGCAGCCGCGCGATGTTCTCACCGACCGGCGACGAGATCGTAAACGCGGCAGTGCACGCGACGAAGTACACGACGTAGGTCCAGCGAAGCGTCCGCGCAGCCGCGACTTTCCACGTGAGCACTACGCCCGTGACACAGAAAGCCCCTGCTGCGAGGAATTCCTCGAGAGAGAACGGAAAGGTGCCGCGGCCCGGGAACATGCGCCGGAGCAGGAACTCGAACGCGCCGATCGCGGCGATGGCCGCGGCGGGAGCGGCGAAACGCCGATGCTCTCCGCGGCGCGCGAGGGCAACTCCGCCTAGGAGGACCACCAGCATGACGAAGGCCATCGGGCTGGCGGCCAGCGTCAGGAGGGTCAAGCCCGCGAACACCCAGCGGCGGTTCTGCTGCAAGGACCGCAGAGCCAACAGGGCGAGAGTCATTCCGAGCATGAACGGATACGCGGCGGAGACGACGAGGAGAGCCCAGACCAACGCGAACGCTCGCACCGCCCACCGGCTGTGCGACTCCCACTCGTGCCGCACGACCGCAGCGAACGCGATCACTCCGACCGCAACCGTGAGCACGGCAAGGGCCTTGATGCCGATTGCAGCGGCCAGCGGGTAGTACAGGACGCTGTAGTTCACGAAGCTGTAGCGGCCCGCGTACCAGAAGTTGTTCCAGAGCACGAAGCCGTGCTCGATGAAAAGCGTGCGCTGGTAGACATGTGCGGCGAGATCGGTTCCGGGCGGACCGAGCCAGACGAGCGCCGCAGCGAGCAGCCCTGCAGCGGCAGCCGGGGCGAAGAGAGCGGCGCGCGGTCGAAGCCAGAGAGTTCGGATCACCGCATGTTCCCTGTATGTCCGAGGGAATAGCGGCCCGGCTGAGGCCAGACCGAAAGACCGTGAGGGCTTGCGCCGACGGGGATGCGCGCGATCAACTTTCCCGTTCGGGTGTCGATTGCATAGACCTCCGAGTTGTACCGGCCAGAGAGCCAGAGCACCTTGCCGTTCGCGGAGACGTCGCCCATGTCCGGGCTGCCGCCGCCGGGGATGTGCCATTTCGCAACGACTTTGCGAGTGCGGAACGAGATCACGGACACCGACCCCTCGTTGCGGTTGGCGACATAGAGCACCTTGCCGCTCCGTCCGACGACGAGCCCGTGGGCGCCGGCCCCGGTGTGGATGAACCCGATCACCTTGAAGCGTGCCGGGTCGATCTCCCACACACCGCCCGCAGCGAGATCGGCGACATAGAAGACTTTCGCGTCGGGGGAGGAGCGGACGTCTTGCGGGACCGAGAATCTGCGGGGGAGCGCGCGGACGGCCAGGACGCGGAAGCGACGGACATCGACCTTCAACAGCTGGCCGGAAAACTCGCAGCTCACGATCGCGTACCGGCCGTTCGGGGAGAAGTCCATGTGGTTGACGCCCGCACAGGGAACGGTCAGAGCGCGGACGAGGTGGAAGCTGTGCGCGTTGCGGAAGTCGAGGCGATGCAGCCGCTCCGCAACCACGATCGCGTACCGCCCGTCGGTGGTGAAGTAGAGGTTGTACGGATCGTCGACCGGAATCGGCTTTCCCGGCCGGCCGGTGCGCGGGTCGATCGGAGTCAGCGTGTTACCGACGTCGTCGTTGACGTAGAGCGTCTTCAGATCGTGCGAAGGCGTCACGTGCTGCGGGAGAGCGCCGACCGGGAAGTGGTCGACGATCTTGTAGGTGCGCGGATTGATGACGTCCACCGAATCGCTGGCACTGTTGGGGACGTAGACGCGGGGCAGGTCCTGTCGCGCCACTGGGCTGATCATCCCCGCGTGGTCGAAGGCGTAGAGGTCGAGCGGACCGGCATGAGTGAGCTTGCGGTGGACGGCCTTGTGCTTTTGGTGGCTAAGGGGCGCGTCGAGACCCGCCTGGGCCGGCGAGCCCTCGCCGGCATGCCGGTTCCAGAGGATGACACCGACTCCGACCACGACCACGGCGAGGGCCAGGACGTATGCAACACGCAGACGCCGGATTCGCGTTCTTGGCTTGGTTCTCACCGGTCGCCATGATCGCATGAGCGTCCGCAGGAGCCCGGCATTCTTAACGCTGCTCTCATTTCGTGCCGATAGCTTGAATGGCGTGATCAGCGAGCAGACAAGGACACGTTTCTTCGAGGAGCACGCGCTCGGTCAACTCGGGTCCATGCGCCGCAACTACGCCGTCGGAGCTGGCCTTTTGCTGGCTGCAGGTGTTGCGATCGGCGTGACCCATTTGGGTCGTGGGACGTTCAGCAGCGCAGTTGCCGACCTGGGTCGCGCCCAGCCCGGCTGGCTCGTCGCTGCGGCATTGCTCTTCGCCGTCGGCCTCCTCGCTTCAGCGGCCGGCTGGCGCGTGGGGCTCCGAGCGTGTGGTGGCAGCAGTTGCCTCACGCAGGTCTCGGCCCGTTACACGATCGGCTCCCTCGTCAACTCGCTCGCGCCGGCGCATCTCGGCGGAGCGGTCAGGTTGGGATTGCTCTCGCGCACCCTCCCCGGCGAGGACCGGCTCTGGCGCGCCGGCGGCATCGCCGCTTCCGTCGCCGCTGCGCGCACGCTCGTCCTCGCTGCGCTGATCGTTCCGGCTGCCGTTGTCGGGAGGATCCCGCTGTGGCCGGCGCCTTTGCTCGTTCTAGGGGTCGTCGTCGTGGTCTTCCTCGGCACACGCTTGAGCGCCAGGACCGCCGGCCGGATCGGCAGCCTGCTCCAGATTTTCCGTTCGATCGGACGCGCACCTCGCGAGGGCGCTGCTCTGTTTGCCTGGATCGGGTGCTCGTGCGTCGCGCGCGTCGGGGCCGCCGTCGCAATTGCAATGGCGCTCCGCGTTCCACACCCCGTCTTGGTGGCCGTTGTCCTGTTGGCGGCAATGGCGCTCGCGGGTGTGCTGCCTCTTACGCCCGGGAACTTCGGTGCCGGGGCGGGGGCGGCCACGCTCGCCTTGCACGGCACGGGCGTCGGTCTCGGCGCTGCGCTGGCCCTCGGCCTGGCCTTTCAGGCGGTCGAGACGTTCGTGGGTGTCACCCTCGGCCTCGGGGGCGCCGCCGTCCTCGCCGCCCCGGGAACGCGCGTCCGCCGCTGGTCGATGGCCGCGGCCGCGACGGCAACCACGGCCGTGCTCATCGCGACGGCGCTCGGCGTCGCCTCGATCGACTTCTGAGCTTCCGTAGCCCCGCTACGGGGATCTAAGCTCCACTGATGGAGCTCCTGGCCCGGCCGCTCGACGAGCTCTGTGCGGAAGCGCGGGAGCTGCGTGACCAGGGGCACGGCCTGCTCGTCACATACTCGCCCAAGGTCTTCATCCCGCTCACGAAGCTCTGCCGCGACGTGTGTCACTACTGCACGTTCGCTCAGCCGCCGCGCCGCGGCGAGCGTGCGTATCTGAGCATCGACGAGGTCCTCGACATCGCTCGCGCCGGCGCTGCCGTGGGTTGCCGCGAAGCGCTCTTCACACTCGGCGACAAGCCGGAGCTGCGCTACCGCGCGGCACGTGAAGAGCTCGAAGCGTTCGGCTGCGAAACGACGCTCGACTACCTCGCCCAGGCCGCGGAGGCGGTGCTCGTAGAGACAGGCCTCTTGCCCCACCTGAACCCGGGGGTGATGACGAGGGACGATGTCCGTGAGCTTCGACGCGTGAGCGCGTCGATGGGCGTGATGTTGGAGACGACCTCGCCGCGCCTCTCCGAGCGCGGTGGTCCGCACTTCGGGTCGCCGGACAAGCTTCCCGCCCGTCGTCTCGAGACGATCGCAGCCGCGGGGGAAGAGCGCGTTCCCTTCACGACGGGGCTGCTGATCGGCATCGGGGAATCGCGCGCGGAGCGCATCGATGCGCTGCTGGCGATCCGCGAGCTCGCCGAAAGCTACGGCCACGTCCAGGAGGTGATCGTCCAGAACTTCCGTGCGAAACCGGGCACGCGGATGGCTGACGCGGCGGAGCCAGAACTGGACGAGCTTCTCTGGACGATCGCTGTTGCCCGGATCGTGCTCGGTCCGCACGCGCATCTCCAGGCGCCGCCGAATCTGTCCTACGACGATTTCCCTCGCCTCCTCGACGCCGGGATCGACGACTGGGGCGGCGTTTCCCCCGTCACGATCGACCACGTGAATCCCGAAGCGCCGTGGCCCGAGCTCGAGCGGCTGCGGAACGCCACCGAGAGCCGAGGGCTCGAGCTCGCCCCACGCTTGCCGGTCTATCCGGAGTGGATCTCCGGCGAGTGGATCGACCAAGTGGTGATGCCCTCGGTCCTGAGGGCCTCGGACTCGCTGGGGCTGGCCCGGGAAGACGGCTGGTCGCCGGGCGAAGACGTGTCGATCCCGTTCGTCCCGCGCGACGCGTTGCCGATCGACACGCGCGCCGAGCTGGGCGAGGCGGAAATTGCGCGTCTCTTCCGCGCACGCGGGCACGAACGTGACCGAGTGCTTGCAGCTGCGGACAGCCTCAGGCGCGAGGTGTGCGGCGACGGAGTCAGCTATGTGGTGACGCGCAACATCCAGTACACGAACGTCTGCTACTTCCGCTGCGGCTTTTGCGCGTTCTCGAAAGGCAAGCTGGCGGCGAACCTGCGGGGCGCACCGTTCCTGGTGCCGCACGAAGAGATCGTGCGGCGTTGCGAGGAAGCCTGGGAGCGCGGGGCGACGGAGGTGTGTCTCCAGGGCGGGATCCATCCCGCGTTCACCGGCGACTACTACCTCTCCGTCGTGCGGGCGATCAAAGAAGCGGTCCCGGGTCTGCACGTGCACGCGTTCTCCGCGCTCGAGATCTGGCAGGGAGCGGAGACGCTCGGCCGCCCGCTGGAGGACTACCTCGCCGAGCTCAGGGACGCGGGGCTCAGCTCGCTACCGGGAACGGCTGCCGAGATCCTCGACGACGAGGTGCGGCACGTGATCTGCCCGGACAAGGTCACGACAGCTCAGTGGCTGCACGTGCACGACGTGGCGCATCGAGTCGGCCTCCGTTCGAACGTGACGATGATGTTCGGCCACGTCGAGAGTCCTCGCAACTGGGCGCGTCATCTCGTGCACTCGCGCGAGCAGCAGCGTTCGAGCGGAGGTTTCACCGAGTTCGTGCCGCTTCCGTTCGTGCACATGGAGGCCCCGATGTGGTTGCGAGGGCAGGCGCGCTCGGGCCCGACCTTCGGCGAGACGTTGCTGGTGCATGCGGTCGCCCGACTCGCGTTGCATCCGTGGATCACGAACATCCAGGTCTCCTGGGTCAAGCTCGGAGCGCAGGGGGTTGCCGCCGCTCTGCGCGCAGGCGTGAACGATCTCGGCGGCACCCTCATGAACGAGTCGATCTCGAGGTCGGCCGGCGCCGAGCATGGGCAGGAGTTCCCGCCGGAGGCGATGGAAGACCTGATCCGTTCGGCGGGACGCATTCCACGCCAGCGCACGACGCTCTACGGCGACGTGCCCGAAGACCGCCGCCTCGCGTCGTTCGCCGCGGCACCGCTGTCCGAGCCGTGGAACCCTCCCGTGAAGGACGCGCGCCTGGTCGCGCCGTCCCGGCTCGTCCGCCCGGGCTTCGCCGCTTAGTTCTCGAAAGCGAGCAAGTCGTCCAGCGACTCGCGCCGTCGGATCAGTTCGGCGTGCCCGTCGGCGACCAGCACCGCGGCGGGTCGCGGCACGCCGTTGTAGTTCGATGCCATTGCGAGCGTGTATGCGCCTGTCGCCGGGACGGCCAGGAGATCGTTCCGGTGCGGCGTCGGCAGCTCGACGCTGTCGATGAGGACGTCGCCGGACTCGCAATGCTTGCCGGCGATCCGATAGGTGCCGGCGGGGGCTTCGTCTGCACGGTTCGCCAGCAGGGCTTCGTAGCGGGAGCCGTAGAGCTGGGGGCGCGGGTTGTCGGACATCCCGCCGTCCACCGCCGCATAGGCGACACCGGTCGTTCGCTTGACCACGCCCACGCGGTAGAGCGTGAATCCCGCCGTCCCGACCAGCGACCGCCCGGGCTCGAAGATCACCCGGGCCGGCTCGGTCCAGTGCTGACGTAGTCGTGCGAGCAGGTCGCGGGCGAACGCCTCCGGCGCCGGCACGGTCTCCGAGAGCGAATGCCGGACCGCGAGCCCGCCACCGAGGTCGAACACGCGCGGCACCCAGTCGAGCTCCGCGCGGCAGTGGAGCGCGACGTCGACCAGGCGCTCCACCGCGAGCAGGCTCTCGGCACTACGCGTGAGCTGTGAGCCGATGTGGACGTGCAGCCCTGCGACGTCGAGCCCTGCGGCCCTCGCGTCGCGGACTGCGGCGACGGCGTCCTCCGCGACGAGCCCGAACTTCGACTCGGCATGCGCGGTCTGCACGGCGCGATGCGTCTCGGCCTCGATGCCGGGGGTGAGACGGATCAGAACCGTCTCCACCCCCGCAGCCTTGGCCCGTGCGGCTTCATCGAGCGCGTCGAGGACGACCAGCGCACCGGCAGCCGCGGCGGCGCCGAGCTCCTCGTCCGATTTGTTGTTCCCGTGGAAGACGATCCGCTCGCCGGGAACCCCCGCGCGCAGCGCGAACTCGAGCTCGCCTCGCGTCGAAACGTCGGCACCGAGCCCTTCGTCCGCCAGCAGGCGCAGCAGCGCGACGTTCGGGAACGCCTTCGTCCCGTAGACGACGAGCGCTTCGGGGTCCACGCGCGCGTATGCGCGCGCACGCGCGAGGACGGTCTCACGGCAGTAGACGACGAGAGGCGTGCCGTACTCCTCCGCGAGCGCCGACGCACGGACCCCGCCTACGGCGAGCTCGCCGTGCGAGACGGTTGCCGTGTCGGGAAAGAGTTCGATCAGCCGGTTCTGCGCTTTAGTCGCTCCACCAGCCCTGGACCATCTCGGCGTCGCCGGGCCCGGTGTTGGGGGCTCCCACGATCAGGAACTCCGCTCCTTGCTCGCCCGCCTCCATCGAACGCATCGTGTCCTTGTGGACGCGAACAGCGTCCCACTGCTTCAGCTCCCTGACCTCGTCCTCGATCTTCATGCGCGCCTGGCCGCCGACGAGGACGTAGACCTCCTCCTGATTCTTGTGCTTGTGCCCGAATGGAAGGCGAAACCCGGGGCCCACCCGACAGTAGCTGAGCCCTGAGTGCTCGAGCCCGAGCGGGACGCGAGCCATCCGGAACTCGAGCATGGGCGAGAGACCGAAGTTGGTCGCCTGATCATCGGCGTCCTTGAGATTGAGATGTGTGTAATCGCTCATGTCGCCAATTATGGTTGCTAGAGTCATCGCGATGAAGGAGCTGCTTTCGTAGGGAAGGGAGCCACCGTGGCGAAGGCCGCGCCAGCTCCCCACGGCCTCTCACTCGAGAGGCTTTTTCGTTTCTAGAGGGTGGTCATGGACAAGTACGACGCGCAGACAATCGAGACGAAGTGGCAGCGGATCTGGGAGGAGAGCCGCGCTTTCGAAGTGCCGAATCCCGAGCCAGGGGCGCCGCGCAACGAGCGCAAGTCCTACGTCCTCGAGATGCTCCCGTACCCGTCGGGCTCATTGCACATCGGGCACATTCTCGTGTACACGCTCGGCGACGTCCTCGCGCACTTCTACCGCCGCACCGGTTCGGAGGTGCTGCGGCCGATGGGCTACGACTCCTTCGGCTTGCCGGCGGAGAACGCCGCGCTCAAGGAGGGCGAGCATCCGCGCGAGATCGTGGAGCGCAACATCGAATCGATCCGCCGGACGATGAAGCGGATCGGCTGGGCGATCGACTGGTCGCGCGAGTTCTCGACCCACGAGCCCGAGTACTACCGCTGGACTCAGTGGCTCTTCCTGAAGTTCTTCGATGCGGGACACGTCTATCGAAAGGCGGCCGTCGTCAACTGGTGTCCCAACGACCAGACCATCCTGGCGAACGAGCAGGTGAAGGACGGCCGCTGTGAGCGGTGTGGCGCCGAGGTCGAGGCACGCAAGCTCGACGAATGGTTCTTCCGCATCACCGCGTACGCCGACCACCTGCTCGACGAGATGAAGGATCTGGAGTGGCCCGAGCGGGTCCTGGCGATGCAGCGCAACTGGATCGGCCGGTCGGAGGGCGCCGAGGTTCTCTTCCGTCTCGACGAGCTCGACATCGACATCCCGGTTTTCACGACCCGCCCCGACACGCTCTTCGGCGCGACGTTCTTCGTCATCGCGCCGGAGCATCCACTCGTCGACCAGCTGGCAGAGGAGTCCCCCAACGGCGACGAGATGCGTGAATATGCACGGACGGCCGGTGCGAGACCCGCCGAAGAGCGGGCCCGGGGAACCGACAAGACCGGCGTCTTCACCGGGTTCTTCGCCACGAACCCCGTCAACGACGCGCGCATTCCGATCTGGATCGCGGACTACGTCCTGATGGAGTACGGCACCGGCGCGATCATGGCCGTGCCTGCGCACGACGAGCGCGACCGGGACTTCGCGGAACGATTCGACCTGCCGATCGAGGTCGTCATCGACGATGAGAGCAAGCTCGTGGACTCGGCGCAGTTCTCCGGCCTGCCGCACGAGGAGGCGGCGAAGGCGATCGTCGAGTGGCTGGGGACGCACGGCCGCGGCAGTCCGGCGGTGAGCTACCGGCTGCGCGACTGGGGATTCTCGCGCCAGCGCTACTGGGGTTGCCCGATTCCGGTCGTCTACTGCGGCGACTGCGGCATCGTCGGCATCCCCGAAGAGGAGCTGCCGGTACTGCTGCCGGAGGTCGAGGACTACAAGCCCAAGGGAGTGCCGCCGCTCGCGCAGGCCGAGGACTGGGTGCGCGTGCCGTGCCCGCGCTGCGGCAAGGAGGGCCGCCGCGAGGTCGAGACCATGGACACCTTCGTCGATTCGTCGTGGTACTTCCTGCGCTACTGCGATCCACTCAACGACCACGCGCCGTACGACCGCGAGATCACGGACTACTGGATGCCGGTCGACCACTACACGGGCGGCATCGACCATTCGACCGTTCACCTCATCTACGCCCGTTACTTCCTCAAGGTGCTGAACGATCTGAATCTGATCGGTCATCGTGAGCCGTTCAAGCGCTTCTTCGGCAACGGCTTCGTCACCCAGGGCGGGGCGAAGATTTCGAAGCGGGTGGGAGGCGCGGCTACACCCGACGAGCTCGTCGAACGCTTCGGCGCGGATGCGACGCGTTTGTCGATCCTGTTCATCGGTCCCGCCGACCAGGACATGGAGTGGACCCCGTCAGGTGTCGAGGGGATGCAGCGTTTCCTCCGCCGCCTGTGGCGTGTCGTCGGCGAGGTCGCGGAGGCACCTGCGGGCGGCGCTGCGGGCGACGGGGCTCTGGCCCGAAAGGCCCACCGGACCATCGAGCGGGCCACCGACGATCTTGGACGGCGCCAGCAGTTCAACACGCCGATCTCGGCGGTGATGGAGCTCGTCAACGAGCTGATCCGGTCTCCCGACGATCCCGCTGCCCGGTTCGCCGCCGAAACGGCGGTCTCACTCGTCCAGCCCTACGCACCGCACGTGGCGGAGGAGCTGTGGGAGCGTCTGGGCCACGAGCGCCTGTGGGAGCAGCCGTGGCCGCAGGCAGATCCCACCATGCTCGAAGAGGACACGTTCGAGCTGGTCGTGCAGGTGAATGGGAAGGTTCGTGACCGCATCCAGGTTCCGTCCGAGCTGCCCGAGGACGAGCTCGTCGCACGCGCGAAGGAATCGCCGAAGGTGCAGGCGCAGTTGAACGGCGCGGAGATTCGGCAGACGATCGTCGTGCCGGGCAAGCTCGTCAATCTCGTAGTCGGCTAGTCGAAGACGCACACTCGGCGCAGAGTCGCCACAGACGCGTGACGGCGTTGTCGCGACGATTGGCGACATGCCCGAGATTCCGCTCGACCGGCGGCGCGCAGTTCTTGCAGGCGTCATCGCGCTGCTGGTGCTCGTGGTCGCCGGCAAGTTCTTGCTGCGGCCGGCGCCTCCGGCCGTGCCGCCGCCGATACGGGTCGCCGCGCCTGGAGGTCACACGCCCGCGCGCCCATTGTTCGTCGATGTCGTCGGCGCCGTTCGGCGGCCCGGCCTCTACCGCCTGAAGGACGGTTCCCGTGTCGCGGACGCCGTCATCCGCGCGGGTGGGCCGACGCCGAAGGCGCAGATCGAGCTGCTGAACCTCGCGGCGCGGATCGCCGACGGCGAGCAGATCGTCGTGCCACGGCGAGGGGTGGGTGGTGCTCTTGCAGCTCCGGGCGGAGGTGTCGCCGCCGGCCCGGTGCATCTCAACAGCGCCACGCTCGAGCAGCTGGACGCACTGCCGGGAGTCGGGCCGGTCACGGCGCAGAAGATCCTCGATTACCGACAACAGCATGGTGCTTTCGGCTCGGTCGACGAGCTGGATGCGATCGCCGGCATCGGGCCCGCGCGGCTGGAGACGCTCCGCGGACTGGTCGCGCCGTGAACGTCGCTCGCCTTCGGCTCGCTCCCGTGAGGGAAACCATGTTTCCCTCACGAGCTCCCTTCTTCAGGGATCGCCTCAGCCCCCGCGCCGCTGAGATCGCCGCGTGGGCACAGGAGAACATGAGGGGAAACCTCCGGGTTTCCCCCTTCGCCCCTTCCACCGTTCATTGGGCAGAGGCCGCCCAATGAACGTCCGTCCTCTCCGTCATCAGCCGCAACTGCTCGCGGGAGCACTCTGCTTTGGTCTGGCGGCCGCGAACGTTCTGCGTGTACACAGCGCTCTTGCGCCTGTCGTTGCGGCGCTGCTGGCCGTCACCCCAACGCTCGCGGTCGGACCCCGCCGGGTCGTCGTGACGGCGACCGTGATCGCGCTCGCAGGCTGGTGGTGGGGGAGCGCACGTCTCGATTCGCTCGATCGCAGCCCGTTGACCTCACGCATCGACACTGCTGGTCGAGTGCGCGCGACGATCACCGGTCCGGCGCGGCGCGGAACGTACGACGTGCGCGCGCCGGCGCTGGTCACGCAGTTCGCCGGGCGAGAACTGCGCGAGCCGGTCCAGCTGAAGCTGCCGCTCGGACGAGCTCCCCCGCAGGGCGCCGTCCTGGATGCGCTCGCGCGAGTGAAGGCGCCACGGGGGCCGAAGAACGGGTTCGACGAACGGACGTGGCTGCGGCGTCACGGAGTGCACGTCGTGCTCCTCGTCGACCGCTGGCGCATCGTCGGCCGGCGCGGCGGGCTCGGCGGCGTCGCGGACGCCCTGCGACGGCGGCTCCAGACCTCCGTTGCCCGCGGGCTGACCGGCTATCGCGCTGCAGTGATCGAGGGCGTCGTCCTCGGTGAGGACAGCGGACTGCCGTATGAGTTACGGCGCCGCTTCCGCGCCTCCGGGCTCTACCATCTCCTGGCCGTCTCGGGACAAAACGTGGCCCTCGTGGCGGGGAGCGCGCTGCTGCTCGTGTGGCTGGTCGGCTTGCCGCGGCTCTTCGGTCAATTCGCCGCGCTGGCCGCGATCTGCGGTTACGTCCTCGCCGTCGGCGCACAACCTTCGGTGATCCGTGCAGGCGTCGCCGGTGCGCTCGGCTCGCTCGCCTGGCTCACCGCTCGCGCGGCCGACCGCTGGCATCTGCTGCTGCTCGGCGCGATCGTGCTGCTCGCGTGGAACCCGTACGCGCTTCTCGATGCGGGTTTCCAGCTTTCCTTCGCCGCGGTGCTGGCGATCTTCGTGCTCGTCCCTCGCTTCGAACGCTTCCTCGAGGGCTATCCGCTCGGACGACCGCTCCGCCTGGTCGTGGCGATCTCGGCAGCCTGCGGCGCGGCGACTGCGCCGATCGCCTGGCTGCAATTCCATTCCGTTCAGCTCCTGACTGTGCCCGCGAATGCGCTCGCGGCGCCGGTGGTCGCGCCACTCCTCGGGCTCGCCCTCGGAGCCGCGGCAATCGCCCCCTTCTCGGGGAGCGCAGCCGCTGCGCTCGCGTGGCTGAACGGCTGGTGTGCCGCGTACCTGGTCGCGGTCGCGCGGCTCGTTGGCGGCCTGCCGATCGCGCAGATCACGTCGACGCGTCTGCTTCTCGTGCTGCTCGCGGGGGCCTTCCTCGCGGCCGCCTATGCTTGTCCTCCGCGATGGCGACAGAGCTGAAGCCCGTGTACCTGATCACCGGCGGTGACCGGCCGAAGATCCAGCGCGCTCTCCATCGCCTGCGCGACCGAATCGGCGAGGAGGGCGTTGAGCTTCTGTCTGCGCTCGACTCGGGTGGGGAGGATGCCGTCGCCGCCTGTAACTCGATGGGGCTGCTCGGCGGGGGCCGGCGGCTCGTGGTCGTCGAGGAAGTCGAGCGCTGGAAGGCCGCCGACGTGAAGGCTGTCGCCGCTTATCTCGCTAGCCCCGCTCCCGAGACGGTGCTGGCGCTCGTTGCCGCGGAGCTCAAGAAGGATTCGCCGCTCGGGAAGGCCTGCGCGAAGGCCGGGGACATTCTCGTCTACGACGTTCCGAAGCGCCGTGTGCCCGAGTGGGTGACGAAGCAGTTCGGCGAGCGCAGGGTGACCGTCGATGCGGAAGCGGTTCGGCTCCTGGTGGAGATCGTCGGCGAGGACCCGGAAGAGCTCGCGTCCGAGGTCGACAAGCTCGCGACCTGGTCCGGGGGCGACCCCGTCGGCGTTCGCGAAGTGCAGGAGCTGGCAGCGGGTTGCGCGGAGGTGCCCGGATATGACCTCACCGACGCGTGGGGACGCCGCGATCTCGCCGCGGCCCTGACGGCATGCCAGACGCTGCTCGAACGCTCCGGGGACCCGGTGTCTCGCACCGTTCCGTCGTTGATCGGTCTACTCGTCGCCCATGTCGGCCGAGTCAGGGACTGTCAGCTGCTGGCCGACGAAGGCTTGAGCTCGCGAGAGGCGGCCGCGCGGTTGAAGCGCCATCCGTTCTACGTCGAGAAGCTCTATGCGCAGGCGCGCAACTACGGTCCGGACGAGCTTCGGGAAGCGGTCGTCCGCCTGGCCATGCTCGACCACGCCGTCAAGGGCGGGTCGCGTCTCGCAGTCGATCTCGAGCTCGAGCGCGCCCTCATCGACATCACGCGGCCGCGCGAAGCGGTCGCTGCCGCCGGCTAGCGGGAGCCGGACGAAACGAGGCGCGCGGCCTGCGCCTTGCGGCGGGCCGCCGTGTTGCGGTGCAGCGCTCCCCGGGCCGCTGCGCGGTCGAGCCAGCGCACGAGCTCGCGGTGCTCGGCAGCGATCCGATCCTTGTCGCCGGCCTCGACGGCGGCGGCGAGGCGCTTTGCCAAAGTCTTCGCGGTCGACTGATAGCGCAAGTTCTCCAGCCGCTGCTTGGCGGCAGTGCGAACGCGCTTCTTCTGTTGCTGGATGTTCGGCATGGCGTTAAAAGACCCGCAATCCGCGGGCGCGGGGATGGTACCAAAGGCCTCCGGCCTGCCGGGCTGCGCCGTTCACCGCCCTACCTATACTCGCCGCGTGGACGAGCAATCCGGCCGCCGGCTCGCGAGGTCGACGGCGATCTTCTCGCTCGCCACCGGCCTGTCTCGGATACTCGGCCTCGTCCGCGAGGTCGTGGCCTCCTACTACTTCGGGGCCGCCGGAAAGATCAACGCCTTCACGGTCGCGTTCCAGGTGCCCAATCTCGTCCGTGCCCTCGTCGCGGACGCCGCGCTGCAGTCCGCCTTCGTCCCCGTTTTCACCGAGCTGCTGGAGAAAGGGGACCGGCGGCGTGCGTGGCGGGTCGCGTCGAGCCTGTTCTGGCTCGTCCTCCTCATCCTCTCGGCGCTGACGGCGCTCTTCATCGTCGTCGCGCCGTGGATCATCGGGCTGTTCGGCGACCCAGGCGGGGACCGGCAGCTCGCGATCGGGCTCTCACGTGTGCTCTTCCCGATCGTCATGCTCCTCGGCGTCTCCGGCATCGTCGTCGGAATCCTGAACAGCTACGAGCGCTTCTCGGTTCCCGCGCTCAGCCCGGTCTTCTGGAACGTCGCGATCATCGTCGGGCTCGTCATCGGGGTTCCTCGAGCCCATACGGTCGACGCGAAGCTCTACGTCTACGCGGTCTCCATCGTCGTGGGCACCGTGATCCAGGTGCTGCTGCCGATGCCGTGGCTCAGGGGTCTCGACGGCCGCCTGCGCGTGCTGATCGACTGGCGCGACCCCGCCGTCTCCCGCGTGCTCAAGCTGATGCTGCCGGTGACGCTCGGGCTGGGGTTGATCAACTTCAACGCCGTCGTCGACTCGATCTTCGCGTCGAGGCTGATCGACCCGAAGCTCGCTCCGACCGCGATCGACAGGGCGTTCCGTCTCTACATGCTCCCACAGGGGATCTTCTCGGTCGCGATCACCACGGTGCTGTTCCCGTCGCTTGCACGGCTCGCCGCCCGTGGCGATCTGGTCGGATTTCGCAACACGATCGCGCTCGGGTTGCGACAGATCGCGTTCCTGCTGATCCCTGCGAGTGTTGTGAGCGCGTTGCTCGCCGAGCCGATCACGCGGCTCGTGTACCAGCGCGGGGCGTTCGAGCCGTCGCAGACGCCCGTGGTTGCCGGGGCGCTTGCTGCGTTCTCGGCCGGTCTCTTCTTCAACG
>Ga0193729_1000045_pt1 | contig 53829 bp, 46 predicted proteins | sample U1c2metaG_FD_143036 | JGI IMG/M metagenome (GOLD analysis project Ga0193729, IMG submission 143036) | Soil microbial communities from a riparian zone of the East river system, Colorado, United States - U1c2 | ecosystem: Environmental > Terrestrial > Soil > Riparian zone | place: USA: East River...
CAGGCAAGGTCGCCAAGAACCTCGAGCGCTTCGCGCAGGCGGTGGCGGCGCACGACCGCGAGAACCCCACGCACGCCGCGCACGGGATCGGTCTGGCGCACTTCGACATGGAGCGCCTCGGCTTCGACGAGGGCGAGGAGATCCTGCCGGGCATCACGATTCACGCCGACAGCGGCGTGACGGGCAACTTCCGCGTGCTGTGCGACGGCGAGCACGACGAGGAGTCCGAGGAGGCCGAGCAGGAGGTCGTCGAGGCGGTCTCCTCGGAGGCGCTGCCGAGCATCGCGCCGAACGCCGCGCCGTTTCCTTTCGAGCGCTAGCGCCTCCCGTCTATTTTTTGATGATGGCCGCGTTTCGCGGCTGGGTTGATCAGGCGGCGGCCGCGTCGATGCGCGCGCGAGTCGTCGCGAGCAGTCGCTCGATCGTCGGGCAGCGCAGGCCGTGGCGCTCGCCGGCGCGCAGCACCGCGCCAGGGATCGCGTCGAGCTCGGGGGTACGGCCGGCCGCGATGTCACGCTGCATCGAGCTGCCGAGCGTCGCGTGCGCGCGCTCCAGCTCGGAGAGCGCCTTGGCCGGATCGACGTCGTCGGCCCCCTCGGCGCGCCCGACCGCACACGCCTCCTCGATCGCTCCCACGAGGTCCGCGCGCAGCTCGGGCGTCGAGCGGATCTCGCCAAGCAGCTTGTCGTAGGCGCTGGTGGTGCACGCGAGCGCGTTCAGCCGCACGAGCTTCGACCACATCACCTGCGCTTCCGATGCGGCGGAGATCGGCCAGTCGGCGCGCACGGAGACCCCGGCGGCGGACAGCGCGTGCGCGAGCGCCTGCATCCCGTCGCTCGCCTGCGGGTACCGGCTGGCCACTTCCACGAGCAGGAACGGACTCGAGTGGATCACCACTCCGGGCTCCGGACGGTCGGCCTCGACGCGAATCGTGCCCGCGAGCACCGAGTCCGCGGCGAAGCGTTCGCGCAGCGCCACGAGGTGGTCGAGACCGTTGAGCAGGGGCAGCACGAGCGCCGGCTCGCAGGCGATCCGCTGCAGGGCAGCCTGCAGCCCGGCGGTCTTCGTGGCGACGATCAGCGCATCGACGGGCTCCTCGAGGCGCGCGACGGCGCGGGGATGCGCCACGAACTCGCCGAGCGTCACGCTGCCCACGCGCAGGCCGCGCGCCGAGATCGTCTCGGCGGTCGGCTCGCGCGCGACGACCACCACCTGCTCGCCCCTGCGCTGCAGGGCGCCCGCCAGCAGTCCACCGACGCCGCCCGGCCCGAGGACGGCGATCTTCATGGAGCGGCTGTGGCCGGAACGCGTGGGTCGATCAGCACGCCCGGGTTCATCACGCCCTGTGGGTCGACCGCCGCCTTGGCGCCGGCGAAGGCGACGGCGAACGGGTCCGGGCGCTGGCGGTCATACCACGGGCGATGGTCGCGACCGACCGCCTGGTGGTGGGTGATCGTGCCGCCCTCCGCGATGATCTGGTCGGACACCGCGCGCTTGATCGCGGCCCACTGCTCGACCTCCTCGCCGCGCCGGGCGGGTGCGATCACGGTGAAGTACACCGACGGCCCGTCGGGGTAGACGTGCGTGAAGCGCGCCGACACGCGACCGCCCTTGCCGCACACCTCGCCCACGGCCTGCTCGGCGCGCGCCTTGACGCGCTCGTGGAACGCGGGAAAGCGCTCCCAGGTGATCGCCGTCTCGAACGTCTCGGCGAGCACACCCATCGCGACGAGCACGTCGCGCGTGTACGGCGCACCGAGAAACGCCTCGCGCCACGAGCCGACCGCGTCCTCGCCGCCGGAGCCCTCGGCGTCGCCGCCGCGGCCGCGGCCGCCGGAGCCCGATCCCCCGCCGCCCGCCGTGGCGCCCCCCTGCGGCTCGCCGCCGTGCTCGGCACAGATCGCAAGCGCGCGCTGCAGCGCCTCCTCGACGGGATGATCGGTCGACTCGAACCCCAGCACGAGCAGCGCGTGGGAGCCGTCGCCCGCCATCGTCATGGCGGCCTCATGCGCGTCGATCAAGCGGCAGTTGCTCGGGTGCAGCCCGGATTGGGCCAGCGCACGCACGCATTCCGCGCCGGCGGAAAATCTCGAAAAACGTACGCCGACCGAGCGACGGTGCTGCGGTCGCGGCTGCACGCGCACCCACGCCTCCGTGATCACCCCCAGCGCCCCCTCCGAGCCCGCGAGCATGCGGTCCGGGCTGACGCCCGCGCCCGATCCGGGCAGCCTGCGCGAGGCCCACGCGCCGACCGGCGTGATCGCGCGCGTGGACTCGACGAGGTCCTCGATATGCGTCCACAGGGTCGCGAAGTGCCCGGCGGCGCGCGTCGCTATCCAGCCGCCGAGCGTGGAGTACTCGAAGGACTGCGGGAAGTGACGCAGCGTCAGCCCGCGCTTGCCGAGCTGCGCCTCCAGGACCGGGCCGCTGGCGCCGGCCTGGATGCGCGCCGCGCGCGACACATCGTCGATCTCCACCACCCGATCGAGCGCGCGCATGTCGATCGTGATCGCGCCGTTGCAGCTCGAAGGCACGTCTGGAGTGACTCCGCCCACGACCGACGTCCCGCCGCCGTAGGGGATCGCTGCCACGCCCTCGCCCGAGCACCACTCGAGCAGCCGCTCCACCTCGGACTCGTCGCGCGGGCACGCGACGAAGTCCGGTGGGTGCTCGAAGCGGCCGCGGAAGCCGTTGACGACGTCCGTGTAGGACTTGCCCAGCGCGTGCGAGGCGCGCGCATGATCGTCGCCCGCGCAGATCTCGGAGAGCGTTGCCGGAATCGGCATGCGCGGGGCGCGCAAGCGCAGCGCCTCGAGCTCCGCCGGATCCTCGAGCTCCGCCTCCTTCGCAAGCCCGAGATGCTCCGCCAGCACAGCCGCAGTCCGGCGCAGCTGCTCGGGGGACGGCCGCTGCTCCTCATACCCCCAGCCCCAGTGCTTGAAGCGACGAATGTTCACGCGCGCGAGTCTATGCTCACTAGCCTTACAGCCGCGCGTCGGCGCCTCGTGCGCACCGCCCCCATTGCGCACGCCCGTATGTCAGCCCAGCCCGAGCCAACCTCCAATGAAACCGCCGAGATCCTCGCGCGCGGTCCGTGGGACCTAGAGCGGGTCAAGGCGCACTGGCGCACCGAGCGGTTCGAGCCCTCGCCGGAGTACAGCGAGGCGGCGGACGCGGCGATACAGGGCCTGCGCGACCGCGGCTCGCCGAGCCACGACGGGGTCGCGGCGCGACTGGTCGACTTTCGCCTGGAGCCAGATGGGATCGCGATCGAGCTGCAGCCGCTGCGCTGGGCGCTGCGGCTGGTCGCCGGCGATGCCTCGCGCAGCGTGGCGGCCCTGTGCGTGACGCGCTCGGCCGACGGGCGCTGGCTCGCCGGGCGGCGCGCGCCCTGGGTGGCCTCGTGGGCCGGCCGCTGGGCGCTCGGAGCGGGCGGCGCTGTCGACCTCGGGAGAGCCCGGCGGACACGCTCGTCCGCGAGCTCGGTGAGGAGTGGGCCGTCTCGCCCGAGCGCGTTCGCGGCGAGGCGCTGATCGCGCTGCCGCACAGGCTGGTGATGTTCGTCGGGCAGGCGTGGATCGCCGAGGGCGAGGATTGCAATGTGACGCCCGATCACGAGCACGACGAGTTCGCGTGGTGGCCGCGGAATGTCGAGGACTGGCCGCCGGAGGCGGGCGAGGCGTTGTCGCGCATGGCTCGCTGGCTGTCGGAGTGAGATCCGCCGGGCCGCTCACGTTCACTCGCCTGAAGTGGACGTCGTTCACCCATTCGTGCGTCTACATCGCGCTGCTGATCTGCGCGTTCGCAGCACGGAACCCCGAGCCGCTGACGTTCACGCTGGGGCTCGTGCACGGGCTGCTGTGGATCTTCATGTCGGTGGCGTGTCTGACTGCGGCGCGCCTGCGCATCGTCTCGCTGCGCCTGGCCGTCGCGGTCGCCGTCCTCGGAGGGATCGGACCGTTCTTCGGCAGCTTCGAGTTCATCCGCGAGCAACGGCTGCACGACGGCCAGCCGTCTCGCTAGAGTGAACGTATAGATGGCAACCGGCACGATGGCTGAGCAGATAATCGATGTCGTGACGCCGGCGGCAGGGGAGTCGGTCAGCGAGGGGACGATTCTCGAATGGCACGCCAAGGTGGGCGATCCGATCAAGCTCGACGACACGATCGTCGAGATCTCCACCGACAAGGTGGACGTCGAGTTGCCTGCGCCGGCAAGCGGTACGGTCACGGAGATCCTCGTCGAGGAGGGCGATACGGTCACGGTCGGACAGGTGATCGCGCGAATTGCGCTTGGCGACGGGGGCGGCAGCGCGGCGGCCCCGACCGACGGCGGCAACGGCTCGGCAGCGCGCCACCCCACGGCCGCTGACGCGCCCGGCCAGAGCGCCACCGCACCAGAGCCCAGCCAGAGCACCCCCTCACCCGAGACCAGCCAGAGCGCTGCGCCTGAGCCAAGCCAGAGCGCTCCCTCGTCCGAGGAGACCCGCGCCGCAACGGGCCGGACGGTCGACGTCGTCACGCCTGCCGCCGGCGAGTCGGTCACCGAGGGAACGATCCTCGAATGGCATGCGAAGGTCGGCGACTTCATCAAGGCGAACGAGACGATCGTGGAGATCTCGACCGACAAGGTCGACGTGGAGCTGCCCGCTCCCGCCAGCGGCACGGTCAGCGAGCTGCTCGCGCAGGAGGGCGACACCGTGACGGTCGGCCAGGTCATCGCGCGGATCGCCGTCGGCGCCGAAGACGGCGGCGCGGCGCGCGCTGCGGACGCCGCCCAGGCGACCGCGGCCGGCGCCACGACGTCCTCCGCTCCGCCGGCAGCCTCTGCCTCTACGGCGGCTTCGGTCCCCACGACGGTCTCCGCCCCGACGGGCGCCCCCGACGCCGGGGCGCTTCCAGCGGATCTGAAGGTATCGCCGGTGGCCGCCCGCGCGGCGGCAGTCGAGGGAGTGAACCTCGCGCAGGTGTCGGGCAGCGGTCCGGCCGGGCGGATCACCAAGTCGGACGTTCTGTCGGCGGCCGAGGGCAACGGCGCCACGCGCACGGCCCCCGCGCCCGACGACGGCGCCGCCGCGACGGCGCCTGCGCCGCAGAAACAGCCGATGAAGGGCAGTGCGGCGGCGCTCGCGCGCTACATGGAGCAGTCGCGCTCGATCCCCACCGCGACGAGCTTCCGCACGCTGACGGTCAGCGTGCTCGACGAGCGGCGCAAGGAGCTGAAGGCGGTCGGACACAAGGTCTCGTTCACGCATCTGATCGCGTATGCGATCGCCCGCGCCGCCGACGACATGCCGGTGATGGCCGATCACTTCGAAGCGGTCGACGGCAAGCCGCACCGCGTGCAGGACGGCCAGGTGAACCTCGGCCTGGCGGTCGACGTGGAGAAGAAGGACGGCACGCGAACGCTGATGGTGCCGGTGATCCGCGATGCCGGGCGCATGCCATTCGAGCGCTTCGTCGAGGCCTACGACGCGCTGGTGGAGAAAGCGCGCACGAACACTCTGACCGCCGACGACCTGACGGGCGCCAACATCACGCTGACGAACCCCGGCGGGCTCGGCACGATCGCCTCGGTCCCTCGCCTGATGACCGGTCAGGGCACGATCGTCGCGACCGGCTCGATCGCCTTCCCGCCGGGCCTGGCCGGCGTCGGCGCGACGATCGGCGCGGAGAAGGTCATGACGATGACCTCGACGTATGACCACCGAATCATCCAGGGCGCCGAGTCGGGGCGTTTCCTGGCGCGCATCGAGGGCTACCTGCAGGGCGAGCGCGGCTTCTACGACGGCGTGTTCGCCTCGCTCGGCGCGCAGCTCGGCTCGCCTCCGCCGTCGACCGCTGCCGCGGCCACACCCGCACCCACCACCGACGCCACCGCCGCCGCCACCACCGAGGCATCGGTCGCGACCGGCGATCGCGCGGTCGCGGCGAGCGTCAACGAGGAGCTGCTGCAGGCGGTTCAGGCCGCCAGCACGCTGGTCAGCCGCTTTCGCAGCCACGGCCACCTGGCCGCCATGCTGGACCCACTCGACTCCGAGCCCGAGGGAGACCCTGGCCTGGACCCCGGGGCGCTCGGGCTGACGCCCGAGATCCAGGCGAAGATCCCCGCCAAGATCCTCAACATGTACGTGCCGGGTGCGACGCTGGTCGACGCCCTGCCGCGCCTGCGCGAAACGTACTGCGGCACGATCGCATATGAGATCGAGCACATCGCCTCGCACCGCCAGCGCGTGTGGCTGCGCGAGCACATCGAGTCAGGAGCCTTCCGCCAGCCGCTCGACGGCGAGGAGCGCACGCGGCTGCTGCGGCGCCTGGTGAAGGTCGACGCGCTTGAGCGCTTCATGCACAAGGCCTACCTCGGTCAGCACCAGTTCTCGATCGAGGGCCTCGACATGACCGTGCCGATGCTCGACGAGCTGATCCAGCTGTCGGCGGCCCAGGGCGGCAAGGAGGTCGTGATCGGCATGGCCCACCGCGGGCGGCTGAACGTGCTCGCGCACAACCTCGGCCGCCCGTACGACACGATCTTCGCCGAGTTCGAGGGCGCCTCGACGCTCGAGGCGGTGACGACGATCCCGCAGGGCGGCACGGGCGACGTCAAGTACCACCACGGCACGCAGGGCTCCTACGAGCTGCCCGACGGCGAGTCGATCCGCGTCAACCTGGAGTCGAACCCGAGCCACCTGGAGTACGTCTATCCGGTGGTCGAGGGCGCCACGCGCGCCGCGCAGACGACGCGTCAGGGTCCGCACGCCCACCAGGACACCGACGCCGCGGTGCCGATCGTGATCCACGGCGACGCCTCCTTCCCGGCGCAGGGCGTCGTCTCGGAGACGCTCAACCTGCAGGCGCTCGACGGCTACAAGGTCGGCGGCACGGTGCACATCATCACGAACAACCAGATCGGCTTCACGACCGATCCCGACGACGCGCGCTCCACGCGCTGGGCCTCCGATCTGGCGAAGGGCTTCGACGTGCCGATCGTGCACGTCAACGCCGACGACGTGCAGGCGTGCATGAGCGCCGTGCGCCTGGCGTTCGCATTCCGCCAGGAGTTCGGCCACGACGTGCTGATCGACCTGATCGGCTACCGCCGCTTCGGGCACAACGAGTCAGACGAGCCCGCCTACACGCAGCCCGAGATGTACGCGAAGATCAAGTCCAAGAAACGCGTCTCGGAACTGTGGGGCGCACGCCTGGTCGCCGAGGGAGTGGTGACGCAGGAGGAGGTCGACGGCCAAGCGCAGGAGGTGTGGGACAAACTCACCCTGCTGCATCAGCGCCTGAAGGCGAAGATCGCAGCGGCCGCCGAGCACGAGTCCAGCGATCAGGCGACCGGCGAGTACGAGCTCGACCGCTCGCCGAGCCCCGAGGTGGAAACAGCCGTGCCGGCGCAGCGCCTGCGTGCGCTGGGCGAGGAGCTGCTGCGCGCGCCCGAGGGCTTCACGGTCCACCCGAAGCTCGTCAAACAGCTAGAGCGCCGCCGCGAGGCGCTCGAGAGCGCAGGCCCGCCGGCCCCCGGGATAGACTGGGCGCACGCCGAGGCGCTGGCATTCGCCTCGCTGCTCACCGAGGGCACGCCGATCCGCCTCACCGGGCAGGACACCGAGCGCGGCACGTTCAGCCAGCGCCACATGGTGCTGCACGACGCGAAGACGGGCCAGACGGTTTGCCCGATCCAGAGCCTGCCCGAGGCGCTGGCACCGCTCGAGCTGCACAACAGCCCGCTTTCGGAGCTCGCTTGCATGGGGTTCGAGTACGGCTACAGCCAGGAGGCGCCCGAGACGTTCGTGCTGTGGGAGGCGCAGTTCGGCGACTTCGTCAACTCGGCGCAGGTGATCGTCGACCAGTTCATCGTCTCGGGGCTTGCCAAGTGGGGCCAGACCTCGCGCCTGACGCTGCTGCTGCCGCACGGATACGAGGGCTCGGGACCGGAGCACTCCTCGGCGCGCCTGGAGCGCTTCCTGGCACTCGCCGCGGAGGGCAACATCCGCGTGGCGAGCCCGACGACGCCCGCCCAGTACTTCCACCTTCTGCGCCGTCAGGCGCGGATCGCCAAGCAGCGCCCGCTCGTGATCATGACGCCGAAGTCGCTGCTGCGGCTGCCGCAGGCGACCAACTCGATTGCCGACCTGGCCGAGAACACGCGCTTCCACCCCGTCCTCGCCGAGCCGGGCGTGGATGAGCAGGAGGTCACGCGGCTGTTGCTGTGCACCGGCAAGGTCTACTACGACCTCGTGGGCCATCCCGACCGCAAGTCACACCCTGGCCTGGCGGTTGGGCGCGTCGAGCTCCTGTACCCGTTCCCCGAGGGCCAGATCCTCGAGCTGATGCGCCGCTATCCCAACCTGCGCGAGGTAGTGTGGGTGCAGGAGGAGCCGCGCAACGTCGGCGCGCGGGCTCACATGTTCCCGCGGCTGATGCAGATCATGCCCCACGACATCCACTTCGGCTTCATCGGCCGTCCCGAGCGGGCGAGCCCCGGCGAGGGCTACCCCGCCGCGCACCTCGCCGAACAGAACCGCATCGTTACGACCGCGATCGACCTCGATCAGCCGATCTCGCAGTACCCCAGAAAGACGCCGGGGCAGCGCTGATGTGGGCTCTGTGGAAGCGGTTCCTGGAGATCCGCCGCCAGCGCAAGCGCAAGAAGCGCCTCGGCCGCTAGCCAGCCGCCGGTGCGGGCGCGCCCCGCGCGGCTAGTGCCCCTTCCAGACCGGCTCGCGCTTCTCCTTGAACGCACTTGCGCCCTCCTTGGCGTCCTCGGAGGCCATCACGGGGGCGGCGATCGCCCCCTGCCGTTCCCACATCTCGGCGCTGGACCAGTCGAACTGCTCCTGCAGGATCTGCTTGGCGGCGACCAGCGCGAGCGGCCCGTTCTTGGCCAGCTCGCCGGCTAGCTCGAGCGCGCCCTCGACCGCCGAGCCGGGCTCCACGAGACGATTGACGAGCCCGTATTCGTGGAAGCGCTCGGCCGGCAGCGGATCGCCCGTGAGCGCGAGCTCCATCACCACGTGGTAGGGCATGCGCCGCGGCAGGCGCAAGAGCGCGCCGCCGGCCGCGACGAGCGAGCGTTTGACCTCGGGAATCCCCATCTTGGCGCCCTTCGCGGCGACGATCAGATCGCAGGCCAGCGCGACCTCCATGCCGCCGGCCAGCGCGAAGCCCTCGATCGCGGCGATCAGCGGCTTGCGGGAGGAGCGTTGCGCGATGCCGGCGAAGCCGCGGTCGCCGAACCATGGCGACTCGCCCCTGACGAACGCCCCCAGGTCCATGCCTGCGCTGAAGAAGCCGCCCGCGCCGCTCAGCACGCCGACCGACAGAGCGTCATCGCCGTCGAGCTCCTCCAACGCGCCCGCCACGCCGGCGGCCACGGCGGCGTTGACCGCATTGCGCACCTCGGGACGGTTGATCGTGATCAGCAGGACGTTCCCGCGGCGCTCGGCGAGCACGTCCTCGGAGGACACGGCGGTTTGATCGGCGCTCATCGGCGGCTGCTCCTTGGTCGGTGAGAGTGCAGCCTACCCGCGCACAATCGCCCTCGCCCCGCAGGCAATCGCGGCGAGTCGGTGCGCCTAGCCTAAGCGCTCCCGCGCGGCCGCTCTGCCCCGTTCGACTGTCCGGACGTCCGCTCCGCGACCTCCGCCACCGGCGATGCTGACGTCGTGGCCACCGGCGGCGCGGCGGGCGGCGGTGATTGCTGCGGCTGAGCCGGCGGTGCGGTCGGCGGCGGCGCCTGCTGCGGTTGGGCGGGCGGCTGATCGGCCGGCTCGGCCGGCTCGGCGCCCACGTCGAGCGAGCTGCGAAACTCACGGATGCCCTGCCCGAGCGCACGCGCAAGGCCGGGCAGGCGCTTGGGACCGAGCACGATCAACGCGACGATCGCGATGAAAAGAAGGTGAACGGGGCTCTCGATGCCCATGCGATGGAAGGCTAGCGCGACGGCCGAGCCGCGCCGTACGCTCTGACGTCGTGGCTCGGGAACCCTCCGCGCAGAGCGATCTCGGATCGGCCGGACGCCCCTATCCACCGCCCGGGGACAGCGAGCCGTTCTGGCCGGCGCAGCTGACGGTGCTCGCAGCGATCGTCGTGCAGGTGCTGCTGCCGGCTCGGTTGTCGGCTGGCCCCGATTGGCTGGTCCCGTCGCTCGAGGGCGCCCTGCTGATCGGCATGTTCGTTGTGACGCCCAACGTGATCGAGGAGGAGCATCCGCGACGGCGGCGTATCTCGCTCAGCCTTACGGCGTTTGTGAGCCTCGCGAACATCTTCTCGCTCGGCGCGCTCACGCATCTCCTGCTGAGCCACACGGTCTCCGACGGTCGCGGGCTGATCGTTGCGGGCGTGCTGATCTGGATCACCAACCTGCTGATCTTCGCGCTGTGGTATTGGGAGATGGATCGCGGCGGCCCAGGCAAGCGCGCTACGGGAACCGATGGTCCGCCCGACTTCCTCTTCCCGCAGATGAGCGACGACCGCATCGAGCCGCGCGGATGGCGGCCGAAGTTCATCGACTACCTGTACGTGTCGCTGACGAACAACACGGCGTTCTCGCCGACCGACACGATGCCGCTGACGCCGATGGCCAAGAGCGTGATGGGCGTTCAGTCGATCGTCTCGCTGCTGACGATCGGGCTGATCGTCTCGCGTGCCGTGAACATCCTCTGATGAGCGCCGGCGTGTGCCCGCGCGGCGCTAGCGAACCGCGCGCTAGCTTGCCGCAGCCATGCGCGGCTCGAGCGCCAGCGCCTGGATCAGCAGGTCGCGCACGTCCTCGCTGGCGCCGAGTGAGAGAGCACGCTCGAGCGCCTTGAGCGAGCCCTCGCGGTCGCGCAGGTGCAGGCGCAGCCTGCCCAGCCGCGCCCACGCTCCGGCGTCGCGCGGACCGCGGCTGACGGCGCGCTCGGCGGCCTCCTCGGCGAGATCGACCGCGCCGATGTCCTCGTAGATGCGCGAGGCGAAGCGGTGCGCGGCCGGGCGCGATCCGTCGACACGCGCCCAGTCGCGCACGGCGCGCGCCGCCGCGTCGAGCTGACCGGCCTGCCAGAAGGCGAGTGTCATCAGCCGCAGGACCGCCACGTTCTCGGGCTCGGCGTCGCGCGCGTAGATCAGCCGTTGCGCGGCCAGCTCGTACTCGCCTTCGGCCATCGCCCGCTGCGCGGCGATCAGGAACCGTTCGACGCGCTCGTCGGCGGGATCGGGCTTGGAGAAGTCGACGAAGCGCATGCTCCCCGCGGGGACCGTGCGCACGCCATGGTTGAACTTCACGCGCGCCCACTGCTGGACCTCGGCGTCGCCGTCAGGGTCGCCGCTGAAGTAGATGCCGGCGACCGTGCCGACGCCCCACTCGGGGTAGGACAGGCAGCGGGCGTAGCGGTGCACGACCGAGTGATCGGGCACGCGGCTGGCGAACGGATCGTGCTTCGCGCGGTCCTCGGCTTGCGCGCGGGCGCGCTGCTCGGCCTCGTAGGCGCGCCGGCCCGCCTCCTCGCGCTCGCGACGCGCAGCGGCGGCGCTCGCGCGCACAGCGTTGCGCGAGACACGCCCGTAGCGCGAGCCCTCGGCGAGCCGCTCGAGCTGGTCGGCCGCCTCGTTGATCGCCTTGAGGTGGCGCTCGTGCTCGAACTGCCGGCCGGCGGGTGCGATGTCCGGATGCCAGCGCTTGGCCATCCTGCGGCGGGCCAGCTGCACCTCGCGCTTGTCGAATGGCGCCTGTAGCTCCAGCAGTAGCAGGTGCTGCTCGATGTCGAGGACCGTTACGGGCATGACCCGACAACGTTAGCGACCCCGGCGACCTCCTATCCTGCCTGCCAATGTCCTCTCAGTACATCTTTACGATGCACCGGCTGTCGAAGCTGCACCCGCCCGATAAGACCGTGCTCGACAACGTCTCGCTGGCCTTCTACCCGGGCGCCAAGATCGGCGTGCTGGGCTACAACGGGGCGGGCAAGTCGACGCTCTTGCGGATCATGGCGGGCGTCGATCAGGAGTACCGCGGCGACGCCGCGCTGGCGCCCGGCGCGAGCGTCGGGATGCTCGAGCAGGAGCCGTCGCTCGACGAGTCCAAGGACGTCAAGGGCAACGTCGAGGACGGCGTGGCCGAGACCAGGGCGCTGCTCGACCGCTTCAACGAGCTGGCTGCCAATTACTCCGATGACACCGCGCAGGAGTTCGGAGACATCCAGGCGAAGATCGACGCCGCCGACGCGTGGAACCTCGAGACGCAGCTGGAGTACGCGATGGACGCGCTGCGCCTGCCGCCGCCCGACGCCGAGGCCGCGACGCTGTCCGGCGGCGAGCGCCGCCGCGTCGCGCTCTGCCGCCTCTTGCTGCGCGCGCCCGACCTGCTGTTGCTAGACGAGCCCACGAACCATCTCGACGCCGAGTCGGTCGCGTGGCTGGAGCAGCATCTGGCCGAGTACAGGGGCGCCGTGGTGGCCGTCACGCACGACCGCTACTTCCTCGACAACGTGGCCGGCTGGATCCTCGAGCTCGATCGCGGCAAGGGCATCCCATACGAGGGCAACTACTCGAGCTGGCTCGAGCAGAAGCAGGTACGCCTAGCCCAGGAAGCGCGCTCGGAGAAAGGTCGCGCGCGGACGATCGCGGCGGAGCTCGAATGGGTGCGCACCAACCCGAAGGGCAAACGAACGAAGTCGAAGGCCAGGCTCGCGCGCTACGAGCAGCTGCTCGCCGAGGAGCGCAACGTGAAGCTCGAGGACGTGCAGATCCATATCCCGCCCGGGCCGCGGCTCGGCGAGAAGGTGCTGACGGCGACGGACCTGCGCAAGGGCTTCGGCGAGAAGCTGTTGATCGAGGATCTCTCCTTCGACCTTCCGCGGGCGGGCATCGTCGGCGTGATCGGCGCGAACGGGGCGGGCAAGACGACGCTGTTTCGCATGATCACCGGCGAGCAGTCGCCGGACGCCGGCACGCTGGAGCTCGGCGAGTCGGTCCAGCTCGCTTATGTCGACCAGTCCCGCGACTCGCTCGATCCGCAGAAGACGGTGTGGGAGGAGATCTCCGACGGCCTGGACCATCTGCAGGTCGGCGACCGCGTGGTGAACTCGCGCCAGTACACGTCCGGCTTCAACTTCAAGGGCACCGACCAGCAGGCGCGCATCGGCAAGCTGTCGGGCGGCGAGCGCAACCGCGTGCACCTGGCGAAGCTGCTCCGCAGCGGCGGCAACCTGCTGCTGCTCGACGAGCCCACGAACGATCTCGACGTGGATACGCTGCGCGCGCTCGAGGACGCCCTGCTGGCGTTTCCCGGCTGCGCCGTGATCATCTCGCACGATCGTTGGTTCCTCGACCGCGTCGCCACGCACGTGCTGGCGTTCGAGGGCGACTCGCAGGTGACGTGGTTCGAGGGCAACTTCGAGGCCTACGAGGAGCATCGCCGCGCCGTCCTCGGCGACGCGGCCGACCGTCCGCATCGCATCACGTACAAGCGGCTGGTCCGTGGCTGACGCGAGCGCTGCGGGGACGAGCGCCACGCTGACAGCCTTCGACCGCGACACGGCGGTGCGGCTGCTGTCGCGCTCAGTCGGCGGCGCCGGCGGTGCGGCGCAGTTCGTTGCGGATGTCTCTGGCCGGTGGCGCGCCGGGCGCGGGCCGCACGGCGGCTATCTCGCGGCGATGCTGCTGCGCGCGCTGATCGAGGCGGTCGCCGATCCGCTGCGCGCGCCGCGCTCGCTGACGATCCACTACGCGCGGGCACCGCAGCCGGGGCCCGTGAGCATCGACGCGACGATCGAGCGCCAGGGTCGCTCGCTGAGCACGCTGTCGGCGCGCATGGAGCAGGACGGCGGATTGGTCGCGCTGGCGCTCGCGGCGTTCTCGGTCGCGTGGGACGCGCCCGAGATCGCCGAGCTGCCGATGCCCGACGTCGCCGCGCAGGACCCGGAGCGCAAGCCCGGGATACCGCTGTTCAAGGGTGCACCGCCGTTCACCAGCCACCTGATCGTCCAGCCGCGCATCGGCGCGGTTCCCTTCCAAGGCTCGGACGCGCCGATGGAAATCGGCTCATGGCTGGGCCTAGCCGAAGCGCGGGCGATCGACGCGCTATCGCTGGCTTTCTTCAGCGACGCACTGTTCTCGCCGCCGTTCATCCGCCTGACCGAGCCATCGACGACACCGACGATCGACCTGACGATCCACTTCCGCACGTCGATGCCGCGAAGCGCTGAGCCAGATCCCGAGGAGCTGTGCTTCGCGCGCTTTCGCTCGGGGCTGATCCACGAAGGCTTCTTCGAGGAGGACGGCGTGATCTGGGCGAGCGACGGCTCGGTCCTTGCGCAGTCGCGCCAGCTCGGGATCGTGCTGCCCAGGCCGATCGGTTAGTGTCGACTAATGAGCGATTACACAGCGAAGCACATCAAGGACATGGAGGCCGGATTCCAGGGCGGGTTCGTGAAGGCGCGCGCCGAGCTGGGAGTGACGGCGTTTGGGATGCAGGTCATCCAACTCCCGCCCGACTATTCCGATTACCCGGAGCACGATCACGCCGAGACCGCGCAGGAGGAGGTTTTCATCGCCTTGGGCGGCTCGGGCTGGATCGACATCGAGGGTGAGCGCGTGGAGCTCGACGGCGACACCTTCGTGCGCGTCGGCGCCGAGACTCGGCGCAAGGTCTACGCGGGGCCGCAGGGCCTGCGCATGCTGGCGATCGGCGGATCGCCGGGCAAGCCCTACGAGATCGTCCCCAGCACCGAGCTCGGAGCGGCCTGAGCTCAGCCGGCGAAGCCGCTCTCGCGCTGCAGGCGCAGCGCGGCGGCGGCGATCAGCCGCGCGCATGCCTCGACATCGTCGAGCTGCACGAGCTCGACAGGCGAGTGCATGTAGCGGATCGGTATCGACACGAGCGCCGTGGGGACGCCGCCGCGGCTGAGGTGCACGGCGTCGGCGTCGGTGCCGGTGGCGCGCGCGCTGGCCTCCAGCGTGAAGGGGATGTTCTCCGCCTCGGCGGTCTGGAAGAGCAGCTCGAAGAGCGCCTGGCTGAGCGTCGAGCCGCGGCTCAGCACTGCTCCTGAGCCCAGCGCATGCTTCCCGCTCTCCTTGACCTCGATGCCCGGCGCGTCGGTCGCGTGCGTGACGTCCACGACGATCGCCGCGTCGGGCGCCAGCGCGAAGGCGCTCGTGCGCGAGCCGCCGAACGTGATCTCCTCCTGCGTCGCGGCGACCGCCGCGAGCTCCCACTCCCCACCGCCGGCCTCGGCGACCAGTCGGGCGGCCTGCAGGGCGACATACGAGCCGAGGCGATTGTCGAGCGCGCGCGATGTCAGCCGCCCGTTGGGCAGCTCGACGGGCTGCGCGTCGATCACGGCGACGTCGCCGATGCGCACGCGCTCGCGCGCCTGCTCGCCGTCGCGCGCGCCGATGTCGATGTGCATCTCGCGGATGTCGGCGACCTTCTTGGACTCCTCCTCGCGCAGCAGGTGGATCGGCTTCTTGCCGACGACGCCCGTCACGGGGCCCTCTCGCGTGTCGATCACCAGCCGCTGGCCGACGAGGATCTGGGCGTCCCAGCCTCCGACCGCGCGAAACCACAGGAAGCCCTCGTCGTCGATATGGGTGACGATCAGGCCGATCTCGTCGATGTGGCCCATCACGAGCAGGCGCCGCGGCGAGGCCTCGAAGCCGTGCTTTGCCGAGACGAGCGCCAGCGGCGTGCCCAGGACGTCGCTTGAGACCTCGGCGAAGGAGCTCGCAGACTCGCGCCAGACGGCGGCGGGCGCGCCCTCGTAGCCGGACGGCCCGCGCGCGGCGAGCAGCTCCAGCAGCAGCGTTGGAGTGCGCAGCGTAGACTCGCCGGGAGCCCTCTCGCCCTCGTCGCTCATCGGGCGAGCAGCGTACGCAGGACGTATTGCAGGATGCCGCCGTGGCGGAAGTACTCGGCCTCGCGCGGCGTGTCGATGCGAACGCGCGCGGCGAAGCCGACGGTCTCGCCGTCGTCCCGCTCGGCGCGCACGTCCACCTCGACTCCCGCGCCGCCGCCGGCGACGCGATCGACGGCCGTGGCGATGCCGTCGATCGCGAATACCTCCTCGCCGGTCAACCCGAGCGATTGCGCGCTCTCGCCCTCGGGGAACTGCAGCGGCAGCACGCCCATGCCGACGAGGTTGGAGCGGTGGATGCGCTCGAAGCTCTGCGCGAGCACGGCGCGTACGCCGAGCAGCTTGGTGCCCTTGGCCGCCCAGTCGCGCGAGGATCCAGAGCCGTACTCCTTGCCCGCCAGCACGACCAGCTCGATGCCCTCCTCGGCGTAGCGCATCGCCGCGTCGTAGATCGGCATCTGCTCCCCGCTGGTGAGGTGAATCGTCACTCCCCCCTCGGTGCCGGGCGCGAGCAGGTTGCGCAGGCGGATGTTTGCGAACGTGCCGCGCATCATCACCTCGTGGTTGCCGCGTCGCGAGCCGTAGGAGTTGAAGTCGCGCGGCGAGACGCCGAGCTCCTGCAGGTAAGCGCCCGCCGGGCCGTCGCGCTTGATCGCGCCCGCCGGCGAGATGTGATCGGTCGTGACGCTGTCGCCGAGCAGCGCGAGCACCCGCGCGCCGTCGAGCTCGGCGACGGGCGGCGGGTCGACGGGCATGTCCTGGAAATACGGCGGCAGGCGCACGTAGGTAGAGCGCTCGTCCCACTCAAAGCGCTCGCCGGACGGCACCTGCAGGCCGTTCCAACGCTCGTCGCCCGCGAACACCTCGCCGTAGCTCTTGCGGAACATGTCGGCGCGGACGGCGTCGCCGATCGTCTGGGCGATCTCCTGCTCCGACGGCCAGATGTCCTTGAGGTACACGTCCTCGCCCTGCTCGTCCTTGCCGAGTGGCTCGCCGGTGATGTCGATGTCCATCGTGCCGACGAGCGCGTAGGCGACGCACAGCGGCGGCGAGGCGAGGTAGTTCATCTTCACGTCCGGGTTGATGCGACCCTCGAAGTTCCGGTTGCCGGACAGCACCGAGACGACCGCCAGGTCGGCGTCGGCGACCGTCTCTGAGATCTCGGGGGCGAGCGGGCCGGAGTTGCCGATGCACGTCGTGCAGCCGTAGCCGACGAGGTTGAAGCCGAGCTGCTCGAGCGGCTCGCTGAGCCCCGCACGGTCGAGGTATTCGGTGACGACCTTCGAGCCGGGCGCGAGCGAGGTCTTCACCCATGGCTTGCGCTGCAGCCCGCGCGCGAGCGCGTTGCGGGCGAGGATGCCGGCGCCGATCATCACCGACGGGTTGGAGGTGTTCGTGCAGCTCGTTATCGCGGAGATCACCACATGGCCATGGTCGAGCTCGAACGTCTCGCCGTCGACCGTCACGCTTCTTGCGGTGCCGTTGTGCGGGAGCGCGGTCGTCGCGCCGCCCTTGGGCAGCTGCGGCTGCGGCGTCTCCAGCGGAATCTCGTGCCCCGGCGCGCCGTTGGCCGGCGGGTCGGAGGCTGGATAGGACTCGGCGACCGCCTCGTCCTGCGCGTCGGCCTGATCGCCGTCGCTCGGCACGTAGTCGCGAAGCGCCTCGCGGAAGGTCGCCTGGGAGTGGCTCAGCGAGACGCGATCCTGTGGGCGCTTGGGACCCGCGAGGCTCGGCTCGACGGAGGAGAGGTCGAGCTCCATCTCGTCGGAGAAGGTCGGCTTCTCGGAGCTCTCGTCGTGCCACAGGCCCTGCTCCTTGGCGTACGCCTCGACGAGCGCGATCTGCTCGGGCGGGCGCCCGGAGAGCTCGAGATACGTGAGCGTCTCGGCGTCGATCGGGAAGATCGCGCAGGTCGATCCGAACTCCGGCGACATGTTGCCGATCGTCGCCCTGTCGGCGGTCGGCAGGCCGGCCAGCCCCGCGCCGTAGAACTCGACGAACATCCCCACGACCCCACGCTCGCGCAGCATCTGGGTGACGGTCAGCACGAGATCGGTCGCGGTCGCGCCCTCGGGCAGCTCGCCGTGCAGCCGGAAGCCGAGCACGCGCGGGATCAGCATCGACATCGGCTGGCCGAGCATCGCGGCCTCGGCCTCGATCCCCCCCACGCCCCAGCCGAGCACGCCCAAGCCGTTGATCATCGTCGTGTGCGAGTCGGTCCCGACGAGCGTGTCCGGGTAGGCCTGGCCGGTCTTCTCGTTTCCGAAGACCACGCGCGCGAGGTACTCGAGGTTGACCTGGTGGACTATCCCCGTGTCCGGCGGAACGACGGAGAAGTCGTCGAAGGCGCCCTGACCCCAACGCAGGAAGGCATAGCGCTCCTGGTTTCGTTCGAACTCGCGCTCGGCGTTCACACGGAATGCGTCGCGCGTGCCGAAGGCGTCGACCTGCACGGAATGGTCGATCACCAGCTCGGCAGGCACGAGCGGGTTGATCCGCGCAGCGTCGCCGCCCATCTCGGCGATCGCATCGCGCATCGCCGCGAGATCGACGACTGCGGGAACGCCCGTGAAGTCCTGCATCAAGACGCGCGCCGGCGTGAAGGCGATCTCCTTGCTCGGCTGCGCCCTCGCGTCCCAGCTGGCGAGCGCCTCGATGTCGGCCGCGTCGACCGAGCCATTGCCCTCGGTGCGTAGGAGGTTCTCCAACAGGACCTTCAGCGAGAAGGGCAGCCGCGCGACGTCGAAGCGCTGCTGCAGGGCGTCGAGGCGGAAGATCTCATAGCTGCGCCCACCGGCGTCGAGCCTCCCCTGCGCGCCGAAGCTGTTGTGCGTCACTCACATCTCCGGGCGGTCCGGCTGGTCTGTGCCGACATGCCAGCAGTTTCGCAGAGTCGCCGCGGCGTCTCGTCGCGCCTACGGCTCGGCCGAGCGGCTCAGATAACGGGCTCGGCGGCGCGCGTGACGCGGCCCTTGCCTTCGCGCTTGGAGCGCAGCAACGCCTGGTCGCAGGCTTCCAGCAGGTCATCGGTGGTCATCGGCGCGTGCCATTGGGCGACGCCGATCGACGCCGAGATGCCCGGTTCGGAGTCGAGCGTCGGCACGGCACGCATCCGCTCCAGGGCACGCGTGGCCGCCGCCGCCGCGCTGCGCAGGTCGGCGTTCGGCAGGATCACGACGAACTCATCCCCGCCGTAGCGGGCGACGCGATCGAACGCACGGAACTCGCCGACGAGCGCCTGGACGACCTCGCGCAGGACCGCGTCTCCGGCCTGGTGGCCGTGGTCGTCGTTGACCAGCTTGAAGTCGTCGAGATCGATCAGCATGCACGACAGCGGGCTGCCGGCACGCGTGGCGCGGCCGATCTCCTCGTCCAGCCGCCGGCGCATCGCGCGGTGGTTCATGCAGCCGGCCACCGGGTCGGTGCCGGCCTCGGCGCGCGCGCGGACCAACGCGAGTGCCGTCGCCGCCTGGTCGACGAGCGTTCTCCCGAGATCGACCGAGCGCTCATCGAAGGCCTGCGAGAGACGGCGCACGAGCATCACGACTGCCTCCACCTCGCCATGCTCGAGGAGCGGCAGCAGCAGCGCGGAGCTGGTCGCTCCCGTCGCGGCGAGCCGCGGAACGCGCTCGGCCAGCTCGCGAGCATCGGCGATCAGCAGGCTGCGCGCGGTGCTCGCCACCCAGCTCACGCCCGGCGGGCGCTCGGCGCGCGGCAGCAGGTAGCTGAGCCGCCCGTCGCCCTCGAACATGTACACGGCGACCAGATCCTCGCTCGACTCCTCGCCGGCGATGTGGTGCACGTGCACCTCCTCGGCGCCGGGCGTGGTGAGCAGCTCGCGGGCCAGCGCTCGAAACACCGTGTCGGAGTTGCGCGCGCCGTCGGCCAGCAGCGTAAGCCTGCGCACACCCGCGAGCACCGACTCAGCACCCCCAAACGGCGTTGAGGTATCCGTACCTGTTACAACGCCCATCGCATAAATCTAGGGCATGGGGCGGGCGGAGGCAAGAACTCTCCGCTCGGCGCCTGTTGCCGCACCGTGCGTGAGAAGGCCCGCGGGCGGGCACGGCAGCCCCGCGCGGCGATGCTCGGCGAGCTTCGGGGGGCGGCCAATGGCCGCCCCCCGAAGGTGAAGCTGCTAGCGGAACCTCACCACGACGGACGCCGTCGAGTGGGCGCCCTTCTTCTTTGGCACGAAGCCGACGCGCACGCGAGTGCGGAACGGGCGGTGCCTGCTCCGTCCGCGACGCGAGAGCGACACCTTGAGCGTCGTCGCGTTCTTGGCGTTGCTCAGAGTGCGCCTTGCGGTCGACAATCCCGAGCCGCGTCCGCTGATGCGCCCGGCGGCGAACGTCTTGACCGTCAGGTAAGCGGTGTTGCCGACCACCTTGTGGCCGACGATCCGGATACCGCAGCCGGTCGGGGTGATCTTCGTGTTCTGTTTGACCTGCTTGCCGTTCTGAGCGGTCATCGTCGTCGGCATCACGAGCGTGGGCTTGCACAGGTCCCCGTTCGCGGCCAGCGCCGAATGCGGTCCGGTGGGCAGGTTGAGCGTGAAGCTCGAGAACGGAGCATCGGGAGTGGCCGCGAAGTTCGTGGTCGTAATCCCTTTTTTGATGTCCGTGTTGCCGACCAGGATGATGCGCACACCGTTGCCTTCCAGCACGATGTCCAGGTCGGGGAACGCGGCTCCCCCGTGCGAGACGAGATATGCCGGCCCGGTCATCTTGCCCGGGAGGACCGGAGTGACCGCGGTCGCCGTACCGACGTTCGACCCCGACGGGCAGCTCAGCGGGTTCGCCGCGAACGTCGCTTCAGGACATGCTTTCTGGAGCGTCGTCAAGCGGGAGGGCAGCTGGTTGGGCAGCGTGACCAGCACCGACTTGAAGTTCGCCTGACCAGCCGCCTGGGTGATCGTCGTCACCAGGCTCGCACCGTTCGCTTTCGTCGGTTTGCCGCTCGTCGACGCCGCGAAGGTCGGTTTGTAGGCGAGCGAGCTGCAGCCTTCCGCCTGGAACGGGGTTGAGACGCTGCTGGTCGTGCCGAGCGTGCCCGTGAGCGTCGATTCGGTCAAGAGCACGCCGCAGTTGGTCGGGTTGCGCTGGAAGCCCTGGCGGTTGATCGACACGGCGATCGATTTGATCCGGCTCGGGATGCCGCCAACGATCGTCGGCACGGCGTTGTCGGTGAGGATCACCCGGGCGCTATGAGGATCGACTTCGATCTTCACTCTCGCGATCACGTTGCCGAGTTCGAACGGTCCCGCTGTCGCGGGCACGACGATAGACAGGCCATATGGCGCGCCTTCAAAGGGGCCCGTCAGGTAGACCTTGCCCGGAAAGGAAAACGGGTGCGAGCCGGCCCCCGCTGCCACCATCACCGTGCCGATCTGGCTCGCCGACGTGCAGCTTCCGAGGCTCGCCTGTGGTTCCCCACAGGGCGTCACGGAGGGGATGATGCCGACCACGCCGGCCGGGAGCACGGTCCTGATCTTTCCGAAGTACTGGTTGCCGTCAGACCGTTCGTAGGTCATTGTGAAGGTCGAGTTCGCACCGCCCTGCGATGGTTCGGCCGCGGCGCTCTGGCCGAACGTGAACGGGGGCGACGCCGGACAGGCGCCTTTTTCACCGTTACTGTCCACGAGGAATTCCGAGACGAGCGAAACGGGTGCGTTGCCGGAGTAGGGCGTGAACGTCGCCGCGGTGGGCGCCGCACCGCATGTGAGCGGGTTCGCGAGATTCGCGAACGGGCCCGCATCGAATGTCAGCTTGAGGTTCGTGAATGGGGCTTGCGGGTTGTTGATGAACGTCGTGGTCAGCTGGCCCGTGGTCGCGTTTGGTTCGACGGAGCCTTCAAGGCGCACCATCACTCCGTACCGGGCCGATTCGGTCACCACGTAGATCTTGTAAGGCGGTTTGGTGATCGAGCCGGGGGATTGCTCGCCCAGGTAGATGTTGCCCGTCAGCGATTCCGGAGGCAGCCCTGGGACGTTCAGCACGGCCGATCCGATTCTGGAGCGCGGCGGGCAAGACACCGTCGTCTTTTCGGTGCCGACGCCGAGCTGTTCGGGCGTGCAGGCTTCCAGACCGTGCGCGCCCGAGGGGTTGATGGTCAGGCCTGCCGGCAGGGTTACGGTGGTGTTCTTGAGGTCGGAGTTTTCGATTTCAGACGATTTTTCGTTCAGCGGGAACTTCAATTCGGTCGTGATCCCGTCGGGTGAGTCCAACTGGGTGCTCGACGGACTGAGCGCGAAGGTGGGTTCGAATTTGAGCACACCGCAGTTTTCTTCTTCAGAGGTCGCAGTCGTTGTGAAGGAGGCGGTCACGGCCGATCCGACGTACGGTTCGACCCGCAGGTGCGTGGCGTGGGGGCCCGGACAAGTCGTCATGCGCGTCAGCAGCCCGCTGCCGGCGACGCCATTGGTCACGAGGCGAGACCGAACGAGCGGCGCTTCACCTTCAGTGAGGCTTTTGGCGATTTTGGTCTTGAAGAACTCGTGGTAGTCACCCGATTCGATCCCCTCTTCTGTCGCTTCGGCTTCTTTGTGCCAGCTGACTCCGCCTTCGATCAAGGAGTGCACGTGTTTGCCGCCGAGGAAGGGCAGCGCGATATCGATCCCAGACTCAAGCGGTAGACCGGGCGGCGGGTTGAGGTTGTACACGGTTCCGGTCAGCGTGACGAGTGTCGGTCCCGGGAGAACGATCGTGATTTCCTGCTTGCCGGATTCGGTGTTTGAGTTGCAATGATTTGCTTCTACTTTGAAGAAGTTGGCGTTGAAGTCGACCGGGTTGCACTGCGGCAGCGCCTGAGGGTTGGTGCTGAAGCCCACCGGGAGGTCGGTCCGTATCGACTTGACGCCGTTGCCCGCGGTGCCGAGTTCGTTGAACGTGAAGTCCGTGATCCCCACGTTCGGATGACCGGCGGCCTGGATGAAGAACTGTCCAGGCGTTTTTGCCGAGCATTCTTTGGGTTCGCCCTCGGGAGCGTTTTCCTTGCAGTCCAGGGCTTCGAACTTCGACACGCCGAACGCACCCTGCGCCGCAGGCGCCGAGACGGCGACGATCACGCCGACGAGCAGCGCAAGGAACGAAAAGCGGACGCAAGACCTCATACAGACCTCCCTAGTCGAGTCCAGGCACCATCGCCCATTAGGACTCTGTTTTCCCCGAAAAGTTGCGAACTTCCACGGATGTATTAGACGGATTCTCGGCATCTCCTTCCGCCTGCCCGAATCGCGTCCCATGCGGCCATCCGTTGGCCAGGCGGCCAGTTTCTGCCCGTCGCGCGTGCCTTTCCGGCGCTGAGCCGCGCGCGAAGCTCAGCCGCCGGCGCTCTGTAGCGCGGCTGCCCGCCCCTGGCAGTCATACAGCGTGCTCGAGCCGCTCGTCGCGCTCGCTCCGGCCGTGGTGCTCGCGCTCGTGGCAACCGTCACCTTGCGGCACGCCTTGGCGACGGCCGTCAGCGCAGCTTTGGAGCCGGCGCGCGTGTCGCCCGGCAGGCGGGAGCCGGCGGCCTGCGTGTCCGTCTGTTCGCCGAGCACCCAGCGGATGGAGCCGGAGCTCACCTCCTGCGCCAGCCACGCGACGCTCACGTCGCTCTCGCGCCCCGAGAAGCCACCGATCCCGGCGACATCCGCGTTGCTCGCGATGATCGAAGCGGCGGCGCTCGACTGGCTCGACACGGCGATCGTGCCGCCGCCATGCTGCTTGACGTAGCTCAGCACCTGCGTCGGCGAGCGATCGCCGCCGAACGCGCCGCCGGGGCCGGCGCCGCCCGCGATCCCGGGCGGCATGCCGATCGCGGTGCCGCCCGCGCCGCCGGCCGCGGACGGAGCTTCCGGCCCCGTGCCCGGAGCCGAGCCCGAGCCGGGGGGAGGTCCGCCCGCCTGCGCGGCGCGCGTGCCGAACAGCTGAACGCCGCCTGCGGCGCCCGCGCGTCCGACGAAGCCGGCGAACGTTCCTCGGCCGCCCGCCGTCTGCACGTTGGCCGGGCCGCCTTCGGGGAAGGTGCCGCTCGTCGCGTGATCGAGCGTGTCGACGGCCCACACCGACGGGCCCAGCAGCAGCGCGCCGATCCCAACGCCGGCGGCGATCAGGCACGCGCGCTTCGAGCGCGCCAGCACCAGCGCGAACGCCGCCAGTGCGCACGCCGCGATCAACACGGGCGGCAGCCAGCTCAGCTGGCCGGGGTAGTCGTTCAGCACGATGAGCTCAGTCACGACGCCGCCGGCGAGCGCGAGCGGCGCGAGGACGCGCGCGCCGGGCCCGCCGCCTAGCATCTGCGCAGCGCCGGCGCCGACGAGCGCGGCAGCGAAGGGCGCCAGCAGCGAGACGTAGTACGGGTGGAAGATGCCGGTCGCGAAGCTGAACAGCGCGGCCGTCGTCAGGAGCGCGCCGCCGACCGCTACGAGCCAGCCGCTGCGCGCATCGGCGCGCCGCAGGCGCGTCGCGACGAGCAGCCCGATCGCGCTGACGAGCGCGAACCCGAGCAGCCATCCCGCCTGCCCGCCAAGCGCCGAGTTGAGCAGCCGCAGCGGCCCCGTCGAGCCGCCGAACATCGCGCTACCGCCTCCGCCGCGGCCGGCAGCTCCAGCGGGACCGCCGGCCTGGCCGTCAACGCGGCCGAGCCCGTTGTATTCGAAGATCAGCGAGAAGACGCTGTTGTCGCTCGTGCCCGAGATCCACGGCCGTTCCGAGGCGGGCGTTAGCGCCATCAGCGCCGGCCAAGCCCCGCCGACGAGTGCCATCGCAACCCCGCCGGCGAGCAGCTGGCGCACTGCGCGCAGCCTGCCGCGCGGAGCGACGAGCAGGTACGCGAGCGCGATCGCCGGCACGACGACGAGCGCGACGAGCATCTTCGTCTCGAAGCCCAGTCCCACGCACACACCGGCGAGCACCAGCCAGCGCGTGCGCCCGTTCTCCAGCGCGCGCGCGGTGCACCACAGCGCGCCGACGCAGCACAGCACGAGCAGCGCATCGGGATTGTTGTGGCGCGAGATCGCGACCGTCATCGGCGTCAGGGCGAGCGCGAGGCCCGCCACGAAGCCGCCGACGCGTCCGAAGCGCCCACGGACGAGGTCGTACACGAGCACCACGCTCGCCACGCCCATCAGCGCCTGCGGCACGAGCATGCTCAGCGGGTGGTAGCCGAACACGCGCACCGACAGCGACTGCACCCACAGCGCCAGCGGCGGCTTGTCGACCGTCATCACGCCGCTGGGATCCGCCGAGGCGAACAGGAAGTTGTGCCAGCTCGAGCTCATCGAGCGGACGGCCGCGCTGTAGTAGTCGTTGGCCCAGCCATTCTTGCCGAGCACCCACAGGTTCAGCACGGCCGCGAGCACGACCAGCGCTCCGAGCTCGGGGCGCGGACGCCGCGCGACGATCGACTTCGCCCGGCTGCGCCATGCGTCGCCGAACGCTGCTCCGACAAGTCCCACAGGCGACGATGAAGAGGCGGCCGAGCTTGTCTGGAATGAAAAACTCATCGGCGCAGCATCACCGCGTCCCGTAGGAGCGACGTGTGAGGAACCTCAGGATTGTGTGAGCGCGTTGGCGAGCCGCAGAGCGGCCTCCAAACCCGCTCAGTCGATCAGTCGCCTACCGAGCTGCCAGATCGCCAGGCGCCACATCAACAGGGCGAACGCCAGCAGCACCGCCGCGTGGCCGAGGTCGGCGACCTGCAGACCGCCCAGCGAGGCGTCGCGCACGAGCTGCACGCAGTGGTAAAGAGGGTTGATCTGCGCGACCGTACGCACGCCGTCCGGCAGCGACGAGATCGGGAAGAAGGTACCCGCCACGAGGAACATCGGCGTGAGCACTGCGCTCGTGACGTAGTTGAAGTTGTCGATCGTCTTGGCCACCGCGGCGATCAGCACGCCGAAGGCGGCGAAGCCGAAGCCGGTGAGGAAGCCGATGAACGGCACGAGCAGCATGCCGGGATTCGGTTCGAGGCCGAACAGCATCCCCACCAGCAGCGGCGCCAACCCATACACGCCCGCGCGCAGCGAGATCCACAGGATCTCGGCCGTGATCAGCTCCTCGACATCCACCGGCGCGGCGAGCATCGCGTCGTACGTGCGCTGGAACTGCCAGCGGATGAAGGTGTTGAACATGCCGGGGAACGCCGAGGAGAAGAGAACCGCCGTCGCGACGGTTCCAGTCGCGATGTACTCGATCGTCTTGACGTGGTCGATTTGCTTGAGCAGCGTCCCGAACCCGAGACCGAACGCCAGCAGGTAGATCGTCGGCTGCACCACCGAGGAGAATGTGGTCGCCTTCCAGTAGCGCTTGAAGATCACCACGTCGCGGCTCATCACACCCGCGAGCGCGGCCGGTTCCAGGCGCCCTACCCGGCGCGGGCTCGGCGCAGCCGCACTCGGGGTGGCGACGGGATACGAGCTCATTCGATCTCCTCCCCCGTCAGTGCGACGAACGCGTCCTCGAGGTTTGCCGGTCGTCTCACGCCGTCGGGCGCTTCGCCGTTGAGGGCCTCCGCGCGCATGATCGCCAGCGCCGGGCCGCTACGGCGGCTTCCCCAGCCGTTTCGATCGGCGATCGCGCTCGCCTCCGCCAGCCGCGCCGGCGGCCCGTACACCTCGAGCACCTGCTCGCCGGCGTGCGCCCGCACGAGCGCGGCAGGCGTGCCCTGGGCGACGATCTTCCCCTGCGACATGACCGCCACAACATCCGCAAGCCGCTCGGCCTCCTCGATGTAGTGCGTCGACATCAGCACGGTGACTCCGCGTTCGCGCAGGCTGTCGATCAACGACCAAAGCTCCTGGCGAACCTGCGGGTCCAGGCCAACCGTCGGCTCATCCAGCAGCACGAGTCGGGGCTCGTGTATCAGCCCTCGGCCGACCAGCAGCCGCCGGCGCATTCCGCCCGACAGCTCTCTGACGATCGTGTCGGCCCGCGGCAGCAGGTTCGCAAGCTCGAGCGCCCGGTCCACCGCCGCCGCCCGCTCGCCTTTCGGTAGGCGATACAGGCGCGCAAAGACCGTCAGGATCTGCCGGCAGGTCAGCTCGACATCGAGGTTGTCCAGCTGCGGCACGACGCCCATCTCCATGCGCGCCTGCTTGGATTCGCGCGGGAGCTCGTATCCGAGCACGGTGATCTCGCCTGTGTCGGCGAGCGCCTGCGCCGTCAGCATCCGCATCGTCGTCGACTTGCCCGCGCCGTTCGGGCCGAGCAGGCCGAAGCACACACCGGCCGCCACCTCCAGGTCCAAGCCGTCGACCGCGACGATCGACCCGTAGCGCTTGACCACGCCCTGAAGCGAGATCGCCGGCGCGCTCGCGCCGGCACGCAATTCGTTCTTGGCCTCCTCCGTCATCGAGGGACACTCTAGGCGTCCGGCCCGCAGCGAACCGCTGCGTCGCGTCCACAGCGCGCCTCGGCGACTGGAGGCCGGCTGTGCCGGATGTCCAGTATCGGATGCGCGAATCTCCGACGACGGTCCATATCGGCCGGGCCGCCGCTGGAGCACCCTAAGGGACGGTATTCGAGCCGCATCCATGCCGAGCGCAACGAGCCATGCGACCCAGAACCCCACAGATCGTCGCCCTCGGAGGCGGCGGCTTCTCTATGGAGCGAGACAGCTCGCTGCTGGACGACTACGTGCTATCGCTGACCGACGCCGCCCGCCCGCGCGTCTGCTTCCTGCCCACCGCCTCCGGTGACGCCGACCACTACGTGGTGCGTTTCTACCGCCGTTTCTCGCCCTCCTGCGACGCAAGCCACGTCTCTCTGTTCCGCCGCGACCAGGGCACCGGCGGCGTCGAGGACGACCTCGCGACGCACCTGCTCGCGCAGGACCTGATCTACGTCGGAGGAGGTAACGTCGTGAGCATGCTCGGCGCATGGCGCGCCCACGGCCTCGACGACGTCTTGCGCAAGGCATGGCGCAAGGGCGTCGTGCTCTGCGGTCCCTCGGCCGGCTCGCTGTGCTGGTTCGAGGAGGCGCTAAGTGCTTTCCACGGCGCGCCTCGCAGCGTGCGCGGGCTCGGCATGCTGCCGTACTCCAACTGCGTCCACTACAACGCCGAGCCCGAGCGGCGCGCCGAGTACCACCGCTTTGTCGGCGACGGCATGCGCCCGGGCTTCGCGGCCGAGGATGGAGTCGCGCTGCACTTCCGCCGCACGCGCCTGAAGCAGGCCGTCAGCTCGCGGGCCGATGGCAGCGCCTTCCAGGTCGAGCATACGGGCGACGGCGTCGTCGAGACCCGCTTGAAGGTCACCTACCTCGGCGGCGAGCGCGTCGTGAGCTGGCCGGACTCCGAGCGCTCGGAGAAGCCGCATGGCGAGGCCGCCAAGGCCTCCCGCCGGCCGCGTCGCCGCGCGGCCCACACGCCGACCGCCGCGCAGTCGAGCGAGCAGCGGCCCGTCGCGCCCGAGCCACTCCCCGCGTGAGCATCCCAGCGGAGGTCCGCATGGAGGATCGCGTGATCTTGGCCATGGGCGGTGGAGGCTTCACGATGGAGCCGAGCAACCCACTGCTCGACGACTTCGTGCTGTCGCTGACCCGGTCCTCGGCGCCGCGCGTGCTGTTCCTGCCGACGGCCTCCGGTGACACCACCGGCCCGATCAACGCCTTCCAGGCGCGTTTCGCCGACCGCCTTTGCACGCCCGAGCACCTGTCCCTGTTCCGCCTGCGCGACGCGCGACGTTCGCTCGGGGAGATTGTGCTCGAGCAGGACATCATCTACGTCGGCGGCGGATCGATGCGCAACCTGCTCGCCATCTGGCGCGCTCACGGGCTCGACGGCCTGCTCGTGCAGGCCTGGCGCACGGGCACCGTGCTTGCAGGCCTCAGCGCCGGCGCGATGTGCTGGTTTCAGGGTGGCGTCACGCGCTCCAGCGGGCCGCCCGAGCCGCTCGCGGGCCTCGGGGTGCTGGATGGCTCGCTGACCGTTCACGCCGACGGCGAGCCCGAGCGCCTGCCCGTCTGGCTGGCCAACGTGCGCGACGGGACGCTGCCCGGCGGGTGGGCGCTCGACGATGGGGTCGGCCTGCTGTTCCGCGGGCTGCGCATGACACGTGTCGTCAGCTCGCGCCCGGGAGCGGGCGCCGAGCGTGTCGATCAGGTCGCCGGTGAGCTTGTGCGCCACCGCCTCGAGCCCGAGCTGCTCGGCGACGGCGGGCAGGACGCGCTCGGCGGCGTCGACGAGGCCGTCCAAGAGCTGCGCCGCGTGCACCGCATGCGCCGTGGGATGAGCGAGCGGGACGGCTGACGGCCCCTGGCTCCCCTACTTACCTGCGGCGCTGGCGTCGTCCGCCCGCGCTGAGCTCGCCGGCGGTGCGCTGGTCAGGTACGTGGCGATCACGTCCTGATCGCCGTGCTCGGGGACGCCCTGCTGCATCCGCTCGCTGATCGCCTCCAGGACCGGGAGGTCTAGCTCGCGGCGCTGGGCAGCCTCCACTGCGAGCCGTGCATCCTTGGCGGCCAGCTTGAGCGCGAACGATGGCTCGAAGTTGCGTTCCGCGATCGCCTTGCCCTTCATCTGCAGATACGGCACGTCGAGCGCGCCTCCGTCGATCGCCTCGAAGAACAGCGCTGGGTCAAGGCCCAGGCCCTCCGCGAGCGCGATCGTCTCCGCCCCGCCCTCGGCGACCGCGACGAGCCAGCAGTTCGTGACGAGCTTCAGCCGGCTTCCGGCGCCGGCTGCGCCGACCCACGTCGTCCGTTGCCCGACGGCGTCGAAGACCGGCTGCAGGCGCTCGCGATGCTCATCGGGCCCCGAGGCCATGATCAGCAGCGTGCCTTCCGCGGCGGGCTGCTTGGTGCCGAGCACGGGCGCATCGACGAAAGCGATCCCTCGGTCCGCCGCTAGCTCCATGCAGAGTTCGGTGCCCCGCTCGCCGATCGTGCTCATCTGCAGCCACAAGCCGTCCTCGCCCGCGCCCGCCAGCGCGCCTTGCTCGCCCTGCATCGCGGCGACCACCGCGTCGGCATCGGCGAGCATCGTGAGGATCACGCGCGCGCCGGCCGCCGCCTCCGCGGGCGTCGCGCAGATGCGCGCGCCGTCCTGCGCCAGTGGCTCGGCCTTCGCGCGCGTGCGATCCCAGGCCAGCAGCGGCACGCCGGCGCGCGCGAGATTGCGCGCCATGCCGTAGCCCATCGTGCCGCCCGCGCCGAGGACCGCGACGGAGTCCAAGTCCGCCATCGCCACTCCTAGGGGCGGACGAACGTGTCTGGGTCGGGGCCGATGCGCGTGCCCGCGTCGAGCGTTGCGATCGCCTCCATCTGCGCCTCGCTCAGCTCGAAGTCGAAGACCTCGAAGTTCTCCGCGATGCGCGCCGGCGTGACCGACTTGGGGATCACCATGTTGCCGAGCTGCAGGTGCCAGCGGATGATCGTCTGCGCGGGCGTCTTGTCGTGTTCCTGCGCGATCTCCACGATCACCGCGTCCTCGAGCTCCAGGCCCTGCCCCAGGGGGCTGTAGTCCTCGGTGAGGATGCCGAGCCGCTCGTGCTCGCGGCGCAGGCCGACCTGCTGGAAGTACGGGTGCAGCTCGACCTGGTTGATCGAGGGAGTCACGCCGGTCTCGGCTATCAGCCGCTCCAGGTGCGCCGGCTGGAAGTTCGACACGCCGATCGAGCGGACGAGGCCTTCGGACTGCAGCTCGATGAAGGCCTTCCACGTCTCTACGTACAGGTCGTGAGCGGGGACCGGCCAGTGGATCAGGTACAGGTCGAGATGGCTGAGCTCGAGCCGCTCGAGGCTCGCCCTGCATGCCCGCTTGGCCTGCTCGTAGCCCTGGTCGTCGTTCCAGCACTTGGTCGTGATGAAGATCTCATCGCGATCCAGACCCGAGCCGTGCACCGCTTCACCGACGGCCGCCTCGTTGCGATAGGCGGCGGCCGTGTCCAGATGGCGGTAGCCGACGGACAGCGCCGTCGCCACCACCTCCTCGGTCTCGCGCGGCGATACCTGAAAGACGCCGAAGCCGAGCTGCGGGATCTGCTCGCTCGAGGACAGGGGGAGGCTGGGAATCGGATCGGCCCGGCTGCTCATGATCTGCTCAATGCCCACTATGCCCGAAGCGAAACCCCGTCGTATAGTCGCCCGGTGTCCGCGCCACGACTGGAGGGGAAGGTCGCTCTGATCACCGGCGCGGCCGGAGGCATCGGCGCGGCATCCGCGCGGCGCTTCGCCGCGGAGGGCGCGCTCGTGCTGCTGACCGACGCCGACGCCGAGGGCGCCGAGCGCCTGCAGGCCGAGCTGGGCGATCGCGCGAGCGCGCGCGAGCACGACGTGAGCAGCGACGAGGGCTGGCGCGAGGCGGTCGCCTGGGCGCTCGAGACGCACAGCCGGATCGGCGTGCTGCTGAACAACGCCGGGATCTTCCTCGCCGCGCCGCTCGCCGACAGCTCGCTCGAGGAGTTTCGCCGCGTGATCGACGTGAACGTCGTCGGCGTGTTCCTCGGCATGCGCGCGGTCGCGCCGGCGATGAGCGAGCGGCGCGCCGGCTCGATCGTCAACGTCTCCTCGGTCGCCGGGCTGACCGGCAGCCCGATGCTGACCGCCTACGCCGCCAGCAAGTGGGCCGTGCGCGGCATGACCAAGGTGCTCGCCAAGGAGCTCGCGCGCTTCGGCGTGCGAGTCAACTCGCTGCATCCCGGCCAGATCGACACCGATATGAACACCCGCCAGCGCGAGCGCACGCCCGAGCTGGTCCACCGGCTGGTCGAGGGGATACCGTTGCGGCGCCATCGGCACCCCCATTGAGGTCGCCGAGGCCGCCCTGTATCTCGCCTCCGATGAGAGCGTCTACGTGACCGGCGCCGAGCTGGCGATCGACGGTGGCACGAGCGCATGAACTTCGCAGCTGCCACCCAACCGTCCCGACCCCAACCGTCTGGAGAGAAGCCGATGAGCTCGACAAATCGTCAAGTGCGCCTCGCCGCCCGCCCCTCCGGGTTGCCCAAGCCCGCCGACTGGGATCTCGTGGAGTTGCCCGTGCCGGCGCCCGGACCGGGCGAGTGCGTAGTTGCGATCTCCCACATCTCGCTCGATCCGGCAATGCGTGGCTGGATGAACGCTGGAGCCTCCTACATCGATCCGGTCGAAATCGGCGATGTGATGCGTGCGGGCGCCGTCGGGCGGGTGAGCGCCTCCGAGCATCCCGGCTTCGACGTCGGCGACCGCGTGTACGGCAACTTCGGCGTGCAGGAGCACGCGCTGACCGACGGCAAGGGCGTGCACAAGATCGACCCGTCGCTCGCCGCGCCGCCGACCTACCTCGGCACGCTCGGCATGACCGGGCTGACGGCCTACTTCGGCCTGCTCGACGTCGCCAAGCTGCAGGAGGGCGAGACGGTCGTCGTCTCCGGGGCGGCCGGCGCGGTCGGCAGCGCAGCCGGGCAGATCGCCAAGCTGAAGGGCGCACGCGTGATCGGCATCGCCGGCGGCGAGCAGAAGTGCCGTTGGCTCGTCGAGGAGCTCGGCATCGACGCGGCGATCGACTACAAGGGCGAGGACGTGCGCCGCGCCCTACGCGAGCACGCGCCCAAGGGAGTCGACGTGTTCTTCGACAACGTCGGCGGCGAGATCCTCGACGCGGTGCTGACCCGCCTCGCGCGCGGCGCGCGGATCGTGATCTGCGGCGCCGTCTCGCAGTACAACGCCACCGAGGCGGTGCGCGGCCCCTCCAACTATCTCTCGCTGCTCGTCTTTCGCGCGACGATGACCGGCATGGTCGTGTTCGACTACGCCGCCCGCTACCCCGAGGCGATGGCCGAGATCGCGGGGTGGATGCGCGAGGGGAAGATCGTCTCGCGCGAGCACGAAGTGGAGGGCGGCGTCGAGGCGTTCCACGACGCGCTGCTCAAGCTGTTCGCCGGCGAGAACACCGGCAAGCTCGTGCTGCGCGTCGGCGACGGCGAGTCCAGCTAGCCGGCCGGCAGCACGACTCGCACGAGCTCGCCCCAGCAGCTCTTGAGCTGCTCGGAGGACATCTCGAGCACGCGCCGCTGGTGCAGGACCAGTTCGCTGACCAGCGAAGCCAGGAGCACATCCGCCAGGTAGCCGATCTCCCCGCCATAGCCGGTATCCCCGAGCAGCGCGACAACGTGCGCCCGGTAGGCCCCGTACACGCTGTGGCGCAGGCGCTCCCCCGGCGCCCCATTCTCAGCGGCCGCCAGCAGGTCGCCCTGGATCTCGATGTGCTCGAGCATCCGCTCGCCGAACGCCACCAGGCGCTCGCGCGCAGGCGCGCCCGGGCCGAGCGGGGCAGGGCCGCGGATGAAGTCCTCCTGGAAGCTCCGCTCGCGCTCGTCGAGCAACGCGCGCATCAGGCCGCAGCGATCTCCAAAGTGACGGAAGAGCGTGCCCTTGCCGACCTTCGCAGCGCATGCGACCTGATCCATCGTCACCGTGCCCGCGCCCTCCTCGGCGACCAGACGCTCGGCAGCCTGCAGGATCGCCACCCGGTTGCGCGCGGCGTCCGAGCGCTCGTGCCGGATCGGCTCGAGCATCGGTAGCGCGTGCAACCCCCGGGTCGCTGCGGTGCCCTCCACACGGAGAAGTCTATCTGGGGCGATTAGCGGACTACGGTCCATTTCTGTTATGATAGCGACTATCCGGACCGTAGTCCGATAAGCAACGCCAACAAAAGGAGCCCAACATGTCAACCGCTGTAGAGACCACAACGCAGCTTCCCGTCGGTACCTGGAAGTCGGATCAGACGCACTCCTCGGCGAACTTCGCCGTCAAGCACATGGTCGTCGCGACCTTCCGCGGCCGCTTCGATGAGCTCGAGGCGACGCTCGCCGTCGGCGAGGACGGCAACGCCCAGCTCATCGGCTCGGTGGAGGCCGGCTCGATCGTCGTAAAGGACGAGAACCTCCAGGCGCACCTGGGCTCGCCGGACTTCTTCGACACCGAGCGCTACCCCGAGCTGCGCTTCGTCTCGAGGTCGATCCGCCGCGACGGCGAGCAGCTCGTAGTCGAGGGAGACCTCACGATCAAGGATCAGACGCACCCGGTCGAGGCCCGCGGCACGATCACTGACCCGCACGAGACGCTCGGCGGGGCGATCAAGATCGGCCTTACGCTCGAGACGATCATCGACCGTACGAAGTTCGGCTTGAACTGGAACGCGCCGCTGCCGAAAGGCGGATTCGCGGTCGCCGACGACGTCAAGCTGACGGTCGAGCTCGAGCTCGCCCAGGACAGCGAGTAGACGAGGCCGATGATGCGGGTCCTAGGCACACCGGGCTCGTTGCGTAGCGGCTCGCTCAACCTCCGGCTGCTTCGGGCGGCGGCAGACCTGCTGCCGCCCGAGGCCGAGCTAGCGATCTACGGAGGACTGAAGGCGATCCCGCCGTTCGACGAGGATGACGAGGGAGCCCCGGCGCAGGCCGTCCGCGACTGGCGCACGGAGATCGCCGCGGCCGACGCCCTGCTGTTCGCGACACCCGAGTACAACAGCTCGATCCCGGGCGTGTTGAAGAACGCCGTCGACTGGGCCTCGCGCCCGATCGACACCGCGGCCCTGCGCAACAAACCCGCGGCCGTGATCGGCGCGAGCACCGGAATGTTCGGGGCCGTATGGGCACAGGCTGAGCTGCGCAAGTCGCTGGCCTCCGCCGGCGCCAGGGTGATCGACCGTGAACTGCCGGTCGCCGATGCGGAACACGCGTTCAACCCAGATGGGACGCTCGCCGAGCACGACCAGACGCTCGTGCTCGCGGAGATCCTCGCCGAGCTGCTCGCCGAGACCGACGTGCGCGCCGCCGCCTACTAGTAGGAGAGCGAGCGCCCAGTCATCCCGTCATGAGGGACGAACTCGGGGCCCGAACTCGGCCAAGGGTGGATGGCTAGGCGCACGCGCCGTCGCGGGAGCGGAGAATGCGCGGATGGCGACACAACAGAAGCGGGCGCCGGAGAAGGTCAGCAACCAACTCGAGGCTTGGTTGGGCGACGATCGGCCGAAGACGCTCGGAAGCCTGATCGACGTGTTCGGCGAGGGCAGCTTTGCGATCGTCTTCGTGCTGCTGATGGCCGTGCCGGCGCTGCCGCTCCCCACCGGCGGCGTCACGCACGTGTTCGAGGTGATCACGATGCTGCTCGCGCTCGAGCTGATCGTCGGCCGCCGCACCGTGTGGCTGCCCGAGCGCTGGCGGCGCCTGGAGCTGGCCGGTGGGACCCGCGAAAAGTTCATAAGTACGCTGCTGCGGCGCATCCGCTGGCTCGAGCGCTTCTCCCGCCCACGCGCCCGCTGGCTGTTCGGACACCGCCTGAGCGGCAGCGTGTTCGGACTGGCGGTCCTCGGACTGGCTGTTACGGCGTTTCTCGCCCCGCCGTTCTCCGGGCTCGACACGCTGCCGTCGCTCGGCGTCGTGGTGCTCGCACTCGGCTATCTGCTAGCCGACGTCGTGCTGGCTTCCGTCGGAGCGGTGATCGGAGTGATCGGCGTCGCCTCGGTCATCTTTCTCGGAAGCATTGCCGTGAAAGCGGTGAAGAGCGTGTTCTAAAGGCGAGCGTCGCGCAGCGCCAACAAGCGCCGCGGCCGTCTCGCTAGGACGGAGGGGGAGGGATTCGAACCCTCGTCGGAGGAATCTCCCCCGAAACGGTTTTCGAGACCGCCGCATTCAACCGCTCTGCCACCCCTCCAATGCCTCGACCGGAGGACGAGCATGATCTTAGACGCGCGCGCGACACAGGGCGTATCGGCGAAGAGGGCGTCCCGGCCAACGCCCTCGAGGCGCATCCGCAAAGCGCCCCGCTGCCGCTTATCGAACTAGACCTAGCGGCGCGAAGCGAAGAAGCGGCTCAACAGCTCGCCGCATGCCGGCGCCAGCAGGCCGCCGGCGACCTGCGGGCGGTGATTCAGACGCGGCTCGCCGAGCACGTCGAGCACGCTCCCGCAGGCGCCGGCCTTGGGGTCGCTTGCGCCGTACACGACACGCGACACACGCGCCAGCACGACCGCCCCCGCACACATCGCACACGGCTCCAAGGTGACGTAGAGGATCGCGTCGAGCACCCGCCAGGAGCCCACCACGCGCGCGGCCTCGCGTAGCGCGAGGATCTCCGCATGGGCGGTCGGATCCTCGCGCAGCTCGCGCTCGTTGTGCGCCGCGGCTAGCAGCTCGCCCCCGCGCACGACGACAGTGCCGATCGGCACGTCGCCATGCACGGGCGCTCGTTCAGCCTCGCGCAGGGCGAGGGTCATGAAGTAGTCGTCATGTGGGAAGAAGCGATCGCTCATCGTTCTCGCCGCGGCCTCTGCGACAGTGCGTGCCGCCCGCAGCTCTCCAGCGCATCATCATTACTGAACCGCCCATGGCTCTCCGCGCCCGCCGTACCCCAGCCCCTCCCGCCACACGCTGGCTGCTGGCCGCCGGCTGCTGGCTGCTGGCCGCGGTGATTCCCGTCTCCTCCGCTGACGCGACGCCCAGCTCCTACGCGCCCGGTCGGGTCCTCGTAAGGTACGCAAACGCCACGGCCGCGCGGGCACGTGTCGCGACCGCTCGCTCCGCCGGGGCACGCGACCAGGTGGTGAGCGCTCCGCACACGAGGCTCCTGCGCCTCGCGCCCGGCGTCAGCGTCGGCGCGGCGCTGCGCCGCCTGCGCGCGCGGCGCGATGTCGTGTGGGCAGTGCCGGACTACCGTGCCCATGCCGCCGGCGGGCTGATCCCGAACGACCGCGGCGATGGCAGCGCGCCCGGGGACTGGCAGCAGCTGCAGTGGAACTTCGCGGGGCCCTTCGGCGTGAACGCGCCGCAGGCGTGGGCCAACGTCGCCGCTGCCGGGGCGCCCGGCGGCAGAGGCGTGGTCGTGGCGGTGCTCGACACCGGTGTGGCCTATGCCAACCGACGCCGCTTCGTGCGCTCTCCGGACTTCTCCCGCTTCGGATTCGTACGCGGCTACGACTTCATCGCGCACAACGGCTTCCCCAATGACCGGAACGGCCACGGAACGTTCGTCGCCGGCACGATCGCCGAGGCCACCAACAACCACTACGGAGTCACGGGAATGGCGTACGCCGCCCGCATCATGCCCGTCCGGGTGCTCGACGGCCAGGGCGAAGGCGAAGCCTCGACGATCGCCGAAGGGGTGCGCTTCGCCGCCCGGCACGGTGCGCGCGTGATCAACCTGAGCCTCGAGTTCTCGAGCAATGTAACGGCCTCCGACATACCCGAGCTGATCGAAGCGCTGCGCTTCGCGCGCCGGCGCGGGGTGCTCGTGGTCGCGGCCGCGGGCAACGAGGCGCACACGGCGATCGCCTATCCGGCGCGCGCGCCGAACGTCGTGGCCGTTGGCGCGAGCACCGAACACGGCTGCCTGGCCGACTACTCCAACGACGGCAGCGGGCTGACGCTCGTGGCTCCCGGCGGCGGCGCCGACGCCAACCTTCCCGGCGACCCCAACTGCCATCCCGAGCTGCCGGCCGGCCGCGACGTCTTTCAGGTGACCTTCACCGGCAGCTCGCCGCGGCGCTTCGGCCTGCCGTCGGGCTACGAAGGAACCTCGATGGCCGCGCCGCACGTCTCCGCGATCGCTGCGCTGGTGATCGCCAGCGGCGTGCTCGGGCGCGATCCGACGCCCGTGCAGGTCATCTCGCGCCTACGCGCGACCGCCCGCAAGCTCGGCGGCGGTGGCGACGAAGCTCTGTACGGCGCCGGGCTGGTCGACGCCGCGGCGGCGACCGCTCCCGGCACGCCCGCGGCCGCTTCCGGCTAGTCCGACCGGGGCCCGTGTCCGCGCGCGAGCCAGCGGCAAGCTCCCGGTCAGCGGCAAGCTCCGGGCCGCCGGCAAGCTCCGGCCCGCTCGACGCACCCCCGCCGGCGCGCTGCGATCTGACGGTCATCGGCGGCGGGATTGTCGGCCTGGCGGTCACGCGCGAGCTGATCCGCCGCCATCCACGAGCATCCGTCTGCGTCCTGGAGCGAGAGGACGAGCTGGCGGCGCACCAGAGCGGGCACAGCTCGGGCGTGATTCACGCCGGCGTCTACTACGAGCCGGGCTCGCTGAAGGCGCGCCTATGCGTGCAGGGGGCGTGCGAGCTGTACGAGTACTGTGCCGCGCGCGGCATCGCGCACGAGCGCCGCGGGAAGCTGATCCTCGCTACGCGAGCCGCCGAGCTCGCGCGCTTGGAGGAGCTGCAGCGCCGCGGCAACGCCAACGGCGTACCCGGCCTGCGCCGGCTCGACGCGGCCGGCATCGAGCGGGTCGAGCCGCGGGCGCGCGGGCTCGCCGCGCTGCACTCGCCGGGCACCGGCGTGGTGGACTTTCGGGCGGTCGCGCGCGCGTACGCCGCCGACGTGCTCGAGGCGGGCGGTGCCATCGCGTGCGGCTGTCCCGTTCACGGCGTCGAGGTCGGCGCTCGCTCGCTGCGCCTGTCCCACGCGCGCGGCCGCACCGAGACGAGCAACGCGATCTTCTGCGCCGGCGCGTGGGCTGACCGGTTGGCGGTGGCAGCCGGCGCAGACGCCGATCCGCGGATCGTCCCGTTTCGCGGCGCCTATCTGAGGCTGCTCCCCGACCGCCGCGATCTGGTGCGCTCGCTGATCTACCCGGTGCCCGATCCGTCGCTGCCGTTCCTCGGCGTGCACCTGACCAGGCACGTGGACGGCGAGGTCTCGATCGGGCCGACCGCGCTGATCGCCGCCGCGCGCGACGGCTATCGCCTGCGCACCGTGCGGCGCGAGGACCTGCTCGAGACGCTCGCATGGCGCGGGACGTGGAGGATGCTCGGGCGCTTCTGGACAGCTGGCGCCGGCGAGCTGCGCCGCGCGATCTCGCGCGCGGCGCTCGTCGCCGCAGCCGCACGCCTCGTGCCCGAGCTCGGCCCCGACGACGTCGAGTCGGGCTTCGCCGGCGTGCGCGCCCAGGCGCTCGGCCGCGACGGGCGGCTGATCGAGGACTTCGTCTTCTCGGAAACCGACCGGGCGCTGCACGTCCGCAACGCGCCCTCGCCGGCGGCAACGGCGTCGCTGGCGATCGCCCGTCACGTGTGCGAGCGCGCCGAGCGCGCCTTCGCGCTCGAGCGCTGAGCGTCCGCGCTACGCGGCGGGCGCGAGCCGCGCGACCGCGTCTGCTACGCCCTCGCGTGCCGTCGGAAAGCGCGGCTGCCATGCGAGCTCGCGCTTGATCTTGGCGTTCGACGAGCGCGCCGAGCGTACGGCCGCCGCGACGGCGTTGCGCCCGGCTACCAGACGTGCGAGCGCCTCGGGGATACGCCGCGGGGTGCCGATCCCCAGCTCTCGCGCCGTCAGCGCCATGAAGTCGTAGAAGCTGATCGGCTCGTCGTCGGCGACGTGGTAGACGGTCCCCGGCGCGGCCTGCTCGGCCGCCAGCGCGAGCGCGGAGGCGACGTCGTCCACGTGCACGACATCCCAGAGGTTCGTGCCCGCGCCGATCACGGCGAAGCGGCCCGGCTTGCGAAGCTGCGCGATCGGCTCGCTCGCGTACCACCCGCCGGGGCCGTAGACGTGCGAGGGACGAATCACCGTGGCCGGCAGGCCGGACCGCAGGACCACGCGCTCGCCCTCCTGCTTCGAGCGGCCGTACGGCGTCTGCACCGGCAGCTGTGTCTCCTCCGTCAGCAATGCGCCGTGTGCGTCGCCGGTGACGACCGTCGAGGCGAACACGAACCGGGGGCCGACGGCCGGCCGTGAACCGGCCACGGCCAGACATCCGTCCACCAGCCGCGCGGTGCCGTCGACGTTGACCTGCCTGATCTTGCGCTCGCTGCGCTGCGATGCGATCTCCGCGGCGAGGTGCACGACGCAGTCCGGACGCTCTTCGGCAATCGTCTCAGACAGCCGCTGACCGTCGCTCAGATCACCGTGCAACGGTCGCGTCCCGGCCGGCTGAGAGCCGTCGCGACGCACCAGCGCCCCCACCTCGTGGCCCTGGGCGAGCAGCCGCGCGCAGAGTGCGTGGCCGATGAAACCGCTCGCGCCGGTGACCAGGATGCGCACGGCGCGAGCGTACCTGCAGCTTGCCGCGTCGCGCCGTCCCGTTGCGACCTGCTGATGCCACGGCGGCTAGGTTGTCGCCATGCGCCTCTCCCTGCACGTCGCCTCCGGCCTGCTCGCGCTCGCGCTGGCCGGCCCGCTGACCGAGTCCGCCTCCGCCGAACCGGCGTGGCCGACCTATCATCGCGATTCGATCCGCTCGGGGGTAGACCCGGACGCCACCCAACCGATCGCGCCGACGCTCGCCTGGCAGTCCCAGAGCCTGGGCGCGCCGATCTACGGTCAACCGCTGATCCTCGGCTCGCGCGTGTACGTGGCCACCTCGGGCGACAAGATCTTCGCGCTCGAAGCCGCGACGGGGGCGGTCGTTTGGGAAAAAGGCCTCGGTGCGCCGGTGCCCGCCTCGGCCTTGCAATGCGGGAACATCAACCCGACGGTCGGGGTCATCGGGACGCCCGTGATCGATCCGTCGAGGAACGTCATCTATGCCGTCGCCGACACGTGGGACGCGGGCAAAAAAGAAGCGCGCCACGTCCTCAAGGGGCTCGACCTCTCAAGCGGAGCCGAGATATTGAACAGATCCGTCGACCCCCCGGGCACCGATGCCAAGGCGATGCTCCAGCGAACTGCGCTGAACCTCGACCGGGGCAACGTCGTCTTCGGCTTCGGCGGCAACTACGGTGACTGCGGCAGTTACCGGGGCACGGTTGTCTCGGCGCCCGAGGATGGAGGTCCACCGAGCTTCTGGCTCTATACACCTGCCCCGCCGTCCACCTCCGGCGGAGCGATATGGGGCCCCAGCGGACCGGCGATCGACGGCGAAGGCCACATCTACGCCACGACCGGCAATCCCAATCCGCAGAACGGTGAAGACGCCGAAACCTACGACTACTCCGACAGCGTCATCGAGCTGGACCAGTCGCTCAACCGGATCGGCAACTTCAAACCGCCGAGCTGGCTGACCGACAGCAACAACGATACGGACCTGGGCTCGGCCGGCCCCGAGCTCCTCCCCGGTGGGTTGCTTTTCCAAGCCGGCAAGAACGGCACCGGGTATCTCATCGGCGAGGCCACGATGGGGTCCGAAGCGAACGCCGTCTACAGCGCTCAGGTTTGTGCAGGGCAAGGCAGCTTCGGCGGCGACGCCTATGCCGCCGGGGTCATCTACATCCCCTGCACCAACGGCGTGCAGGCGCTCGCATACAACCAGGCAGCGCGCACGTTCACACCGCTGTGGAAAGGGCCGTCCGACGCCGTCGGTCCGCCAACCCTCTCCGCGGGCTTGGTGTGGTCGGTGGCGACGGGAGGATCCAAAGGCGGCGGCACGAAGCTCTACGGGCTCGATCCGTCGACCGGAGTCCCCCGCTACACCGAGATCTTGCCGAGCGGCGTCGACGACCACTTCGCTTCCCCGAGCGCGGCCGGCGGTCGATTGTTCGTCTCCACGGGCTCGACCGTCAGCGCCTACCAGGTCGCCGGGCTGAGCCCGGGCGCCGGAGGCGCGCCGCCGGCGATCTCGGCGCCGGGCGTGATCGCCGCGCCGGGCACCATCGCCGCGCCGGCCCCGCCCGTCTTACTGCGCACGCACCTGCGAGCCGACAAGAATGGTCGGGTGCGCATCGCGCTGCGCTGTGGCGCCCCGGCGGTGAGATGCAAGGGGACCCTCACGCTGCGCGCCAAGCTCGTCAAGATCCGCCTGGCGGGCAACAAACGGACGCGACGCGTCGTTCACGTGACCCTCGCCCGCGCCGGCTTCAGCCACGCGAAAGGCACGTTCGGCGTCACGATCCGCCTCGGCCCGCACGGCCGCGGGCTTCTGAAGAGCCACGGCGGGCGGCTGAGACTCCAGGTGATCATCGCCGCCCCGCCGGCCAAGACAAGGACGCTCGCCGCGACGCTGATCGCGGCACGCTGAGGCCGCGTCCGGCCCGCGACACACCGCTCGCGGCGCGTTAGTCGCCGCGGGCGCCGAGCGCCCGCGCGCTCAGGTCGTGCGGATGATCAGCACCGAGCAGGGGGCGTGGTGGGAGACCTTGTTGGGCACCGAGCCCAGCAGGAAGCGCTTGGCGCCCGTCATGCCCTTGTTGCCCACGATGATCAGATCGGCCTCCTGCTCCTCGGCGACGTCGAGGATCGCATCCGCCGGATCTCCCTGGCGTGGATAGACGTTCACCGGGACCCCCGCGCCGCGCGCTACCTCGGCCGCCGCCTCGAGCGTCGTGTCGACGTCCTCGCGCGGGTTGATCGCCCACTGCAGGTCCTCCGGCGCTTGCCGGCGTTCCTCGCTCAGGCGCTGCTCGGACACCGGCGCATACGCGCTGACGAGCTCGAGCTTGGCACCCACCGCGCCGGCCAGATCGACCGCCTGGCGCACCGCCTGGGTGGCTGTGTCAGAGCCATCCGTTCCCACCACGATCGAGCTGAACATGATCCTCCTCGCCGATGTCGAGACCAATGCAACGCGCGGTGATCATACCCGGGCCCACGGGCGCGGTCACCCCTCTGGCGTAAGGTTCGAGCAGGAGTGATCGACCTGCACTGCCATGTCCTCGCGGGCATCGACGACGGCCCCGACACGATCGAGGGCTCGCTGGCAATGGCGCGCGTCGCGGCCGAGCTCGGTACGCACACGATCGTGGCGACGCCGCACGTGAGCTTCCGCTACCCGAACGACTCCGAGACGATCGAGCGGCTCGTGCGAGAGACGAACGCGGCGTTCGCCGACGCGGGCGTCGCTCTGAACGTGCTCGCCGGCGCGGAGATCGCGATGTCGCAGGCCGCCGATCTGGACCCCGAGGAGCTCACGGCGCTGAGCCTGGGAGACGGGCCTTGGCTGCTCATCGAGTGCCCTTTCACCTCCGTGGCGATCGGCCTGGACACCTTGATCGGGGAGCTCGAGGAGGAGGGGCATCGCATCGTGCTCGCGCATCCCGAGCGCTGCCCTGCGTTTCAGCGGGATCCCGAGATGCTCGAGTCGCTCGTCCAGGGGGGCGTCCTCACATCGATCACCGCGGGGTCGCTCGTGGGGCGGTTCGGCGGAACCGTCAAGCGCTTCGCGTTCGAGCTCCTCGAAGCCGAGGTGGTCCACAACGTGGCATCCGACGCCCACGACCCCGAGCAGCGGCGCCCGGGTATGGCCGAGGAGCTTCGGCAGGCCGGCCTCGGCGGACTCGTCGAATGGCTGACCGACGCGGTGCCGAGCGCGCTGCTCGCGGGTGAGGAGAGCCTTCCTCCGCGCCCGCAGGTCGACTTCGCGGGCGTCGGCGCGAGGCGCGACGCGTGGTGGCGGCGGGGGCCGCTCAGGCGAGCTTCGTGATCGCCACGACCATCCCGATCAGGACGAACACGACGATCGCGATCTGCATCCAGATCCAGGTTGGCGACATGGCGCAGACAGCGTACTTCGGGGGCGGCGGCCCCGCGCTCCGCCGCGGGCCGTAAGCTCTCCTACGTGCGCGCGCGCCTTCGCAAGTCCACGGTCCTCGCCCTCGCGTGCTGCGGGATCGCGCTCATGGGTCCGACCACGGTGAGCGCGACGGGGCCGGCGCGACCCGCCGCGAGCCCGTTCCTGGGCGGAGTGAACACGGCGGACATGGGCTTTCAATCGACTCCGGCCGACGCGGATCGCACGATCTCGGTCTCGCGCCGCCTCCACGCGAAGATCATCCGCGTCGAACTGCCGTGGTCGGTCCTCGAGCCGCGCGCGGCCGGCAAGCTGGACCCCCACGCGCTGGCATACACCGACCGCCTCTTGAGCGACGCCGCCGCAAACGGCATCGGGGTGATCGCGATGATCGACAGCACGCCATGTTGGGCCACCTCGGCGCCGGCGCAGCTGCGTGGCGCATGCGTGCCCGGGCAGAGCAACCGGGCGAGTGGCTGGCCGCCCGCCAACCCAGCCGACTTCGCCGCGCTCGTACGCTCCTTGGCCGAACGGTACGGCAACAGGATCATGGCCCTCGAAGTCTGGAACGAGCCCGACCAGGCCAACGAAAAGTACTTCGCCGGACCACACAAGCCGGAACGGTACGCAGCGATCCTGCGGGCCGCCTATGTGGCCGTCAAGCAGGTCGCCCCCGGCATCAAGGTGCTCGGCGGCTCGCTGGTCGGGCCAAACGGAGTCTTCCTGCGCCTGCTCTACAAGGCCGGGATCAAGGGTTACTACGACGGCCTCGCGATCCACTTCTACACCCTGTCGCTGGCAGCCGTGCGCGCGACCCGTGCCGTTCAGGCGGCCAACGGCGACACGGCGCCGCTCTGGCTGGACGAGTTCGGTTGGCCCGCCTGCTATCCGCGGCAGAAGATCGAGCAGGAACAGGCCTGCGTGACACCCTCGGTCCAGGCGCGCAACATCACGAACATCTTCCGTGCGCTGGCCGGCACCAACTATGTCGCCGCCGCAGCCCTCTACGAGCAGCAGGACAAGGGAAATGCGTTCGGCGTGCTCACGCGAAGTGGATCGCACCGACCGTCGTTCTCCGCGCTGGCGCACGTGCTCGCCTCGCCGACAGGCCAGCTCAGCCCGGTGACGCTCCAGGTGCGCAAGGTCGGCGGCCGCGTGATCGCCAGCGGCTCGGGACCGATCGGCGATTTCATGCAGCTGGAAGTCTTCCGCGGCAGCGTGTTGCGCTACCGGGCGGTGTTCACGCTGGACCGCTTCAACCGCTACTCGATCAAGCTGCCGAGGGTGCTGGGCAGCCGCGGCCTGCGGATTCGCGTCTACCAGTACTGGACGGGCGTGCGCCGCGCGGCGCACAAGAGCATCTGAGGCGGATCACTCAGCGCTGCGGAGCATCGCGACGAAAGTCAGGGCGAGGATCTTCACGTCCAGGCCGAGCGACCAGTTGGCGATGTAGTAGTTGTCCCACTCGACGCGTTCGGCCAGTGAGGTCTGCCCGCGCAGGCCGTGCACCTGGGCCCAGCCCGTGATCCCCGACTTGACGCGATGCCGATCGCCGTAGCGCACGATGTCCTGCCTGAATAGCTCCACGAACTCCGGACGCTCCGGGCGCGGGCCGATAAGGCTCATCTCTCCGCGCAGCACGTTGAGCAGCTGGGGCAGCTCGTCGAAGGAGGTGCGGCGCAGGAAGCGCCCCACCGGAGTGCGCCGATCGTCGCCCTCCACGCCACCCGGCGCGGTGTCCCCGCCGAGCAGGAACTCCAGCGGGCCCGGATCGTCAACGCTCGGATCGACCTGCCCCGGCTCCATGCGCATCGAGCGGAACTTGTAGAGGTCAAACGCCTTCCCGTCGCGTCCCACACGGCGCTGGCGGAACAGCGCGGGGCCGCTAGAGGTGATGCGCACCGCGAGGGCCGAGAGGAACAGGACCGGGGAGAGAACGATCAACAGGCCCAGCGCGAGGACACGGTCGAGGCCGTGCTTGACCGCGAACTGCACGCCGCGCGGATCGATCGTCGTGAATGACATCAGGGGCAGGCCACCCACCGTGTCGTAGCCGACGCGGTTGTTGATCGTGTCGAACATGCGCGGCACGACGGATACCTCGACGCCTAGTTCCTGGCAGCGCTGGATCAGTCGGCTGACGCGCTCGTCGGCGACCGAGGAGAAGGCGACGATCAGGTTGAGAACGCCGGTGCGCGCGACGGTCTCGTCGAGATCCTCGACGGTGCCCAGCACTGGAAGGTCCCGCCCGCCCACCTCGGCGATCGAGCGGGGGTCCTCGTCGAGGAAGCCGATCGGGGCGAGCCCGTACTCGGGGTGAGCCTCCAGGCGGCGAGCGACCTGCGCGCCGACGACGCCCGCGCCCATGATCAGCACAGGCTTGCCGACGAGCCGCCGGGCACGAGCCAAGCGCTGCGCGGAGGAGAGGACGATGCGGCCCAGGCCAACGCCGAACATCGCGAACACCCAGGCGCGCAGCACCTCGGCTTGGGGGGGCGCGTGCCCGTTGAGGAACAGGCCGAGCACCGCCACGGCCATCGCACCGACGGATACGGCGCTGATCACCGGAACGACGCCGTCGAGAACGAGTGCGCGCAGGCGCGTGCGATACAGGCCTCGCAGGTAGAACAGCAACATCACGATCAGCGGGAACGCGAGCATCGGAGCCCGCACGGCGGAGGGCTGAAAGGTGTCATGAGCTCCCATTGCGACCAGCAGCGCCAGGCAGAGGAAGGCGAAGTCGACTCCCGGGCGAAGGACGCGCCAGCCCGGGCCCTCCAGCACCCACTGAAGCCGCCCACCGAAGATCTGGCCCGCGAGCGTCTTCGGCTGCGGCGCGGAGCGCGCCAGCTCGCCGTGAAGCGGCAGCGTGGTCGACGTCTGTTGTGTGATGGGTGTGCGAGGCATCGGCAAGGAGGTCTGGATCCTCACCCAGTTATTCGGATCGTGAGTCGCATGCCTTTAGCTACCGAGGCCTTCCGGCTGCGCTTGTCTGGGCGAGTCGCCTCGTGAGCAGACCGATGAACACGAGCAGGCCGAGCGCCAAGACAATGAACACGACGTCCGCGCTGGAGAGTCCCAGCGCCCCCGCCTGCTGGCCCGCGGGGATCCGTTCGGAGGCCGGATAGAGGCCGTGGGCGCTGGACGACGCCTTGGGCGCGTCTTCCTGGCTGCTCTTGCCGCCGGAGCGCCGCGCGGAGCGTCCGCGGCCGGACTTCTCCGACCGTCCTTTGGTCGAGCTTGCGCTCGAGCTCACGGGCGCGGAGGCGTCTCCGGAGCCCGACGTCGAGGAATCGCTCGTCGAGTTGCTCGAACCGCCCGAGCCGCCTCCGCCTTTGGGGCCGTTCACCAGCGCCGCGCCGAGGATCGCCTGGTTGCCCTGCCCCGGGCCGCCGTAGCCGCTGAGCAGCGAGCTGGCAAGCGCGCCGGAAGGCAACGCGGCCGCCAGGACGAGAACAAGTCCTCCTATGAAGATGATGGTGCGATGCGCTTTCATGCTTCCTTGCCTTGGGTATTCCGCCCGGCCCGAGCAGCCCCCGTGTAACCCTCCTTGCCACCTTCCGCTCTCACTGCGCGGCGCCCGTCTCCGGAGTGGCCTGGGCGCCGGAGCCCCAGCACCACGATCGAGCTGGAGCCCGCACATACGGTACCTGAGGTAGCGCGCTCTGTCGAGCAAAAGGTTCCAAGTTCCCGAAATCGACACGGCCCTCACCTGAGTTCGTGCGCTTTGAGGAGGATCGAGCGGTTGAGTTCCACGATATCGATCCGCTCGCCCTTGCGAACGACCTTCAGGGCGTCGCGGACGAGTTCGTCGCGGGGGCTCAGCCGCACTGCTCGGCCGAGCAGGCGCAGGGCGTCCGCTCGATCCCCCCGCGCGGAGGAGATCGCCCCGCGCTCGAGCGTCGCGTAGGCGTCTCCGGGGTTCCGATCCAGCGCGAGCGAGAACTCGTGGCCGGCACGCACCAGGTCGCCGAAACGCAGGGCGATGCTGCCCGCCAGCAGGTAGGGCTCGTCGCTCAGCGGGTTCAGCCGCGCGGCTTCGTGCAGGTCGGAGTAGGCGGCCCGGGGCGCCGTCGGCCAGATACGCGCGGCGCTCTCGACGCGCAGCTGGCTCAGCCATGGGGCGATCAACGACAACGCCGCCGCCAGCGTCAGGATCGCTCCGCCGGCGAGCATCATGCGCCGGGGCATCGAGCCGCCGACGCTCAGCCGCCGGCGCGCAGCCGCCGCCGGGCCTGTCGCGGACCGCGGGGCCCGTGGCTCAGCCCCCGCCGCGCGGTCGAGCGCGGGCGCGGGCGACGTGGCTCGCCGAGGCGCGAGCGCGCAGGCAAGGCCCAGCAGCGCGAAGGCCGGGGCGCCCAGGCCTGCGAACTCCCAGAACCAGTCGAAGGACCCTTGCACGGCCCAGTATGCGAACCCGCTGAGGGCGGCTGCGGCGACGGACGCCGCAAACGGATCGGCACGCCTGACGGTCGATCGCAGAGCGACGCCGCCGCCCGTAAGCAGCGCCGCCCCGAGACCAACCAGCGCGAGCAGCGCGCCCACGAGGCCCGTCTGCGAAAGCGTGCGAATCTCGACGCTGTGGGGGTAGTGCGGGGTCTCCCGTTCGTGGCCGCGCGCGAGGTATTGCTGCGCGAAGTTGTCGGCGCCGATCCCGACGAGCGGATGAGCGATGAATTCGTCAAGCGCGACCCTGTAGAAGTCGTAGCGCCCGCTGCCCAGCCCGCTCACGAGACGATTGACGTGGGCGTTGTCGGCCGAATAGCCCCCCTTGAAGGTGTGCCAGCCGTGTTCGACGCGCCCCACGGGATCGCCCGCGGCCGCCCAACCGCCCGCCAGCGTCGCGACGAGCATCGCGATCGCGATCGCGCCCGCGGCCTTGCGGATGCGCGCGGCAGTGACCTGCGAGAGCACCCCGCGGGCCTCGATCGCCGCGCCGAGCGCGACGATCAGGCCGACCGCCAGCGCGGCGAGGAAGATCGCCGCGGTCGCGCTGTGCAGCGCCGAGCGCACGTCGCCGCCATCTTTGAGGCGATCGCCGACGTGCAGGACCGTGGGTGTGCCGAGGCCGACGCCGACGGCGACCGGTACGAGCACGAGGAACGTCCGCACGCGCCCGGGCAGGAGCGCGAACACGAGCACGAGCATCACGACCGTCGCGAACAGCGAGCCGCGGCTCTGACTGAGCAGGGCGAGATCGGCGAGCACCACGGCTCCGCCCGCGAGCAGCCCACGCACTGCCCAGGGAATGCGCCTACCCGCGGAAAGCAGCAGCGCAGGCCACAGCGCCATGCACCACACAGCCGCGCAGGCGTTTTCGTAGGACGCGGGGTATTTGAGCCGACCTTCGCTGAAGAACGCGGCCGGCGTCGCAGAGCTGTCGATGTGCAGGACGACGAAGGCGGCCAGCGCGATCATCGCGAGCGTCCAGGCGCCGAGAAGCAGCGCGGCGCTCGCTCCCGACTGCGACCAGAGGGCGAACAGCGCGAACACGACCAGGTACAGGAGCGTGCGGTTGGCGCCTTCCCACGCGTCAGCCGGGACCTGCGCCCACAGGATCGAGAGATAGCTGAGCGCCGTATAGAGCGCCAGGCAGGCAATCGCGACGCGCACGGCGGCCGGCACCTCGGCGAAGCGCAACCGCACGCTCGAGAGCGTGAGCGCCAGCAGCGCGAGCAGGATCAATCCGCCGGGGGCCCAGTGAGTCACCGGGTAGCCGCCGTCATTGCCGGCCCATACGACGAACAGCGCCAGCGCACCCAGCGCCGGGACCGTCACCGGCGCCTCACGCAGGGTGTCCCGCAACTTGCCGGCTATCGACCCTGCGAATTCTGGCATTCCAGCTGAGACTATCGGCGCGGTCCCCCGCCAAGATGAGCGTCGGTAATCTGCCAAGGCAGGACGCCCCGAGGCATATGCGCACGCTCATGTATCACGACATCGCGGCGCGCGCACAGCGCGAGTCGGTCGGCTTCCCGGGGCCGTTGGCGGCGCGCTACAAGCTCGAGCCCGTGGCGCTCGAGGCGCACCTCGAGGCCGTGGCGGCGACCCGCCTGGAGGTCCGCCCGCTCGACGGCGGCGAAACGGCGCCGGCGGTCGCGCTGACGTTCGATGACGGCGGCGCCTCGGCTCCGCTCGCCGCCGAGGCGCTCGAGCGGCGTGGCTGGCGCGGTCACTTCTTCGTCACCTCCTCGCGCATCGGCGCGGCGGGGTTCATGTCGGCCGAGCAGCTGAGCGAGCTCAACCGGCGCGGCCACCTGATCGGCAGCCACTCCCACAGCCATCCGACGTACATGGGGCGGCTCACGCGAGCCGAGCTCGATGACGAGTGGGTCCGCAGCCGCGCGGCGATCGGAGAGATCCTCGGCTCGCCACCACGTACCGCATCGGTGCCCGGCGGCTACCTGTCGCGGGACGTGATCGCGGCTGCCGCGGCCGCCGGCTACGAGCTCCTGTTCACCTCCGAGCCGACCGCCCGTGTCGCCCAGGACGGGCTCACCGTTCGTGGGCGCTACACGATTTGGGCGACGACGCCCGCCGGCGTCGCGGCGGCGTACGCTCGCGGCGAGCGCTTGGCCTGCGGTCGGCTGTGGCTGCAGTGGAACGCGAAGAAGCTCGCCAAGCGCACGAGCCCGGCCGTATACCAGGCGCTGCGCAGGGTGCGCGCGCGCGGCTCCTGAGCGCGGCACGGCCGCGAGCGCGCGTTCCCGCGCTGCCCGCCCGCCTCACGGCGCCGTGGCCAGGAACTGCGCGAGCCGCCTGGACGCCGCCTCGAGCGTGCCGGCGTGCGCGCGCTCCAACCCGGCCTCGATCAACTCCTCGCGCAGCCGCGCGTCCGAGGCGATCCGCTCCAGTGCCCCGGCCGCCGCGATCGCATCGCCCGGCTCGATCAGCACGGCCGCCCCCCTGGCAGCCGCCGGCACGCCGCCCACCGCGGTGGCAACCGTCGGCAGGCCCGTCGCGAAGGCCTCCACCAGGACCTGCGGGAATCCCTCCGTCCAGGAGACGTGCAGGAATGCATGGCTGCTCCGGTAGAGGTCGAGCAGGCCGCCGTCGATCGGCACGTAGCCGAGCAGCTCGACGCGGTCCAGCAGGCCGAGCTCCGACAGGCGCGCCTGCAGCTGCTCGCGCAGCGGCCCGTCACCGCAGACGAGCAGCCGCCAACGCCGCTCGCCCGCCTGCAGCTCGACCATGATGTCGGCGAGCAGCAGCGGATTCTTCTCGGCGTCGAGCCGACCGACGGTCAGCAGCGTCAGCTGATCGTCGTAACGGCGGGCCGCGATAGCCTCCGGGGCCAGCGCGAGGTCCCGCTCCGAGACCAGCGAGACGTTCGTCGCCAGGACGCTGCGGGCGTGGCCGTCGCGGTACTTCCGCTCCAGCTCGGGACCTACGACGACGACCGCGTAGCGCCGCGCAAGCAGCCTCCAGATCGCCTCGAGCAGGTCTGCGCCCAGGTGCATCCAGCGACGATCCGGGCGGCGGCTGCGGACGTACACAGGCATGTCCTGTCGCACGCCCAACACGAGTCGCCGCCGTCGCAGCGCGGTGAGCACCGCCAGCAGCACCGAGTGCGGATAAGGGCCGAGCACCCACACCGTGTCCACCTCGTCCAGCAACCGCCAGAAGCGCACGACGGACAACAAGAGGGACCGTGCGACGGACAGGGGATGCCCAAGGCTCTCGTAGTGGGGCAGGCCGACGAGCTCGGTCTCCTCGTGCAGCGGATAGTGCGAGCTCCCCGGCTGCGGATCGAAGCGGCCGACGAGCACGAGGCGCTCGACGTGCGCACGCAGGGCCTCGAGGAAGACCACGAACGCCCGTTGCCCGTAGCGCCGTACGCCGTCGGAGGTGTACTCGTAGTCGGTGTATACGGCGAGCCGCAACGTCAGGCGTCCTCGCCGTGCAGCGAGGGCGCGTAGACGCGATCGCCGGCCGCGCCGCCGCTCGGCGCCTCGGCCTGGCCGAGGAGCCTCGTGAAGGCCGCCACGGGTGGGCCGAACCGGAGCATGCCGGCGAGCGTGCCGACGCCCCAACCGAGATGCATCGCGGGCAGCACGGCGAGCAGCAGCCCGCCCTCCGCACGCCGCTCCGGGCTTGCCGCCGTGGCCAGGCTCGTCCCCGCGACAGCGGATGAGTACGCCAGGAGGCCTGCGCGCGCGGCCTGGCGGAGCGGCCGGGGAGCGGCCACAGCGGCGATCAGCGTGAGCACGAGGCCCGGAGCGATCAGGTGAGATCGGCGCATGCTCTCGGGATGTCGCCGGAACGTCCGCGCCCGGTAGTAGCCGTAGCGGTAGTACTGGCGCACCAGCCCCGTCATCGAGTCGCGCGGCACGTAGTAGCCGGCCATCTCCGGCAGGCACACCAGCCGGGCGCCCTCCCGCAGGAAGCGCGAGGCCATCTCGGAGTCCTGGTTGATCGGCCAGCGCTCGTCCCAGCCGCCCGCCGCGAGCAGCCGCTCTCGCCGCCACACCCCGCCGAACACGCCGCTGTCGAGGTCGCGCTCCTCGCCTTCGCCGGGCTCGTCGTTCCACTTGCGCGAGCCGCCGCGGCCGAGCCACGACGCGAGCGCAAGGCTCACGGCGCGTGAGACCGCGCCGACCGGGCGAGGAACCGCGGGACCGCTGACCCACTCGGTGTCGCCGCGGTCCAGGCGCTCCACTCCGGCGGCCAGATAGCGGTCCGCGTAGTAGGTGTGCGCATCCATGCGAGCGACGAACTCTCCGCGCGCCTCGCGCAGGCACACGTTCAGCCCGCTGGCCGTGCGGCGCTTGGGGTTGTCGAGAACGCGGATGGATGGATCGCGCTTGGCGAGCTCGAGCAGGATCTCGCGCGTGCGGTCCTCGGACCCACCGTCGGCGAACAGCAGCTCGATCGGGCCGTCGTAGCGCTGCGCCTGCATCGTCGCGACCGTCTCACGGATGTGGCGCTCCTCGTTCAGGACCGGCACCAGCACGCTGATGTCCACGGCGTCCCCGAGATCCGCCTGCGCGGCGGAGCTGGATGTCGGCAGGGCGTTCACGCCCGTTCATTATGCTGTCGAACCCGGGGAACCTGGAGTGATCATCGTGACCGACGGATCATCGTGACCGACGTCATCGTCCTCTGCTACCACGCTCTCAGCCCCACGTGGGAGGCAGATCTCTCGACGACGCCCGAGCGCTTCGAACGCCAGATCGCGATGCTCGCGGCGCGCCGCTATCGCGGCGTGACATTCAGCGAGGCCGTCCGCTCGAGTGGAGCGGGCCGGGTTGTGGCGGTGACCTTTGACGATGCCTATCGATCGGTGCTCGAGCTCGCGCGTCCGATCCTCGAGCGCTTCGGCATGCCGGCAACGGTGTTCGCGCCGACCGACGGCGTCGACGCCGCCCGACCTCTGGACTGGCCCGGAATCGATCAGTGGCTCGGCGGGCCGCACGAGCGGGAGCTCACGCCGATGTCGTGGGCCGATCTGCGGTCGCTGGCGGCCGCCGGCTGGGAGGTCGGCTCGCACACCGCCACGCATCCCCACCTCACGCAGGCCGACGACGCCACGCTCGAGGACGAGCTGAGACGCTCCAAAGCGGCCTGCGAGCAGCATCTGCGGACTCCGTGCGAGTCGCTGGCCTACCCCTACGGCGACGTGGACGCGCGGGTGGTCGCGGCGACGGCGCGTGCCGGCTACAGCGCCGCAGCGGCGCTGCCACGGCGCCTGAGCGCGCTCGGCGCGCTGCAGTGGCCACGGATCGGCGTGTACCGGGCGGATGATGCCCGTCGCTTCCGGCTGAAGGTCTCACCGGCGGTTCGCCGCCTGCGCCGATCGGCGGCATGGAACGCGCTCGATCGGCCGCGCGCGCTCCTCGCCCGCTAGCGGCAGCCGGATTCGGCAGCCGGATCCCGCTGGCCTGACGGAGGAGATGAGCGGTTAAGATTCTCGCGCGCCTACCGATGCATTGCGGGACGGGACATGATGGAGACGAACGCCACAGCGAGTGTGTTGATCACCGATGCGCAGGAGCGATCGGTCGTCGGCGCGATTCGCGCACTGGACGCCGCCGGTTATCGCGTGGAGGCGACGACGCACACGCGGCTGTCACCGGGGCAGTGCTCGCGATCCTGCAGCGAGCATCATCGGGTGCCCTCGCCGAGCGCCAACGACGAGGCATTCGTCAGCCGCTTGGAGGAGATCGTGCGGGGTCGGACCTACGCTGCGTTGCTCGCCGGCAGCGACGCTTCGCTGCTCGCGATCTCGCAGCACCGGGCGCGGCTCGAGCCGCACGTCGAGATCGGCCTGCCCAGCCATGACGTGGTGCGTCGCGCGCTGAGCAAGGTGGAGCTCGCAGGCGAGGCCGCTGCCGTCGGCTTCCGCACGCCACGCTCGAGCGTCTGCCAGAACGGCCAGCAGGCGCAGGAGGCGGCGCGCGAGCTCGGCTTCCCGGTGATGGCGAAGTCGGCCTCGGCGCTGGTCGTCGCCGACGGGCGCATCGTACGTCCCGATAGCCGTCTGATCCCCGACGCGGCGGCCATGAGCGCGTGGCTCGAGCGACAGGTCGGACCGGTCCTGATCCAGGGTCGCGAGCGCGGGCACGTCTACTCCTGCCCGGGGGTGATGACGGCCGACGGCCTCGTCGGCTTTGCGCTCGCGCGCTACGTACGCACGTGGCCGACGCAGGCCGGCAACGCGT
>Ga0193729_1000046_pt1 | contig 53780 bp, 40 predicted proteins | sample U1c2metaG_FD_143036 | JGI IMG/M metagenome (GOLD analysis project Ga0193729, IMG submission 143036) | Soil microbial communities from a riparian zone of the East river system, Colorado, United States - U1c2 | ecosystem: Environmental > Terrestrial > Soil > Riparian zone | place: USA: East River...
GCCAGGGACACGACGACGTCATCGTCATCAGCGAACGACTCTGGAAACGTCGCTTTAATTCCGACCCGTTCCTTGTCGGCAAGTCGCTTCTTTTGAGTGGACGCAGTTACACCGTTATCGGCGTAATGCCGGCCAAATTCGAGTTTCCAATCCCGCTTTTCGGTGTTCAGGGCAATCAATTCGCCGAACGCGTCGATATTTGGAAACCGATCGCTTTCACACCGCTGGAATTAAAAGAGCGCGGCTCACGTAGCTATGGCCTGATCGCGCGATTGCGTTCCGATGTATCAGAAGGCAAAGCGCAAGCGGAACTGGATACAATTATTTCAAATTGGATCCGCGCATACCCTGACAATTACCGCGGTTCGGGCTTCGGCGCCAAAATCTATTCGCTTCACGATCAGGTGGTCGGTGGAATGCGCGTCGGGTTGGCAATTTTGCTGGGCGCGGTTGTTTTCGTCCTGTTGATCGCTTGCGCCAATCTGGCGACGATGCTGCTTGCGCGAGCAAGCGCGCGAGAGCGCGAACTGGCTATTCGGGTCGCACTCGGCGCCGGGCCGTGGCGATTGCTGCGACAAATGCTGACTGAAAGTGTGCTGCTCGCTCTCGCCGGCGCGGCTGGCGGAGTCGTCCTGTCCATTTGGGGGCTCGACCTGTTGAAGCATATCGGCGCGCGCACCGTTCCGAGGCTGGCTGAAGTGAATGTGGATCTTGTTGTTCTCGTGATCGCGGCCGTCGTTGCGGTTGGGACTGGAATTTTGTTCGGCTTGATTCCCGCCTTGGCCAGCGCAAAGCCGGAGCTGACTGAGGCATTAAAGGAAGGCGGGCGCGGCTCGACCACCGGTGCCCGGCGCAACCGCTTGCGCAATTCCCTCGTTGTTGCCGAGATCGCGCTCGCACTCGTCCTTCTCGTCGGCGCCGGTCTTTTGCTGAAAAGTTATATGCGGCTGCAAAACATCGATCCCGGTTTTGACCGCCGCAATGTTCTCACCGCCGAGATCAATCTTTCCGATACGAAATATCCGCGGCGGGCGAGCGCCGACTATCGCCGCGGCGAAGCGATGATCAACTTTTGGAACGAAGCGCTGCGGCGCGTCCGGCAATTGCCGGGAGTGGAAGGCGTCGGCTGCACGATCGTCCTTCCCATGAGCGGCTCGAATACTGATTCCTCATTTGCGATCCAGGACCGGTCGGTCGGTGGAAAGGAACCGACGCCCGACGAGGAAATTCGCGCCATCACACCCGATTATTTCCGCGTCTTAAAAACGCCGCTGGTTCGCGGCCGCTTTTTTGCCGACTCGGACAATGCCGACGCGCCGCCGGTTACAATCATCAACGATGCCTTGGCGCGGAAGTATTGGCCCAATCAAGACGCGCTTGGAAAGCGAATCACTTTGGATGATCCGCGGAAAGATCCGAAATGGCTGACCATTGTCGGAATCGTGCGCGGCATCAGACACCGCGGCCTCGATACCGATCCAGAACCCGAATACTACATTCCCGTGGCCCAGCGTGCGGAGCGCAGCATGATTCTCGCGGTTCGGAGTGCGCAGGATCCGCGCAATCTCACGTCGGCTCTGCGGCGCGAAATTCAGTCCATCGATCCCGATCAGCCGATCGCGAATGTTCGGACGCTCGAGGCCGTGACCGCCGATTCTGTTGCGCCGCGTCGAATGTCAGTCGTGCTTCTCGGTGTATTTGCGGTGATCGCTTTGGTGCTCGCGGCGGTAGGCATTTATGGCGTCATCTCCTATCTGGTCCTGCAACGTACCCACGAAATCGGTGTTCGGATGGCGCTTGGCGCGCAGCGCGGGGACGTTCTTCGCTTAGTTGTCGGGCACGCATTGAAATTAGTTGGAATCGGGACCGCGATCGGTCTTGTTCTCGCCTTTTTTTCGACCCGCGCGCTAGCTGCTTTGCTTTACAACGTCGGCGCATTCGATCCGGCCACGTTTGCAATCGTTACGGTTGTTCTCGCCACGATCGCGTTCCTGGCGAGTTACATCCCGGCTCTCCGCGCCACCAGAGCTGACCCGATGATCGCGCTCAGTCACAACGCTTAGGTTTATGATCAAGCTGCGTCACATCGAACGTGTTTATCCTTTGGCTAAAGGAAAATTCTTTTATGTCCTGCGTGACATCAACGTCGATATCGCGGAGGGCGAATTTGTTTCCATCATGGGCCCGTCCGGCGCGGGAAAGTCGTCCCTCCTTCACATTCTTGGAATGCACGACCACGGTTGGAGCGGCGAATATTTTCTCAGCGACGTTGGCGTCCATCCTCTCAAAGCAAAAGAGCGCGCCGCGCTTCGCAACGAACAGATCGGGTTCGTGTTTCAGCAATATCATCTGCTGGATGACCTGACCGTTTACGAAAATCTCGAGATCCCGCTCTCATATCGCAAGGTAAACCGGAGCGAACGAGAAAGCATTGTCGCGGACGCGCTCGACCGCTTTCAAATCGTCGGGAAAAAAGATTTGTATCCGCGTCAGTTATCCGGCGGCCAGCAACAGCTCGTCGGCGTCGCGCGCGCAATTATTTCGAATCCGAAGCTTCTTCTCGCCGACGAGCCGACTGGCAATCTCCATTCGAGCCAGGGCGAAGAGATCATGAATTTGTTCAAAAAACTTAATGCCGAGGGCATGACCATCGTGCAAGTGACGCATTCCGAGAGAAATGCCGGTTACGGAAATCGCGTCATCCAACTGCGCGACGGCTGGATCGTTGACAAATAACAAGAGGTAAAATCTATATGATTCTAGATTCGTTTCGTCAGGATGTGCGTGTCGGTCTTCGAGTTTTGTTCAAGGAGAAGTCATTTTGTTTCCTGGCCGTGCTTGTGCTCGGACTTGGCATCGGCGGCGCGACGACCCAGTTCACCGTGGTCAACGCAGTCGTCTTACGCGGTTTTTCCTTCCCGCATCCCGAACAGCTGATGAGCGTGGGATTGATCGACCCTCAAGGCACCGCGCCAAACAATAATTTCGGTATCGGCAACATTCCGACGGCTCAGGATTACGAAGACTTGCGCAATGCCCAGCAATCGTTCGCGCAAATGGCGGGCTATCTCAATGGATCGACAATCAACGTAACTTACAAAAACAATCCGCAGCGTTACACCGGCGGCTATGTCACCGAAAATTTCTTCAGAATTCTCGGCGTCTCGCCGATCATCGGCCGCGATTTCACCGCTGAGGATAACAAGCCGGGCGCTGAAAAGGTCACGATTCTCGGTCACGAGATTTGGCAGCGGGATTTCCACGGCGACCCTGACATCGTCGGCCAAAGTGTTCGGATTAATGGCAAGGCCGGGACGATCATCGGTGTGATGCCGCCGAACTTTAAATTCCCGGTGTCGGAGGAACTTTGGATCCCACTATATAACGAGTATCCCGTCCTGCCCCGCGGCGATGCGCTCAGCGGGCCGAATAACCCCGCGCCATCGGTGATGGGCCGCCTCAGGTCCGGTGTGAGCATCGATCAGGTGAACGCAGAATTTGCCGGATTGGCGCGGCGTTTGGCGCAGGATAATCCGAAGACCAACGCCACTCTTACTTCGGCAAGCGTGCAGCCGCTGCTAAACGCGCTCACCGGTCCGCAATTGCGGCAAACGATTTGGGCGATGCTCGCTGCTGTCATTCTTGTATTGCTGATCGCGTGCGTAAACGTGATGAACATGCAATTTGGTCGCGTTGCATTGCGCGCAAAAGAATTAGCCATTCGCGGCGCGCTCGGCGCCACCCGCTGGAGAATTGTCCGCCAGATATTGACTGAAAGTCTCGTCGTCGCCGTATTCGGCGGCATCGCCGGCGTGGTCGTCGCCTATTGGGGAGTCGACATGTTGGTTCGCGCAACAAACGCGCTCCCGTCTCCTTTGCCTTACTGGGTCCAATTCAAGATCGATGGCCCCGTTCTCGCGTTCACGGTCGGCATCACGTTGGTTGCCACGCTCGTCTCTGGTCTCGTTCCGGCCTTGCTCAGCGCCCATGCAAACGCGGCTGAGATTATGAAAGAAGGCGGACGCGGAAACAGCAGTCGGTTGGTGAACATTATCACGCGCGTGCTGGTGGTCGGACAAATTGCACTGACGGCCGCGCTCTTGATCGCGGCAACGTTGCAAATCAAATCGATCCGCAACCAGACGACACTCGATTACGGCTACGATGAAAATGGGATTTTCAGTGCGCGAATGGGTTTAATGGACGGCGATTATCCGAATTCGGAGGCGCGCCGGCAGTTTTTTCTTCGCGCGGTGCGTGCATTACGTGCCGACCCCTCCTTCGCCGACGCCGCCATGAGCGATCGCTTTCGGATGACCTTTGCGCCCTTCGGTCAATATGAAATAGACGGCCAAACTTATGTGACCGATCGCGACCGGCCGCGCGGAAATTTTGAAGCCGTTTCTGACAATTATTTTGCAACGCTTGGTTTGAAAATTTTGGAGGGCCGCGATTTCACAATTGACGACGCCGATTCAAAACAACGTGTTGCCATCGTCAATTCGAGTTTTGCACGAAAATATTATGCTCACAAAAGTCCGATTGGCCGCCGGATTCGGATTTTTAATCCCGGTCAGCCGCAAGAATGGCGAACCATCGTCGGCGTGGTGCCCGATACGCTCATGCAAGGTCCGTTCAATCAACAGACTGACAACGCCGGATTCTATATCCCGTTACTCGGTGCGGATCCCGCCGTCCAGTTTTGCACGATCATTGTGCGTCCACGTTCCGGTCAGCGTGCGGATACGCTAGGGCCCGCTTTGAGCAAAGCGGTCGCTCAGTTGGATTCCAATTTGCCGACGTATTTCACGGGAACACCGGCCCGGCTGCACGCCGAAATTCTTGGAGGGAACCGCATCATCGCGACGTTATTCGGTATTTTCGGCGTGCTGGGATTCATTCTGTCCGCAGTAGGTCTCTATGGCGTGATGAGTTTCTCGGTAAACCAACGCACACAGGAATTCGGCATTCGCATGGCGTTGGGCGCAGACGCGGCGCGAATTTTTCGCATGGTCATGACGCAGGGCGCCTGGCAATTGGTCATCGGTCTTGTTCTTGGCGCCGGTGGAGCAGCGCTGCTTCTCGGAGTTCTCGCTGCCGCTGCTTTGCAAAACATCCTCTTCAAGGTGAACGCGCTTGATCCGTTCATTTATTTCGCTGTCTCGGGACTACTCACTTTCGTTGCGGCAGCTTCTTGCTTTGTCCCAGCGCGCCGTGCTACCCGCGTCGATCCAATGGTTGCACTTCGCTATGAGTAAAAACTAGGAGGTCTGATCGTGCTCACCGATATCCGATTTGCTTTTAGGATGCTGGTGAAGACGCCGGGCTTCACCGCCATCGCTATCGTAACACTTGCTCTCGGCATCGGCGCGAACACCGCGATCTTTAGCCTGATCCACGATCTGTTTCTGCGCGGCCTTCCATTCCACGAACCGTCGCGCATCGTGCGTATTTACGGTGAGGCGAAGGAGCGCGATCTGAGACAAGCTCCCTTCTCCGTGCCGAAGTTTTGGCATTACCGCGATGGACAAACCATTTTTTCCAGCTTCGCCGCGGATTGGGGCAACGGTTACATCCTGACCGGGCTAGGTGAACCGGTCCAGATCCTACGAATCAACCCCACATTCAAACATGAACGATATTCGTTTTGCGTTTCGTAAACTTCGACAATCACCCGCGTTCACCTCAATCGCGGTAATCACGCTCGCGCTCGGCATTGGGCTCAACACGGCAATTTTCAGTCTAATCAACGATCTCTTTCTACGCGGTCTCCCGTTCAAGGAGCCGGCGCGGGTGGTTCGTCTCTACGGTGGCGACAAAACGCGCGATCTGGTGGACACCCCCATATCGGTGCCGCGCTATCAACATTACCGTGATGGTCAGACAATTTTCGACGGCTTCGCTGCGGAAAATTTCTCTGCCTTTACTCTGACCGGCTTGGGCGATCCGGTTCAAATTTTTGGCGGACGATTGACCTCGAACTATTTTGAAGTCTTGGGTGTCAGGCCGATTCTCGGTCGCAATTTCCTCCTGGAAGAAGAGGAAACTGCCGATGTCGCACTGGTGACGAAGAACTTCTGGCAAAAACGCCTCGGTGGCGACCCGCGTGTGATTGGACGCAGCATCACGCTCGATGGCACGCCGCACACCATTGTCGGCGTTCTGCCAGATATGCCAGTCACTTGGTTTGGAGCGAGCCCTATCGCGGAAGTTTGGACGACGAAACCTTTCCAACTTGCCGGATTCACTCACGAACGATTGATGCGCGGGACCGCTTTCCTTCGCGTGGTCGGCCGATTGAAATCGGGGATGAGCCTTCAACAAGCGTGCACCGCGTTGCCGTCGCTCGAACAAGGTTATCGGACGCAATATCCGAACAACATCGAAAGCACGATGACGACAACACTTAGGACGTTGCCGCAGGACGTGACGCAAAATTTCCGGGCCAGTTTCGTCACGCTATTCGCTGCCGTGTGTTTTGTTTTGTTAATCGCGTGCAGCAACGTTGCGAATCTTTTGCTCGTACGATTCACCGGCCGGCGCCGCGAAATTGCTTTGCGAATGGCGATCGGCGCGTCGCGCGCCAGCATCGTCCGGCTGTTTGTCTTCGAAAGTTTGCTGGTCAGCGCAATCGCCGGGGCCGTTGGCGCTTTGCTCGCTTGGCAACTCGTGCCGGTCGTGCCAAGGATGGCCGCGAATTTTTTGCCATTCGATCCGGCGACACGTGTGGAGCTTTCCCTTCCGGTTCTCGCATTCACGATTGCATTGTCGATCGTGACCGGGCTTGTGATGGGAGTTTATCCGGCGCTGCAAAGTTCGCGGGCCGATCTCGTTGAAGGATTAAAAGAAGGCGGCCGCGGCACCAGCGGCAGCATGCGGCAACAACGCTTCCGCAAAATTCTTGTCGGCGCGCAGGTCGCGCTCTCTGTCACGCTGCTGGCCGGTGCGGCACTGCTCATCACCAGTTTCATCCGTTTGAGTCAACAGAACCTCGGCTTTCGTTCCCGCAATCTTTGGACCGGTGCGATTACCCTTCCGGTCGCGCAATATCCTAACGCCGCATCGCGTCAGCGTTTTGTCGAACGAACATTGAACGCTTTGCGCGACGTTCCCGGAATCGAAAGCGCCACAATCAGTGGCGATATTCCATTAGCGGTTTTTGGAAATCAGACGGTTTACGCGCGCGGCGACCGCGAGCTTTCGCCAATGGAAAAGCGCGCGGTCGCTCCGAATCACGACATCGCACCGGATTACTTCAAGACGTGGGGAATTCCACTCCTGGCCGGTGGCGAATTCAACGAACATGATACCGCCGAAGCGCAGAATGTCTGTTTGATTAGTCAGGCCGGCGCCAAAAAAGTTTATCCCAACGAAGATCCGATCGGCAAAACGCTCCTCGTCACGAGTCTTGGTGTGCCCTGCGAGATCGTCGGCATTGTGGGCGATGTTCGATCAATCCGGGTCAAGGACGCTCCTGGGATGGAGTTCTATCGCCCCTTGGCTCAGGAGAATTTTCCGTTCGCAGTGATCGGGGTGCGGAGCAATTTAAGAGTCGATGCGGTGACGACATTGGTGCAATCGGCGCTAAACACGGTCGATCCGGGTTTGGCAATTGCAATTCCCCAATCGATGGAAAAAATTGTCGCGCAAGCGCTTGGCCAGGCTCGGCTGATGATGTGGTTGCTCGGCATTTTCGCTGGAACGGCATTGTTGCTGGCCACCGTTGGCATTTACGGCGCAGTCGCATACACGGTCGAGCAACGCACCGGAGAAATCGGCATGCGGATGGCGCTTGGCGCGCAAACCATGGATGTCTTGCGATTGATCGTGAACCAGGGAATGCGGCCGGTGATTTTCGGACTAATGGTGGGATTGGCCGCGGCCCTGGCGCTCGGCCGTTTGATCGCATCGCAACTTTATCAAACGTCCGCTCACAATCCGGTTTTGCTGGCAGCGACGATGTCGATCCTCGGGCTTGCCGCGTTGCTCGCATGCGTGTTTCCCGCACGTCGAGCTGCAATGGTCGATCCCATCCAAGCGCTCCGCGCGGAATAATTGCCTATGTATATAATATGCTGAGCGACCTGAGATTTGCCCTTCGGATGCTGACCAAGAGTCCGGGGTTCAGTGCGGTGGCGATCATTACGCTCGCTCTCGGCATTGGCGCGAACACCGCCATCTTCAGCGTCATCGATGCGGTTTTGCTGCGACCATTGCCATTTCCGGAAGCGGATCGCCTCGTTCGGATCTACGAAACATTCGGGGAGGAAGGTGCCGTTAGCGACAAGCTCAACTTGTCTGAGCAAACGTTGCGTCAATGGCGGGACCACGGCGGCGATATTTTCGAATCGATCGGGGCCGCGACCGGCGCGAGCTTGACCAACGGTCCGAATGCGGAGGGAACGGCGCATAATTTCCGCGCCGCCCGCATTAGCTCCAATTTCTTGACGACAGTTGGGTTGCAAACCTTGCTCGGCCGTAATTTTACCGCCGCGGAAGATCAGCCGGGAGGTCCGCGAGTTGTAATAATTGGTTATGATTTTTGGAGGCGTAATCTTAGCGGACGCGCAGATGTTGTTGGCCAAACCGTCAGACTCGATGGGGCGCCGTACACGATCGTCGGCGTGATGCCGAAAACGTTTCGTCATCCATATCGCGCGGAGTTGTGGCTGCCCCTGGCGCTAACATTCAGCACGGAGGGTCCGCGCTATCATTATCTTTACGGTGTGGGGCGGCTTCGCCGCGGTATTTCGATTGCACAGGCAGATGCGGCCGTTCGCCGGATGTGCGCAGCAATCGACCAAGCAGCTAGGGATCCGAACAATCCGAAGTGCGCAGCCATTCTTCCTTTGCGCGACAGCTTTATTATGGATGTGCGCCCGAAGCTCCTTATCATCGCGGCCGCGGCGGTGTGCGCATTGCTGGTCGCGGCGGCGAACTTTGCCGGATTATTGCTCGCGCGCGTAATTGAGCGGGACGGCGAAATGGCGTTGCGCTCCGCCTTGGGCGCTACGCGCGGCCGTATCGTCCGACAAGGCCTTGCGCAGGCATTTTTGCTCGCTGTCTTTGGCACGCTCGGCGGATTGTTGATCGCGAGTTGGTTGACGCCTTTGCTAGTCGCACTCAGTCCGGAAGGCACCGACATAACCGGGAGCGCAATTCGCGAATTCGATCATGCTGTGCGCCTCGACTGGCCCGTCTTTGCGTTCGCCGCCGGCGTCATGGTTCTGATTGGCCTCGGCTTTGGTTTGCTCCCAGCCTGGCGCGCGTCACGCGCGGATCTCAGAGGAGCGATCAGCCATCTGGGCCGCGGCGCGACCCTAGATGGCGGCACGCGTCGCGTTCTTAGCGGCCTGATCGTCACCGAACTCACGATGGCTGCTGTGTTACTCACGGGCAGCCTTCTGCTCACGGAACATTTTCGAAGTGTGGTGAACCAGCCGTGGGGTTTCTCGACTCAAGGCCGCATGGTCTTCAATGCGATGTTCTCCGACCGCCTTTTCGCTTCTCCAGAAGCTCGTCTCGCTTCGATCGAGCGAGTGCTGGCGGAGCTACGCTTGTTGCCAGGAGTTCGTTCCGCCTCCGTCACCGCGCCTCCACCAATGGAAGCTGCCCGGGATCTGATGAGCTGCGTTCCAGAAGGAAGTCACCCGGCGGAGCCGCGCGGCTATTACATCGCCTATCTGCGCACGACGCATCCGGGCTATTTTGCGACGCTGGGCCAGACGCTGCTGCGCGGGCGCGATTTCAATGAAGCCGATCGGGCTGACACACAGCCCGTCTGTATCGTGAACGAGTCGTTCGCGCGTCGCTTCTGGCCGGGCCAAGATCCTTTGGGCAAACGCGTAAAACAGGGCCGCCTCGATGATGCACGGCCTTCGTTTGCCGTTGTCGGCGTGGTTGCAGACACGAAAGCAATTACCGATCCGCGTGACGGTGAAGTGGTCGGCACGGTCTGTTTACCGTTGCCGCGCGCGCTCGCGAGCAACTTCGATGAATTGACTTTTGTGGTCAACGCGGAGACGTCAAGCCGCGCGAACGCCTTGGAGCCGGTCCTGCCTGCCGCGATCAGCCGCGCCGACAATCGACTCGTCGCATATGACGTTACTTCGCTGGACGCCGCGGCGGCAGACACGTGGGTTGCGGAGCGTTTTCTGTTCGTTCTCGTCTCCCTCTTCGGCGTGCTCGGACTGATTCTCGCCGCCGTCGGACTTTACGGACTGCTTACCCTACAGGTGGCGCAACGCGAATATGAATTTGGAATTCGCAGTGCGCTTGGCGCGACCCCTTCCCAAATTATTCAGCTCGTCGCACGCCAGGGCGCCACGCTTCTTGGCGTCGGCTCTGCCGTCGCCAGCGTCATTACATGGGGCTCAGTCCGTATAGTGCAGAGCTACTGGGCGGCGATGCCCGCTCCGAATGTTATCGCCTGCCTTCTCGCCAGCGCAGTGCTCTTTGCTGCCGCAACGTTCGCTTGCTGGTTTCCCGCTCGTCGCGCCGCGCGGGTCGATCCGGTCATCGCCCTTCGCGCTGAATAACAGTCATTCGGATCTCGTGATTCCCGTCGGGCAGACGCTCAGGCGGCGACAGCTATCTGATCACGTCTTCGTGCCGAACAACCGCTTGAGCGAATTCCAAAAACCACGCCCACTCTCCAGTTTTCCGGAGCGCGCCACCAGGACTGGACAATTCGCGTGATTCAAAATGCTGCGGGTCAGATCACCCATGATGTAATGCCGGAGCATTCCGCGCGCTTGCGATGAACCGGTCACGATCAAATCGTGATCGCCTTGCCGCACTTCCGCGAAAACTTGCTCGATCACGATGCCATGGCGCACACGCACTTCGACCGGCACGCCCAAACGTTCGAGTTCTTCCTTTTGCCGGCGCAAATTCAATCCGAGCTCCGATCTCGATTCGAGCAATCGGTTGACGTCTTCTTCGAGTCGCACCAAATCGGCATAAATCGCGGGCGCTTCAGCCATGACATGCAACAAGGTGACCGACGCTCCGACGGCGGCGGCGACCTTTCCGGTCAGTTGCACCGCCTCCTCGATGAATTCTTTTCCGCCGGTGCACACGAGAAAGCGTTTCAATCGGTTGCATTCGCCGATGGCGACGAGCACCGGCGGCGGAATCGCCTTGATCACTTCGTAGGTTTTTTCCGAGCGCCAGTAAAGCCCGGTCCGGCCGGTGTGTCGGGAGCCAATGACGACGAGATCATAGGTCGTGGTCGATGTTTGATTGAGAATTTGCCGGACAGGTTCGCCGGCCCGCACCACGATCTCGGGTGCGATACCGTCCGCACGGAGCGATTGCGCTTGCGCCTCGAGCGCATCGCGCAAGGGACGTTCGTCAGACGGTTTCTCGGCGATACCCAGAAGCGTGAGCTCCGCGCGAGAGGGACCGGCCAAAAGGCCGCCAATTCGCGTTGCGTTATCCGCGGCTGGCTTTCCGTCACTGCAGATCAAAATCTTCATCGCGCGTTACAATTTATGCCCGGTCATCAAAGTGTAGATCACGATGGCCGCGCCGATCAGCGGAAGCGGAACAAAGGCCAGCCGAATTTTTGGTCCGGCAAAGTATTGCGTGGAGATGGCGCCAATCTGCGCGCCGACGGCCGCGCCCGTGTTCATGACCAGCGCGATCAGGATGTCCACGTTGCCTTTGGTCGCATGGCTAAATGTTCCGTAGCTAGCCGAAATGATGATCTCGAAAAGATCGGTCCCAACCGCGAGGTGTGTCGGAATTCCGAGAACGTAAACCATCGAGGGCATCCGAATATAACCGGCGCCGCCGCCGAGAAAGCCGCTGAATAATCCGCCCACGAACGCAACGAGCAGAATGATCCAGAGCGAAATCGCTTTCACGCCCGAGGCAGGAAGCGCGACCAGTGGCCAAATCTTTAAGCGCTGAATGGCCCGCGTTACGTGCCCGAATTCCGAATGGTCTTGTTTCGTCTTCCCGCCTGTTACCTTTCCTTGCGGCAATCGTCCTTTTTGCGAGGTCAACGTTTTCCAGCTCTCCCAAATCATAAAGGTGGAGATGCTCAGATAGACGGCGATCGAAACGATGCTCACGACCAGGTTAACGTTGCCCGCCCGTTTCAACATTTGAATCAACTGGGCGCCCACTTCCGCTCCGCCAATTGTGCCAAGGGCCATGATCAATCCAAGACGAAGATCGACATTGCCCAGCGCCCGATGCCGTTTTGCTGCGACCACCGACTTGCCGACGATGTGCGCCAGATCGGTGCCGACGGCGAAGTTCCAGTCAAGACCGACCGCGCGCAGCGCCGGGCCTGCGATAAAACTGCCGCCCACTCCAAAGAAGCCGCCCAGGATGCCGATGAGAAAGCCGACGATTACGAGATAGATCGGACTAATGTGCGCTCCGGAAATTGGAAAAAACATGGCTTATTCCGAGCGGCCGCGAATGAGCCACAATAAAAACGTCGTTACATTTTCCAGCAGCACGGCCTGACCGATGATGAGGAGAATCGCAACACCGCCATAAGTATTGCGGTGGTGAATCTCGAGCTGCTGCAGCCACCCGCCCAAAAAATGTAGAACAAGAAAAAAATAAGCGACGACGAGGAGCGCATAGATCGCCAACTCAATCGCAAAAGCTCTTAATGTTTTGGCGGTTGCGGCTTTCATAAGGGGTGTTAAAGCGTTAAGCGTTAAAGCGTTAAAGCGGAAGATGAATCGGCCTCGCGCCGATAGCCCCCCATCGCTTCCAACTCTTCATCGCTTTAACCCGGTTTGCCGGTTGCGTGCAAGGCCGTCAACAAGCAAATTCCATTGCGCCCCGAACGTTTCCTCTTAACGTTCCATCTCACTCTTAACGGGAAAAACCATGGCCGATGCTGCGAACAAATACGCCGAGAATGTAGCGGGAAAATTTTATGTCGACGATCAATGCATCGACTGCGATTTGTGCCGCGAAACCGCGCCTGCCAATTTCAAACGCAACGACGACGGCGGCCACTCCTACGTTTATAAACAAGCGGAGACTCCGGAGGAAGATGCGCTCTGCAAGGAGGCGATGGAAGGATGTCCAGTCGAAGCCATCGGCGATAACGGAGCGTAGTCTTTGCTTCTGTAGCGGCGGTCTGCGACCGTCGCATTATGCCTGAACGGCGCGTTCGAAAAAAAGCAAACGCCGAACGTCCAGCGCCGAACGCACAGCATCCAATTCCATCAAACATCCCCGTCGCGCTCACGATCGCCGGATCGGACAGCAGCGCCGGCGCCGGCATCCAGGCGGACCTCAAGACCTTTAGCGCCCTCGGAGTCTATGGCTTAACCGCGATTACGTGTATCGTGGCGGAAACGCCGGGGAAAGTTTCCCGCATCGAACCGGTGAGCGCGAAAATGGTTCGGGAGCAAATCGAAGTGCTCGCCCGAGATTTTCCGATCACCGCCATCAAAACCGGACTGCTTTGTTCGGGTGAAATTATCTCCGCGGTTGCGCACGCGATACGTGGCACAGCCGAGACGGCTGTGCCCCTCGTGATAGATCCAGTAATTGTCGCCACCAGCGGCGATCCGCTCCTCGACGAAAACGCAATTGAATCCTACACAAAAGAATTATTTCCGCTCGCGACCTTGATCACGCCCAACTTACTCGAAGCAGAAAAATTCATTGGCGAGCCCGTGCGGGACTTGAAATCAATGCGCCGCGCCGGAACCGAACTCGCCAGGCGATTTAGCGTGTCGATCTTGTTGAAAGGCGGTCACCTTGCCGGCGACCACGCTGTCGATCTTTTGATTGCCGATGGCAAGATCACGGAGTTCTCCGCGCCGTTTGTTCGCGATGTGGCGACCCACGGCACCGGCTGCTGTTACTCCGCCGCCATCACGGCCGGACTCGCATCCGGTTTATCACTGGAATCCTCAATTGGTCGCGCGAAAAAATTCGTGACGGTGTCCATTACGCAACGATTTCGCTGGAAATCGAAATCCGGCAAAAATCTCGACGCGCTCAACCATTCACGATTGCTGTAGCGGCAGGCGTGCCGCCTGCGAGACCACACCTATTGCAGCCAGCACGGCTGCCTCTACAGAAACTTATCCGCAACGTTTTGGTTTTTCCAACGCTTCAACTCCATTGCTTCCAGCGCCGCCGCAGTCTCCGCCTGTTTTTTGCTCCGGCCGCTGCCTTGGCCAAGGACAACGTCTTCCCAAACGGCTTGCACGACGAATGTTTTTTCGTGCTCGGGCCCGCTCTGTGAAATCAATTCATAGACCGGGCTGCGCGGTGAAATGCTCTGCAATAATTCCTGTAGCTGACCTTTCGGGTTGATGTCGATCGGCGCTTCGGCGAGCTGATCGAGATCGGCGCGCGCTTGCGCGAGAATAAAATTTTTTGCCGTCGCCAAATCGCTGTCGAGATAGATCGCGCCGATCAGCCCCTCGTAAGCGTCAGCCAATGTCGATCCCCGCTCGCGCCCACCGCTTGCCTCTTCCCCGCGTCCCATCATCAAATAACCTCCGAGATCGAGCGCGAGCGCATGGCCCTTCAACGCTTCGCGCGAAACAAGGCGCGAACGGAGCTTCGTCAACTGGCCCTCAGCTTCGCTGCGAAAATGCTCGTAAAGATACTCGGTGATGACGAGCTGGAGAATGGCGTCCCCGAGAAACTCGAGCCGCTGATTATCAAAATGATAGCGCTGCGTCTCGTGACCGAGACTGGGATGAGTCAGCGCCTCCGCCAGCAAAAGCGAATTGCGAAACTTATAACCGATGCGTTCCTCGAGCGGACTCACAGTTATCGCTTCCGATAAATTTCGAGCGAAGTCACAACATCGAGAGCGCGCTGCAAGACGGGATCGTGCGCTGCTGCTTTTTCCGGCGGACGCCGGCGACGCTCCTGCGCTGCTTCCGCCGCGTCGAGCTCGGGATTTGTTCCGGCCAAAAGCGCGGCCTCATTCAGATGGGGGCGTTCCGCCTCGTAAACAAAGGGGCCCATTCCTTTTTGCACACTCAACTGAAAGATCTGCCGCTTGTCCGCCACCGACATCTCGACCGGCAAATCCGGCCTTACTCCATCTGGGAATAATGGCCGGCCTTCCGGCAAGACCGCTTCGGCCACGGCAACCCGCAACATTTTCCCGCTCGGCAATTGCAAGTCGGAGTATTCAACCGCGCGACCAGCCGTCGGCTGGCCAATGATCAATGCTTTGTCATAAAATCGCAGCGCGCCCGCGAGCGTTTCGGCTCCGCCCGCGGTGTCGCTATCGGCGAGCACCATAATCAATCCTTGAAACGCCGGTTCGCGATCCGAGTTAAACACCTGGTCCTGGCGCGCGGCCGGTTTGCGCAACGTGAAAAGCGGCTTGCCTTTCGGGCAAAATCGTTTCGCGAATTCCGCTGCCGTTGCGAAGTCGCTCGTGGGCGGACTGTCGCGAAGATCGATAATCAACGCCTCAACTTTCTTGGCGGAGAATTCTACCAGCTTTTCGTCCATCGCCTGGAGATTCGCGGCGGTGAACGCACCGGGTCGCAAGTAACCGGAATGACCATCCAAAATCTCACTGTAAAACACGCTCGACGATTCCCTCGGCGCAGCTTCGCTCCGGGACTCCGGGGGCAAAACCATCACGCCGTGGGAGAGCCGAATCGTCAGGCCCTCAATGGTGGCGCGATTTAATTCCGTCTCGGTAATTGCATCCGGATTCGTGAAATTGTTTTTCAAGAGCGTGATGACCGCCTGCAAGTCGGCCGCGCCTAACGAATTGATCAATTCTTCCGTGGTAGGCGTCGCGGAAGGCGATGGCGTTGGGGAAGATTTGGCCGGAGTCGGAGCGCTGGTCGCCGCTGGAGAGGCGGCGGAGGGCGCGGGGGATTGGGCGAACCCATTCGCCCCCATCAAAACCCAAATCGCGATTCCCGCCGGCCAAGTAAACCGAAACATCAGTGTGACATGTCGATGTTATCCGTGACGGGCCGTGAGAGCAATATCCCGCCGGTAATGGCAGTTCTCAAAATGAATGCGCGAAACGGCCTCGTACACGCGAGCACGCGCAGCTTCGATTGTCGATCCAAGCGCGGTCACGGCGAGAACCCGGCCGCCAGAGGTCACAATTCCGCCATTCGTGCGCTGCGTTCCCGCATGAAAAATGTGAACGTCATCAAGCTGCTCTGCCTCGTCGAGACCGGAAATCGCCTTCCCGGTTTCATATTTGTCGGGATAACCGCCGGAAGCGAGCACGACTGTGACCGCCGCGCGCTCGTCCCATTCGATGGCGCAATTGTCGATCTTGCCGTCAATCGTCGCCTCCAGGAGCGGCAGCAAATCGGATTTCATTCGCGGCAAAATCACTTGCGTCTCCGGATCGCCGAAGCGGCAATTGAACTCGAGGACGCGCGCGCCAGCCGCGCTGATCATGAGACCGGGATAAAGCAAACCGCGAAATGTAATTCCTTCTTCGTGCAGACCGCGCAGAAGCGGCCGCATGATTTTCTCGTCAAACTGATCTTCCAACTCGGCGCTCCAATTGTTGGCCGGACTGAACGCGCCCATCCCGCCCGTGTTCGGCCCAAGATCGCCATCGAAGACGCGCTTATGATCGCGCGCCGATTCCAGCAGCCGATAATTCTTTCCATCGACGAGCGCGTGCAACGAGCACTCCGAGCCGCGCAAAAATTCTTCGATCACGATGCGTCGGCCCGCATCTCCGAAGCGTCCCTCACTCATCATCGCATCGATTGTCGACCTCGCGGTCGCGGCATCGGGCGCAATGATTACGCCTTTACCCAGCGCCAGGCCATCGGCTTTGATCACGACCGGAAACTTGAGCCGGTCGCAGTAACGAAATGCTTCGCCACTGTCGGAAAATGTGTTGGCTTCCGCAGTCGGGATTTCTTGAGCGCGCATCAACTTTTTTGCGAAAACTTTCGAGGACTCGATGCGGGCAGCCGATTTGGTCGGACCGAAGACGCGCAATTTCCAAGCGTCGAAAAGATCGACAATCCCTGCGGCGAGCGGATCGTCCGGTCCAACGACGGTCAAACCGACATGATTTTCCTTCGCGAATCGAACCAGCGCGTGCAAGTCGCTGGCTTCAATCGCAAGGTTCTCGGCAATCGAAGCGGTACCCGCGTTGCCCGGCGCACACCACATTTGATCGACCTCCGGCGACTGCTTCAATTTCCACACAAGCGCGTGTTCCCGGCCGCCGCCGCCGATCACAAGAATTTTCATTTCGTGTTCGATTTGACTGTAGAGGCAGCCGTGTTGGCTGCGAGAATATTTAGATCTGCAGGCGACACGCCTGCCACTACAGTTACCGCGATGGCGATTCCGCCGGCGTGATTGCCAGCACCAGCTTTTCCGTGTGGCGAATGATCAACACCTTGGCTTCGACGCCGATTTGTTCGCCCATGAGCATCTTGTGCAATTCATGAATGCTGCCAATCGGCTGCCCATTGAAAGCGATAATTAGATCGCCTTCGCGCAGGTCTGCGCGCTGAGCTGGACTATCCTTTTCCACGGAAACAACCAGCACGCCCGTTTCCACCGGCAAATTGTAAAAGCGAACGATCCGACGATGCAGCGGCACATTTTGTCCGGCTACACCGATGTAACTGCGCCGGATTCTTCCATCGCGAATCAACCAGCCGGCCACAAACCTCGCCGTGTTGCTCGCGATCGCGAAGCAGATTCCCTGGGCCGGGCGAATCATTGCCGTGTTCACACCGATCACTTCGCCGGCTGAATTCACGAGCGGTCCGCCGGAGTTGCCCGGATTCAAGGCCGCATCGGTTTGAATGATATTGTCGATCAAACGGCCGGATTGGGAATGCATCGAGCGCCCGAGCGCGCTAATTACGCCCGCGGTCACACTGGCTTGAAAGCCGAGGGGATTTCCAATTGCGATCACTACTTGCCCGACGCGCAAATTTTCCGAATCGGCCAGACGCACGTGCGTCAGTTGCGGCGCATCGATTCGAATCACGGCGAGATCGGTATCCGGATCATCACCGACCAATTGCGCAGGATACTCGCGTCCGTCCGGCAAATTCACCGCGATTTGCGCGGCCCCGTGCACAACATGGCTGTTGGTCAAAATGAATCCGTCGGGAGCAATGATGAATCCCGAGCCGCTGCCACCGATCTCGCGGGGACCGCGCCGGCCTGCGACACGTTGCTTGATGTCAATGTTAACCACCGATGGCGCGACCCGCTCTGCTGCGCCTACCACCGTGCGCGAATATTCGTCCAGCAGCGTGGCATCATCGCGCTGGGACGCGACGCTCGATCGCTCAAGCTCCGGGGTTGGGCCGGATTCGTTCAACAGAACCGCGACCGAATGCTCGTCCTCAGTTGGGAAAGCAGAAGTTGTCATGAATTAAATTTTGAACTGGAGTCACTCAGAGTCAACTACACATCGATCCGATCATACAGCCAATTTGGGCGGTTACTCTCTCCTTGCGCCTAAACCGGGATCGCTCTAGAAAGCAGCCATGCCAAAACCTTCTTCCACCCCATCAGTCATGGACGCGCAATGTCCATCGCGACTCGTGCTCGATCGGATTGCGGACAAGTGGACCGCGCTTATTATTCAAATTCTGGCTCAGGGCACCATGCGTTACGCCGCGCTCCAGCGCGAGATCGGCGGCATTTCCCAAAAAATGTTGACGCAAACGCTGCGCAGTCTGGAGCGCGACGGCCTCGTGCAGCGCACGGTCCATCCGGTAGTTCCACCGAAAGTGGAATACGCGCTCACGAGGTTGGGTCGGACATTGATCGAGCCGCTGCACGGTCTCTGCCGCTGGTCGGAGAAACATTTAGCAGAGCTGCAAGCGAACCGGGCCCGGGCAAAAGCGAAAGCGATGGAGTAATGGAGTATTGGAGTGCTGGGGCAGTGGAAATAGCTTTGTTGCGTTACTCCATCACTCCACTACACCATCTCTCCATTGGCTGAAGATGCATCAGGCGGAAATCATCGTTCTGTTGTTCGCCGCGGTGGCGGCATTGGTGGTGGTCGCGCGCAAGCTCGGCCTGCCCTATCCGATCGTGCTGGTCCTTGCCGGGCTGGCGTTGAGTTTCATTCCGCACCTTCCGGAAGTAAAACTCGATCCCAACATCGTTTTCTTTTTCTTTCTGCCGCCGCTCATTTATCCGGCGGCGCTTTTTACATCCTGGCGCGACTTCCGGAGAAATTTGCGGTCGATTCTTTTGCTCGCCATCGGCTTGGTCTTGGTAACGATGGTCACGATCGCATGGGTGGCGCACACTTTGATTCCGGCGCTCCCGTGGGCCGCGGCGTTCGCGCTGGGGGCAATCGTTTCCCCGCCGGATGCGATTGCGGCCACGAGCGTGGTTCGACGTCTCCCTGTGCCGCATCGAATCGTGGCGATCCTCGAAGGCGAAAGCCTAGTGAACGACGCCACCGCACTGGTGGCGCTGCAATTTGCGGTCGCGGCGCTGATGACCGGGCAATTCTCGCTCGGCCAAGCTTCGTTGCGTTTCATCTGGGCCGCAGCAGGCGGAATCGGGCTTGGCTTGGTGATTGGGTTCGCGATTCGATGGGTGCATCGACATCTGGACGATCCGCCGGTGCAAATCACGATTTCGTTACTCACGCCGTTCCTCGCGTATTTGCCGGCAGAACGTCTGCATGCGTCGGGTGTGCTCGCAGTCGTCGCCGCCGGAATTTATCTTGGCTGGCACTCGCCGGTCAGTGTCACCGCGCGCTTTCGCCTGCAGGCGTTCGCCTTTTGGGAAATCGTCGTGTTTCTGTTGAACGGCTTCGTTTTCACTACCATCGGCTTGCAATTGCCGGGAATCCTGCGCTCCCTAAAAGGCGAGTCGCTTCTCGCGCTTATCGAGAACGCATTGCTCGTGAGTGCCGCGGTCGTGCTGGTACGGGTCGCATGGGTCTTTGCGGCGACTTATTTGCCCCGTTTGCTCATCAAAAAAGTGCGGGCGCGCGATCCTTACCCGGCATGGCAACACGTCGCCGTCATCGCGTGGGCGGGCATGCGCGGCGTCGTCTCGCTCGCGGCTGCGTTCGCATTGCCATTCGTTTTGACTGACGGCAGCCCATTCCCCGGCAGGAATTACATTTTGTTCCTGACGTTCTCCGTGATTCTCACCACCCTGGTCTTTCAGGGGCTCACGCTGCCACTCGTGATCCGGAAACTTGGGATCGAGAGCGATGGATCGACCGACGAAGAGGAAAGACTGGCGCGACTGAAAGCGAACAAGGCCGCGATTGAATTGCTCAAGCATCTCACCGCGAATGGCAAATTTTCACAGGATGCGATCAACCGGTTGCGTGCCGAGTACGACGAGCGCGTCGAGCAACTGGAACTTTGCGCGGACAATCCTGATGAATGCCGCGGCGAAATCGCGACTCCGCAATATCAGCGGCTCCAGCAGAAAGCGCTCGATGCCGAACGCGAAACGATCATCCATCTGCGCAACCAACGCGTCATCAATGATGATGCACTGCGCCGCATTCAGCGCGATCTCGATCTGGCCGAGGCGCGCCTGACCGGCGGTTAGATCTGTAGGCTTAATCGCGGCGTTGTAGCCGCGGTCGCTGACCGCGGTTTCGAGCCATAAAGCCGGGGTCAACGACCCCAGCTACACCATCACCGCGACTAGTTTGGCACCGTGATTTTGCCGCGGCGATCGAGAATTTTGCTTTTGTGACTCGTGACCGCGTCGAGTAAATAAAGTCCGCCGCCTTCTGTAAGCATCATGTGCCGCGAGTCGGTCTTCGTCTCACTCTTCGGAATTCAATTCGAAATTGATTCTTACGTCGTAATGCCCGCCCCTTCCGATCCCGTCGGGCAGAGGATCGACTTGCGTGACCCGCTTCGCGGTCGCCGCCACCGATTCATCAACCACTACGTTGCCCGAGGGTTTGATAATTTCGAAATCGGAGACACGACCGTCTTTCTCGATCCGGATCTTTACCAGCGCGGAAAGCGTCGTCCCGGAGGAAATGACCGTGGTTGGCTGAATCCATTCACTGTAAAAACGATCGTGCAGCATGCTGCCGTACCAGCCGAATTCCGATGCACTACCGGCGCCCCCGGCGTGTCCGTTAGCGCCAACTGAAGTTCCTTTGCCACTGCCGGTTTGAGCGGTCGTCTTCTTCACCGGTTTTTCCGATGAATTGCTGTCGCCCGCGTCATTCTTCGCCAACGCAGCTTTTGCGATCTTCTTCTTTTCCGCATCCGCATCGGCTTGTTCATCGTTCTCAGATTGGGCCGGATTGGGCTTTGCTTTGGGCGATGGTTTCAGTGATGCCTTGGCCAAAACGGTTTTTTTTGGCGTGGGCTTAGGAGTTGGTTTTTGGATCGGCTTCGGTGTGGGTCTTGGCGTTGCTTTTGGCGCCGGCTTGGGAGTTGCCGATGGTTTCGGAGCACTTTTCGCTGCCGGCGCCGGCAGTTGAATGTCGCTCTTCGCCGAAGCCAACACTGGTCGTTCATCCTCGGCCTCTTCTGTCTTCGACGGTCGCGCTTCGGGAGGAGGCCTTGAAGCTTTCATCGGCTTCGGCGCCGCTGCGCTTCTTGTTTTCGCAACTCCATCGCCCGCGCCACCGTTCATCCAGACAATAGTTTGCCTGTTTGAGCTTTTTGTTTCACGACTCCACCGGATCAATCCGGCCAGAATCGCAACGTGAGCGAGTCCAATCAGTGCAACGTTGCGCCAAAAACGCGCGTCCTTCGCCATCGTCTATTTCGTCTCGGCTCTGGTCGCGATGCCCACCTTCGTGATTTCCGCGCGTTGCAAGACGTCCATCAAGGCGACGAGCTTTTGCACGGGCAATTCTCGATCCGGCCGAATCACCACTGCCACATCCGGATTCGTCCGCTTCAGCTCGATCAGACGCGCGGTAAGTGTTTCCGGATCGACAACCTGATTATTGAATTTGATTATCCCGGTGCGATCGATGGAGATCGTTTGCACTCGTGACGAATTGACCGGCGGATTTGGTGCGCCGCTCGATGGGACGACAAGGTTCATGCTGCTTTCGAGCAATGGCGTTGTGATCATGAAAATGATCAGCAAGACAAACGCGAGATCGAGCAGCGGAGTGATGTTGATCTCGCTCAGCGTCGAAAGATTGTTGCGCTGGGAATAGCGTCTCATCGCTTCTCTCGTCCAGCTTGGTCGTTGGACGTTCTTTCTTGGCTCGAAAAACATCGAACTCCGAAAGCTTTCGCGAGCGAGGCATCGAACACCGAACTCCCAACATCGAACCAGAAATTCATCGCCGAAACTCCGGCGCCCGCGCGTTGTGATCGACGTATTTGTGCTCGAACTCGGAGGCGAGCTCGGCGGCGAAGTTGTCCATCTCGACGACGACGGCGCGAATGCTGGTAACGAGAAAGTTATAACCGAACATCGCCGGGATCGCGACGCAGAGAGCAGTGACCGTGGTGATGAGTGCGCCCGAAACACCGGGCGCCATCGTGGCAAGACTGGGCGAGCCAGCTTCCGCCACTCCGCTAAACGCGTCCATCACGCCCCAGACCGTGCCGAGCAATCCGAGGAAGGGCGAACCACTCACCGCGGTGGCGAGCAAAATCATTTGCGACTCGAGATCGAGCGCGGTCTCGCCCACCGCGCGTTCCATCGCCGCGTTAACCGCGCCCATTTGCGCCGGTGAAATTTTGTCCGCGATTTCGAGCCGCGCCCGAAAAGTTTCGTCCACTTCCGCGGAGCCGAGCAAATGGAACGTCATCTCCTGACAGCCGGCGCGATAAACGCTGAATACGGGCGAGCCAGGAAACCGCGCATTCTTTTCAAACAAGCGCAGCGGTTGTCGATCTTGATGAAAGGCGGCGAGAAAGCGCGCGTTTTGTTTTCGAGCAAACTGGATCACGCGCAATTTCGTGATCATGATCGACCAACTGAAAATCGAACCGACGGCGAGCAGCGAGAGGACGACCTTACCCGCGATCGTCGCGTGATCGAACGCGAAAAGCAGGCCGCCAGCCGCGATCAAATCTGGAGGGAACATTTGCGCGTCACCTGCGCAAACCTATAACGCCGTTTCACGAAAGCGAAAGTGGCTTTCTTCAAATGACGAATGACGAAATCCGAATGACGAAAACAAACGCGGGCCGCGGTTCGGTTCTTTGATCATTCGGATTTCCTTGGTCAATTCGTCATTCGTGCTTCGTCATTTCCCCGACGTCCTCTTCGGAAACGTCGGACGCATTTTCGCCGCCACCACACATGCGACGCCAATCGCGATTAGGAAAAAGGAAAAAAACTGGCCCCGGGTGAAACCGGCGATCAACGTCGCATCCGGCTCACGAAAAGTTTCGATCACGATCCGAAAGACGGCGTAACAAATGAAAAACAGACCCATCAGAACTCCGTTCGGTTGTCGTGTGCGCGTGCGCACGATCCACAAGATCGCGAACAAGATGATACCTTCGAAGAAAGCCTCGTAGAGTTGCGATGGATGGCGCGGCGTCAAAATTGTCCGCAAAACCTCTTTCACTTGCGATTGCCGATGGACCGCGCCGACGATCGCTTCCGGCGTTGTGAGCGATGGATTGATCTGCGCGCACGCCGCAATGGCGCGGTCGGCTTCCGCCGGATGATCGAGCAATTCTTTCGGAAACTGCATCGCCCAGGGAACGTTGGCCGCGCGCCCGTAAAGTTCGCCGTTGATGAAATTGGCGCAGCGCCCGAAGAACAACCCGAGCGGCGCAGCCACGCCAAGGTTGTCGCCGAGATTGGCCCATGAAAGTTTGTGCCGATGCGCGTAATGAAGGGTGAAGAGCAGGAGGCCGATCATCCCGCCGTGGCTGGACATTCCGCCTTCCCACACGCGCAAAATCGACAATGGCTCGCGCAGCATTTCCGGTTTGTAGAAGAAAACGTAACCGAGCCGGCCACCAACGATTACTCCAAAGAGCGCGCAACCCGTGACAAAATCACCAACTCTTGACGCCGGGATATCTGCATAGCCACGTTTCGCCAGCAAACCCAGGAGCGCGTACCCGCAAATAAACGCGAGCACATAAGCCAGGCCGTACCAACGCGGGCCAATGTTGTCATAGACCCGGAAAATAATCGGATCGAGATCGTGCAGGTAGTAAGCGAGCATTGGCGTGGGCGATTGTCTGTGATGTTCGCGATACCCGCAATACAAACGCGTGCCATGCCGGGCCCCGAACGCTTTCGGGGCGAGGGCACCTCACAATCGAAGCTTGGAACACGAAATGTAACCGGGACCTTCAATCACGCTCTGCGAGGTCCTTTGCTCCGCTCAGGATGATCTCGCTTTTTTGCGCGTGGCGACGTTCAGCACGTCCCTGAGAAACGGCGCGGTGCGGCTGATGCGGCTCTTGGCAACTTCCTCCGGCGTTCCAACTGTCACCACTTCGCCACCTTCCGCGCCGGCTTCGGGGCCAAGATCGACAATGTAATCTGCCTCGGCCATCACGCTGAGATTGTGCTCGATCACGATCACGGTGTCGCCTTCGTCGACGAGCCGATGCAGCACGTTGAGCAACAGTTCCACGTCGGCCATGTGCAGACCGATCGTCGGCTCCTCGAGAAGATAGAGCGTCGACTTCGGTTTGCGCATCTTGCGCAACTGTTCGTTTTGCGCGCGGCCCACCCCGCGTTTCAACTGCGTCACGAGCTTGAGTCGTTGCGCTTCGCCGCCGCTCAGGGTCGGGCTTGGCTGCCCCAGTTTGAGATAACCAAGACCGGTATCGACGAGCAGCAAAAGCGCGCGCCCGACTTTTGGATGAGCTGAGAAAAATTGCGCCGCTTCCTCGATCGTCATCTCCATCACCTCACCGATTGATTTCCCGTTGTAGAGGACTTCCAGCGTCTGCGGGTTGTAACGGCGGCCGCCGCAATCTTCGCACGGCACATAACTGCTTGGCAGAAAATTCATCTCCAGCTTGATTATGCCCTGGCCTTTGCACGTTTCGCAGCGGCCGCCTTCCGCATTGAAGGAGAACCGGCTTGCGGAATAACCGCGCACCCGCGAGACCGGCAATTGCGCATAAAGATTGCGAATTTCATCGAACACTTTGACGTAAGTTCCCGGGGTCGAGCGTGACGTTTTGCCGATGGGCGATTGATCGACTTCGTAAACGGCTTCGATCTCGGCCGCGCCACTAACAAGCTTAAACAATTCGCCGTCGCCGCTGCGCTTCTTCCTGTCCAATTGCTCCCGCACCGCCGGCAGCAGCACGTCATGCATCAAGGTCGATTTTCCGGAGCCGGAAATCCCGGTGATCACCGATAATCGGCCAACCGGAAAACGGACATCAACGTCCTTCAAATTATTCGCGCGCGCGCCGCGTATCTCGATCCAGCCTTCGACATCGCGAAGTGCCCGGCGCGATTTCCGGATGGGATGACAAATCGGCGATTGCAGACAGCGTCCAGTCTCGGAGTTTTTCGCGCGTTTAATGTCGCGCAAACTTCCTTGCGCCACGACTTCGCCACCGTGCATGCCCGCGCGCGGGCCAAGATCGACAATGTGATCCGCGCGGCGCATCGTTTCCTCGTCGTGCTCGACGATGACGAGCGAATTTCCCTTTTTGCGAAGCGCAGCCAGCGTATCGAGCAGCCGCAAATTGTCTCGCGGATGCAAACCGATTGTCGGCTCATCGAGCACATAAAGCACGCCGCGCAAATTTGATCCAAGTTGCGCGGCCAGGCGGATTCGTTGGGATTCGCCGCCGCTCAAGGTTTTGGCCGAACGCCCGAGCGCGAGATAACCGAGTCCGACGTTTTCCATAAAGTGCAAACGCTGCTGGATCTCGGGCAGCAATTCCGCCGCGATTGTGTTGTGCGTCCCGCGAAAGCGCATTTTCTCGGTCAGTTTCCGCGCTTCACTCGCTGAAAGCGCCGTGAAATTGTCGATGCTCAAGCCTTGGACGCGCACATAACGCGCGATCGGGTTCAAGCGCGAGCCGTGACACGACGGACATTCGTGCGCCTCATCTTCGTCGATCCATTCCGATTCGCGTTCAGCCGCAAGTTCGTTCCCCAAAACCGAATCACCGTCGTCGCCGACGCCTGTTTGCAGATCCTGGTTCCAAATTTCGCCAAATCCGCCGCATTCCTCGCACGCCCCGTGGGGCGAATTGAACGAGAACAAACGCGGATCGAGCTCTTCGAACGCGCGGCCGCAACCGGGACAACTCATCTCGGTGCTCATGACCGTGAGCCGATTCTTTGCCTCGAGGAGATGGGCCGTGCCACGCCCGATCTCGATCGCGCGCTGCGTGAGATTGCGCGCCTTTAGAATTCGCTTCGCGTCAATCACGCCAACGACGACGTCGATGGTGTGTTCTTTAAAGCGTTCGAGTTTTCGAAAGTGCGTGACCGGAACCAGCGTTCCATCGACATAGAGTGTGTCGAAACCTTGCCGTTCCGCCCAGCGTGCGACATCGGTGTGAAAACCTTTGCGCGCTTTGACAAGCGGCGCGAGAACCTTGAGCGGTCCGCGTTTCGCCGCCGCTTCAACTTGTTTCACGATTGCAGCGACGCTTTGTTTTTCGACCGGTAAATCGCAGTCCGGACAGAATTGCGTGCCCGTTTTTGCGAACAAGAGCCGCAGGAAATGATAAACTTCCGTGACGGTCGCGACCGTCGATTTCCCTCCGCCGCGCGTTACGCGCTGCTCGATCGCCACGCTCGGCGGCAAACCCTCGATCAGATCGACATCCGGCTTTTCGAGTTGCTCGACAAACTGCCGGGCGTAGGGCGACATGCTGTCGAGAAATCTTCGTTGCCCTTCCGCGAAAAGAATGTCGAATGCGAGCGTTGATTTTCCCGAACCGCTCAAGCCGGTGATCACGACTAACTCGTCGCGCGGGATTTTCACAGAAATGTTCTTCAGGTTGTGCTCACGCGCGCCGTGGATCGCGATCGCGCCATTTGTTCTGGGTAGCGCACGCATCTCGGGTGTGCCGTTCGGCGTCTCGCCGGATGGTTCTTCTGCGGCGCGAGCTAGTTCGGTCTCATCATCTGAGTACACGCCGTTGAACTTTCGCGGCGGAACACGAACAAAACGTGAGACGCGCGCCCTACTCAGAACATGCGCGAGAAATTTGCCAGTGTGCGACTTCGCTACTTTCGCCACTCGCTCCGGCGTTCCAGTGGCGATCACTTCACCGCCATTATCACCCGCTTCTGGGCCGAGATCGACAATCCAATCCGCGCATTTGATGACTTCGAGGTTGTGCTCGATCACCACGATCGAATGTCCGCGACCGACCAGTCGCTGGAACAAACGCAACAGCATCGCGACGTCGTCGAAATGCAATCCGGTCGTCGGCTCGTCGAAGATAAAGAGATTTTGGATTGCGGATTGCGGATTGCGGATTCGCCAGTCGTTTGTATCGGCAAGATGCCTAACGAGCTTGAGCCGCTGCGATTCCCCGCCGGAAAGCGTGTTGAGCGGTTGTCCAAGCCTTAAATAGCCAAGTCCAACTTCTTCGAGCACGTCGAGCGGCTCCGAAAGATTTTTTTGCTCGCCTATCTGCGCGAAGAATTGAATCGCTTCCGTCACGGTAAGCTCGAGCACATCGTGAATCGATTTGCCGTGCAATCGCACCTTCAACACGTGCGGCTGAAAACGGCGGCCTTCGCATTCCGCGCAGCGGACATAGAGGTCGCTCAAGAATTGCATCTCGATCTTTTCGAAGCCGGTCCCGCAACAGCGCTCGCAACGCCCGCTCCCGGAATTGAAGGAGAACGCGCTCGCGGTCAGTCCTTGCGCCATCGCTTCGGGCTGCGCGGCGAACAATTCGCGAACGCGATCATAAAGACCGAGATACAAAATCGGTGTGGAACGCGGGGTGCGCGCAAGCGGCGCTTGATCGACCATCACCACTTCGCCGATGCGATGCGCACCAGTCACGGATCGACATGCACCCGGTTCCTGATCTGATGGCTTCCCTTTTGCGCACAAAAGACTCCGATAAAGCACGTCGTGAATGAGCGTCGATTTACCGGAACCCGAAACGCCAGTCACACACGTGAAAACGCCGAGCGGAAGATCAACATCGATATTCTTCAAATTGTGCTCGCGCGCGCCGGTGATCTTGATTGAAGAAGAAGACTGCCGTCGCGACTTGGGAACAGGAATATTTTTTCGGCCCGCGATGTAATCGCGTGTGAGAGATTGGGGAGCGCACGCGCCCTCGCGTGCAGTTTTTGGCGCCTCGCCAAGAACTCTTCTATTCGAAGAGATGTCGCGCGGAACGCGCGACACAACACGCGAGGCGCGTGCGTTCCCCAGAAAATCGTCGAGTGCTCCACTAAATACCAGTTCTCCACCGCGCTCGCCGCGCCCGGGTCCGATATCGATCAAATTGTCGGCCGCGCGAATGATCGCTTCATCGTGCTCGACCACGAGCAGCGTGTTGCCTTTGTCGCGCAGGTTATGCATGACGCGCACGAGGCGGCCGACATCGCGCGGGTGCAGACCGACGCTCGGTTCATCCATGACGAAAAGGGTGTTGACGAGCGACGCGCCGAGACAGGTCGTCAAGTTCACGCGCTGCACTTCCCCTCCGCTCAGCGTCCGCGTCGAGCGATCCAGTGTCAGATAACCGACGCCAACTTCGCAAAGATAATTCAGGCGCGCGCAGATTTCGTCGCGCAGCATCTCAGCGGTCGAGTCGCTCGCTGAGATGTCGAACCTGCCGAGAAAATCGCGCGCTTCGGAAATCGAAAGCGCGGTAAATTCTGGAAGATTTAACTGTAGCGTCGCTCGATGAGCGTCGCCTTTATCGGTCCGACGATCACAGACCGTGGCGACAATACGATAATTCAGCGTTTCTGGCTGAAATCGTCCGCCCTTGCAGCTTGGGCAGGTCGTGTACGCGCGATAACGGCTGAGCAGCACCCGCACATGCATTTTGTAAGTTTTGCTTTCGAGCCATCGGAAAAAACCGCGGACGCCGTACCAGCGATCCTCCTCGTAATCTTCGTCGGTGTAATCGCCTCGCTTCTCCCCGTTGATCACGAAATCCTGATCGGCTTTCGGCAATTCCTCGAATGGAACATGAACGTCGATCTCCTCGCGGGCACAGGCGCGGAGCAAATCTTTTTGCGACTCGCCAAATTCGGCGCCGCGAAAAACGCGCACCACTCCTTGCACGATGGTGAGGCTGCGATCCGGAATCGCTTTGTTCAGGTCAATCGCAATGGTACGGCCAAAGCCGCGGCATTCCGGACACGCGCCGAGCGGATTGTTGAAGCTAAAAAGCCCCGGCGTGGGCGGACGAATGTCGATGTCGCAATGCGCGCAATGCCAACCGGTGGAGAAAGGCATTTCCGATTGCGGATCGCGGATGGCGGATTGCGGAGAAGTTCGAGATTGGGCATTCGGCGTTGGGCGTTCGGCGTTTTCTTCGATCGCAATGACGTTGATTCTGTCCTTGCCGAATCGCAGTGCCGTCTCGAGCGCCTCCACCAGACGCGACCGATCCTCGGGACCGATCGTGATGCGGTCCTGAATGACTTGCACGCGCGCGCCGAGCCTTTTGACCTTCGCGCCGGAATCGACGCGCACGACCTCGTTATCGATCCAGACGCGCAGGTAGCCTTGCTGCTGCAGAAAATCGAAGAACTCGCGCGGCGCGGTTTTTACCGGAACGGAAACCCAGAATGCGATGAGCACATTCTTGCCGGAGAGCTCGCGCAGGATTTCATCGGCAATTGACTTGGCGGTTTCCGGTCGGATTTCTCGGCTGCAGCTTGGACAAAAGGCGCGGGCGATGCGCGGGAAAAGCAGCTTCAGATAATCGCTGATCTCAGTAATGGTGCCGACGGTCGAGCGCGAACTCTTGACCGGATTCGACTGCTCGATCGCGATGGCAGGCGGTATGCCGCGAATATCGTCCACCCGCGGTTTGTCCATGCGATCGAGGAATTGCCGCATGTACGGGCTGAACGTTTCGACGTAGCGCCGCTGGCCTTCGGCATAAATCGTTTCGAAAGCGAGACTCGACTTGCCGCTCCCGCTCGGGCCGGTAACGACGGTCAGTTTACCGAGTGGAAGATCGACATCGATGCCCTTGAGATTGTTCTGGCGCGCTCCGCGAATCTCCACCCAACCCGCCGAGACGGGCGCGGTGACGCGTTTTTTTGCAGCAACCTTCGAACCCACTGGAGATTATCCCAGATGCGCATGCGCTTCGCAAATTTTGGGCGGCGAAACGCATATCCTGTAGGGGAAGCCGTCGGCTTCCCACGGGATGCTAACAGCGTCTCCTACAGTTTAAACCGCCCGGCGAGTTTCTCGCGCTGTTCTAAAAGTTCCTGGGGCACGACGCCGCCTAACGAATCGAAAAACTTTTGGTGGCCGGCGAGCTCTCTTTGCCATTGCTCGTGATCGATGCCGAGAAGTTCGACCACGGATTTGTGCGGCACATCGAGTTCAGCAAGATCGAGATCGTCGGGACGCGGCAACCATCCGATCGGTGATTCGACTGCGGCGTCACTTCCTTCGCAACGATCGATCGCCCATTTCAGGACGCGCATGTTGTCGCCGAAACCGGGCCAAAGAAACTTGCCGCCCTCGCCTTTGCGGAACCAGTTCACGTTGAAGATGAGCGGCGGACTCGTTAGGCGTTTTCCAACTTTTAGCCAGTGACGAAAATAATCGCCGATGTTGTAACCGCAGAACGGCAACATCGCCATCGGATCGCGGCGCACCTGGCCGACCGCGCCAGTTGCCGCCGCCGTTGTTTCCGAAGCCATTGTCGCGCCGATGTAAACGCCATGGTCCCAATCGAACGCTTGAAAGACGAGCGGCATGGTATCGCTCCGGCGTCCACCGAAGATGAGCGCGCTGATCGGCACGCCTTCGCCTTTTTCGACATTGGCATCCAGCGCTGGGTTGTTGCGCATCGGCGTGGCGAAACGGCTGTTTGGATGCGCGGCTTTTTCTTTTGAAGCTGGCGTCCAATCGTTGCCACGCCAATCAATCGCGTGCGCGGGCGGCGCGCCGTCTTTGCCTTCCCACCAAACATCGCCGTCATCGGTCAGCGCGACATTTGTGTAAAGCGTGTCGTGTTCGATCGATTTCATCGCGTTCGGATTCGATTTGTAACTCGTGCCCGGCACAACGCCGAAGTAACCGTTTTCCGGATTGACCGCGAAAAGCCGGCCCTCGCGAATCTGCATCCAGGCGATGTCGTCGCCGACGGTCGTCACTTTCCAACCGCGGAAATGTTTCGGCGGAATGAGCATGGCAAAATTGGTTTTGCCACACGCGCTCGGGAACGCCGCCGCCACGTAATGCTTTTTCCCTTCCGGCGACTCGACGCCGAGGATAAGCATGTGCTCCGCCATCCAGCCTTGCCTGCGGGCGAGATACGAACCGATGCGCAAGGCGAGACATTTTTTGCTGAGCAAAACATTGCCGCCGTAGCCGGAGCCGACCGAAATAATCGCGTTGTCCTGTGGAAAATGGCAGATGAAACGCCGCGCCGGATTGACATCTAATAATGAGTGCACACCGCGATTCCATTCCGCGTTCGCGTCGTTCCCGAGTCGCTTCACGGCGACCGCGCCCATGCGCGTCATGATTCGCATGCTAAGCACGACGTAAATTGAATCGGTAATTTCAAAGCCAACTTTAGTGAGCGGCGAATCGGGCGGGCCCATGATGTAGGGAATGACAAACATGGTGCGGCCGCGCATCGCGCCTTGGAGAAGGCCGTCCAGTTTTGAATACGTTTCCGCCGGTTCGGACCAATTGTTCGTCGGTCCCGCTTCTTCTTTCGTCGGTGTGCAGATGAAAGTGAACTGCTCGACGCGGGCGACGTCGTTCGGATTGGAGCGGTGCAGATACGAGCGCGGAACTTTTTTGTCATTCAGCTTGATCAGCGCATTTTGGCGCTCGGCTTGCTCGAGCAGGAAATTATTTTCGCGCTCCGACCCGTCGCACCAAAAAATGTTTTCCGGTTTGGTCAGGAGCTCGACTTCACCTACCCAATCGAGCACCGCTTGATTCGCCGGCTTGGCATCGCCAATTCCAGCCGGCGGCGAAATGGCAGGTGCGATATCTTTCATGAAGCGACTCCGAAAGCTTTCCTGAGCCCCGATTATTTCGGGTTGTCGATCTTGCGATTGGAGCAAAAAACAATGTTCGCTGCTTCAGCCGCTTCTCCAAGAAATTTTTCGCGCGCCGGCGAAGTCGGTTGCGCGCTCAAACCGCTCGCTGTTTATTCCCACATGTTCGGAGTCACTACCTCCGATGATTATCGGCCGGTCGCATGGATGGGGCGCTATCCCGTCGATGTGACGACGATGCTAGTCGGCCTCCACGTTGCGCTCGCGATTATCACGTGCATCCTGGTCGCAGTCGGCGCCGGATCCGTGCTCGACTATCTCCAATTCGACAGCGCACGAGTTTTGTATCTCGGCCAGGTCTGGAGGATTGCCACCTACGCGTTGGTGCACGCTCCTTCGGTCCTGCTCTGGTTCGCGGTCGAGATGTATATGCTGTTCGTGTTCGGCCGGGAGGTGGAACGCTTCATCGGCCAGCGCGCTTACATCGCCCTTTACGTCGCGTTGCTGATCGCGCCAACCGCGGTGCTGACAGCCTGGGGCTTTTGGCAGCGTTCCGCGCTCGCCGGCTCGCCCGCGTTGCACTTTGGAGTTTTTGTGGCCTTTGCGACAATCTATCCGCGGGTCGAGTTGTTCCTGCGCATTACGGCGAAATGGTTCGCGCTGATTCTCGCTGCCATTTACACCCTGCAGCTGCTCGCCTATCACGCATGGACCGATTTGGCCGTCCTCTGGACGAGCATGGCTATAGCGTTCCTGTTTGTCGAATGGCGCGGCGCGGGACCTGAGCTCGTTTGGTGGAATAATTTGAAATCGCGGCTGCAACCGAGGCCGAAATTCCACGTAGTCCAGAAGACGAGCGCGCGACGCGTGGTCGAACCGGATGACGTCTATGCTTCGGTCGATCCGATTCTCGACAAGATCTCGAAATCCGGCATTGGCAGTTTGACGGCGAGCGAACGGCGTCAGCTCGATCGGGCGCGCAATCGTCTCTTGAAGGAGTCGCAGTAAAAGGACGCAGCCAACGCCCGGTTAGTTTTTCGAGAGACGCGACTCCAGCGCTTCGCAGAGAACGTGGAGAAGAAGTTTGTGAGCTTCCTGGATCCGGGCGGTGGAATCGCCCCGCACGAGAAGATCGACATCGGCCAGGCCGATGGTCGATCCGCCGTCGCGCCCGATCAGCGAGATCGTTCTTAATTTCCGCGTTTTCGCTTCCTCGAGCGCGCGGACAACGTTTTTCGATTTGCCGGAAGTCGTTAGGCAAATAAGCAAATCGTTTTCCTTTCCGTAGGCCGCGACTTGACGCGCAAAAATTTCGTCGAACCCATAATCGTTTCCCGCGGCGGTGAGCAATCCGCCATCGCCCGTGAGCGCGATCGCCGGATACGCCGGCCGATCTTTGGTGAAGCGCACGACCAACTCGGTGGCGAAGTGCGCGGCGTCGGAAGCGCTGCCGCCGTTTCCGCAGACGAGCAATTTATTTCCGCCGCGCAAACATTGCTCAATCATATCGGCTGCTTTTGCGAGTTGGGGCTCAAGATCGACAAGCGATTGCAATGTCTCTTTTGCCGCGGCGACCGCACTCTTTAAAATTTGAGATGGGCTAGGCATAGAATCAATAACTGGCGCCGCGCATCGTAAACGTTATTGGGATGTGCACTTCTCGCGTTGTGCCCGGCTTGAAACGCCACTGACGAAATCCATTGACCGCCTGCTCATCGAGGACCTGATGTCCCGTGCTCTGGAGCATCCGTGCTGAGGTGACTTGACCAGTCTTTTGATCGACATTCACCAAGACAACGCCTGCGCCAATCCAGCGTTTTGATCGTGCTTCAGCGGGATACAGAGGCCGCGTCGCATAAACTGCATTGTGCACGCCGCCGAGATTCTCAGCGCGCACAGGATTCAGCACAAATCGAATAGGAATATTCACTTGCGGTGTGCCTGGCTTGAACCGCCACTGACGAAATGCGGTGAGTGCTGCATCATCGAGGATTTTGTGGCCAGTACTAGGCTCCATTTGCGCCGCGTTCACGATTCCCGTACGCGGATCGACATTCAGTATGGCAACGCCATGCCCGATGATTCTATTATCGCGCGCTTCTTGTGGATAGTGCGGCGGCGGAGCGTATATCGCGAGAGCCTTTGGTCCACCAGAAATGCTCACTTGAGCAGCTGCTGCCCTCAAAGCACCTGACATGATCGTCACCGCCAAGGCTAGCAGCGTGAATCTGCGATACATGCGAAAAGATGGTGTGCGTCAGAAGATTCGAACGACTGACCCTTACCGTGTCAAGGCAGATCGACCAGCCGCCATGTGAGCGAGAAGCGATTGCAGTGTCTCTTTTGCCGCGGCGACCGCGCTCCTTAAGATTTCAGATGAGCTACACATGGCATCAATATTTTGCACAAGATCGATCAAGGAGCGAGTTGAGGATAATTCTATCTGAGAGAAGGGAAAGATTCGCGCCCGGCACAATAATTTGTAAAATCTGTCATGGCAGTGCAAAACGAATGGACATGAATGCTCGCTTAGAGAAAGCCGAGAACCGGAGAAGCCGTCGAAATGGCGCGTCGGCAATCTCCGCAACGCCGATGGGATGAAGAAGAAGCCTAAAGCGAAAAAAAGCTCTGCTGCCTCATCACGAAATCGAACTGAAACTCGTCGCGGAATCGACAAAGCGTCTCGCGCCAAGAAGATTCGCCTTCTGATTGCCGACGATCACGCGCTCATTCTTGAGGGCTTGGCGGCGACAATCGGCCGGCAGGACGATATGACGGTTGTGGCCAAGGCGAGCAATGGTCGCGAAGCAGTGGAATTATGGAAAATGCATCGTCCCGATGTGTCGCTGCTCGATTTGCGAATGCCGACATTGAATGGAGTCGGAGTGATCAGGGAGGTTCGCGAGCTGGATGTCTCCGCCCGCGTGATTGTGCACACGACATACGACACTGACGAAGAAATTTATCAGGCGATCAGAGCTGGTGCGAAGGGCTACTTACTAAAGGATGCGCCGCTGGAAGAATTGCTAGATTCGATTCGTAAAGTGCATGCCGGCGAAACCTGCATTCCTCCTGCTCTGGGAGCCAAGCTGGCCTCGCGCATGAGCGGCGAAGCGTTGACGGACCGTGAAGTCGACGTCCTTAAATTGCTCGCTCGCGGCCGAAGCAACAAGGAGATCGGCACGGACCTGTTCATCAGTGAAACCACGGTGAAGAGCCACATGCGAAGCATTTTCAGCAAGCTGAACGTCATGAGTCGAACTGAAGCAATCGCCGCCGCTAACAAGCGCGGCCTGATTCAGCTTTAGCTTCTGCTGCGTGCCTGCCCAATTTTTTCAAGAGCTGCAGCAACGTCAGCCGCTCCTTTTTTGAAAGAACGCCAACAGCATTTTCCATCGCGGCTGCGTGCTCGCGGAACCCGCGAGTAATCAGCGCTCGTCCTTTGGCTGTAAGTTCAACCTGGCGCACCCGGCGATCGCTGGCGCGGTCGTTGCGCGAAACCAACCCCTTCTTGACCAGTCGATCAACGGCCACGCTGATTGAACCTGGGGTAAGCCAGACCTTCGGACCGATCGTATTCACCGGAAGGGGCCCCTTGTGCAGGAGCGCTTCGAGGACGCGGAAGTCGGAGTCGCCAAGTTCTGTTCGATGGATGCTTTCCGCCGCATGCGGGATCAACGCTTGAAAAGCTTTCATCAGGACGAGCCAGACATGAACGCCGGTGGAGTTTTGCCTTGGAGTTGTTCTTTTCCGCTTCATTCAAATCTTATCTTGACACAGATTATATTGATGTCAATATAATGTATATCAAATAAACGAAACTAACATGAAAATCACTATTGCCATCGATCGTTTCCGCAATCCTGCTTCTGATCAACCGCTACGTCCCGCTCGCGCTCACCTTGCTCGCTCCCATCATCGTCAACATCTTGCTCATTCACACGCTGATGGCTCCGAGCGGTCTGCCTCTGGCTATCATCGTGACGGTGCTGTGGATCCTCGTGTTTTTGAGCGTCCGCTCCGCCTTCGCTGGGCTCTTGCAGCAGCGCGTCCCAGCTTGAACACCAAAACCAGGAGCGTATGGAGATTGGCGTAGATAGCTTCGTAGCGGCGACCGTTGACGCGGCGGGCCGGGCAGTCGACCCCGCAAAACATCTCAGCGAGTTGCTCGAAGCGATCACGCTGGCTGAGGAAGTCGGTCTCGATGTCTTTGGCATCGGCGAACACCACCGTCGTGAATTTCTCGACTCCGCGCCGACGGTAATCCTCGCGGCCGCCGCCGCTCGAACGCGGCGTATTCGCCTAACCAGTGCCGTCACTGTGCTGAGCGCGGCCGACCCCGTACGCGTGTTCCAGGAGTTCGCAACTCTCGATCTGCTTTCCAATGGCAGGGCCGAGATCGTCACCGGGCGTGGCTCTTTCATCGAAGCATTTCCGCTCTTCGGCCTGGAGCTCGAAGACTACGATTCTCTCTTCGCCGAAAAACTCGACCTGCTTCTGAACATTCGTGAGAACACGCATGTTCACTGGTCGGGTAAGCACCGCGCTCCACTCGCCGGCCAGGGAGTTTACCCACGCCCATTGCAAAACCCGCTGCCGGTTTGGCTCGGTGTCGGAGGCACACCGGCCTCGTTTATTCGCGCCGGCACGCTCGGGCTGCCGCTGATGGTCGCGATCATCGGCGGCGAGCCGCACCGCTTTCGGCCACTGATTGACCGCTACCGCCAGGCTGGTCTCCACGCCGGCCATTCTCCAGATCAACTCAAGGTGGGTATCCACTCGTTAGGCTACGTCGCCGAGAGTGCGGCCAAGGCGGCAGACGCCTTCTTTCCCGGTTATGCGCAAAGCTTTTCTAAGATCGGCAAGGAACGCGGCTGGCCGCCGGTCACCCGTGCACACTTCGACGCCCTGCTCGGGCCTACCGGAGCACTGCTCGTGGGCGACCCGGAAACGGTCGCTGAAAAGATCCTTCACGTGAACGAATCGTTAGGCGGCATCTCCCGCCTTACGTTCCAGATGAGCGTCGCGGCATTGCCGCACGCCAAACTGATGCTCGCGATCGAGCTACTTGGGACGCGCGTTGCTCCTCTCGTGCAGAGAGCGCTCGCCGTTGGGACGACGGAAGAGCTTTTGTCGACGAGCTCACATCGCGCTGCGTGAATTAAGCTCATCCGAAAGTAGGAGACTGCTCCCCCTCCAAAGTGGGGGAAATAATTCCTCCTTCTGCCCAATAGTTTGCGCTTTATTCGAGATCGTAACTTTGGCTGAGGATCCCGAGGAGGTATGCATGCCCGATGAAGACGCGTCCAACGAAAGGCATGACCGGGACAAACGCCCTGCCTTCGGGGAGTCTACCCGCCGCACCTTTCTCTCACGGTTAGGAATGGCCAGCTTGTTGGCCTCGGCAGGACCTGTTACTACAGCATTCGCGCAACGTTCCATGAAAGAGCCGCTACCGTCATCCGTCTCGAAGGACGCAGTTCCAGTAACGCTCACTGTTAACGGCAAGAAGCACGATCTTCGAATCGATCCGCGCACGACTCTTCTGGATTGCCTGCGCGAGCATCTGCATCTGACCGGATCCAAAAAGGGATGCGATCATGGACAATGCGGTGCATGCACAGTGCACATCAATGGCCGCCGCGTGAATTCGTGTCTCTGCTTCGCCGCCATGCACGAGGGCGAAGAGATCACGACGCTTGAGGGGATCGGCCAGCCGGAAAACTTGCACCCTGTACAGGCCGCGTTCGTTGCGTGTGACGCCTATCAATGCGGCTACTGCACATCCGGGCAAATCATGTCGGCGGTGGCGCTCTTGAAGGAACCGTGCGGGCCGGAGGACGCCGACGTGAAGGAATTGATGAGCGGCAATATTTGCCGGTGCGGAGCCTATCCCAACATCGTGGCTGCTATTCAGAACGTGCGGCAAAACGCCAAACAGCCAAAAGCAGGATGAAAACTTTCGCACTCACGCGGGCCAGCGACAGCGCGCAAGCTATTGCGGCGGCGGCGAAGGCGACCACGGCGCAGCAGGGCGCGGAGATTCGCTTCATTGGCGGCGGCACGACGCTGATCGATCTAATGAAGTTGAATGTCGAGCAGCCGAAGACGGTGATCGACATCAACCGGCTGCCGCTCGACAAAATCGAAGCGCTTCCCGACGGCGGCCTAACGATTGGCGCTGTCGTTCGCAACTCGGACCTGGCTTACCACCCGCTCGTTCGTAAAAACTACGCGGTCCTCTCCGAAGCGATTCTGAGCGGCGCGTCGGCGCAACTTCGGAACATGGCCACTACTGCCGGCAACCTGCTGCAACGGACGCGGTGCATGTATTTTCGCGCTACCGATATGCCGTGCAACAAACGCGAGCCCGGCTCGGGTTGCGCGGCGATCACGGGAGCAAATCGCAGCTTGGCCATTCTCGGTACGAGCGAACACTGCATTGCGACAAATCCGTCGGACATGAACGTGGCGATGGCTGCGCTCGAAGCGACCATTCACGTGCGCGGGACCAAGGGTGAGCGGAGCATTCCGATCGCGGACTTCCACGTCTTGCCGGGGAACACGCCGCAACGCGAAACAGTATTGGAGCCAGGCGACCTGATTACTCACGTCACGCTTCCGCCGCCGGCGCCGGGAGGCCGCTCTCTCTATTTAAAACTGCGCGACCGGGCCTCCTATGAATTTGCGCTCGCCTCCGCCGCAGTGGTGGCGACGGTGGTGGACGGAAAAGTGACTCGCGCTCGCATCGCGCTCGGTGGCGTGGGCACGAAGCCTTGGCGGTCGACCGAGGCGGAAGGTGAATTAACAGGTCAACCGGCGACGCAAGCCGTTTTCCAAAAAGCGGCCGATGCGGCGCTTCGTGACGCGAAGCCTCAGAGCGAAAATGGCTTCAAGGTCGAGCTGGCTAAACGCTGCCTCGTGCACGCGCTAAAGCTCGCGACCCAGCCTGCCTAACGAGTAGACGAACATGCCAACACAAGAAACCCCAACGGCATCACCGATCGGTCGCAAGACGCCGCGTGTGGATGGCCCGTTGAAGGTGAGCGGAGTGGCGCAGTACGCCTCCGACTTTCACTTTCCCGGAATGTTATATGCCGTTCCGGTCGAAGCGACAATCGCCAACGGCCGTGTGGTCAAACTTGACACCAGTGCCGCTGAGAAAATGCCGGACGTGCGCGCAATTTTTCATCGCGAGAACATCGGAAAGATCTTTCGCTCGGTGCTGGGACAGGGGGTGGACGGCATTGTCGACGAGCGTCGGCCGCCGTTCGAAGACGATGTCGTTCGCTACTACGGCCAGTACATTGCACTGGCTGTAGCGGACACATTCGAGAGCGCCAAAGCTGCTGCCGATGTGGTTCGCGCAACGTATTCGAAGGAAAAACCGAATGTCGACACCAACCTCGTAGCTGACGATGAGCCCGACGTGGTTGCTACTTCATTCGCCCCGGCCAAGCGCGTGGAAAGCCAACGCGGCGATCCGGAGGGCGCTTTCGCAAACGCACCGGTCAAGCTCGACCAGACTTATGTCACGCCAACAGAGACGCACAACCCGATCGAGCTTCAGGCGACGACCGCGATATGGGATGGCTCAATGTTGACGATCTACGAGGAGTCGCAGGGTATCTTCAATCTTCAGGGCGTGCTCGCGCAGATGTTCGGGTTGCCAAAGGAGAACGTCCGCGTCATCACGAAATTCGTTGGCTCGGGTTTCGGCAGCAAGCTATGGCCATGGACGCATTGTGCGCTTGCCGTCGCGGCGGCGCGGCAGCTGGGTAAGCCGGTCAAACTCGTCCTCAGCCGCAAAATGATGTTCCAGTCGGTCGGTCATCGGCCTCGTACCCAGCAACGTGTCCGCCTCGGCGCCACCAGCGACGGAAAGCTCGCCTCGCTCCAGCACGACTACGTCAATCACCACGCGATCCTCGATAATTATCTCGAAGACTGCGGTGAGGCGACGCCGTTCCACTACAGTGTGCCGAACCTTCGAGTAAAGTTCGGCCGCGCCCGGCGGAATGTCGGTTCGCCGACGCCCATGCGCGGCCCCGGCGCCGTACCCGGACTCTACGCAACCGAGTCGGCCATGAACGAGCTGGCCGATCAGCTCAAGATGGATCCCGTTCGGCTCCGCATCCTCAACGAGCCGAAGATCGACGAGGGATTGGGCATTCCGTTTTCATCACGACATTTTCTTGAGTGCCTCGAGCTTGGCGGGGAGAAGTTCGGTTGGTCGAAGCGCAACCCAGTCGTCGGCTCGATGAAGCGCGACGGGTTGATCCTCGGCTGGGGAATGGCCGGGTGTGCGTGGGTCGCGGCACGATTCCCCGCCGCGGCCAATGTCCAGCTTCGCGATGATGGCACCGTCCGCGTCGCGTCTGGAACGCAGGACATCGGCACCGGCACCTACACAATCCTTGCGCAACTTGCCTCGGAGAAGACAGGTGTGCCGCTCGAAAAAATCGAAGTGGCGCTCGGCGACACGTCGCTTCCGGAAGGTCCGCTCTCGGGCGGTTCGATGGTGACCGGGTCGGTCATCCCCGCTGTCTTTGCCGCGGCGGACAATGCGATCGCATCGCTACTGACAATCGCAACGACAACGCCCGGATCGCCCTTCGAAAAGCACAAGGCTGACGAACTGGCCTTCGAAAGCGGCCGGATCTTTGTGAAGGCTGACGGCCCTGCTGGCGGCGTGCCGTTCGCGGATTTGCTTCGTCGCGCCAACGTCCGCCTGGTTACAGGCAGCGGCAAATCCGAAGCGACGTTCGGCAATCCAAAGCCGAAGTTCTCGACGCATTCTTTCGGCTGTCACTTCGTCGAGGTCACGTGGCAACCGGAGATCGCTCGGTTGCGCGTGAGCCGGGTTGTGACTGTGATCGATGCGGGCCGGATTCTCAATCCGCTGGCCGGGCGCAACCAAATCGAAGGCGCGGTCGTGATGGGAATCGGCATGGCGCTTTTAGAGCACACATCTTACGACCCGCAAAATGGCGCGCCGATCAACAGTAACCTAGCCGACTACATGGTGGCGGTAAACGCCGACGTGCCGCCGATCGACGTGCATTTCGTCGACTTCCCTGATAAAGAGATCAACGAACTTGGCGCCCGTGGAATTGGCGAGATCGGTCTGGCCGGCGTCGCCGCCGCCATTACCGAGGCGGTCCACCACGCGACGGGTGTTCGCGTGCGCGAACTGCCGGTGAAGATCGAGCACCTGCTAACCTCTACTATCTTGAGTTAACGCGTGAAAGCGTTGCAGCAGATCATCCGGCGTGTCGCAGAAAATCCATCTCGTCCATGGGCGCTTGCCACGCTGGTTCAGACCGAAGGTTCCTCCTATCGAAAGCCGGGCGCTCGCCTGTTGGTCGATTCGGACGGTGGTACTTTAGGTGTTCTGAGTGGCGGCTGCCTGGAGGAGGAGATTGCCCGTCATGGACAAATCGTGATCGGCGATACTTCGCCGGTATTGCTGTCGTTTGATACGAAACGTCTGTACGGGTGCGATGGTCAGTTGAAGATTCTTGTTGAGCCGCTTCCTGCGGCAGGACAGAACGGTAATCTCATTACCAACATTGGCCGCTTGCTCAAGAACCGAGAGGTTTGCCGTCTCCGCATATCCTTTGAAGGCGACAGGCTCGGTTCCGAGCTACTGCACTCTGATGTCCTTCTGACCGAACGGCGCGGTGTCTTAATAGATACGGTGCCGCTTCCCGTCCGGCTGTTAGTCTTCGGTACCGGACCCGAGATCGAGCCAATCACTCAGCTCTCTGGAAATCTCGGCTGGGTGGTCGAGCACTTCGGCCACCCGTCAGAACTGGAGGAAGATTTTCGTCCGGACGCGCAGACCGCCGCGATCGTCATGACTCATAATTTCGGTCGCGATCTTCTCGCGCTCGATCGGCTTCTGCCACTCCAACTCCGCTACGTTGGATTACTCGGGCCAAGAAGGCGCCATGCCGAGTTGCTGGCGCGGCTCAGCGAATATCGACCGTTCGACTTCAACGCGGATGGCCGAACCCTGTTCGCGCCAGCCGGACTCGACATCGGCAGTGAAGCACCGGAGGAAATAGCGCTCTCCATTATGTCCGAAGTGGCGGCGGTACTTTCCGGGCGTCGTGGCGGTTTCCTACGAGAACGCAGGAGTGACATTCATCCAGCCGCAACTACGGCCGAGGGAGAAGCCGCGTAGTCTTCCGATGAGAGTCGCAGCTGTTGTGCTCGCCGCTGGAGGCTCAACTCGCTTTGGAGGGCCGAAGCAGCTCGCTGCTTTTCAAGGCGAAACATTCATCCGGCACATTGTCGGAGCCACGATAGAGGCCGGCTGCGCGCCAGTCGTAGTCGTCGTTGGCGCCGATGCAGCACAAATCACCTTGGAACTGAACGGACTTGCTGCCTCGATTGTGATGCACCCGCAATGGTCGATTGGGTTGGGTTCTTCCATCGGTGTCGGCATACAGCATGTGATCGACTCCGTTGCGGAACCTGACGCGGCGATTCTGCTGGCGTGCGATCAGCCGTTCGTGAGCGCTACGACGCTCAGGCAGCTTATCCAATCTCGCCTAACAAGTGGCAAACCGATCGTTGCGTCCGCGTACGCAGGCACCCTCGGGATTCCCGCCCTCTTTGATCGATCTTGCTTTCCCGATCTGTTGCAGCTCAAAGGAGATAGCGGAGCCAAAGGGATCATTCTCTCGCGGCGACACGATGTCGCGCCCTTCAATTTTCCCGCGGCAGCGATCGACATCGACACGCCTGCCGATTACCAACGCTTCTTATCTCAGAATGGGACGGCACCATTTCGGGCCGAAGAATTTGTGAAACGAGCCGGTCCGGGTCGTTTATAACTCGACCTTTGCCATCTTGATTAACCGCGAGGTGTAATTTTGCGGAGCGTCGCTGATCATCCGCTCGTTAGAGACTCGGCGCGCTCGCTTCCTTCAAAAGGACGAGACGATCCTCATTCCAAGGCATTGGAAATAATTCCGTCCTATGCCCAATAGCTGATCAGCAATCTAAAGGTTTAGCCTCCCGTTGTGGTCCATCGAAATTCTTTTCTTTGGAAGGAGGAAACAAAGGCGATGGCCGCAGAGCAGCTCGAAGAAGTTCCTATTTTTCTTGCGACGGCGACCAGCGTCATTTCTCAGCTCAAAAACCAGCTGCAAGAACAATACGAGCAGGCTTATCCCGGCCTTGGCGGTATTATCCGGTACGTCATCGACGAGGAAGAGGCGAATGCGTGGAATTTGTCACCCTTGTTCCCGCATTTGGTTTTGCCAGACTTGATGCAAGCGCGTATGGCCCAGCTCGGGCTGCAACCGATATTCAGTGACCCAGACAAAGTCGTGGGGCAACCGGCCTTTACTTAAAACCTGTCCCACCGCCTGGGCCGGATGGCTGGAGCGGTTCCAGTTTATTAACTTAGTCGAGCGATGCGGAATTCTTAGGCTGGAGTTTCGGCCTGGAGGTCTTTAAAGTATCAATCTTAACCAAGAAAGGAAAAACCCTATGGATCCGACTAAAGACAATACTAAATCTCGCGAAGAGGACAACCAACCGATGCGGTTTGCCAATGCGACGCTCGGCAAACATCGCCATGTCTGCGCGTTTTTTCACGGCGCGGAGGAGGAATATCGTGTGCTGCTTCCGTTCGTTAAGGAAGGGCTCGCGCGCGGCGAGAAGGCGTTTCACATTGTCGATCCAAAACTGCGCGACGAGCACTTACGGCGACTTTCCTCAGGCGGCGTCGACGTCCCTTCGGTCGAGAAGAATGGACAATTCGAGCTGCATCATTGGCACGAAGTTTATTTGCGCGACGGTCATTTCGACAGGGACCGAATGCTTGCCTGCATGCAGGACGTGCTGGAGCAGAGCCGGCGCGACGGCTTCCCCCTCGCCCGCGTCATGGGCCACGCCGAATGGGCTTCAGGCGACTGGCCCGGGGTAGACGATTTCCTCGAATACGAGTGCCGGCTGAACGACATCATACCGCAATATAAGGATGCCGTAATCTGTCTTTATGATCTGACGAAGTGTGGCGGCAACCTTATCATCGACGTCATGCGAACTCACCCGATGATTCTCATCGGCGGCATCGTCCAAGAGAACCCGTTCTTTCTGCCGCCGGATGAGTTTTTGCGGGAACTGCGCGAACGCCGCGCGCCCCGGACCAAAGTAGCGGCGTGAAGTTACGTCGCGATGGAAGCGAAGGTGGAACAGGCGGGCAATGAGATTAAGCGCCTCAAGGCCTGTATCAACAACCTGATCAGCGTCCAAGCGCTTCCCGCCATCTGGAGTGGCGGACAGCCTTCCCAGATTGTCAGTGCCTTGCTCGACATGCTCCTGAAGATGTTGAGCCTGGATTTTGCCTATGCCCGGCTCAAGGATTCGACTGGCGGGGCGTCCCTCGAATTGGTCCGACTCGCTCAAGACCAAAACCTGAACGCCCAGCCGCAAGTGATTGGCCGTGCGCTCGATCCTTGGTTGGGCGATTTTCCGCATATCTCGCCTTCGCTCGTGCGGAATCCTATTGGAGATGGAGACATTTCAGTCCTGCTTTTGCGACTCGGCCTACAGGCTGAAATGGGAGTGTTCGTCGCAGGTTCCAAGCGAGCGGATTTTCCAACGCAAACTGAGAGGCTCCTGCTTAATGTAGCGGCGAACCAGGCAGCGATCGGATTGCAGGAGGCACGGCTCTTGGGCGAGCAGAAGCGGGTGGCAGAGGAACTCGATCAAAGGGTCGCGCGAAGAACCGGCCAACTCCTGGCTGCCAATGAGGAGTTAGAGAAGGAAATTGCCGAGCGCAAGCGAGCGGAGGGGTTGTTCATAGGTGAAAAGCGCCTTCTCGAGATGATCGCGGCCGGCGTTGCCCTCAAGGATATCCTCAATGTCCTGTGTCTGATTATCGAGGAGTACCGTAGCGACACGCTTGCTTCTGTTTTGTTGCTTCGCCCCGATGGTCTTCATCTGGATTCCGTGGCGGGGCCGAGTCTTCCCAAAGGATGGACCCAGCAGATGGAAAATCTGCCCATTGGACCGTGTGCCGGCTCCTGCGGGACGGCGGCATATCGGGGATCACCGGTCATCGTCTCCGACATTGCGACTGATCCACTTTGGGACGTCCCTGAGCATCGTGCTTCCGCGCTAAAGCATGGGCTGCGAGCCTCTTGGTCGAATCCAGTCCTCTCTTCAGACGGAAAGGTCCTCGGAACATTCTGCATGTACTATCGCGAAACGCGAAGTCCAAACTCACACGACCTTGGGCTCATCGAGATGGCGACGCACCTGGCACGAGTTGCGATTGAACGTGATCGTGCGGAGGAGGCTTTGCGGCGGAGCGAAGGTTTTCTCGCGGATGGTCAGAGAATCAGCCACACCGGCACCTGGGGCTGGAATCTGTCCACCGGAAAGCTCACCTGGTCAGAGGAACATTTCCGGATCTTTGGCTTCGATCCTGAGAAGACCGAGCCATCTTTCCAATTATTTTTGGAAACGGTTCATCCGGAAGATCGATTATTTATTGAGCGAGGCCTCGATGAAGCGATTCGCGAAAAAAGGGGGTTCGACATGGAATTTCGAATCGTGCTTGCGGATGGATCTATCAAGAACGTCCAGGGTGTCGGCCGGCCGGTAGTTAAGGAATCTGGCGACCTAGATAATTATATCGGGACCACGGTGGACATTACCGCCCGCAAACGGGCGGAGGCGTTGCTGGCCGGAGAGAAGCGGCTTCTCGAGATGGTGGCCCGGGGAGATTCGCTTGCGCGTATTCTGGATGCTCTATGTCGGCTGGTCGAGGAGCTGGCCAGCGGGTCTCTCACTTCGATTTTGTTATTGGAGGCGAATGGCAAGTGCCTTCGGCACGGCGCAGCGCCCAACCTTCCCAAAGCCTATATCGACGCAATCGATGGCTCAGTCATTGGCCCTTCGGCGGGTTCGTGCGGAACCGCTGCTTATCGCGCAAAGCCAGTAATCGTTTCGGACATCGTCAACGATCCGCTTTGGACCCGTTATCGCGACATCGCGTTACCGCATGGGTTGCGAGCGTGCTGGTCGAGTCCAATTCTCTCCTCACAAGCCAAGGTGTTAGGGACGTTCGCCATTTATTATCGCGAGCCACGCGCTCCAACTCCGCAACAGCTTGAAATCATTGAACAGATCACTGATCTGGCAAGTATCGCCCTTGAGCGAAAACGAGCCGAGGAGGCGGTGCGTGCTTCCGAGCAGGTGGCTCGAGGACAGGTCGAGGCACTGGTGCAAAGCCTCGATATTCTCGCTACCGCGCCTCCACCGGAAAAATTTATCGGGCAAATGCTGAGCACCATCGGGCGATTCTTGAATGCGCAAAGTGTGATTCTGTGGTTGTTAGACGAAGCGACCGATTCGGTCGTTTTGCGCGCCGGCGCGGAAGGGATCAATCTTGTTGCGGTAGAGAACGGGCATCCGTTTCTTACCGATCCGATGTCCTGGAAAGAGAATGAAGGACTGCAGGAGATGCTTTTTACGGGAGTTCCGCAAGCCTGCGAAAACATCGAAACTGATCCGCGCATTTCCAACGCGCTGCGTGATTACTTCCGTGCAAACGGAACGAAAAAATTTCTGACCATCCCAACGTTGGTCGGCGGCCGTGTCAACGGTTTCATCGGCATTCGGCATGGAGACCGGCCTCCGTATCGGCCTGAGGAGATAGAATTGGCGCAAGCTCTTGCTCACCAAGCGATGTTTGCGATTCAACTAAATGCGTTTGCCGAGCAGTGCCAGCAGGCAGCGGTCTTGAAAGAGCGCAATAGGATGGCTCGGGACATTCACGATACACTCGCACAGGGACTGACTGGAGTGATTGTCCAGTTGCAAGCAGCTGAGGACGCAACCGTGAGAGGATACAAGAAAGACGCGCGCAACCATCTGCAAAATGCCCAAGCACTAGCTCGTCACGGCTTGAACGAAGCCCGCAGGTCAGTACGCGCACTGCGGCCGCAAGCTCTGGAGCAGAGCACGTTTTGGGAAGCGTTGAAGGGCCTCATCAAGAGTGCCACTGCAGGGACCTCTCTTCGGACCGAGTTCCGAGTTCGGGGAGCGATGCGCGAACTTCCGCCTATGGCTCAGGAAAATCTGCTGCACATTGGTCAGGAAGCCCTGACGAATACTCTGAAATACGCTCACGCGACCCGATTTGAGACGCGACTGAACTTTAATGCCAAGGAAGTTCGTTTGGAACTTCACGACAACGGCAATGGATTTAAGATGAACGAACGGCACGACGGGTTTGGCCTAACCGGAATGCGGGAACGCGCCGAACAAATGAACGGTATCCTGACGGTTGCGACCGCGCGCGGCAAAGGCACAAAGATTGTTGTGCTTGTCCCTCACGAGTACGAAGCGGTGATATGACGTTTAGCGGGCCTTTGCCCAATTCGCTGAATCGCACTCGTAAGCAAGCAGCACACCTCCTCCGTAAGGACGAGAAAGATCTCGTTCCGAGGCAGTGCAAATAATTCCGTCCTTTACCTAATAGCCGGGGAATCATGCGAAGGATTACGATTTCGCATGATCAAACCTAACCTTCGCGATGAAATGGCGGAGGCATTGGGGAGCTCCGGGCCCCAAGTTGCTTTAGCGAAGGGCGTACTTCTTCAAGCGAGGCAAGATTTAAGGAGATTCCGCGCAGCGCAAGACGGCATCGGACGTGAGATGTACACCGATGCCTGCCGTTGGGTCGCATCGGATGATTCCTGGTGGCCGTACTCATTCCTAAACGTGTGCGAAGTGCTCGGCTTGTCACCGGAGGTCTTACGAAGAGAGTTGTTGGCTGACGCTCCGCCCGGTTGGTACTCTCGTTCGCGCCGAATCGCTCAAGGAATTTCCACCTCGCTCAGAGGATCCCTCGCGAATGTTTTTGGACCCCGAGGCAGGGTTGCGAGTTCTCGCCATTCAAATCGACCAGTTCCCGTCCATTGATGTAACGCCGAACCTAAACTCATGAAAACCAAACAACGCAGAAACAGCCTGGCAGAACTCTGCCGCAGGATTTTTCGATGGCGCTCGTCTCGTCACGATCCATTGCTCTCTCTGAGCATCGGCCTCTTCAACCGCACGGAGGAATTGAGCCGGGGATTCCAAGGAGTGATCACACGCGGTTCTCGCCTAATGACTGATTACTGAGTGGACTATCCCTGTGAACGCAGCCGAGAAGTCCATCGTCGTCAACGCTCCCGTCGCCCAGGTTTATGAACAGTGGCTGCGTTTTGAGGACCTGCCGAAATTCATCAAATCACTCGGTAACGTCCAACGAATCGATGATACACATTTCTCATTCAGCGCTCTTCGAGGTGGGAAGGAACAGCGCGGCGTCTTCGAGGTCATACAGCAAATCCCTGAGCGGAAGATAGCCTGGCGGACGATCGGGGATAGCGTGGGATTGGGCGTAGTCTCGTTCGAGCCACACTCCGACACTGCCACAGAAATCACTTTGAAGTTGCGCTCAGTTTTCGATCCTTCAATCTCGGACCAGAGCGCAGAGAAATACCTTCTGAATTTCAAGCATTTGATCGAGAATCGGCAGCAATGAAAAACTTTTTCATTGGCGTTGGAATCTTGTCGGTGCTCTTGACCGCAGTTGGATGCAAAAAAAAGTCCGCGCCACAGCAGGCTGCGTTACCGGTCAACGTCGTTACGGTCATCGAGAAGGAAGTAAACGAATGGGACGAATTTACGGGGAGGCTGGATCCGGTTGAATCGGTTGAGATTCGACCACGCGTGTCGGGTTATATTACTGAAATTCGTTTTGAAGCCGGCGCGATTGTTAAAAAAGGCGATCTACTTTATGTGATCGACCCGCGCCCGTACCAAGCGGATTTCGATCGTGCGGCGGCCGAAGTCGACCGAATGGATGCGCAGCTCAAGCTCGCCCAGATCGAATTAAATCGGGCAAAGGAGTTGCGGGACAAAAACACAATCTCGGCGAGCGAATTCGACCAGAAAGCTGCTACCTATCAGGGCTCTGCCGCCGCCAAGAGTTCGGCCGAAGCGGCCAAGAATTCCGCCGCGCTGAATCTGGAGTTCACCCAAGTCAAATCGCCAATCGATGGCCGCGTCAGCGATGCGCGGATCACACTCGGTAATCTGGTTCAACCCGGCGCGGGTCCGGAGAGCGTGCTCACTACCGTAGTCTCGGTCGATCCGATTTATGCAAAGGTCGATGCGGACGAGAACGCGATCCTAAAATACGTAAAGCTGAGCGAAGAAGGGAAACGCGTGAGTGCGCGAACCGAAAAGATTCCGGCATGGGTGGAGCTTGGTAACGAGAGCAATTTTCCGCACCAAGGCTACATCGACTTCGTTGACAATCGCCTTGATCCCAGCACCGGAACGGTCCGCGCGCGCGTCGTTCTAAAAAACTGGAACCCTAACCTCATCACGCCGGGTTTCTTTGTTCGCACCCGCGTTGCCGGCGCGACGCCGTATCGGGCCGCACTGGTTGAGGACAAAGTGATCAGTTCACAGCAGGGTCTGAAGTACGCCTTTGTGGTGAAACCGGATAACACAGTCGAACGCCGCAACCTTGAGACCGGAAGCATTTTCGAAGGAAAACGGATCGTGAAGCACGGTCTGAAGGACGGCGAGAAAGTTGTCTCTACGCGTCTGCAATTGTTGCAGGCCGGAATGAAGGTGCAACCAATTCCAGAGCAACCGACGCCAGCCGCGCAAGCAAAAGGCACGAATTGATTGCGCGGATTACGACTCGTTAGGCGAGAATGAATTTCCCGCACTTCTTCATCGACCGGCCGATTTTCGCCGGCGTGATCAGCATTGTCATCACACTTGTTGGCGTTATTGCGCTTTCGACGCTTCCAATTGCGCAATATCCCGAGATTGCGCCACCAACCATCCAAGTCACGACCAACTATCCCGGCGCAAACGCGAAGGTCGTATCGGAAACGGTGGCGACGCCGATCGAACAACAAGTCAATGGCGTCGAGAACATGCTCTACATGTCTTCGCAGAGCACGAGCGACGGCAACATGACGCTGAGCATCACGTTCAAACTCGGCACGAATCTCGATACGGCCCAGGTGTTGGTGCAAAATCGCGTCGCCATCGCCGTTCCGATCCTCCCGCCTGAAGTGCAGCGCATCGGCGTGACAACGAAAAAGCAGTCACCCGACATCACCATGGTGGTGCACCTGGTTTCTCCAGACGGGTCGCTCGATCAGCTTTTCACCAGCAATTACGCACTCCTCCAAGTTCGCGATGAGCTCGCGCGCGTTGATGGCGTCGGCGACATCAATGTTTTCGGCGCGCGCGAATATTCGATGCGGATATGGCTCGATCCGAACAAGACCGCGGCGCGCGATCTTACGGCGCAGGATGTCGTGCAAGCGTTGCAGGAACAAAATGTGCAAGTCGCAGCGGGAATCGTCGGTGCGCCGCCCGTGCCGAAGGGCGCAACCGCATTTCAATACACGGTCAGCACGCAAGGCCGGCTGACAGACGAAAAGGAGTTCGGCGATATCATCGTTAAGACTGGCGCCAACGGACAAGTCACGCGCGTCCGCGATATCGCGCGAGTTGAGCTCGCCGCCCGCGACTACACGGTCAACAGCGGGCTCGGCGGAAAACCTGCAACCGCGATTGCCATCTACCAACTCCCGGGCTCGAACGCACTCGCCACCTCCGACGCGGTGCGGAAGAAGATGGCTGAACTGAAGCAGCGCTTCCCCACCGGACTCGACTACACAATTGTCTACGACCCAACGGTGTCTGTCCGCGAGTCGATCCACGAAGTGCAGAAGACGCTCTTCGAGGCCATCGCGCTTGTCGTTCTTGTCGTGCTTGTCTTTCTGCAAACGTGGCGCGCCGCGATCATTCCGCTCATCGCAATTCCGGTTTCGTTGATCGGCACGTTCGCGGCGATGAAAGCCTTTGGGTTCTCAATCAACAACGTCTCGCTTTTCGGCATCGTCCTGGCGATCGGCATCGTGGTCGATGACGCGATTGTGGTCGTCGAAGCGATCGAGCATCACATTGAAGATGGTCTGAGCCCGCGTGACGCGGCGCGCAAGGCGATGACCGAGGTCGGCGGCGCGTTGGTTGCGATTGCGCTCGTGCTTTGCTCGGTCTTTATTCCGACCGCGTTCATTAGCGGAATCACTGGCACATTTTTCCGGCAATTCGCGCTTACCATTGCGGTCTCCACCGCGATCTCCGCGCTCAACTCGTTGACGCTTTCACCCGCGCTCGCCACCCTTCTCCTCAGACCGCGGGGCGCGGAGAAGGATTCGTTTCAGCGAATTATCGATGGCTTGCTCGGCTGGTTGTTTAAGGGATTTAACAAAGTGTTTGCGTGGAGCTCGAACGCTTACGGCAACACCATCGCGCGGCTTACCCGACTCGCCATCCTCGTTCTGTTTGTTTACGCCGGTCTGCTTGGCCTGACGGCTCTCGGTTTTAAAGTCGTGCCCGGCGGTTTTCTGCCGACGCAGGATCGCGGTTACGCGATTGTTTTTGCACAGCTGCCCGATGCCGCATCGCTCGATCGCACGCAGGCCGTTGTCGACAAGATTACGAAGATCGGGCGCGAAACGCCCGGCGTGCTCAACACGGTTGAATTCGCCGGCTTCAATCTCTTCGGCGGCAACCAAACCAACACTGCTGCCGTGTTCCTGCCCTTCAAGGAATTTTCGGAGCGAACCACGGCCGAGCAAGGAATGCCGGCAATCCTGGCGAAAATGAACGCGCGCGTTCGCGCCGAGATTCCCGAAGCATTTGTCGTTGTCTTTCCGCCGCCGCCGGTGGCCGGTATTGGCAACGCCGGTGGCTATAAGCTCTACATTCAGGATCGCGGCAACGCCGGCCTCGAAGAACTGCAGACGCAAGCTTTCACCATGATGATGAAAGCCAATCAAACTCCCGGACTCGCCAACAATCTCACAACTTTCCGCGCCAACGTGCCGCAACTCTGGCTCGAAGTGGACCGCGTCAAAGCGAAGAGCATGAACGTGCCGCTCAGCAACATTTTCGGCACGCTTCAGACTTATCTTGGATCGACATATGTGAACGATCTTACCCTCTTCGGCCGCACCTATCGCGTAACCGCGCAAGCCGACTCGCAATTTCGCCTGAGTCCCGACGACATCCGCTTGCTCAAGACGCGCAATAATTCGGGTGGAATTGTTCCGCTCGGTTCCGTGGCGACCGTGCAGGAGGTAAGCGGGGCCGACAAGATCACGCACTACAACATGTTCCCGGCGGCAGATCTGAGCGGCCAGCCCGCACCGGGCGCGAGTACTGGCGACGCCCTCGCAGCCGTGGATCGTCTCGCGAAAGAAACGCTGCCCACCAGTTTCACGACGGATTGGACGGAGATCGCCCTGCAGCAAAAACTCGCCGGCAACAGTGCGATGTACATTTTCCCGCTCTGCGTTCTTTTTGTCTTTTTGCTCCTGTCGGCGCTTTACGAAAGCTGGTTGTTGCCGCTTGCGATTATTCTCATCGTGCCGATGTGTCTGTTCAGCTCAATCAGCGGTGTCTGGTTGCGCTCGATGGAGAACAACATCTTCACGCAAATCGGCTTTGTCGTGCTCGTCGGGCTCGCCTGCAAGAACGCCATCCTCATCGTTGAGTTCGCGAAACAAATCCAGGATCGCGATCACAAGGACCGTTTCACCGCAGCCGTTGAAGCCGGCCGCCTCCGGCTGCGTCCGATCCTGATGACATCGTTTGCATTCATTTTCGGCGTACTTCCGCTAGTTCTGAGCAAAGGCGCCGGTGCAGAAATGCGCCAAGCGCTCGGCACCGCTGTCTTCTTCGGAATGCTCGGAGTAACCGGCTTCGGTCTTTTTCTTACGCCCGTCTTTTACGTTGTGATTATGTGGTTCAAAGAGCGCAGTAGCAAGGCTCCTCCATCCCCACCAACACAACGACCGTTAACGCCGGAACCAGCGGTGTAATTGGCATCGTGAATGCGAAACGCTAATGAACGTCGTGCGCGGAGCTAAATTCCTTCTCTCAGTTGGATTTCTTGCCCCGTCGACCGAAATCGATTTACCTATGAAAAATTAGTGAGCCAGGGTGGCGAAACTGGAAAACGCGTCAGACTTAGGATTGCGAAATCGTCGATTTCAGAACGTCGCTTTACGTTTCAAAAAAGAGTCGTTTTACGAGAGGAAAACGCGCGTTTTTACAAGATGAGCGGTCTTCACGAGAGAGAAGTAGAAACATCATCATCCTAGTACAAATCCGAGTACACCGACGCGCCAGAGTTTGATACATCCGCTTCCAGCCCAACGACTCAAACGCTTAGTTGCGACTGGCCACGAGCTGTCCTGGCGTCTACAATTTCAAACTTGCGCAAGAGAAAGTTGGGAACGTGAAACGCGACACCCTGAGCACTCGATCTGAGCGGCCACATGGGCCACTCACGGATCTCGAGCGAAGCGAATTTTACCTGCGTGAAGGGGAACGATTGGCCCATATGGGGAGCTGGTCGCTTAGGGCCGATGGCAAATTCGATTACTGGTCGCCCGAAACATTCGCGATCTTCGATTTCGATCCTTCGCAAGGGATTCCTACACTGACGCAATGGCTGGCTCCGGTGCAGCCTGATGGTCGCGATCTGTTAACAAGAACGATCGACAAAATGTTTCGCGAAGGCGTGCGAGGCGACGTCAGGTATTGGGTTGATCATCCAAGAAAAGGAAAACGGATGATGCACAGCACGGGAGAGCCAGTGCTGGAGAACG
>Ga0193729_1000047_pt1 | contig 53344 bp, 48 predicted proteins | sample U1c2metaG_FD_143036 | JGI IMG/M metagenome (GOLD analysis project Ga0193729, IMG submission 143036) | Soil microbial communities from a riparian zone of the East river system, Colorado, United States - U1c2 | ecosystem: Environmental > Terrestrial > Soil > Riparian zone | place: USA: East River...
CGGGCTTCGTGCCGCCAATCGATTCACAGGTGGGCCGGTTGGAGAGGGCCTTATCGCACTCGCCACGCCAATCCCCGGTCGTCGGGCGAATTCAGCTCACGCTGCCGGTGGTGTTGCGGGGAGGCGGGCGAACTAGACGCGATGAGACAGGTGACACAGCGATTGCGTAATGGCCAGGTCGAGGTTCTTGACGTGCCCGAGCCGGTGCTCACGCCCGAGACGGTGCTCGTCGACGTGCGCGCGAGTCTGCTCAGCGCTGGCACCGAGCGGGCCAAGGTCGAGGCCGGCAGGAAGAGCTTGGTCGGTAAGGCGCGCTCGCGACCGGACCAGGTCGCGCAGGTCGTTGAGAAGGCCCGCAAGGACGGAGTCTTGGAGACGGTTCGCGCCGTGCGCGCCCGGCTTGAACAGCCCTCCGTGCTCGGGTACTCGGCTGCGGGCGTCGTGCTGGCGGTCGGGACACGTGCGCGCGGAGTAGCTGCGGGTGACCGCGTCGCGGTCGGAGGCGGCGACTACGCAGTCCATGCCGAGATCGATCGCGTTCCCGCCAATCTCTGCGTGCCCCTACCGGAACGTGTCTCCTTCGAGGAGGGATGCTTTGCCTGTGTCGGCTCGATCGCGCTGCACGGCGTACGCCAAGCGGAGGTCTCGCTGGGTGAGCGCGTCGCGGTGATCGGGCTCGGCCTCGTCGGACAGCTCACGGGCCTCTTGCTTCGCGCGGCGGGCTGCACGGTCATCGGCATCGATCTCAACACCGCGGTGCTGGAGAACGCGCGCGCGGTCGGCGCAGCCGACCTCTGTGTTCAGCGTGCTGAGGTTGGCGAGGTCCTTCCACGTGAGGCCGATGGCTGCGATGCGGTGATCGTTACCGCGGCGACCTCGTCAAACGATCCGGTCGAGTTGGCGCCCAGATTGTGTCGTGATCGCGGACGCGTGGTGATCGTGGGAGACGTCGGCCTGCAAATTCCCCGCGCCCCCTTCTACGACAAGGAGATCGACCTGCGGCTGTCTCGCTCCTACGGCCCCGGTCGCTACGACCACGCCTATGAGGAGCACGGTCAGGACTACCCGATCGGCTACGTGCGATGGACCGAGGGGCGCAACATGAAGGCGATCGTCGATCTGATCGCCGCCGGTCGGCTGCCGGTCGCCGGCCTCACCACCGCGCACGTCCCCGTCGAGGAGGCCGCGGCGGCGTACGAGCGGCTAACGACGGAGGACGCCTCGCCGCTCGGCGTCGTCATTCAGTACGCCGAGTCTTCGCTGTCCAGCCGCGTCACAACGGCGTCGATTGGAGCGGCGTCAAACGGAGCGCACGCGACAGCGAAGGGAGCCGTCGACCAAGCGAGCGTCATCGGCACCGGGAGCTTCGCCCAGCGCATACTGATCCCCGGACTGCGCGCCGCCGGCTTCTCGATCGACACGGTCGCCAGTGCGCGTGGCGTATCGGCGCGGACCGTGGTCGAGGAGATCGGGACCGGCACGGCGGGCACGGCAGAGGACGCGCTCGCGTCCGATTCGGGGTTGCTGGTCGTCGCCACGAGACACGCAAGCCACGCCGAGCTTGCCGAGCGCGGATTGCGAGCCGGCAAGGCGGTGTTCGTCGAGAAGCCGCCGTGTCTGACCTGGGATGAGCTGAAGCGTCTGCGTGATGCGCGCGCGGTCAGCGGATGCGAGCTCGCGGTCGGCTTCAACCGCCGCCACGCTCCGCTCGCCATCCGGCTGCGCGAGCACGTCTCCCGCGGCGGCCATCCACGACAGGTAGCGATACGCGTCAATGCGGGCCGCCTGCCCGACGATCATTGGACCAACGACCCGCAGGAGGGGGGTGGCCGGCTGCTCGGCGAGGGATGTCACTTCGTGGACCTCGCGTGCTGGCTGGTCCGAGCAGTACCGATCACGGTTCAGGCGACGATCCATCCGCTGGAGTCGGAGACGCTGCAGACGGCGCAACGATTCACCATTTCGATGGGGTTTGCAGACGGGTCGCTCGCGACGATCCTGTACACCGATCAGGGAGCGAGCGGGCTGGCCAAGGAGTACGTCGAGGTGCACGCCGGCGGGCGCTCCGGCCTCCTAGACGACTTCCATGGTCTCGAGCTGTTCAATGGGCGATCGCGAGACAAGGTCCGTGAGCGACGTCAGGATAAGGGTCATCGGGCACAGTTCGTGCATCTGCGTACCCGTCTCGCCAAAGGTGCGGCTGGGGACGAGCTCGATCCTCTCGCGTCGATGGCGGTGACGTTATGGGCACTCGCTCCGGCACCGATCGAACGTGGCGGGGCGTTCTAAGCACATGTGCCCCGACGATACGTGGTGAACAAGCGATCACTCACCCCTCTCGTAGTAGTTGGCGCGAGCCCGCCGCCGGTGCATGGCGTCGTCATCATGACCGGGCAACTCGTGAGTGCGCTCCGCAACCTCGGAATCTGCGCAGGACACCTCGACATACGCGATCCGCGCCCGATAGACACGGTGGGGCGCCTAGATCTGCGGAACGTGACGCTTGGATTGCGACACGCTTGGGAACTGAATCGACTATTGGCCCGTACCCCCGCGTCCGCCGGCGTACACGTCTCGATATCCCAAGGAACCTGGGGATTTGCCCGAGACGCGGTTCTTGTAGGAGTCATTTGCTTGCGGCGGCGGCGTCTTTACCTGCAACTCCATGGAGGCGCATTTGCGCATTTCTATCGGCGATCGGGCCCGGTGATGCGCTCCATAATCCGAGCCGTGCTCGGCGGTGCGCACCAGGTTTGGGTCCTAACGCCGACGCTACGCGCACAGTTCGACGGATTGGTCCCATCGGAGCGTGTGCGCTGCATCTCCAACGTCGTCGACGACCCCTTGGATGAGCCGTCGTACCGGCCTCCTGCGGGTCTAGCGAGTGGCACCGCGCTGCGCATTCTCTATCTCTCAAATCTCCGTCCCGAGAAGGGTTGCTTCGATCTGCTTGCGGCCCTGCGGCTGCTCGGGTCGAAGGCAGCCGGCTGGGAGGTACGTTTTGTCGGAGAAGGCGCGCCCGCCGTCGAGCAGCGCCTGCGGGAGGAGGCTGCGGCCTTGAGTGACGCTGCAGTACGGGTTACCGTCCTCGGCAAGCTCACCGGCGACAGGAAGAACGAGCAATACGGCTGGGCAAATGTCTTCGTCTTTCCGGCGACGGGACAGGAGGGGCAGCCCCTTGTTCTGCTCGAGGCGCTAGGTGCGGGGGTCGCCGTCATTGCCACATCTCAAACCGGGATAAGGGACACCGTTGCCGATGGTCGAGAGGCACTACTGGTCGCACCCGGTGACACGCAGGCTCTGGCAGCTGCGCTGACACGCCTCTCGCGCGAGCCCGAGCTGCGTAGCGCGCTTTCCGTTAACGCTCGAGCTCGGTACGAGGATTGCTACAGGCCCCAGCGTCTAGTTGAAGATCTCAGGGAGCTTCTGCATGATTGACCGCGCGCGCCGTACCCCGCTCACCTCTCATCTCCATCTCAGTGGCCCTAATGCGTACGTACGTCGGCAACCAGCCAAACCCCACACGATCTCAAGGCGCTTTCATCAGCTCACATACGAGGCCCGGAGAAGCCCTGTTGGCGAGGCAACAATCCCTGGTGGCGTCGTATTAGCAGTTGGCATAGTGGTGGGCCTGTCTTGGAGGCTGAGTCTCACCCTCGGCGTGTCAACGGCGCTGATCGTAGGCATTGCCGCGCAACTCCGCTACGGGATCGAGCGCCAAGTACGCAACAGCGCGGACAGCGCCATGATCTTCTCGCTCCTCGCCCCACGGCCCCCCGCGTTGGGTACCTGGGCCGTCGAGGGTGATTTAGGCCACCTGGTAGCCGATGAGCTCGCGATTGGCCGGACCTCGATTGTCGAGTGCGGTTCTGGCACCACGACGCTGATTGTGGCGGCCTGTCTGCAAGCCCATGGCGCGGGGCGCCTCTACAGCCTCGAGCATGACCCGGCTTATGCCGCGCAGACAATGCGTCAGCTCAGGGCTGCGGGCCTAGCCGAGCGGGTCGAGATGATCGTTGCCCCGTTGGCCAAGCAGCAGTTTGGCACAAAGTCTGTCGACTGGTACGAGGGATCCGCAGTTGCTCAACACCTCCCGTCAAACATCGACCTCTTGATCGTCGACGGTCCCCCTTCGACTAGTGAGTGGGCTCGATGGCCAGCCATTGAGGTGCTCCACGACCGCCTGACCACGGGTGCGGTCGTACTGCTTGACGATGGCAGACAGCGACGCGAGCGGCGAGCCGCGTCGCGCTGGCAATTGGACCATCGAGACCTGCAACTCTTCTGGCATGACACCATCAAGGGCTCATGGAAGCTAGTTAAGCTCACACAGCCATCCACTGAAGCGCCAGGAATACGCAGGATCCGCGCAATAATTCGCGTCCTCTATCCCCGACCCAGCGGGTTCGGGCGGTGGCCGGTGAGGAGGTAGATGTAGCCTTGCGTCACCTCCAGGCGAACCAGGTGGACACTGAACAGGGAATGTGTCGTTCACCCAGGCTCTCGCCCCACCTTGAGATCCAGCGGCGGGCTCAAGCCCGAGAGCAGCGCCCTCGTGCAGCAACACGTGTAGCACGTGGGTCGTTCCTCATTGTCGGTGGACGAGCTTACTGATAACTATGCGTCACGCTATCGTTTCCCAGTACGACCCTGATCTTCACGTAGCCGGTGGCATTAACGGCTTTATTCGCGACCTAGTTCGCCACGCCGGCGCTGGTCACCATTTCCGCATTATCGGTGTTACAGACCGCCGGCGTTCGGTCCGCAAGCTAGGCCAGTGGGTCGACTTGGCCCTTGACGGTGACGCTACCGCTGAGTTCATGCCAGTCGCCCGGATTGCTCCGGCGGCCAAGGGCCGCTGGATGCCGCACACGGCGCATCTCGCTCGTGGCATCATTCGCTTTCGACCGCAGCCGGAGAGCGACATTGTGCATTTCCATCGGGCTGAGACTGCGGCAATCTGTGCCCGTCTTATGTCTCCTCCAGGCTATGTTCTGTTCCTTCACGGTGCAGCTCAGGCCAACAAACGTGGCGCCAAGGAGTCGTTCTGGCGCTTTGCCCCGGGGGCATACGCTCTTGTTGAGCGTCAAGCGGTTGATGCAGCCTCTGTGACATACATCATGGACCAGCGCAAGACAAAGCTCATGCAAGGCCAATTTCCGAACGTACGCCCGGGAGAAAACTGGTACGACAGCTCGATATTCTGGCCAAGAGAGGGTGGCAAACGCGCGGGTAGGCCCCTCATCGGATGGATCGGTCGGTTTGACGAGTCCAAGGATCCACTGTTGGCCGTGCACGTGTTCGCCTCATTGGCTGAACGTGGGCTTTTGTTCGAGGCGTGGATGGCCGGAGACGGACCACTACGACCACAGGTCGAAGATCAGCTTCGGGCCAAAAGACTCGATGCAGTTCACTTGGCAGGGGTCTTGAGCGCTCGCAATCTCGCACACCACCTACGAGCAACCGATGCATGCGTAGTGACCTCGCGTTGGGAGGGAATTCCCCGCGCAGTCATTGAGGCCTTGGCGTGTGGCGTGCCGGTGGTCTCCACGGATGTTGGGGATGTCCCTGACCTCGTGACGAGTCACGCGGGTCTCATTGTGAAGAGCGCCACCGTGCATGAGCTCACATTAGCCGTCGAGAGTGTGCTTGCCCGTGCCAACCAGGACGTCGCTAGCACAGTGACGCATTTGGACGTTAGGCGAGTCGTCCCCCAATTGCTTGGCGAACTTGAAGAGCAGCGAAATGGCACAGCGCTCCACGACGTCACTATCCGTCCTGCAACGAGTTACGCGCGCATACCCGCCGTCACCCGAGCCGACCGCACTGATGGTCTATAGGCAACGCGAGAAACGGCCGTCGTGTCGCGCGGCGACGAACAGGCTACGGCTATCACGATCCCGAACACCAGAGCTCCAACATATTGCATGTCGCCGTTGGTAAGAGAATACGAGGCAATCGGCACTAGCACCAGCCAGTTGACCTTAGCGCGTACGAGCGCCAGCCACAGAAGCAACCAACCGATAACGCCCATGACACCGAGTTCAACCAGTACTGCGAGAGGGTCATTTTGCGCACCCACCGACACGCCATATCGCCGCTGCTCACTTTCTGCGACGGATCCTAGACCCGTGCCGACTGTAACGCCCGAAAGCCCGCTTGCGAGCCACTGTCGGAGTGCTGTTGCCTCTACCGCCCCGCGACCAGAGCCAGCGGCTTCGATACTCGAATATTCACCAGCAGCTTGCCCCTGCTGGAAACGCGCGAAGACTATAGAAGCGACGCCGCTAAAAACAACAACTGTCGCGATGGCGGCGATGGTTAGAAGCATACTCGCCCGCAGCCGCGCCTTCAGGATGAGTAATACGAGCGCGAGCATCAAGGCTACGACTGCTGATCGCACTCCCGTTGCCAATGCCGGAGTAGCGGCAACGGCAGCTGCGGTGACTCGCCAGCGAATGTCGCGTATGGTCAAGAGACAAGCAACCGACACGATCACGCCCAGTAGTGCCATCTCGTGCGGCGCGTCCGGAGTTAGACCAAGCGCCACACCTGCCTTGGAATAGGTTCCCGCGCTGTAATAGTTCCCGGATGGCCCGATGTGCAAAATCGACACCGCAGCTTGTGTCGCCATGGCACCTACTGCGCTCGCAAGCAGGAGAGGCCGCGTCGAGAGAAGCCGCGCACGAGCGGCTCGGCTCGACGCTATGAGGACAACTGCGGGGAAGAGCGAGAGCTTCGCGGCCACGATGACCTGTTCGGGAGACGCGCTCTCGATCACATGTCCGAGCAAGGGCAAAAGAAAGAGCATCACCCCTATCCAAGAGACGCTTGAGACATCTGAATACGGCGGACGGCTTGCGATAAGCAGGAGGACCGCAAACGTTGTTCCGAGAGTGAGCGTGAGTCTCGGCGTGACGCCCATGAGCACGATAAGCCACGGTAGCGCCGCCAGGACGAGCGTTGTAAACCGGTCGACGCCTGCCAGGGCTAGCCCGAGCGCTCCGAGAAACACCGCGACGACGAGATAGGCAAGCAGTGGATCGTGGGCCACTCCCGCACCGAGAACGAGTGCGGGACCACAGACGCCCACACACGTGATGGCCGTTCTACTAGTCAGGTGGATCGTGTTTGGCGGCCGCCCCTTAGTCAACATCGGGACTCGTTTGTTAGTGGGTGCCCCGGGCCGCGGGCTTGCGTTTGTGATGGCGCGAGACCAGTGGTACTCAGAATGAAATCGCTTAGCACCGCCTCAACGGCTGGCCAGCTGTCAGCAGTCGGTGGGATAAGGTCGCTGTCTTGAGAAGTGCTCACAAGAGTCGCGACCGACCTCGCCGGGTCAGGTGCAGCGGAGCTTATTACCGCCCATCCCGACTTGTCGGCTAGATAGCATGCAAGGGAGTCAGTGGGGTCGTTGCTGACGATTGCGATGCGCGGTACTGGTAGCGTTAGGTACTGTATCGCCTTGCTTGGCAGCTGGGCAGGGCTTGTGTTGCCGATGACCAAGGCGGCATCAAATGCGGGAGCTTGGCTTACGACCTCTTGCCATGGTATCGGCGACCTTAGCTCTATGTCGATATGGCGTGCAATCCGATCGAGCATCCCGTCCCAGTCGCTGCCATGCTGGCGCAGAAGTATCCGGTGCCAGAGACCACTGGCAGCAAGCGATTCGAAAAAGGGCTCAGGGTCAAGCCGAGGTGCATATAGGGCGCCGTAGTGGGCGAGTCGCAGCTCCCTGTATCTCTCGCGTGAGCGCCTCTCACGCGTTGAGCCCGCTACCGGTGTCACCGTGTCATATCCATTTGGCCGTACGAGGATGGCCAAGTGAGGAAACAATTGAGCCAACGCAGCTGCTTGTGCCGACGTCGTTACGATCGCCGCCCGGGCGTTGCGCCACACTCGGCGCTCGGCACGACAGGCTCGCCAATGCTTGAACAAACCACTCGTCCGCTTGGCGTAGGTCAGTGACCACGGATCGCCGACGTCAACGGCGTACGGAATATCGAAATGAGCCAACCTTCTCGTCGCATATGCCAGTGGCGAAAACGGAGATCCGATCAGCACGGCCGCATCGGCAATGGGCCTCCAACGCCACAAATGCCGAGCCGCGCTGGGCTCGAACTTGTCGAGCATGATGTGGCGAACCAGTAGTCGGCCCAAACGATGGCTCACCGAATTACGGCTCATCCCGCTGGCCGAGCGCGAACTCGCGGGACCCCTCCGCGGCCTCAGCCATTGAACGGTGCCGTGTCGCTGCAGCGCGTGGAGGACATGCTTCGTCCTCTGCCCACGAGGCGAGAGGTCATCCGTCGCCCAGCCGATTACAGCAAGCCGGCTCGATGCGCAGTCGTCGCTCGACGCTCGCGATTTGACGCGTTCCACCTGGCTCTTCCGCAAGCAAGGAGATGATCTGAGGGCTGCGTCGCTCACGAGGGCCGCCACGAGGCACTTGAGGCTCGTATTTGCCGCACGAGGGCCGAAGGACGCATTCTGGCGCTCAGCCGGGTGCTGCTTGCCGACTTCCAAGCCCGCATCGTCAATAGCGCAGTCGCCACAAAGAATCCGAGATACGTGATGCTGGCAACCGCGGCGATAGCGACTATGCCGAAGCCGAGAAACTCAACGGCCACGAAGTCTCCTATGGCGTTTGCCGTGAACGCTCCTAGGACGGCGAGGGCGAGGGCACGATATCGCCCTTGGGCCATGAGCAAACTCGACGCTGGCATCATGACGTAGTAGGCGCAGGCGCCGATCAGTAACAGTTGAAACGTCGGTATTGAAGCCGGATAGCGACCGGCGTCGACTATTGGAATCACGAACGGAGCGACTAGCGCCAGCAAAACACCTCCAACCAGGACTGGTATTCCGGCGCGCTTCACCCAAGAGCGCAGCATCCGTATTTGTTGGGCTGGTGAATCGATCACATCGCTCTGAGAGGTTCTCACCCTGACAACCGCTAGCAACGCCGGTCCAACGCCCAATGCGAATGCGTAGTAACGCTGGGCGGCACCAAAGGCAGCGAGATCTTTTTGGTGGAGCAGGGCGGCAACTATGAAGATATCTATTGTCGCAAAGCCCGCCGAGGCTAGATAGAAGATCGTTAGCCAGCTGACCTCCGAGTCGATCATTAGGCGTCGCCAACGGACGGGGCGGTGCTTGCCCATTATGATGCGCGAGGACAAGATAATCGCGGCTATAAGCGACACGACAGTCATTATCGATGCGGCAGCGATGCCGGACGTCGCAAACCCCGCAATAACCAGCACTGCCACGATAACGATTACGCCACTACGGACGATATTAACAACGCCAGCCTTACCGAATTGGAGATGTGCTTGATAGTGGTAGATGGTCAGCTGTATCGCGGCTTGAGAGATCGAGAACAGGGTGCAAAGGAAGATGAACCCCGTGGCGTCTGTTGGTCCCGGATGCAGACCGAGGAGTCCTGCGCCGAGCCCGACAATCAGCGCCAGCGCCGATATCAAGGCAATCTCGAGAAGCAACGCGGTCGTAAATGAAAACTCCACGTCGGGCGCGCGGCGCGAAACGCGCTCGGCCTCGGTCCGTAGGTAGCGCATTTGTATGCCACCCGTTATCGATGTGCCAACAAATGCACCAACAGCGAGAAACAGAACCATGAAGGCATAGCTAGCTACGCTCAGAGCGCGAATGAACACTATCGTGGTAGCGAGGCCAAGCGCGCGGGAGGTGGTTTCCGTGCCCAGCGTGGCCAACGCGCCTACCTGAAACCGTCCCAGCGGAAACGGTAACAATGCGTTGATATGCGACCGAACACTACTCTTGCGCATCACGCGAGCTATCCGGTGCGAGCGTAGTTGCGATAAACATCTCGGCGAGTGCCGCGGCCCGAGCTCGCAGATGTTCAAGCGGCTGCTTGGTGAGGCGGCGGGATACGGGACCGATGTCGCTCGCGTCTCGTAGACACGTGAGCTGCCCTTTGCGTATCAGCTCCCGGTCGACTGCGGGCTGTTTGCCGGCAAAGACTGAGTAGGTCGGCACGCCCATCAACGCCGCCTCGCGTGTCATTGTCCCGCCGGCCCCGATGACAAGATCGGCGTGGTACATGAGCGACCGCGAGTCGATCGCGTGGTCGGGCACGATTAGATTGCTCAGATCAAGCGCTCGAATCGCTTCGCGTTGCTCACGATGGCGCGCAAGCACAACGGTATGGGTTTCCGCATCATTGCCCAAGGCCTCGATCGCTTCGCCGAACAGCGGATTGCCAAATTGGTGGTAGGCAGCCCGGCTGGGTGGCGTGCGCGTGACGACAAGCGGCCGGCCATTAGGCTCGATCCCCAACTCGGACAGCACGGCGGCGTCCGGTTGGAAGTCTCCTAGGTAGATCTCCTCCTTGAAACCCTCATAGAAGCGCGTGCGGCTGTTGGTGGCTCCCTGCTTGCGAGTTGCAGAGTTGCGTAGCGCCTCCGGCATCAGGATCACATCGGCGAGCCGGAAGGCCAGGTGATTGGCCGGCTGCCCCTCGTAGTCCATTGCAGTTACCACCCGCAGTCCGAGTACCCGCGCGGCGACGATCTGGGCGTAGGAATTGTGCGAGAGCGCGATGTCGGGGCGAAAGCTCCGCGCCCATCGCCTGAGCAGCGGGACCCGCCCGATCATGGCCTCGACCTTCTGCGTGCGCGACTTGGGGCTGTCGCCACCGATAATCGCCGCGTCCGGCCACCGCTCCAGGGTTAACTGGGCGGTCTGAGCGTTGTCGCGAGCGGTCACCCCGATCTCATGCCCCAGCTCTTCCAAACGGCGGACTATCGGTGCGAAGAGCAAGGGATGCGGCGAGTTCGAGAGGTCGATCCAAATCCTCACGCGCCTACCCCACGTTCGGAGTGCTGTAGTCGGGCCAGCGCCTGGAGCATCGGCGCCGCCATCCAGCGTATGTGCGACGCTCCGTTCTTCCACAGGCGCCGGCGCTGGAAGAGGTATGAGCCATCACCGCGTTGCATGTGACGGCGGGCAAAGTCGAACACCGACCAGGCAAAGGCGCCATACGCGGGTTCGCCCATGCCAGCGAGCGCCATCGTGTGTATAGCTTGAGCGACGCACTGAGCATCAATCGGATAAATCGAGGAGGGCGTGTACTTAGGAGTGCCGTCTTCGAGGAACAGCGCGCGCCGGTAGTAGGCCAGTCCGCGCTCGAGCGCTACGCCGCCGTCCAGGTCGACACCGCCGTCCGCGCTGTACATGAGCGCGTCCAACACGTAGCCCGTGTGGAAGTTGTCAACCCACTGGAGATGCGGTCGCTCGCCGTAGGGCCATGCGCCGTCAGGACGCTGGTTCGCGCAGGTCCAGCGCAAACCTGTCTCCGCCGCGGTGCGCATATCCGTACGGCCGGTGTGGTTGACGAGGCGCGCCAACAGAGCGCAGACGAGCGCATTGGCGTTGTGGATCGGCGTACGATCGCCGACCAGATAGCCGAAGAACCCCCCGTCACCATCTCGAGTCTGCGGGACGTGGCGTAGGAAGAACTCGCCGGTTTCCGTTGCTAGCTCGAGCAACTGCGTCTCGCCTGTCGCTTCATACGCGTCGATCAGCGCCATACCGGCGAAGACCGTGGCGATCGTATTCGGAGAGGTTGAGGGATAGAGGAAGACTCGAGTCTGGACGTCGAAGTGATAGCCCCAACAGGGCTCGTCGAACCCGGCACAGCGCAGCGCAAGTAGGTCGCGCAACGACTCGGCGAGGCGCGAGCGGCCCTCCTCACCGGGGACAGCCCCGAGCGCGTAGCTCGACGCGACTTGGGCAAGGGCGGCGGCACTCCGGCCTGCACCAATTCCGAGAAGTCGACGGAGGTCGTGCGGCGAGCGCTTGACGAGCTGCGTGAGGACCCGTCGCCCGAGCGCGCTTCGCTTCAGCGGTCCCGCCAGTCGTGTGGCATTGAGGCCGTCATAGGGATCGCTGCCGGTCCAGCCACGCTCGCGACCCCAGGCCTCCAGCCGACGCAGCGCATCGGCGAGCGCGGCGCGCTGCCCGTCCGACGGAGCGGCCCTGGCCCTGTCTGCATTCAAGGTCGCGACGGGTATGGAGTGCTCAGCCGACACTCAACACCGCCTCGCGCCCCGCGGTCTGCAGGACGTCGGCCACGCGCTCGGCGGCTCGCCCGTCCCACAGCGGGGGTGGGTCGGTCGGCCTCTTCGCGTGTGCGAGCGAAGGCACGATGTCATCTATCCGCTCGGGCTCAAGTCCGAGTAGGGTGTTCGTTCCCGCGCGTACAGTCACTGGGCGCTCGGTGTTGTCACGCAGCGTGAAGCAGGGGACGCCGAGGTAGGTCGTCTCCTCCTGCACGCCACCAGAGTCCGTGAGTACGGCGGCGGCGTCGGCCTCCAGCGAGAGAAACTCGAGATAGGAGACCGGCTCGATCAATCGCATGCTCGCGGCCGTCTCGAAACGAATCAGTTCGATCATCTTGCGCGTGCGTGGATGCACTGGGAACACGACCGGCAGCTCTCGACTCGAGTTCTCTAGACGGGCGATGACGTCCGCCAGCAGCGGCCCGTCGACGAGTGCCGGCCGATGGAGCGTGACGAGCAGATATTCGCCGGCCTTCACGCCGTAGCTAGTCGCTGCGTTGGTGTCGCGAAAACGATCCTCCATGGCGACAAGCGAGTCGATCATCGTGTTACCGACGAAATGCATGCGCTCATCGGCGATACCCTCGGCGCGGAGGTTCTCCACCGCCTCGTCACAATGCAGAAATAGGTGCTGGGCGAACTCGTCGGCGACGATCCGGTTGATCTCCTCGGGCATCGTGCGGTCGAACGAGCGCAGCCCCGACTCGAGGTGAGCAACCGGGATGCCGAGCTTGATCGCCACGAGTGTCGCGGCCAGCGTGGAGTTGACGTCGCCCGGCACGAGCACCAGATCGGGACGCTCGGCCTCCAGTACGGGCTCGATGCGCTCCATAACCCGCGCGGTCTGCACGGCGTGGCTGGCGGAGCCCACGCCGAGCATGTGATCGGGCGCCGGCACGTCGAGCTCCTCGAGGAAGATGTCGGACATCAACCGGTCGTAATGCTGGCCGGTGTGAATCAGTGTGTGGTGCATGCCCGGCACTCGGTGGCGCATCTCGGATATGACCGGCGCCATCTTCACAAAGTTCGGGCGAGCGCCGACCACATAGGCGATCCGCATGACGACCGAAGTTACCGACCGCGCCCCGCCGCGCCCGCTGCGTCCGGGTCCAACGGACAGATGTACGACGGTTATTGGCGGTCGATGTCGATACTCTGGCGAGCCTTGCGTTGCTCGCGGTAGCAGCTCAATAGGGAGCGGCCTCAACCCGACCGTACGGATGCGGCGGCAAGGCAAAACTTGATGGACACAGACAAGACAAGCCTGAGCCTCGAGCAGATCCTGGATGTCATCCGCCGCCGCGCGCTGTGGGTGGCGCTCTGCTTCTTCCTGGTCACCTTGGCGGCCTTCCTCTTCTCGGCGCAGCAGACGAAGAAGTACACTGCGACCGCGGCGCTCGTTTTCAACAACAACCAGCTGAGCCAGCAGGCCGCTGGGCTGGCGCCGGTCAGTGTCAACAATCAGCAGTCCCAGCAGAACACGAACGTCAAGCTCGTCCAGCTCGGGGACATGGCGCAGCGGACCGCAGAGCGGCTGGGCCAGGGGCTGACGGAGGCGAAGATAACCGCGAGCCTGGGCGTGAGTGCGCAGGGTGAATCGAACATCGTCGACGTCTCTGCCACCGCACCCTCTGCCACGCTTGCCGCCGACATCGCCAACACCTACACCACACAGTTCGTAACCGAGCAGCAGAACTCGAACCACGAGTACTACGCCTCCGCGCTGGCGCTAGTCAACAAGCAGCTCGCTGAATTGTCCCGGCGCCAGCGCGTGAGCGCCGCAGGGGTGGCTCTCGAGAACCGCGCCCAGTCGCTTGGAGTGCTCGCGGAACTGCACTCGGGCAACGTGCAGGTTGCCCAAGCCGCCGCGCCGCCGACCGCCCCGTCCTCGCCGAAGACCGGCAGGAACACGATCCTCGGCGCGATCCTCGGGCTGCTGCTCGGCTTCGGCGTCGCCTTCCTGATCGAGCGCTTCGATCGACGGATACGCGAGCCGAAGGACCTCGAGGAGATCTATCAGCTGCCCCTGCTTGGAGTCATCCCGGAGAGCTCCGCCCTGGCAGGACCGGCGCGGCGAAACGGCTACGCGTTCGATGCCCTGCCGGACGGCGAGGCGGAGGCGTTTCAGCTGCTTCGCGCGCACCTACGTTACTTCAACGTCGACCGGCGGTTGCACACGCTCCTGATCGCCTCCGCCGCTCCGGGCGACGGCAAGACGACCGTCGCCCGCCACCTCGCCGGCGCGGCGGCCAGGATGGGCTCGCGCGTGCTGCTGATGGAGGTCGACCTGCGCCGCCCAACGATCGCTCGGCAGCTGGCGATCCGCTCACGGCCGGGTCTCGCCGACGTTTTGATCGAAGTGGTCGAGATGCGTGCGGCGATCCAGTCGATCCAGCTCGACCGGGTGTTCGCCCAGGGCTCGGAGGGCAGGACGCTCGACGTGCTCGTCGCGGGCGCGGTGATGCCGCCCAACCCCGCGGCGCTGGTCGAGAGCGGCGCGATGGAGTCTGTACTCGAGCAGGCAAAGTCCGAATATGACCTGGTCGTGATCGACACGCCGCCGCTGACGGCCGTCTCCGACGCCTTCCCGCTATTGGGCAAAGTCGATGGGGTGGTGATCGTGGGCTGGGTCGGGCGCAACCGGCGCGACGTCGCGCAGCGCCTGCACGAGACGCTCGCCGGCGCGGGGGCGCCGCTGCTCGGCGTCGTCGCAAACGGCTACAGCTCGCGTGGGCTGGGCGCCTACGGCTACGACTACGCCTACACGCAGGAGCGCCTGCCGCCGCCGGCCGCCCCGACCGACGGGTTCAGCTGGCCCAAGGGCATCGGTTGGCCCAGCGACGAAGACTCCGAGAACGGCGATAGCTCAGAGACCGATGTCGGCTCCGACAACGGCGCCGAGCTGCCCCACGAGCCCGCGCGGACGGGTAAGCGCTGACGCGCACTCCAGCAATGGCCGGCGTGAGCGAGGGCCTTGCGATAGCGGTGGACGAGGCGCCTGCCGGGCGGCCGCGGCCGCCGGCGGGTCCTTCGCCGCAGCAGCGCCATGCCAGTGCCGCGCCGGCGATGGTCGCGCTGATGCTGCTGCCCGGGGCGCTCGTCGTGTTCATGGCCTTCAACGCCGGGGGCTACTTCCCGGCGGCGCCCGCCGCGGCAGCGATCGTGCTCGCTCAGATCCTGCTGGTGAGGATCGTGCGCTCGCGCGATCCGTTTGAAGGGCTCGCGCCGGCCGCGCTCTACGCGATCGCTTCCCTCGGCCTGTACGCGGGCCTGACGCTTGCGTCGGCGCTCTGGTCGCACTCCACGAGTCGGGCGTTGATCGAGTTCGACCGCGCCTGCATGTACCTGCTCGTGCTCGTACTGTTCGCCACGGTCCGCGCGAGCGCCTCGAACCTGCGCTGGCTGATCAGGGGCCTGGCAGTCGGCGCTTGGATCGTCTGTCTGGCGGGACTGATCAGCCGCCTGGCTCCCGACGTGTGGCACACGGCGCCGGACGTGTCCAACCAGCGATTGAGCTACCCGGTGACCTACTGGAATGCACTCGGGCTGCTGGCGGCGCTGGGGATCATCTTCACCCTGCACCTCACGTGCACGCGCGGCGAGCGGCGGCTGGTGCGGGTGCTGGCCGCCGGGATGCTGCCGCTGCTGGCCGCGACGCTGTTCTTCACGTTCTCGCGCGGAGCGATCGCCGCAGGCGCGATCGGCCTGGTCGTGTACGTGCTCGTCGCGCGCCCCAGAGCGTTGCTAAGCGGCGTGCTCGCGACGTTGCCTGCGACGGCGGTGCTGATCGTGATCGCCTTCCACGCGAACCTCCTGGACACGGTCGTTCCCACGACGGCGGCGGCGGTTTCACAGGGCCACCGAGTCGCGCTCGCCGCGGTCGTCTGCGTGGCCGTCTGCGCCGGCCTGCGGCTGGTCCTCGCCGTGCAACTCGATCCCCGCCTGCTCCGCGTGACGGGAAAGCGTTGGATGAGCCGTCGAGCCAAGGCCTCGGCGACCGGCGGCATTGCTGCGATTGCTGCGGTGATCCTGCTCGCGCTCGGTGCCCCCCAGACTCTCGGGCACGACTGGAATCGTTTCCTAAGCGGCGCCGGACCCCGGCTCAGCCACGGCGACCTGCGCCAGCGCCTGACCGATCCTGCCAACAACGGGCGTACCGATTTGTGGCGGGTCGCGCTTGAGGGATTCGCGGGGACCCCGGCGCTCGGGCGCGGCGCCGGGACGTACCAGACCATCTGGGACCAGAAACGCCCTCGCTTCGCCTACACGGTCAACGCCCACAGTCTCTACTTTCAGGCGATGGCCGAGCTAGGGATCCCAGGGATCGCGCTCCTGGCGATCCTGTTGGCCGTGGTGCTGGGCGGCTTGGCAGCACGCGCGCGGGGACGGCGTCGCTCGCTCTACGGGGCGCTGCTGGCGGCCGGCGTGGTGTGGGCCGTGCACGCGGGCGTCGACTGGGACTGGGAGATGCCGGTGGTCACGCTCCCCTTCTTCGCCGCCGCCGGCCTGGCATTGAGCCCACCCTGCGCCTCCCCCGGTCGCTGGGCGCACGGCCGCGCTCCCCGGCTGCTGCTCGCGGGCCTGTGTCTGGCGGCCGTCGTGCTGCCCGTGTTGATGATCGGCTCACAGAGCCGGCTGACCGACGCCAAGCGCGCGTTGTACACGTCCAACTGCGCCAAGGCCGCCCCTGCGGCGAGCTCGTCGATCGGCTGGCTGAGCGCCCGCCCCGAGCCGTATGAGATCCTCGGCTTCTGCGATCTGCAGCGCGGCCTGCCCACGCTCGCCGTGGCGCAGATGCGCCAGGCGCTGCACCGCGACCCGTCGAGCTGGGAGCGCTACTACACGCTTGCGCTGGCGCAGGCCTCGGCCGGGATCGATCCTCGCCCGGCCGCCGCGCGCGCGCTGCGGATGAACCCCCATGAGCCGCTGACCCGCCAGGCGGTCATCCAGCTGCGCGGCGCGAGCCCAGCGAGGTGGGTCCGAAAGGCGCGCGCTGTACGTGCGGCGGCGCTGTCCAGCAACGACCTGTCGATTGTGCCCTCGTAGCGACGATCGGTCGCGCCCGCGGTAGGCGTCGATCAACCGATCGTCTCGTGCAGCTTGCGCAGCGCGCGATAAACGCGACCCTCCACCGTGCTCAACGGCTCTCCGATCAGCTTGGCGATCTCCGGGACGGTCAGATCGGCGCCGAAGCGCAGCGCGATCGCCTCGCGCTCCTCCTCGCTGAGGGCGCCGAGGCTTCTGCCCACGAGGTCGCGGTCGGCGATCTGCTCGATCCCGCCGCCCGATCCGGCGCTGGCCCCCACCGCGACGCGTTCCAGCGCCTTGCTCTCGCTGCCCCGCCGGCGGACCTGATCGCGCAGGAGGTTGAGCGCGATCGCATAAAGCCAGGTCTTCTCGCTGGCCTTGCGGCGATCGAAGCGCCCGCGGGCGCGCAGGGCGCGCTCGAAGGTGTCGGCGAGCAGGTCTTCGGCGAGCACGCGATCGCCCGTGCGGTAGCTGAGAAAGCCGTACAGAGCCTGGGCGTGTTCGGCGTATAGGCGCTCGAATACCTCATCCCTCAAGGGGCTCATCGACTCCCTATCGGCACTTCTCGCCGAGAGAAAAGCCCCCAGTCAGGAAATTGGCCGTTCGTGCGTATAAGTCGATATGAGCCGTTCAAACCGAGAGGAACGCCTTGACGATGGCCTCCAGGAGGTCGCCGATGAGCTTCGCGACCGGCGTCCGACGCTCGACCCGCTCGCGCTCGACGCGATCAAGCTGCGGGCGATGAGCAGGGCGCGCCGGTCCACTTCCTCACCAGCGAAAGGATTCTTCATGCGTTCACGCCTAACGACGGTCTTGACGGTCGCATTTCTCAGCCTCGGCACCGGCGGCGCGCTGGCGGTGGCCGGCGGCGAGGACTTCGGGTTGGGGTCTCACGACGGAGGCAGCGCCGCCTGCGAGCAATACCGCCCGGGTCATGGCTACGGCGACAAGAACCACTGCCACACCGGTCCTCCCGGCCAGGAAAACAAGGGCGGTTCCGGCGGCCCCGGCAACTCCGACTTCGGCCACAGCCACGGGCACTGAGCCGAGCGCTCGGACGTAGCGTTCAAACGCAAGCAGGAGAGGGCCCGCGAGAGCGGGTCCTCTCCCTTTCTGCACTGCCCGACGGTCTCAGCCGCGGGTCCGGCGCGCGCCAGGAGCTCAGTTCTCAAGCGAGCGCTGCAGCCGCTCGAGCACCCGCACCACGCGCACCCCGCTGTGGCCGTCCGAGCGCGGCGTGTCGCCGCTGCGGATGCACTCGACGAAGTGCTCGCACTCGAGCCGCAGCGGCTCGGCGTTGGCGACGTGCGGCGAGAACATGTCGCCCGAGCGCGTGATGTACTCGCCCCACGAGCGCGTGTCCTCGTCGAAGCCCTTGTCGTAGACCGCCAGCTTTCCCTCGACGACCATGTCGTCGAACGTCGCCATGCGTCGCGCGCCGACGACCGTCAGGCGACGCTCCTTGTGCGGGTCCAGCCAGGAGAGGTGCAGGTGGGCGACGATTCCCGACGGGAAGCGCAGGTAGCAGAAGACGACGTCCTGAACGCCCGGCTGCACGTAAGAGGCGCCGTGCGCCAGGCACTCGTCGGGCTCCTCACCGACGAGGTGCAGCACCACTGACACGTCGTGCGCGCCGAGGCTCCAGAGGGCATTCTCCTCAGCGCGCAGCTTGCCGAGGTTCAAGCGATTGCCATACAGGTAGTACAGCGGGCCGAGCTCGTCCTCGTCGATCATCTGCTTCAGGCGCGCGACCGCCGGGTGGTACTCGAGCAGGTGGCCGACCATCAGGATCCGGTCGGCCTGGGCGGCCGTCGTGACGGCCGCCTGGGCGTCCGCGGCGTTGGTGGCGAGCGGCTTCTCCACGAAGCAGTGCTTGCCCGCCCGCGCCACCGCGATCGCCAGCTCGGCGTGTGTGGGCACCGGGGTGGCCAGCACGACCGCGTCGAGCTGCGGGTCCTGCAGCAGCTCCGCCAAGTCGCCGCTCGTGCGCGCCCCGGGAAACGACGGCGCGAGGCGCTCGCGCGCCGGCGCGTCGGGATCGCACAGCCAACGCAGCTCGCAGCCCGCGATCGCGGCGAGGTTGCGCGCCAGGTTCGGGCCCCAGTAGCCGAGCCCGACGACGCCTACGCGCACGGGCTGGGGCTGCTCGCCGCTCACAGCCGCGCGCTCACAGCTCGCCGATCGCCTGCACGCAGCGCTCGGCGGCGTGCCCGTCGCCGTACAGCGCCGGACGCTCGCGCGGCGGCTCGGACTCGAGCGCGGCGAGCGCCGCCGCGCTGTCGAGATCGACGAGCGTGTTCCAGCCGGCCTGCACCGTCTCGACCCACTCGGTGTTCGCTCGCAGCGTCACGCACGGCACCCCGGCAAGGTACGCCTCCTTCTGGACGCCTCCAGAGTCGCTCAGCACGGCGCGCGCCTGGCACAGCAGCGCGCTGAACTCGACGTAGCCGAGCGGCTCGCTCATGCGCAGCCCCTCGAGCCGCTCGAGCTCTGACATGAGGTCCGCGGCGGCGAGGCGCGCGCGCGTGCGCAGGTGCAGCGGGAATACGACGGGCGGCGGCAGCGCGCGGATCAGCTCGACGAGCGCGCGCAGCCGCGCGGGGTCGTCGACGTTGCCCGCGCGGTGCGCGGTCAGCAGCAGGTAGGCTCCGGGCTCGACGCCGTGCTTGCGCGGCGTCTGAGTGTCCGTGCGGGCGGAGGGCTGGCGGCGCATCGCGACATCGACCATCACGTCGCCGACGACCTGCACGCGAGCCGCGACAGACTCGGCCTGCAGGTTGGCCGCCGCCGTGTCCGACGCGCACAGCAGCAGCTCGCCGAGATGGTCCGTGAGCACCCGGTTGAGCTCCTCCGGCATGCTGCGATCGAACGAGCGCATGCCGGCCTCGACGTGCACGACCGGCACCCCCGCCTGGGCCGCCGAGAGCGCACCCGCGAGCGTCGAGTTGGTGTCGCCGTAGACGAGCGCCGCGTCGGGCGCCAGCTCGGCGAGCAGCGGCTCGAGCGCAGCCAGCATGCGCGCGGTCTGCTCGGTGTTGCTGCCGCCGCCGATCCCCAGCTCTCGGTCGGGCCGGGCGAGCCCCAGTTCCGCGAAGAACACACGCGAGAGCGAGTCGTCGTAGTGCTGGCCGGTGTGCACGAGGATCTCCTCGTGCTCCTCGCGCAGCAGCCCGGAGACGGCCGCCGCCTTGATGAATTGCGGCCGATTGCCGACGATCGTGAGGACCTTCACGTCGCGCAGCCTATGCACCCGGGGGCATGCACGCGGGCCTACGCATGCTAATGTATGTGCATGTTGGAGCACCGGCTGCAGATCCTTCTGGACGAGGAGCGCCATAAGCGCATCACGACGATCGCCCGCCAACGGGGAGTCTCGGTCGCGACGGTTGTGCGCGAGGCGATAGATCGCGGCGTCGCGGACCCCTCCGACAGCCGCCGTTCGGCTGGACGGCGCGTACTCGAAGCCCCCGACATGGCGGTTCCGGATCCTCCAGGGCTCGGGGAGGAGCTGGACGCGCTCAGGGCGCGGCGCGCATGATCGTCCTCGACACGACGGTGCTCGTCTATGCGAAGGGCGCCGAGCACCCTCTGCGAGCGCCGTGCCGAGAGCTTGTCGAGGGGATCGCCGAAGGCGCCGTGCAAGCGACCACATCGGTCGAGGTCATTCAGGAGTTCGTGCACGTCAGGGCTCGCAGGTGTGGCCGCCAGGATGCGGCCGCGACCGGATACGACTATGCGGAGCTGCTGTCGCCGCTGATCGACGTCACCCGCGAGGATCTTCGGCGAGGCCTGGCGCTGTTCGAGCGCAACGACCGGCTGGGTGCCTTCGACGCCGTGCTGGCCGCGGCCGCAATTGCGAGCAATGCCGGCGCGCTCGTATCTGCCGACGTCGCCTTCGCGACGCTTGCGACAGAGCTCCCGCATGTCGTGCCCGACCGCAACGGCATCGCGGGGCTGCTGGGGTTGGAGCGGTAGCCCGAAATTGCCTGCGCGCTACCAGCCCGAGGCGCCCGCGCCGGCCGCAGCCCCGACGACCGACGTCGACCAGTCGATCACCGACGTCGGCCGCACGACGTGCCGCTTGAAGCCGAGCTCCTTCGGCTCCAGGCCGAGCGCCAGGCCGACGAGCTGGGGGAGGTGCAGCACCGGCATGTCGAGCTCGCGGCCGACGACTTTCTCCGCCAGCGGCTGCTGCAGGTCGAGGTTCAGGTGGCACAGCGGGCAGGGCGTGACGAGGCAGTCTGCTTCGGCGTCGAGCGCGTCGCCGAGATGGCGGCCGGCCTGCTTCAGCGAGGCCTCCTTGTTCATCGTGATGATCGGAAAGCCGCAGCACTTGCGCATGCCCGCGTAGTCGATCACCGTCCCGCCGAGCGCCTCGATCACCAGGTGCAGGTAGTCGTCGCGCGGACGCTCGTCGTCGATCCCCAGGCGCTCGCGCGGGCGCACGATGTAACAGCCGTAGAACGGGCCGACCTTCAGGTTGCTCAGCGGCCGCTTGACGCGCGAGCGCAGCTCGTCCAGCCCGATCTCCTCGACGAGCAGCCACAGGAAGTTCTTGTTCGTCAGGCCCTTCTCGTAGGACAGCCCCTCGCCGGCCAGCGTCTCGTTGACGTGCGAGCGGTACTCGGCGCTTGCGTCGAGGCGCTCCTGGCACTCGCTCTGCGCTCCCTGGCAGGTCGAGCAGATGTTCATCATCAGCTCGGCGCCGTCGACCTGCTGCGCGAGCGCGAACGTGCGCGCGTTGAGCGTGTCCGCGAGCTCCTGGTTGTGCTCGGCGATCACCCCGGCCCCCGTGCAGCACGCACGGTCGAGCTCGACGAGCTCGATGTCGAGCAGCGGCGCGACCTTCGCCATCGAGCCGTGCAGCTCCGGGGTGAAGCCGCGGCTGACGCAGCCCGGCCAGTAGGCGACCTTCATTGGCTCGTGCTCCCTTCGGCGCCCGCCGCGGCGGGCGCGGCCCGGTCCGGAGCCTCGTCCTCACCGGCGACGTACAGGTTCAGCTCGTAGCGCTGGCCGGAGGACCGGTCGCGGCTCTCGACCTTGTCGTAGATCGACTGCACGGCCTTCAGGTCGTCCTTCGCGAGCTTGTGCCCGAAAAGCGCGATCTTTGGATTGAACTTGCCGGTGATCAGGCCCCTGATCAGGACCGGCAGCGAAGACAGAAGCTCCTTGCCCGCCGCCGGCGCGAACTTCCCGAACCAGGAATTCCCGCCGTAGGAGCGCGGCAGCAGCTCGGCCTCCCACAAAAGGCCGTTGTCCTTGATCAGGGTCGTGAAGGCGGCCTCGTGTCGCTCGCCGTTGTTGGCGTCGACGATCTGCTGGTCCTCGATCGCGATCCGCCGCAGGCGCATGATCTGGCCCATCGGGTTGACGTCCTTGGGGCAGGCGTCGACGCACTTGAAGCAGTGCGTGCAGTCGAAGATCCCCTCGGGGTCCTGCGCGAGGTCGTTGAGGCGCTCGAACTGCTGGTCGTCGCGGGGATCGCCGACGAAGCGGTATGCCTTGGCGAGCGCCGCGGGCCCGATGAAGCCGGGGTCGACCTCCATCGCGAGGCAGTCCGAGACGCAGGCGCCGCACTGGATGCAGGCCATCGTCTGGGTCACGTCGACCATGTTCTCGTGCGGCACGAGGTACTCGCGCTCGGGCACCGGTTGCTTGGCGATCAGCCACGGAGTGACGCGGCGCACCTTCTTCCAGTGGACCTCGTCCATGTCGACGATCAGGTCCTTGATGACCGGCATGTTGCCCATCGGCTCGATCTCGATCACGCCGTCGACGGAGCTCTTCAGCGCGGCGTCGAGGTGCGTGTGGCAGGCGAGCGCCGGTTCGCCGTTCACCCTCACGCCGCACGATCCGCAGATCGCCTGGCGGCAGGAGCAGCGGATGCCGATCGAGCCGTCGAAGCGGTCGCGCGCCTGCAGGATCCCCTCGAGCACGGAGCGGTGCGGCTCGAGCTCGATCGTGTGCTCGTCCCAGTAGGGCGCATCGCCGGACTCGGGGTCGTAGCGGCGCATCCTCAGCTTGAACTGCTCCGGCGGCTTGTGCGTTTCGGCCATCAGCTGAGCTCCTTGCCGTTCGGGGCCATCAGTACTTCCTCTCCTCGGGCTGCCACTGGGTGATCGTGACGGGTGAGTAGCTCACCTGCGGCTCGTCGCCGTCGAGCGTGATGTCGATGTGCTTGAGCCACTGCTCGTCGTTGCGCTCGGGGAAGTCGGTGCGGAACTGCGCGCCGCGCGACTCCTTGCGCTCGATCGCGCCGACGACGGTGGCCTCGGCGCAGTCGACCATGTACCGCAGCTCGATCGCGCCGAGCACGTCCTGGTTGAAGACGGTCCCTTGATCGTCGATCCAGGCGTTCTGCGACTCCTCCTTCAGGCGGGCGATCGTCTCGCGCGCCGTTTGCAGCCCCTGCTCGTCGCGGAACACGGCCGCGTAGCGGTTCATCAGCTCGCCGAGCTCGTTCTTGATCTCCGACACGCGCCGGCCGTCGCGCGGACGGGCGATGATCGCGTCGATCGCCTCCGCATCGCGGCGCAGCGGGGTGTTCGCGTCGATCTCCGGCATCGCCATGCTCGCGGCGCGCGCGGCGGCGTGCTCGCCCGAGCGCCGTCCGAATATCAACGTGTCGAGCAGCGAGTTGGCGCCGAGGCGGTTGCCGCCGTGGACCGACACGCAGGCGACCTCGCCGGCCGCGTACAGGCCCTCGATCGGCGTGCGCCCGTCGACGTCGGTCTTCACGCCGCCCATGATGTAGTGCTGGCCGGGGCGGATCGTGATCGGCTCGCGCGTGATGTCCACGCCGGCGAAGTCCTTGCCCAGGTTGACGATCTCGCGCAGCGCCTCGAGCGTGCGCTTGCGCGGCACGACGGTCACGTCGAGGTAGATGCCGGTGCCGCCCGGTCCCACCCCGCGGCCCTCGTCGATCTCGATCTGCTCGGCGCGCGAGACCACGTCGCGGGAGGCGAGCTCCATCTTGTTGGGCGCCATCTTCTCCATGAAGCGCTCGCCCTCGGAGTTGAGCAGGTGCGCGCCCTCGCCGCGTGCGCCCTCGGTGATCAGGATGCCCGTCTCGACGAGGCACGTCGGGTGGTACTGGACCATCTCCATGTCCATCAGCGGCGCTCCCACGCGGTAGGCCATCGCGATGCCATCGCCCGTCACGATCAGGCCGTTGGTGGTCGGCTTGTAGACCTGCCCGGCGCCGCCGCAGGCGAGGATCACGTTCTTGGCGGTGAACGCCTCCATCCGGCCGCTGCGCACGTCGCGAGCGATGACCCCGCAGCACTCGCCCCGCTCGTTCTGCAGCAGTGAGGTCGTGAACCACTCCTCGTAGCGCTCGACCGTCTCGTGGTGCTTCATCAGCTGCTCGTAGAGCACGTGCAGCAACGCCTGCCCGGTGATGTCGGCGACGTATGCGGTGCGCTTCATCGAGGCGCCGCCAAAGGCGCGCAGGTCGAGCTCGCCCTTCTCGTTGCGGTGGAACGTGACGCCCATGTGCTCGAGGTGCATGACCTCTCCGGGCGCCTCCGAGCACATGATTTCGATCGCGTCCTGGTCGCCGAGGAAGTCCGAGCCCTTGACCGTGTCGTAGGCGTGCGAGTGCCAATCGTCGTCGACGCTGATCGCCGCGTTGATCCCGCCGGCGGCGGCGACCGAGTGCGAGCGGACCGGGTGGACCTTGCTCATGATCGCCACGCTCGCGCCCTCGCGGGCGGCGGCGAGCGCCGCGCGCTGGCCCGCGAGACCGGCCCCGATGATCAAGACGTCGTGTGCTGGCATGGCTCTCTGAGGTCGACTACGAGGGGAAAGGGGGGCGATGCGCCGGGGACTCTACAACGCCTTCGCGTCCCGGCCGTCGCACGCTCAGGTCGCCACGTGCAGCGCCTTGCGCACCTCGGCCAGGGTCACGACGCCGCGCAGGACGCCGTCCTGATCGACGGCGACCATTGCCCCGAGGCGCCCGAGACCCTCCGATCCGAGCAGCGATTCCAGGGGCTCGGCCTCGCCGATGCGCACCGGCATGTCCTCCTCGAGCACGTCGACGACGGGCAGTGCGGGACGGCCCGCGCTGATCTCCTCGTCGACGCGTCCCGCGCGCACCACGCCGAGGAAGTGGCGCGCCGGGTCGACGACGGCGAACCACGGCCAGCGGTAGCGCAGGAAGAACTGCTCGTGCGCGTCGAGCAGCGACAGTCCCGCGGGAATCGTCACCGGCTCGCGGTCCATGATGTCGGCGACGGTGATGTTCTGGATACGCCGGCCGAGCGAGCCCTGCACGACCGCCGCGCCGGCCGCCTGGAAGAGGAAGTAGGCGAGCAGCAGCGAGCACAGGCCGAGCGTGACGTCGCCGTTGCCCAGCGCGACCACGCCGCCGAGCCCGAGCAACAGGGCGAACCCCTGCCCCGCGCGTCCGGTCGCATGCGTCGCGCGGTTGCGATCGCCCGTGCGCCACCAGATCGCCGCGTGCGCGATTCGCCCGCCGTCCAGCGGAAAGGCCGGGACGAGGTTGAAGACGAGCACGAGCACGTTGATCGTCGCCAGCCAGCTCAGCCACACGAGCGCCGGCGTCGTGTGCACCCCTTCTTCGGCCACGGCGACTTCGAAGAAGCTCTTGCTGTCCGACGCGAGACCGCCGGCGATCACGCACGCGACGATCACGACGAGCGTCACGAGCGGCCCAGCGGCGGCCACGCGGAACTCCGTGCCCGGCGTCTGCGGCTCGGAGATGCGCGTGATGCCGCCGAGCGCCCACAGGTCGATGCCCGCCACCTGCAGGCCGCTGCGGCGCGCGACGAGCGCGTGGCCGAGCTCGTGCATGACGAGCGAGGCGAAGAACGACAGCACCGAGGCGACACCGACGAGATAGGCCGTCGTGTTCGAGCCGCCGAGCTGTTTGTGGAAGATCGGCGTGATGAGGATGATGAAGACGAACAGCACGACGAACCAGCTGAAGCCGACGCCGACCCTGATCCCGAAGATCCGCGCTAGCTGGAAGTTGGTGCGTGGCGCCATGATCCAATGGTAGGCGTGCGTGCTTCTGTCCCCGGCGGGGCGCTCAGGATGGGAGCTCGCTCGCGCCGGGCCGCTTAGGATGGGAGGTCGCTCGCGCCTTGTGCCCACTCGGGCAGCTCATCGCGTGTGTCGACGTCGAACACACTGATCGTCCCTCCGCGACTTTGCTGCGACAGCTCCTCGTTGGCGCGGGCCTCGGCCTCGTCCCGCGTCTTGTGCATGGAGTGCGTGAATGCCAGTGATGGTCCGTTGGTCACCAGCCACTTCCGCCGGCCGAGCGGCAGCACGTACAGAGTGGGCGGAAGATTCCGGCGGGCGAGCCAGCGAGAGAACACTGGATCCACGATCGTGGACCCTTTTACGTACGGCAATCCGCTAGATCTGAGGCTGCGAGCGCGAGATGATGCCCTCGAAGTCGCTGCCGGCCGGCAGCGTGCCGTACTCCAGCCCGCCGTCGCCGGCCAGGCGCGAGGCGCAGAAGGCATCGGACACGGCGGGCGGCGCGTGGCGCACGAGCAGCGAGCCCTGCAGGCACAGCGCCATGCTTTCGACGACGCGACGCGCGCGCGTCTCGAGCGTGGCGGGGTCGGCGAACTGGCCTTCGAGCTCGGTCACGCGCGTGTCCAATCGCGCGTCGGCGCCGCCGGCCTCGCGCACCTCGTCCAGGAACACCTCGAGCGAGCGCGGCGAGCGCGTCAGGGCGCGCAGCACGTCGAGGCTCATCACGTTGCCCGAGCCCTCCCAGATCGAGGCGAGCGGCGCCTCGCGGTACAGGCGCGGCATGCCGGACTCCTCGACGTAGCCGTTGCCGCCGAGGCACTCGAGCGACTCGAAGGCGTGGTTGGGGGCGCGCTTGCACGTCCAGTACTTGCCGACAGCCGTCGCCAGGCGCTTGAAAAGCTGCGCGTCGGTGTCGTTCTCGCCGTTCTCCGCGTCGCTGTGCGCCTCGTCGTAGGCGCGCGCCAGGCGCATCGCCAGCGCGGTCGTCGCCTCGGACTCCAGGCACAGGTCGGCGAGCACGTTGCGCATCAGCGGCTGGTCGATCAGCGTCTTGCCGAAGGCCTGACGGTAAGCGGCGTGGTGGGTGGCGTTGACGACCCCCACGCGCATGCCGGCGGCCGAGCCGATCACGCAGTCCAGGCGCGTGTGGCCGACCATCTCGATGATCGTCGGCACGCCGCGTCCCGGCTCGCCGACCATGCGCGCCCACGCGCCGTGCAGCTCGATCTCGCTGGAGGCGTTGGAGTGGTTGCCCAGCTTGTCCTTCAGCCGCTGGATGTGAAACGCGTTGCGCTCGCCGTCCGGCAGGATGCGCGGGAGCAGGAAGCACGACAGGCCCTCGTCCGTTTGCGCGAGCACCAGGAACATGTCGCACATCGGCGCCGAGCAGAACCACTTGTGGCCCGTGAGCTCGTACTCCGAACCCGCCCCGCCGCCGTTCAGCGCGCGGGCGACTGTCGTGTTGGCGCGCACGTCCGAGCCGCCCTGCTTCTCGGTCATCGCCATGCCGGCGATCGCGCTGGCCTTCTGCGAGACGGGGATCAGTCGCGGGTCATACGTGGTGGCGGTGAGAAGCGGCTCCCACTCGGCGGCGAGCTCCGGCTGCGCGCGCAGCGCAGGTATCGCCGCGAAGGTCATCGTTATCGGACAGGCGAAACCCGCCTCGGCCTGCATCGCGGTCATGTACAGCGCGGCGCGCGCGGTGTGCGCGAAGGGCTCGTCGCTGGTCCACGGCAACGAGTGCAGCTCGTGCTCGATGCCCATCGTCATGAGCTTGTGCCAGGCCGGGTGGAACTCGACCTCGTCGATGCGGTTGCCGTAGCGGTCGAACGTGCGCAGCACGGGCTTGTTCTCGTTGGCGAGCCGCCCCCACTGCTGCTGCGGCTCGCCGCCCACCACCCGACCGAGCGCCGATGCGCGCTCGCGCACCCAGCCGGCACCCTCGCGCTGCACTCCCTCGACGAGCGGAAGGTTGCTCGCGAACACGTCGACTCCCTCGAGCGGCGGCGGCTGGTTGAAGACCGTGTGCGTCCGCCAAGGCGCGGCCGCCTCGCGTGCCGTCTGCGGGATCGTGGCCATGCGTTGAAGTGAAGCAGATGGTGGCCCGGGCCGAGCGCTCACGGTCGATAGCATCGGCGGCCCGCGCACACGCGCGAGCACGCCCGCGCATCCCCAAGGACCCCCCGCGCATCCCCAAGGACCCAACACACATGGCCAAGATCAAGGTGAAGGACCCCGTCGTGGAGCTCGACGGCGACGAGATGACGCGCATCATCTGGTCGTTCATCAAGGAGCAGCTGATCCTCCCCTATCTGGATATCGAGCTGCGGTATTACGACCTGGGCATCGAGAGTCGAGACGCGAGCGAAGATCGCGTCACGGTGCAAGCGGCGGAGGCGATCAAGCAGTACGGAGTGGGGGTCAAGTGCGCGACGATCACTCCCGATGAGGCGCGCGTGCGGGAGTTCGGCTTGAAGGAGATGTACGGCTCGCCGAACGGCACGATTCGCAACATCCTCGGCGGCGTGATCTTCCGCGAGCCGATCGTGATCGCCAACGTGCCGCGGCTCGTGCCCGGCTGGACGAAGCCGATCGTGATCGGCCGTCATGCGTTCGGCGATCAGTACCGGGCGAGCGACATGGTCGTGCCGGACGCGGGCTCGCTGACGCTCACGTACACGCCGAAGGACGGCGGCGAGCCGATCGAGCTCGACGTGTACGACTTTCCCTCCGGGGGCATCGCGCTGGCGATGTACAACCTCGACGACTCGATCCGCGACTTCGCGCGAGCGTCGCTGCGCTACGGCCTGGAGCGCGGCTACCCCGTGTACCTGTCGACCAAGAACACGATCCTCAAGCGCTACGACGGTCGCTTCAAGGACCTCTTTGAAGAAATTTATGAGGAGGATTTCAAGGCGGACTTCGAGGCGGCGGGCATCACCTACGAACACCGCCTGATCGACGACATGGTCGCGGCGTCGCTCAAGTGGGAAGGCGGCTACGTGTGGGCGTGTAAGAACTACGACGGCGACGTGCAGTCGGACACGGTCGCGCAGGGCTTCGGCTCGCTCGGCCTGATGACCAGCGTGCTGATGAGCGCCGACGGCAAGACCGTCGAGGCGGAGGCCGCGCACGGCACCGTCACGCGCCACTACCGCCTGCACCAGCAGGGCAAGCCGACCTCCACCAACCCGATCGCGTCGATCTTCGCGTGGACCCGCGGGCTCGCCGCGCGCGGGCGCATGGATGACACGCCGGACGTCACGCTGTTTGCCGAGACGCTCGAGCGCGTCTGCATTGCAACGGTCGAAAGCGGCAAGATGACGAAGGACCTCGCGCTGCTCGTCGGCCCCGATCAGCAGTGGCAGAGCACGGAGGAGTTCCTAGCGTCGATCGACGCGCAACTCAAACACGCGATGGCCTGACCCGAACGTCGGCCGTGCGACTCGCGTCGGCGATCCACCGCGCACGCCATCCATCGAATAAAAAAAATCTGTACCCCCACGAACCGCACCAGGAGATGATCTCGTGAGCAACCCCGTCAGAGTCACAGTCACCGGCGCCGCCGGGCAGATCGGCTACAGCGTCGTCTTTCGCATCGCCAGCGGGCAGCTGCTCGGCCCCGATCAGCCTGTCGACCTGCGCCTGCTGGAGATCCCGCAGGCGATGGGCGCGCTCGAGGGCGTCGCGATGGAGCTCGTCGACTGCGCCTTCCCGCTGCTCGCCGATCTCGACCTGCACGATCGTCCCGCGGACGCCTTCGACGGCACCAACGTGGCGCTGCTCGTCGGCTCGCGCCCACGCACCAAGGGTATGGAGCGCGCCGAGCTGCTGAGCGTCAACGGCGAGATCTTCACCGTGCAGGGCAAGGCTCTCAATTCCGTCGCCGCCGCCGACGTGAAGGTGCTGGTGGTGGGCAACCCGGCCAACACGAACTGCCTGATCGCGATGAGCAACGCGCCCGACATTCCCCGCGAGCGCTTCACGTCGATGATGCGCCTCGACCACAACCGCGCCGTCGCGCAGCTGGCCGCCAAGCTCGAGGTGCCCGTCACCGACATCACCGAGATGGGCGTGTGGGGCAACCACTCGCCGACCATGTATCCCGACCTGTTCCGCGCCAAAGTGGGCGGGCGCGAAGCGGCAGGCGTGGTCGACGACCAGGCCTGGATCGAAGACGAGTTCCTCCCCAACGTCGGCAAACGCGGCGCCGCGATCATCGAGGCGCGCGGCGCGTCGAGCGCCGCCTCCGCGGCCAGTGCGGCGATCGACCACGTGAGCGACTGGGTCAAAGGCACGGACGGACGCTGGGCCTCGATGGGCGTCCCCTCCGACGGCTCCTATGCAGTGCCCGAGGGACTGATCAGCGGCTTTCCCTGCACCTGTTCCGCGGGTGAGTGGAAGATCGTCGACGGACTCGACCTCGACGAGTTCTCGCGCGCAAAGATCCACGCCTCGATCGTCGAGCTCACGAGCGAGCGCGACACCGTCAAAGAGCAGGGGATGATCTAGTCGGCGGATGCCCCGCTGACCCGGCGCCGATCACTCCGGCGCCGGGGTTACTCGCGACCGGCTAACCCTTCGGGTGCCAGCCGCGGCCTTTCTTCGCAACCTTGTTTTCCTGCTCGAGCCCGGGCAGGACGCGGTACAGGTAGTTCTGCTTAATCCCCATCTTCGCGGCGAGCTCGGGAATCGTGATTCCGGGTTGTCCTTGCACGAATGAAAACGCCTCGGCCGCGCGAGTGCCACTGCCTTTGCGCCGACCGGCGCGGCGGCGTCCCGCGGGGCGGCCAGCTTTTTTACGGGCCGCTTTTTTCGCCGGCGTGGCGACTTTCGGTCGCGTGCGGTTGACCGAGCCGCGGGGGCGTCCCGGTCCACGCCGGCGAGGAGCGGCGGCCGTCGCCGTGGCGGACGCTCCGCCGACGCCCCGCAGGGCTGAGGCTGCGGCCTCGAGTCGGTTGTACTCGTCGATCGCGGGCTTCAGCTCCTTCAGTCGATCTGTGATCTCTCGGCGCTTCTCATCAAGGAAGTCGGGCACGATGGAGTCCTCTTCACTAGTTTCATCTGAGGCTGGTCAGATAGTTCGGCAGCACCTTACACTAATTGTCTGAAGCAACCTGCTTCTCCAGGTGTGCGCGCAGGCGGTCGAGAGTCCGTTTTGCCTCGCGGTCGGGCATGCCGCGGACGAGCGCCCGGCTGACCAACGCGCCGACCGGTCCGAGCGGTGGGTGGAATTCGTTGCGATAGTCAAAGCGAGTGCCGCCGCTCTCCGTGCGCAAGGCGTATTCGGTGCGTGCGCGGGAGCGCGCCGGACCGCGGCCCTCCCACACGGCGCGCTCGGCCGGATCGCAGTCGACGAGCTTCCAGTGAACTTCCAGGTGGACACCGCGCAGATGAATCTGCTGGTCCATCTGGAAGCCGACTCGCGGTGGCCCCTCGTCTGCATGCACGAGCCTGCGGTGAATCGTGACCCAATCGTGCAACCGATCGGGGTCCATGATCATCTTCCACACCTCCTCGCGCGTCGCGGCGATCTGAGTCGAGGCTGTCACGACGCTCATCGCGGCGGGCCCATCAGCGCGCCGCGAGCGGCTCGGAGCGTTCCCACTCGCCGAGCGCATGTTCGACGGCGGAGTCGAATGAGTGCAGTCGCACGCCGAGCAGCTCCGCTGCGTGATCGTCGGCCGGCAGCAGGTCGCTGCGCAGGCTCTCCATCAGCGGCAGCACGAGGTCGGGATCCTCGTCGGCGATTGCCGCCGCGACACGCGCGGTCACCGCGGTCGCGTTCAGACCGAGCCCGACGGAGGCGCGATGCACGAGCATAAGATCGGCGATTCGCTCGATCATCTCATCGTAGGAGAGCACGTCCGGGCCGCCGACGTCCAGCGAGCGACCGCCGATCGCCGCGCTGGCCGACGCCACGAGCATCTCCGTCATATCGCGCTCGTCGATCGGCTGCGTGCGCGAGGTACGCCAAGCGGGCAGCGTGAGCACACGCATGCGCTCGACGAGGTGAACGAGCAGCCGGAACGAGCGCGAGCGCGCGCCGATCACGATCGACGCGCGCAGCGCCACCGAGTCGGGCACGGCCGCGAGCAGGATGCGCTCGACCTCCTCGCGACTGGCCAGGTGGCGCGACGGACGTGAACGAGCCTGTAGGCCACCGAGGTACACGATCCTCCGCACGCCGCTCGCGGCGGCCGCCGCGGCGAACGTCTCCGCCGCGATCCGGTCGCGTTGCTGAAACGGACCGGAGTTTGCCGTCGCGCGCTCCATCGAGTGGATCAGGTAGTAGGCGACCTCGACTTCGGCCAGCGCCTGCTCGAGCCCTTCACCTGTGAGCGCGTCGCCGCGCATCATCTCCGCCCGCGAGCGCGAGCGCTCGGGGTCGCGGGACAGCCCCCGCACCCGGTGTCCGTCGGACAGCAGTCGCGGAACGAGCAGCGAGCCGACGTAGCCGCTGGCACCGGTGACGAGGATGCGCATCTGTGCACATCATGACGGCGGTCATCCGACGGCGCGCGATTGCCTCGCAAAGAGCGTGATGAGCCGGCGATTGTCACATCCAAGTGACTCGATTCCGGCTCTTTCCGGGTAGCAAACGCTTTTGTCTGCGCTTTGCGGAATGGTCGCCGGCGGGCACAGCCGCGCGGTGCTTTGATGCCTGCCTGGGTTCAAGACGATCATCGTGGAGGCGGGTTGGTGTCGGCGAGCAAGCAGGTCAAGCGAACGTCAAAGCGGCCGGCGCGCAAGGTGAGCTGCGAGGAATGCTACTTCCGCTGCAACCTCCTCTGCGCGCTCGATCTGGCCGAGCCGTGTGCGACCTTCCGTCCAAACGAGGCGCAGCTGCGACCGCCGCAGCAGCTGCGCTTCGTCTTCCGCCAGGAGCGCCGCTCGCGGGCGGCCTGGGCGTTTCCCTCCGCCCAGGAGCAGGCGGCGCTGCACGCCTGACGGCGCCGCCCGCGCGGCGCTGCACGCCTGACGGCGCCGCCCGCGCGGCGCCCCCCTGTGCGGCGCTTACGGCGGATTTCGCTCGGCGCGAGCGGCGATCCATCTGGCGCCGGGCGTGTCGGTTATGCCGTGCACGACGATCGAGCAGAACACGACGAGCGCCGTCAGATCGAAGATCCGCACGCCGTTTGCGATGTTGCGATCGAGCACGATCAGCGAGAAGGTCATCGACGCCACGCCCTTCGGGCCGAACCAGCCCATGAACAGGCGCGTGGCCGCGTCGGTGCGCGTGCCCGCCAGCGCGAGCCACACCGCCAGGGGACGGGCCAGCAGGAACGTCACGGCGACCAGCGCGATCGCGGCCCAGCCCTCGCGTGTGAATGCGTGCAGTGTCAGCAGCGAGCCGAACACGAGGAAGATGCCCAGCTTGACGATCTCCACGAGCTCCTCCGAGTTGCGCTCGAAGTGCGCGCGCACGTCGGGCCGGCGCACGCTGAGCACGATCGCCGCGACGAACACCGCGATGAAGCCGTTGCCTTTCGGCGACAGCACCGTCACTCCGTAGGTGGCGAACGCCACGCCAAGCGCGAACAGCGACTTCTGGTGAGCGGGGATCGAGCGGGTCAGCCCGCCACTGCCCGAGCGCGGCATCAGCAGCGACGCCACCCAACCGCAGGCGAGCCCGAACAGAAAGCCCAGCCCGACGTCCTGCAGGACGAACCGCCACCACACGAAGTGCCCCGAGTCGGCGCTCAGCGCGGCGAGAAACGTCAGCACGGCGGGCAGCGCCAACCCGTCGTTGAGACCCGACTCGAGGTTCAACGAATGGCGGATCAGGCGAGGTACGCGAGAGTTCGTGACGATGCTCGAGGTGAGCACGGGATCGGTCGGCGCGAGCAGCGCCCCCAGCAGGAACGACTCCGTCCACGACAGGCCGATCAGCACGCGCGTCGCCGCGGCGACGATGATCGTGGTGAGCGGCATCGCCAGCACCAGCTTTCGAAGCGGCAGGTGCCACGCGCGCTGCAGCATCTCGCTCTCGACCTCCAGGCCGTCCCGGAACAGGATCACGATCAGCGCTGCGAACGCAAGATCCGTGACGAAGCCCGAGCGCGCGCGGAAGTCGATCACTTCCAAGCCGCCATTGCCCAGCACGAAGCCCGCGAGCACGAACATCGCGGCGAGCGACAGCACCGAGCGTCGTGCCAGGCCGGACACGAGCGCGCCGAGCATCAGCAGCAGACCCAGCACGGTCACGGTCTCTTGGAAGCTGGGCATGTGCGCCAAGACTCTCACGTCTGCGCCGGTTGCCCGGGCTACTGGGCCGTTCGGCCAAGCGGGCCGTTCGGCCGCGATCCGCGCTCGCCAAGGGGGGTATATTGGGCGACAGACCCAGCAAAGCTTCGGCAGAGACGAGGTTCGGTGATGGCAGCGAAGGACAGGATCAACAAGGCCGGCGAAGCTGCGCGAGCGGCGCAGCGCAACCGCTACCTGCAGCGCCTGCTCGAGGACGATGAGCTGCGCGGCAGCCTGCTCACGGCGTACGGCGCCGCGCGCAGCGCGTATGGGCGCATGAGCAACGGCAAGCCGGCGACGCAGGCGTTGTTCGAGGATCGCAAGCTCCAGCGCGAGCTGAAGGAGGCCGCCAACGCCCTGCGCGACGCCTCGAGCTCGCTGCGCGAGCCCCGCAAGCGCCGCCGCAGCGGTGGGATGGGGCGCTCGCTCGTGCTGCTCGCGGTCGCGGGCATCTTGGCGATCGCGTTGAGCGAGGGCCTGCGCTCGAAGGTGCTCGACCTCCTGTTCGGGGCCGAGGAGGAGTTCGACTACAGCTCGACCACCGCCCCTGCGGAGCCCGCGCCGGCAGGTGCGCCGGCCGCTTAGTCCAAGCATCCGCGAGGAGATGAAAGCAGCCGTGGACGCCGTCGCCGTGGAGAGCGACGCCGCGGGGAAGGGCCGGACGACGCGGGGCTCGAGCTCCGCGGCGTCCGCTGCGGCCGATCCGCGCTCGCCCGGCGTCCGCTCGCTGTCCAGCGAGAAGGCCCAGCGGATCGTCGAGGCGATGCGGCGCAGCGTCGCGCGACGCGGCACCGCCGGCTCGACGTTCGACCACGTCTCACGCGAGGCCGGCGTCTCCAGGGGCCTGTTGCACTACTACTTCGGCACCAAGGAGCAGCTGCTGGTGGAGGCGGTCCGCCGCGACTGCGATCTGCGCATGGAGCTGCTCGAGCAGCAGCTCGCCCAGGCGCAGACGGCCGACGACTACATCGACCTGATGGCGCAGAACCTGCAGAAGACGGTGCACGAGGACCCCGACTTCGTGACGCTCGTCTTCGAGCTGTTCACTCTTTCGCGCCGCAACGAGGACATCGCCGCGGAGTACGGCGGCCTCATGCGCCGCATGCGCGAACAGGTCGCCGGGATGCTCGCCGCGGCCGAGCGCGAGGGGATCCTGCACCTGCACGCCGAGCCCGAGGCGGTCGCCGAGATCCTCTTCTCGCTCGGCGACGGGTTCGCGCTGCGCATGCTCGCCGAGCCCGACCGCGACTTCGGCGCAACGGTGCAAGCTGGAATCGCGGCCGCGCGAGCATTGCTGACCGATTAGCGACCGACTCGCGCCTGCCGACCGACTAGCTTCAAGGCATGCCGATCTACGAGTACCGACGCCCTGACGGGACGACGTTCGAGATGCAGCAGTCATTCAGCGAAGACGCGCTGACCGTCGATCCGGACACGGGCGTACCGGTTGAACGCGTGCTGCATCCGCCGGCGGTCCACTTCAAGGGCAAGGGCTTCTACAACACCGATTACGGTACGCGCAATCGCCAGCGCGAGACCGCCGCCGCGGCCGCCGAGAGCTCCTCCTCCAAGGACGGCTCCTCCAAGGACTCCTCATCCAAGGACGGCTCCTCCAAGGACTCATCCTCGGCCGGCGGCGACTCCTCGAGCAGCTCCGGCTCGGCCGACGGCAAGGGCTCGGGCGAGAAGTCCGCGAAGGACTCCGGAAAGGGCAAAGAGGCCAAACCGGCAGCCGGCGAGAAGGCTTGAGCCCGATCGGCGGGGCGGAGTCAGCCGTCGGCGGGGCGGAGTCAGCCGTTCATGAAGCGCGCTACGGCCGCGCGGCGCTCGGCTTCTGAGACGCGCAGGCCGGCTCCGCCGCCGGGTAGCGTGACGCCGCCTTCGGGCTTCAGCACCATCGTGGGCGGCGTGCCGGATACCGCCAAAGCGCCGAACAACCCGAGCAGCGTGGGGCCGCTCATGTCGGAGATGATCGTCGGCGGCGCGTCCCACGCGATCAGCGGCAGGCGCACGAAGCTCGAGAACGACAGCAGCCGGCTCTTCATCGCGCTGAACAGCGCCTGCTGGTGTTCAGCCCGCTGCAGGTCGGTCTCGCTCGGCGCGCACAGGTTCTCGCGCGTGCGCGCCAGCGCCAGCGCCGCCTTGCCGTCGATGTGGTGCGTGCCCTTGGACAGGCGCAGCGTGTAGCCGCCGTTGCGGAAGCCCCCGTTGATGCGCGAGACGATGCAGCCGCCCGTGTAGTCGACGCCGCCCATCGCGTCGATCAGCTGTGGGAAGTCTTCGAAGTTTACTTCGACGAGGTGGTTGATCGGTATGCCGAGGTAGCGCTTGATCACCGAGATCGACAGCGCGGGCCCGCCGAACGCGTAGGCCGCATTGATCTTCTGTTCGCCGTGGCCGGGGATGTCGATGACCGTGTCGCGGGGGATCGACAGGCGCGAGTTGTGCCCTCCGCCGATGCGCAGCAGCATGATCGAGTCCGAGCGGCTCGGCCCGCTGGTGTTGGCGCCCGGTTCCTTGCTGTCCTTCTGGCGCCGGTCGGAGCCGAGCACGAGGATGTCGTTCGCCGACGTCAACGGAAAGCCGGATGGGTCGAGCACGCTGGCGACGTTCGACGGCGGCGAGGCCCGCTCGAAGTGCGAGCTGATCAGAAACAGCAACAGCGACAGGGCCAGCCAGCCGACGAGCAGCGCGAGCAGCCCCAGCACGATGCGTTTGCGCGTGATCCGTCGGCGCCAGGCGGCCGCGCGCTCGCCGGCGCCGGGAGCCGGCGCGAGCGCCGGCCGGCCGGTCTCGACCGAGCCGTCGCCGACCGCTCGCTCGCGCTCGCGACCGGACAGCAGACGGCGGCGCGCCCGGTAGCGCGTGTAGCGGGGCGGGGGGTCGGGCTCTGGCGACATGCACTGGACCCTATATTTGCCGGATGACTCCCGCGCAGCCTGGCGCCGCGCCACGGGCCGGCGCCGGGCGGCTGATCGTCTGCCCGACGCCGATCGGCAACCTGCAGGACGTGACGCTGCGCGTGCTGAGCGTTCTCGGGGAGGCCGACGTGATCGCCTGCGAGGACACGCGCCACACGCGCGTGCTGCTCGCGCGCCACGCGATCGCGACTGCGCTTGTGAGCCTGCACGAGCACAACGAACAGGCGCGCGTCGGCGAGCTCGTGGAGCGCATGCGCGGCGGAGCGCTCGTGGCGCTCGTGTCCGACGCGGGCATGCCGTTGATCTCCGATCCCGGCTTCGCGCTCGTCCGCGAGTGCCTTGCCGCGGGCGTCGCCGTCGAGGTGCTGCCCGGGGCGAGCGCCGTGACGACCGCGCTCGTCGCCTCCGGCCTGCCCGTCGAGCGCTGGCTGTTCGTGGGCTTCCTCCCGCGCAAGCGTGCCGAGCTGGAGGCGCTGCTGACGCACGCCGGCGAGACGCTCGTCGCGTTCGAGTCACCGCGACGGCTCGCGGGCTCGCTGCGCGCGCTGGCAGAGCTCGACCCCGAGCGCCCCGCCGCCGTCTGCCGGGAGCTGACCAAGCTGCACGAGGAGGTCCGCCGTGGGAGCGCCGCCGAGTTGGCCCGCCACTACGAGGAGCAGGCCCCGCGCGGGGAGATCGTGCTCGTGGTCGGCGCCGCGCCGGCCGACGCGGCATCGCCCGAGGAGGCGCTCGCGGCTCTGCGCGAGCTGGTCGCCGCTGGAGCCCGCGCGCGCCCGGCGGCGGCGGCGGTCGCGAAGCTGACGGGCGTTCGTGCGAACGAGCTCTATCGCAGGCTGACGGGCGGGGGACAGTAGCCTGGGCGCGGCATGTCCTTCTACGTGACGACCCCGATCTACTACGTCAACGCGGCGCCGCACCTGGGGCACGCCTACACGACGATCGCCGCCGACGTGATGGCGCGCCACCATCGCCAGCGCGGCGAGGAGGTCTTCTTCCTGACCGGAACCGACGAGCACGGCGAGCCGGTCGCCGACGCGGCACACGCGCTGGGCGTCTCGCCGCAAGAGCTCGCGGACCGCAACGCCGAGCGCTTCAAGGCGCTCGCGCCGCAGATCGAGGCGAGCAACGACTTCTTCATCCGCACGACCGACCCCCAGCACATGGCCGTCGTGCAGGCGGTCCTCGCGCGCGTCCGCGAGAACGGCTTCGTGTACGAGGGGACGTACGAGGGCTGGTACTGCCCGCGCTGCGCCGACTTCAAGGCGGAGAACGAAATCGACGAGGGCAACCGCTGCCCGATTCACCACATCGAGTTGACGCGCGAGCAGGAGGACAGCTACTTCTTCAAGCTGTCCGCCTTCCAGGAACGTCTCGAGGCGCTGTACGGCGAGCGCGAGGACTTCGTGGCGCCGCGCACGCGCTACAACGAGGCGCTGTCGTTCCTGCGCTCCGGCCTGCGCGACGTCCCGCTGACGCGCCACAAGCTGACCTGGGGGGTGCCCGTTCCGTGGGATCAGGAGCACGTCTTCTATGTGTGGTTCGACGCGCTCTTGAACTACTACAGCGCGCTGTCCTACGCCCCGGCGCCGGACGGGCTGCCGGGCGGGCTGCCGGACGGCGCGGCCGGGGCCGGCGCCGGCTCGGCGCAAGCGCCGCACGATCTGACGCAGACCTTCTGGCCGGCCGACTATCACGTGATCGCCAAGGACATCCTGCGCTTTCACGCGATCTACTGGCCGGCGCTGCTGATGGCCGCCGGGATCGAGCTGCCCAAGCACGTGTTCGTGCACGGCTACCTGCTGCTGGACGGCGAGAAGATGAGCAAGTCGCTGGGCAACGTGCTCGATCCGTTCGCCGTGATCGAGCGCTTCGGCGCCGACGCACTGCGCTTCTACCTGCTGCGCGAGGTGCCCTTCGGGCAGGACGGCTCGGTCTCCACGGCGTCCTTCGAGCAGCGCTACGAGAGCGAGCTGGCCAACGAGCTCGGCAACCTCGCGAGCCGCACGATCGCGATGATCGAGCGCTACCGCGACGGGGTTCTCTCCAGCGGCGAGCTCGACCCGGAGCTGCAGCAGGACTTCGCGGGCCTGCAGGAGCGCGTCATGGCGCACATCGACCGCGCCGAGCTGACGGCTGCGCTCGATGAGATCTGGCAGCGCGTGCGGCGGCTGAACCGCTACGTGGAGGAGCAGGCGCCTTGGCAGCTGGCCAAGGACGACGGGCGCGCCGAGCAGCTCGATCGCGTCCTGCGCACGCTCGCCGAGGGCCTGCGCAGCGTGACGGTGCTGCTGTGGCCCTACCTGCCGGCGAGCGCCGAGCGGCTGCTCGGCGCGCTCGGCGCCGCGGACGTGTCACTCGGCGGAGCGTCGCTGGGCAGCGGCAACGTGGAGCGCGTCAGCGCGATCGATTCGCTCTTCCCGAAGGAGCAGCGCCAGGACGCAGCCAGGTGATCGACTCGCACACGCATCTGGACCTGTGCGAGCCGCCCGATGTGGAGCTCGTGGCGGCGGCGAGCGCCGCCGGCGTGCGGCGGATCCTGACGATCGGCATCGACGGGGCCTCCTGCCGCGCGGCGCTGGCCTCGGCCGAGGCCTTCCCGCAGGTGTATGCCGCGATCGGCCGCCACCCGAATGCGGCGAAGGGCTTCAACGGCGCCGATCTGGCCGAGCTGCGCGCGCTCGCCGCACACGAGCGCTGCCTGGCGATCGGCGAGACGGGCCTGGACTTCTATCGCGAGGGCGCCCCGCGCGAGGACCAGCAGCGGGCGTTCGCGGCGCAGATCGCGCTGGCCCGAGAGACCGGCAAGCCGCTCGTCATCCACTCGCGCGCGGCCGAGGACGAGACGCTCGCGCAGCTCGCCGGCGAAGCCGACGGCGTAAGCGTCGTGCTGCACTGCTTCTCGATGCCTGGGCGGCTGTCGGAGTGCCTCGAGCGTGGCTACGCGATCTCCCTCGCGGGCAACGTCACGTACAAGAGCGCCGCCGATCTCGCCACGGCCGCCAAGCTGGTGCCCGATGATCGCCTGCTGGTGGAGACTGACGCTCCCTACCTGACTCCGCAGGCGGTGCGCACCCTGAAGGGCACAGGCAAGTCGCGCAACCAGCCGGCGTTCGTGGCGCACACGCTGGCGTTCTTGGCCGAGCTGCGCGGGGTGTCCGTGGACGAGCTGGGCGCGATCGTCGAGCGCAACGCGGCCCGCGTGTTCGGCTGGTGATCGGCGCCGTGGCAGAGGAGCCCGCCCAGCCGAGCCTGCGACGCATGCGGCGCTTCGGCGTGCGTCCCAACCGCGAGCTCGGTCAGAGCTTCCTGATCGACTCGAACATCCTCGGCGTGATCGACCGCGCGGCCGAGCTGGGCAGCGAGGACGTCGTGCTGGAGATCGGCGGGGGGCTGGGGGTGCTCTCGGAGTACCTCGCAGAGCGCGTCGCGCACGTGCACGTGGTGGAGATCGACGAACGCCTGCGCGAGGCGCTCGGCGACGCGACGGAAGCCCACGCGAACGTCAGCGTCCACTGGGGCGACGCGATGACGCTCGACCTTCGGGCGCTGCGCCCGCCACCGACGAAGCTCGTCGCGAACCTCCCCTACGGGATCGCAGCGGGGTCGATCCTGCGCACGATCGAGGAGCTGCCGAGCGTGCGCAGCTGGCTGGTGATGGTGCAGCGCGAGGTCGGCGAGCGCTTGGCGGCGGCTCCCGGCGGGGGCGAGTACGGCACCCCTTCGGTGCTCGCCCAGCTGGCCTGCGAGGTGCGGGTCGTGAGGGCGATTCCCCGCACGGTGTTCCATCCCGCGCCGAACGTCGATTCGGTGCTGGTCGGCATGCGCCGGCGCGAGGGCGAGGCCGATCTCGATGCGCTGGGCGCCTCGCCGGCGCTGCGCGCGCTCGTCGGCGGTGCGTTCGCCCACCGGCGCAAGACGTTGGCTGGCTCGCTGGCGCTGTCGGGACGGGCGAGCGGTCGTACGCGCGAGCAGGTGCGCGCGGCGCTCGAGGATCTCGGCCACCCCGCGGACGTGCGCGCCGAGCGCCTCTCTCCGGAGGACTTCCGCGCGCTCGCGGCGGCGCTCGAGCTATGAGCAAGCAGCGCCCGCTCGCGCCCGCAGGCTACCGCGCGCTGGCGCCGGCGAAGGTCAACCTCGGCCTGTTCCTCGGCCAGCGCAGGGCCGACGACGCCAAGCACGAGCTGGTCAGCGTGATGCAGTCGATCTCGCTGGCAGACGAGCTGCTGCTGGACCAGGCCCCGGCCGGGACGCCGGCCGACGAGGTCCTCTGCCCGGCGCTGGTTGGGACGAACGGCGAGAACCTGGCGGCGCGCGCGCTTCGCGCGTTCCGGGCAACGACCGGCTGGCAGGCGCCGCCGCTGCGACTCAGCATCGTCAAGCGCATTCCGATCGCGGGCGGGCTTGGGGGCGGATCGGCCGATGCCGCCGCCGCGCTGCGCCTCGCAGCGCTCGCCTCGGGGCTGGGCGACGAGCAGCTGCTGCGCGAGCTAGGCGCCGAGCTGGGCGCCGATGTGCCCGCCCAGGTCGCGCCCGGACGCTGGCTGGCCGGCGGCGCCGGAGAGCGGCTTTCGGCGCTGCCAGACCCCTATCCGGCCCTCGAGCTGCTCGTCCTGCCCCAGGCGGTGGGGCTCTCGACGGCCGATGTCTACACGGCGGCCGATCAGCTTGGCCTGGAGCGCGGGCGGCAGGAGCTCAGCCGTCTGGGCGCGAAGCTGCGCGCTTCGATGGAGCTCGGGGCGCCGCTGCCCGCCGCATCCGAGCTGTTGCAGAACGACCTGCAGGCGGCCGCGGTCTCGCTGCTCCCGACGATCGCGGAATCGCTGATGAAGATGCGCGAAGCGGGAGCCGCGCAGGCCATCGTCAGCGGCTCAGGGCCGACCGTCGTTGGCCTGTTCGACCGCGCGAACGCCGCCGGGCGGGTGCTGCGCGCCGCCGCGGAGCTCAGCGGCCACGCGCCCGCGCCGATCCCCGCGCGCTCCGTGGGCGCCCGGTTCGCGCGCGCGCAGGAGCTCGAGCCGCCCGGCGCAGGCGGGCCGCACGACTAGCCGGGGCCGGCTCCCGGGCCGCCCGCAGGCCGCTCCCGGGCCACTTCCGGGCCGCCCGCGGGCCGCTCCCGGGCGGCTCCCGGGCCGCGAGCGACATCGCCGTGCGTCACAATCACGAGCTGAGAACGGTATGAGCAGGACAACCATCAACGAGCTCGTCGCGGCCTGTGCCGGAGCCTTCGGCTTGGCGCTGTATGCCGGTCTGATCCTGGTGCCCGCGTGGACGGCGTACACGCGCCTGTGGGAGCGGCTGGCGGCGACCGTCCTGTCGCTTTACGTGCTCGCCGCGCTCGTGGGCGTCGGAGTGGGCGGGGCGCTCGCCGCCGTCTACTTCTGGGGCTAGCCGCGGTGTCCGACTACGCGGCGCTCGACGCGATCACCGAGGCGGTCGAGTCGGGAGCGGGGCTGCCGGAGGTGGTGCGCGCCGCAGCCAAGGCGCTCGAAGCCAGCCTGGCGGTCAGCGATGCGTGGGGCGCGACGCTTGCGGTGGCCGCCAGGTCGCCGGCCGAGGAGCGAGCGCTGCTATCGCAGGGCCAAGGCGTCACGAGCATTCCGCTGCGCGTCGCCGACGCGGTCGTGGGCGCTCTGCACATGCGCGCGAAAACCGAGCCGAGCGCGTCGATGCGGCGCCTCTTGGCGACGATGATCGCCTCCGAGGTCGAGCGCGTGCGGGCGCCCGAGCGCGCCTCGGAGACGGCCGCCGCCGACTTCCTGCGAGCGGTGCTCGCGCGTGAGCTGACCGATCGCGACGATCTGCTGGAGCGCGCCAAGGGCCTGTCGCTCGACGTGCAGGAGGGAGCGAGCATGATCGTCGCGCGCGCCCACCCGCAGGCGCCCACCGACGAGGGCTGGCGCGGGCGCGTACGGGCGGTCGCCGAGCGCGGAGCGCGGGCGGTTGTCAGCCGCTCGATCGCCGCGCTGTCCGAGCGCGAGGGAATCCTCGGCGCCGAGGTCCTGCTGCTCGTGCCGGGTGGCGACGAGCCGACCGCCGCACGCGCCACCGAGGGCATCCTGCGCGAGATGGAGGCCGGTCTCGCGGGATACACGTTCGCGCTCGGGCGCAGCCGGATCGCCGAGGACCCGGCCGACCTGCCGCGCGCGGCAAGCGAGGCGCTGCTGGCGGCGAACGTCGCCCAGGGCTCGGCGGACGGCGCGGCGCTGGCCTTCGAGCAGACCGGCGCCTACCGGCTGCTGCTGTCGGCGATGAGCGAGAACCCCAGCGAGCTGCAGCGCTTCTACGACGAGACGGTCGAGCCGCTGGTGGCCTACGACGAGCAGTACGAGACCGATCTGGTGCGCACGCTGGAGGCCTTCTTGGAGGCGGACGGCAACGTCGCCGGGACCGCGCAGCGGCTGTTCACGCATCGCCACACGATCTACTACCGCCTGGAGCGCGTGCGCGAGCTCTCCGGGCACGACGTCAGCTCGAGCGACGGTCGCGAGAAGCTCAGCCTCGGCCTGAAGGCGATGCGCGTGCTGGGGATCTCCTCGGCCGGCGGGCCTGCCTCGGAGGCCGGCGCCGAAGGCGGTCGCGTGCCGCGCCGCTCCGGCCGCTCATAGCCCGGGCACCGGCGGTTCTAGGGGCGCCGCGCGCCGAACTCGACGGCGTAGGTGGCGCCCGACCACCCCGCGCCGAGCCCGCTCGGCACCGAGGGCGCGACGCCGACGCCGGTGTCGCGATAGACGGCGGTGAGGATGATCTGGCGGTGCGGCGGAGATGCCATCCAGGCCCTGACGATACCGGCGGGCGTCGCGTTCGGCCCGGTTCCCCAGCCGATGTTCTGCGCGGTCATCACGCGGATGCTCGACGCGTGAATCGGATAGCCCGAGGCCATGATGCGCGCAAGCGGCGACTTCCCCGAGATGCTCTGATCGCCGAAGTAGTCGCCTCGCACCATGTCGCGCGCCTGCCCTGTCGCGATCTCCGCGAGCGTCCGGTTGTGTCGCAGGGGACGCAGGCCGTGGGCGAGACGCACCTGGTTCATGAGGCACAACGTGGCGGAGTCGACGCTCGCGGAGTTGCGGCCATTGGGCGCGGCGTTCGCTCCCGGGCAGGCCGCAGCGGAAGCTCGCGCCCGGGCCTTGGCGGCGACGGCCGGCGCGGCAATGCCGAGGACGCCCAGGCAGTGCAGCAGCGCTGCCGCGGGCAGGGCTCTCAGGTGCTTCCTTGCTCGTCTAGCTGCCCGTGGCAAGTGCAGGAATAGTTGCAAACCGTCCAGATCGCGCTGTTACTACCCGGCTTACAGATGTTCATGTATGGGATTTAAGGAGCACTCCCCGGGCGCCGGGGCGGGCAGGCGGCCAACGACACCGCCGTGCGATCGCCGACGCAGCCGCGCGGTCATCCAATCCACGACCTATCCTTGCCCGAGCCCCTTGGGGGGTCGTCCAATGGCAGGACATCAGGTTTTGGTCCTGAGAATCGGGGTTCGAATCCCTGCCCCCCAGTTTCATCCGGCCCGAATCGAGCTAGCATCCGCGAAGTGACTCCGGCGCCGACGGTTCTGATCCTCGCCGCGGGCCAGGGCAAGCGCATGCGCTCGGCGACGCCCAAGGTGCTGCACGACCTGTGCGGCCTTCCGATGGTGCTGTGGCCCGTGCGCGCAGCGCTCGCGGCCGGCGCCGAGCGCGTCATCGTCGTCGACTCTCCTGCCCGCGCGATCGAGTCCGTCCTGCCGCAGGGCGTGGAGCTCGCCGTACAGCCGGAGCCCAACGGGACCGGCGGGGCGGTGGCGGCCGCTATGGCGCACCTCGACGCGAGCGGCGCCCCGCCTGCCGGCACGGTGATCGCGCTGAGCGGCGATGTCCCGCTGATCGATGCCGCGGCTGTGCGCGGGCTGGCAGAGGCGCACGTACAGAGTGGGGCGCCCGCGACGATCGTCACGAGCGAGCTCGCCGATCCGAGCGGCTACGGCAGGGTCGTGCGCGACTCAGGCGGCGCCGTGCTTCGCGTGGTCGAGACCAAGAGGGACGGCGACGCCAGCACCGAGGAGCTGGCAATCCAGGAGGTGAACGCCGGCATCTACGCCTTCGACGCCGTCGCCCTGCGCGAGGCGCTGCCGCGCCTGAGCGTCGAGAACGCGCAGGGCGAGCTTTACCTCCCGCAGGTGCTCGAGCAGCTGCGCGCCGACGGAGGCGGCGTGGCGGCCCACCGGCTGGAGGATCCGACGATGATGCTGGGCGTCAACGACCGCGTCGCGCTGGCTCGCGCGCGACGGCTGGCGCAGTACGCGATCAACCACCGCCACATGTTGGCCGGCGTCGGCATCGTCGACCCGGAGGCGACGGTGATCGAGGTGGACGTGGAGATCGGCCGCGACACGACGATCGAGCCCTTCACGACGATCCGCGGCAGCACGCGTATCGGCGAGCGCTGCACGATCAGGCACTCCTACCTGATCGACTGCGTGCTCGAGGACGGCGCCAGCGTCGGGCCGTTCGCCTACCTGCGACCCGGCGCCACGTTGCGCGAGGGCGCCAAGGCGGGGACGTTCGTGGAGGTCAAGAACTCCGACATCGGTCCGGGTGCGAAAGTCCCCCATCTCGCGTACATCGGCGACGCCGACGTGGGCGAGCGCTCGAACTTGGGGGCGGGCACGATCACGGCCAACTACGACGGCCGGCAGAAGCATCGCACGACGATCGGCAAGCGCGTGCACGGCGGCGTCGACACCGCATTCGTGGCGCCCGTGACGGTCGGCGACGACGCCTACACCGCGGCCGGATCGGTCGTCACCGACGACGTGCCGGAGGGTGCGCTGGCGGTCGCGCGGGCGAAGCAGGAGAACGTCGAGCGATACGCGGAGCGACGGGACGCCCGTTTACACTCCGAGGAGAGATGAGCAGCGTGATCGATACGAGCGCGTCCTCGCGGGCGAGCCTGCCGATCGACTACAACAAGCGGCTCATGCTCTTCAGCGGGCGCGCGAACCCGCAACTGGCCGTCGATATCGCCGACAAGCTGGGCGTCGACCTGGGGCCGGTCACGCTCAAGACGTTCTCCAGCGGCGAGGTCTACTGCCGCTACGAGGAGTCGATTCGCGGTGCGGACGTGTTCATCGTGCAGTCGATCTGCAGCAATCCGCAGACCGGGATCACGGCGAACGACTCGCTGATGGAGCTGCTGTTCATGATCGACGCCGCGGTCGGCGCCTCGGCGCACCGGGTGATCGCCGTTACGCCCTGGTTCGGATACTCGCGTCAGGACAAGAAGTCCGCGCCGCGCGAGCCGATCTCGGCTCGCTTGGTGGCGCGCATGCTGGAGTCGGCGGGCGCCGACCGCGTGCTGACGATGGACCTGCACGCGGGCCAGATCCAGGGCTTCTTCCAGAAGCCGGTCGACCACATGACGGCCCTGTTCATGCTCACGCAGTACTTCGGCGACCTCGGGCTGTCGGACCTCGTGGTGGTCGCGCCCGACGCGGGCAGGGTCAAGCTGAACAAGAACTTCGCCTCCAAGGTCGGCGCGGAGCTGGCGATCCTCGACAAGGAGCGCCCGGCCCAGCAGGTCGCGGAGATCGGCTACGTGATCGGCGACGTGAAGGGCAAGACGGCGGTGATTGTCGACGACATGATCGACACCGCTGGCACGCTCAAGGCGGCCGCCAAGACGGTCGCCGAGGAGGGCGCCGCGCAGGTCTACGCAGCGGCCACCCACGCGGTGTTCTCAGGCGACGCCTTCGAGAACCTGAAGAGCTCCGGGCTGAAGGAGATCGTCGTCACGGACACCATTCCGATCAGCCCCCACCGCCCGGAAAACATTCGCGTGCTTCCGTGCGCCGAGCTCCTGACCGACTCGATCCGGCGGATATTCGTCGACGATTCGGTCAGCGAGGTGTTCGGCGGCGAGAACCAGCTGTTCTGAAACGCATCGCGCTGATCGCCGTGGGCGTTCTGCTGTTCGTCGCGATCAGCGGCGGGCTGGCGCGATTTCTCTCCACCGAGGGCGTCGAACGCGACGATCTCACGGCGCTGATCGACGCGCAGGCGAGGGGCGACGTCAACCGCATGCTCGACAAGCTGAGCGGCTGCCGCTCGCACCCCTCGTGCGTGGCGAGCGCTCGGGCGAACGCCGGCAGGCTGCGCCGCCCGGGAGTCCCCAAGATCCTCTCGCTCAAATCGAGCACCGCCTATTCCCTGACGGGCGCTACGGGAAAGACCCGGCTGGCCTGGACGGTGATCGGCAAGCTGCCCGTCGTCCAGTGCATCGACGTGCGTCGCACGGGAGACCCGCTGACGGGCATCAAGATCGTGCTGCTGAGCCTCAGCGCGCCGATCTCGGGCGAAGGGGATTGCTAGAGTCCCCAACCTTCTCATGGCGGATTCCAGCACCAAGCTCGACGTCACGACCCGCGACGCGGAGGGTTCTCGCGCGGCGCGCCGCCTGCGTCGCTCCGGCCGCGTACCGGGCGTTCTCTACGGGGGCGGCGGGGAGTCGCTTGGCTTCGACGTCGACGCGCGCGAGCTGCGCCTGGCGCTGGCCCGCTCGGGCGCCGTGCTCGACCTGAGCGTCGACGGCGGCAAAGCCACGCCGGTCGTGCTGAAGGAGACGCAGCGCGATCCCGTGCGCGGCGAGACGGTGCACATCGATCTTCTGCGCGTCCGCCTGGACGAGGCGATCCACGCCGTCGTGCCACTGGAGCTCACCGGAGCGGACGACGCACCCGGAGTGAAGGAAGGCGGCGTGCTCGAGCAGATAACGCGCGAGCTGAACGTCGAGGCGCTGCCGACCGCGATCCCCGAGTCGATCGTGCACGCGATCGGCGAGATGCAGATCGGGGACACGATCGGGCTGGCTGCGATTGTCATGCCCGAGGGCGTGACGCTGCTCGACGAGGTCGAGGAGGCGGTCGTCGCGACGCTCTCTCCCCCGAAACTGCAGGTCGAGGAGGAGGAGGAGGTCGAGGCCGAGACCGAGCTCGTCGGCGAGGACGGCGAGCCGATCGAGGGTGCCGTCGAGGGCGAGGGCTCGGGCGACGAGGGCTCCTCGGGCGAGGAGTAGCTCCTGCGACGCCCGTTCGCTGGGCGCGGCGGGGCGATCGACTGGCTGGTTGTCGGGCTGGGCAATCCGGGCCGCGAGCACGCGGGCACGCGACACAACGTCGGCTTCATGGTCGCCGAGGCGCTCGTCGCGCGCTGGGACCTCGGCCGCCCCAGGGAGCGCTTCCGCGGGCGGATCGTCGAGGGGCGCGTTGGCGGCGCGGCGGCTGGTGGCCCGGCGGGCCAGGCGCCTGTGCGGGTGGCCGTTCTGTGCCCGCAGACGTACATGAACGACGCCGGCCGCTCGGTCGGACCGGCCCGTGGCTCCTACAAGCTTGCGCTCGAGCGGGTGCTGGTCGTGCACGATGAGATCGACCTGCCGTTCGGCGAGGTACGCGCGCGCAGGGGCGGAGGCCTGGCCGGGCACAACGGCCTGAAGTCGCTCAAGCGCGAGCTCGGCAGCGGGGATTTCACGCGCGTGCGGGTCGGCGTCGGGCGCCCCGACAGCACCGATCCGGAGATCGTCTCGGCGTACGTGCTGGGGCGCTTTCGCGAGCGCCAGGAGCAGGTCGCGGAGCTGATCGGCCGAGCCTGCGAGCAGGTCGAGCGGATCGTGCTCGGGGAGGACGTGCCCGGCTGAGCGTCCGTTGCGCGTCTCTATTGTGTGCAGGGCACTCCCGCATGGCGCTCCGATCCCTCCTCGCCCACATCGAAGACGACCCCACCGCGCTCGCGCTCTCGCGCGAGGGGGGCAATGCGTTCGTATCGTCCTCGTTGCGGCCGTATCTGATCGCGGCGCTGGCCGAGATAGACCCAGCCGCGCGCTCCCGCGCGCAGCTGGTGCTCGTCGGCGATGACCGCGCGGCGCGCGACCTGGCGGCGGACCTCGGCGCCTGGCTGGAGCCGCGGCGCGTGCGCTACTACCCCTCGCGGGGTGTCACCTACGAGTCGCATCTCGCGCCGCCGCCCCACCTCGTCGGCCTGCGGATGGCCGCGCTGGACGCGCTGCTGGGCGCCGAAGGCGACGCGGACGCAGCGGAGCATGGACGGCCCGTTGTGGTCGTCAGCGCGGTGGCGCTGTCGGAGAAGGTGCCCGATCCGGCGTTGCGCCCGCACTCGTTCACGCTGCGCGTCGGCGAGCTGCTGGACCTCGAGGAGTGCGCCGCGGAGCTCGTCGGCGTGGGCTACGAGCGCACCGACCAGGTGGAGGAGCGCGGGCAGTTCGCTTTGCGCGGGGGACTGCTGGATGTCTTCGGGGCGACCGAGGAGCGGCCCGTGCGCGTCGACATGTTCGACGTGGAAATCGAGTCGCTGCGGTGGTTCTCGACCTTCACCCAACGCTCGCTGGGGGATGTGCAGGAAGTCGAGATCGCGCCCGCCGCCGAGCTGGCCGTCGAGCACCGCGAGCTCGCGGCGGTCGCGGGGGAGGAGCTCGCGGCGAACGGGGGAGCGCGCGGCGGCGAAGGCGGCGCGCGCCCCGACATCGCCGAGCTGCTGCCGGTTGGGCGCTTCGGCGCCCTGCTCGACTTGATCGGCGAGGAGGCCGAGCTGGTGGTGGCCGCCGAGGAGGAGCTCGCGCCCGCGCTGCGCGACCACTGGAGCGATGTGTGCGCGGCGTTCGGCGACGAGGACGCGCATCATCTGTACGTAAGCCCGGATGCCGTGCAGAGCGCCGTCAAGCGGCGGGCGCGGGTCTGGCTCTCGGCGATCTCCAGCGGGCAGCCGCTCGAGCTGCGCGCGCAGTCCGCCGATACGGTGGCCCGCTCGCTCGCCGAGGCCGAGCCGGAGCTCGAGAAGCTCATACGCTCCGGCTACCGCACGGTCGTCGCGTTTCCTCGCCGCGGCGAGGGCGAGCGGGCGGCGTACAACCTGGGGCGGCTGAAAGCGAGTTGGCTGGGCGAGGGGGTCGACGCGGGAGCCTCGCCGACCACGCCGTCCCGGCGCGGTGCCCAGCCCTCGCTGCGCTTCGCCGCGGCGTCGCTGCGCGAGGGGTTCGTCGCGCCCACGCTGAAGCTCGCGGTCTTCCCCGAGCACCGGCTGCTGCGCCGCCGCCGGGCCGAGCGAGGCGGCGCGGACCGCGGCGGCGTGGCCGGTGGGAAGGGAGCTCGACGCGGTGCGTTGCGCTCTTTCAGCGAGCTCCGCGCGGGCGACATCGTGGTGCACGAGGACCACGGCGTGGCGCGCTTCGCCGGCTTCGAGGCGCGCACGGTGGCGGGCGTGATGCGCGACTACCTGTACCTGGAATACCAGGGCGATGACCGCGTGTTCGTGCCCACCGACCAGCTGGCCAAGATCTCCCGCTACGTGGGCGCGGGCGCCGAGAACCCGCCGCAGCAAAAGCTGGGCGGGACGCGCTGGGAGACGATGAAGGCGCGCGCCAGGCGTGCAGCCCAGGAGCTCTCCGGCGAGCTGCTCGGCCTGTATGCCGAGCGCCGGCGGCGCAGAGGGCACGCCTTCGCCGAGGATTCCGACTGGCAGCGGGAGTTCGAGCAGGCCTTCCCGTTCACCGAGACGCCCGATCAGCGCGATGCGATCGAGCTGGTCAAGGCCGACATGGAGGCGCCGCGGCCGATGGACCGCCTGATCTGCGGCGACGTCGGCTACGGCAAGACCGAGGTCGCGCTGCGCGCGGCATTCAAGGCGGCCAACGACGGCAAGCAGGTGCTGATGCTGGTGCCGACGACGATCCTCGCGCTGCAGCACTACGGCACGTTCGCCGAGCGGCTGGCCGACTACCCGATCACGATCGAGCACGTCTCGCGCTTCCGCACGCCGGCCGAGCAGAAGGCGGCGATCAAGGGCTTCGCGGAGGGACGCGTGGACATCCTGATCGGCACCCACCGGGTGCTCTCGCGCGACGTGCGCGCGAAGGACCTTGGCCTGCTGATCGTCGATGAGGAGCAGCGCTTCGGCGTCAAGCAGAAGGAGCTGCTGCGCCAGCTGAAGCTGAAGGTCGACGTGATCTCGATGTCGGCGACGCCGATCCCGCGCACGCTGCAGATGTCGCTCGCCGGGCTGCGCGACATCTCTGTGATCGAGACGCCGCCGGAGGGACGGCGCCCGGTCAAGACATACGTGGGCGAGTACGAGGAGGAGCTCGTCAAGCGCGCGATCCTGCGCGAGCACGAGCGCGGCGGGCAGGCGTTCTTCCTGCACAACCGCGTGGAGTCGATCGATGAGACCGCCGAGCGCCTGCGCGCGCTGTGCCCGGGCGTTCGCTTCGTCGTCGCCCACGGTCAGATGGGCGAGGGCGAGCTGGAGGCGGTCATGATGGACTACCTGCGCGGCGGCGCCGACGTGCTGGTTTGCACGTCGATCATCGAGTCGGGCATCGACATACCGCACGCCAACACGCTGGTCGTCGAGCACGCGGACACCTTCGGGCTGGCGCAGCTCTACCAGATCCGCGGGCGCGTGGGACGCAGTCGCGAGCGCGCTTATGCCTACCTGCTGTACGACTCCGCGCAGGCGCTGACCGAGGAGGCCGCGCAGCGCCTCTCGGCGCTGTCGGACTACACCGAGCTGGGCGCGGGCTTTCAGATCGCGATGCGCGACCTGGAGATCCGTGGGGCCGGCAACCTGCTCGGCGACGAGCAGTCCGGGCACGTGGCGGCGCTCGGGTTCGAGCTGTACATGCAGATGCTTGACGAAGCCGTCGGCGAGGCCGAGCGCCGCGCCGGGGCCTCGGAGAATGGCGATCGCGCCGAGGCCGAGCACGAGCCCGTCCGTCTTGACGTGAACGTCGACGCGTACGTGCCGGCCGCCTACATCCCCTACGAGCAGGCGAAGATAGACGTGCACAGGCGAGTCGCCGGAGCGCGCGAGGTCGCCGAGGTGGAGCGCCTGCGCGAGGAGCTCGAGGACCGCTTCGGGCCGCTGCCCGAGCCGCTCGAGAACCTGCTCGCGCTACAGCGAGCGCGAATCAAGTTCGGCCAGGCAGGCGCCCGCACGGTCAGCTTCCGCGGCGACCGCCTGGCTGTCGTGCCGATCCAGCTCGACTCGCGCCGCGCGAGGCGCCTGCGAGAGGAGCTCCCGGAGGCGCTGTACGAGTCCGGGCGGGCGCAGATGTCGCTGCGGGTTCCAAGGGATGGAAAGGAGCGCTTCCCGACGGTTGTCAAGGCGGCAGACGTGCTGTTGGCGGTAATCCGCGAGGCGGCTTAAGAGGGTCATTAGGCGCTCGTTACGCACGCCTTTGGTTGTTTCCGCTAGAGTGCCCGCGTCGTGCCCAAAGCATCTCGCTTCATACCGGCGCTTGGCGCCGTTTTGTTTGCCCTCGTGGGTCTCGCCGCGTGCGGCGGCATTCCCGGCAACGCGGTCGTTTCGGTCGATGGAAAATCGATCACGAAAGACACCTTCGCTCATTGGATGGGCGTGGCGGGGGCCTCGAGCTCGCAGGGCGCCAAGCCGGCCATTCCGCAACCGCCGAAGTACACCGCTTGCATCGCCAAGTTGGCGGCGAGCGCGCCGAAACCGGCCAAAGGGCAGAAAGCGCCTACCCAGGCTCAGCTGAAGTCGCAATGCGAACAGCAGTACAAGACGCTGCAACAGGAGGTGCTCGGATTCCTGATCTCCTCGGAATGGGTGATCGGGGAAGCGAAGTCGCTGGGCGTGAAGATCACCGACAAGGAAGTCAAGAAGCAGTTCGAAAAAATCAAGAATCAGCAGTTCCCGAAAGCGGCGGAATTCGAAAAGTTCCTAAAGAACTCCGGCCAGACGGTCTCCGACCTGCTGCTGCGCGTGAAGCTGAACCTGCTGTCCTCGAAAATCCAGCAGAAGATCGTCAAACGCAAGTCGAAAGTCACCCAGGCGCAGATCGCCAAGTACTACAAGGAAAACCCGAAACGCTTCGGTGTGGCGGAAAAGCGCACCCTGGGGCTGATCCTCACGAAGACCGAAGCGCAGGCCAAGAAAGCCAAGCAGGAAGTGCAGTCGGGCAAGAAATTCTCGAAGGTCGCCAAGGCCGTCTCGATCGACCCGACGAGCAAGGCGACCGGCGGTACGCAGGTGG